>Ga0214919_10000586_pt1 | contig 61907 bp, 106 predicted proteins | sample LL1503_MetaG_FD_177994 | JGI IMG/M metagenome (GOLD analysis project Ga0214919, IMG submission 177994) | Freshwater microbial communities from Lake Lanier, Atlanta, Georgia, United States - LL-1503 | ecosystem: Environmental > Aquatic > Freshwater > Lake | place: USA: Georgia | collected... | reverse complement strand
TGCCTTATGCTGGACCAGCTCAAACCAAAGGTGGAATTATTCTATCTGATACTTCTAAAGATACAATTCAAATGACAACTGTTTGTGCTTATGTTCTTAAAATGGGAAATCTTTGTTACAGAGATAAAGATAAATTTCCATTAGGAGCGTGGTGCAAGGAAGGTGATTGGGTAATTTTTGGAAGATATGCAGGTAGCAGATTCAAAATAGAAGGTGGTGAAGTTAGAATTCTTAATGATGATGAAATTATTGCTAAGATAGATAACCCTGCTGATATTTTGCACATGTACTAATAGGAGAACAACATGGATAAAGAAACAAAAAAACAACCAGAAGTTGAATTAGATCTAGACGACGCTAAAGAAACATCTGTAGAATTAAAGGAAAAAGAAGATACTAAAAAAGCTCCTAACTTAAATGTTGGTGAAGTTGATTTAGGATACACAACACATGATGGTAAAGCAGAAAAAGAAAAAGAAAAAATTTCTGTTGAAGAAATAGAAGAACAACCAAAAGTTGAAACTAAAACAGAAGTTAAAACTGAAGCTAAACCAGCAGGTGAAAATCTAGAAGAGTATACTGAAAGCGTAAAAAAACGTATTGATAAATTAACTTATAAAATACGTGAAGCAGAAAGAAGAGAAAAAGCTGCTTTAGAATATGCTAAAGGTCTACAAAAAAAATACTCAGATGCTGAATCTAAGTATATGGATGTGGATACAAACTACATCAAAGAATTTGACGCAAGAGTTGATGCTCAACGTGCACAAGCAAAAGCTAAGTTAAAGCTTGCCATTGAGTCTCAAGATGCGGAACAAATTGCATCTGCACAAGATGAACTGACAAGGTTGTCCGTTGAGAAAGAAAAGGCACGAATCGTTATGAGCGAGCGTGAGGCAGCTAGAAAATCTTTTGAGGAACAACAAAAAGCTCAAGCTGTGCAAAAAGCACCTCAACAACCAATTACTCCAAGTACAAAAGCTAAGTCATGGGCTGAAAAAAATGAGTGGTTTGGTAATGATAAATACATGACAAACTCAGCATTTATGCTTCATGAAGACTTGGTAAGTCAGGGGTTTGACGCAGAGAGTGATGAGTATTATAATGAGGTAGATAAACGTATGAGAGATTTATATCCTCATAAGTTTGCTAAATCTCAGGAAACTGAGGTTACAGAGGAGAACAGAAAACCCGTCCAAACTGTTGCTTCTGCTGGTAGAAAACAATCAGGACGCAGAACCGTGAGACTCACCAAATCACAGGTGGCTATTGCTAAAAAATTAGGGGTGCCACTAGAAGAGTACGCTAAATACGTGAAGGAGGTATAAATGAGCGATAAATTAAATAAAAGAACTTCACGCGAGTCAGAAGTAAGAAATAAGGATCTTCGTAAGAAGCCTTGGACTCCACCGTCAAGTCTGGATGCACCTAAAGCACCAGCGGGTTTTGTTCACAGATGGATTAGAACAGAATCGCAGGGTTTTCAGGATACTGCAAACGTATCTAAAAAACTCAGAGAAGGTTGGGAATTTGTGAGAGCCGAAGAAATTAAAAATTCTATGGGTGATCATGACTATCCAGTAATCGCTGAGGGAAAATATGCTGGGTTAGTAGGGGTTGGCGGCCTTGTGTTGGCAAGGATACCTGAAGAGATTGTCAAAAGTCGTTCCGAGTATTTTAAAAGAATTACTCAGGATAGAATTAAGTCGATTGATGCTGATCTGATGAAGGAACAACGACCAGGAATGCCTATCAATATTGATAGACAGACCCGTGTAACTTTTGGTGGTGGACGAAAGTCATAAATTTTTGGCAAAAGTCAACTACTGTAAATTAAAATAAATAAACGGAGTATAAAATAAATGGCAAACGTAACAGAAAAATTTGGTCTTAGACCAAGTAGACAACTTAACGGTAGTCCATTCATTAACGCTCAAAACAGATATAGAGTAGCAAACAATAACTCTACTAACATTTATCAAGGTGACGTGGTGATCCCATTTGCTTCTGGTAACGTTGGAAGAGCTATTGCTAACTCATCTACACCTGTTGTGGGAGTTTTCAATGGATGTTTTTATACAGATCCAACAACGCAAAAACCAACATGGAAGAATTATCTTCCAGGTTCTACAGTTGCTAGCGATATCATCGCTTTCGTAATTGACGGACCAGACACAGTGTTCGAAGTGAACGCTAATGATGTTTTTGCAGTTGCTGACATCTTTAAAAACTTTTCAATCTCTAATGAGACTGGAAATACTAAAACAGGTATATCATATGTACAATTAGATATGGCGAATTCAGGAACGGCTTCGACATTCTTAGTACAAGCTATTGATATATCAGGCGACGTACTTAACAGCGATGCAGCTGTATCTAATGCGAACGTGCTTGTTAGAATTAACAACCACTTCTATAGATCAGCTACTTCAGGACTATAATAGGAGAATAAACTATGGCTATATCACGTTCACAGCTAGTTAAAGAACTAGAGCCAGGATTGAATGCCCTATTCGGCCTGGAATACAACAGATACGACAACGAGCACACAGAAATCTTTACATCTGAATCTTCAGACAGAGCTTTTGAAGAAGAAGTAATGTTAACTGGTTTCGCAGGTGCTGCTATCAAACAAGAAGGTGCAGGAGTGCAGTTCGATCAAGCTTCTGAAGCCTACACTTCAAGATACACTCATCAAACAATTGCTTTAGCATTTGCTATAACTGAGGAAGCTATTGAAGATAACTTGTACGATAGATTAGCTTCTAGATATACTAGAGCTTTAGCTCGTTCAATGTCACAAACTAAACAAACAATCGCAGCTAATATTTTGAATAATGGTTTTGATTCAAATTACACAGGTGGTGATGGAGTTCAGCTTTTAGCTAGTAACCATCCTCTTGCTAATGGATCAACTTTTTCAAACATTTTAGCTACTGCAGCGGATCTTAACGAAACTTCATTAGAACAATCGTTAATTGATATTGCAGGATTTGTAGATGAAAGAGGTTTAAAAATTGCTCTTCAAGGTAGAAAATTGATTATTCCAAAAGAATTACAATTTACTGCTGAGAGAGTATTAAGATCTCCACTTAGAACATCTACATCTGATAATGACATTAATGCAATGTTAAATATGGGAATGATTCCAGAAGGTTACAGAGTGAATCACTTCTTAACTGACACAGATGCATTCTTTATCATTACAGACGCTCCTAATGGATTAAAAGAATTCGTTAGAAGTCCAATCAAAACAGCTATCGAAGGCGATTTTGATACTGGTAACGTAAGATTCAAAGCTAGAGAAAGATACAGCTTCGGTTGGTCTGACCCTAGAGGAATTTTCGGAACTCCAGGAGCGGCTTAATAATTAAGTCTTTTCATAAAAGGGGCCAAGGTTTACTTTGGCCCCTTTTTCTTTTATAATCATAAATAATCTAGATATAATAGTTTTGTAGACTGGCTAGACAGACTGTATAGAGACTACAAAGCTTAACCACTATACGGGAGAATAATATGGGACAATCAACGTTTTCAGGACCAGTAAGATCATTAGCAGGTTTTATTAGTTCTGGAGTATCAAACTCAGTAACAACAGCAGTAGGTGCAACTTTAGATGTTGCTAATTATGCTGGAAAACAAATCTATTACACAAGCACAGCTACAGCAACTTTCACATTGCCAGCTGTAAATACAACTACACCAAGTGATCCAACTGATCCAAATCAGTCTAATAACTATGGTGCAACTTTTAGTTTTGTACTTTCAACAACTGTAACAGGTGATTTTAAAGTACAAGTTGCTAATTCTAGTGATACTATGGTAGGAACAGCCATTCTTGGTTCTGGTACTACTGCATTAGTATTTAGTACAGTAACTGCATCTGACACTATTACTTTAGATGGAACAACTAAAGGTGGAGTAGGTGGAGCGACTATTACTGCTACAGTAATTGGAGCTAACAGATACAAAGTTAATGTAGTATCTGGTGCTACAGGAGCAGTAGCTACACCATTTAGTGCTGCAGTATAATTAATTAATTTTAAGAGCTCCTTCGGGAGCTCTTAATAAAAGGAGTTTAAATGAGTTTTAAAAGTGATGTAAAACCAATTGTGATTTTAAATACACAAACAAGTGCAGTTGCTTTTACTGGAAGAACAAGATTAAGAGGTTATGCTTTACAATCTGTTGGAACTTCTGGAACTGTTGTTATCAATGGTTTAGCAAACGCCACTACTGTTAGTGTTTCTACTAATACACAAGTTTATATATTAGGATCAGTTGGTGCTGGACAAACATCTACATTAAATATTCCAGAAGATGGAGTTTTATATAGTATTAACAATGCTGTTGGTTGTGTAGACGGAATAGGCGTAGTTAATAATTCTGGAATAATTGTTACTTTATTTATAGATAAATAATAAAATGTCTGGCTTCGGTATTCAAAAGCGTGGGACAGGTAAAGCTGTTAGAAAAATGTCTTTAGGTGGAGCTTTAGCTATTAAATCTGGAGCATATCAAGGAAAACCAGGCGACTATGAACAAAGATATTATACACAAGCTTTATTTCCACAAGCATCTCAAGTAACAGGATATTCACCACCTCCAGAAACTGAAAAAAAATCAGAAGAAAAAAAAGAAGGCATGGCTAGAGGTGGAGATGTGCAACCACCTAAAACTAAAAAATATTTTAGACCAACAAAGTCTGGTGCTGGAATGACTAAAGCTGGAGTTGAAAGATATAGAAGAGAAAACCCAGGTTCAAAGTTATCCACAGCAGTTACTGGTAAAGTTAAACCAGGAAGCAGAGCAGCTAAAAGAAGAAAATCATTTTGTGCAAGATCTGCAGGACAAATGAAAATGTTTCCAAAAGCTGCAAAAGACCCTAATTCTAGATTAAGACAAGCAAGAAGACGATGGAAATGTTAATTTCTTGCAATGTCTTATTTAAATGCTAACATACCACCCATATACTGTAAAATAAGAAAGGAATATTTGTATGACTTACGAGACCATCAAGGAGAAACTGAAGACTGTGTGGTATTTGGTTTGGGGAGTATTAGCGGCCGTGCAACGTTGTTTCATTGTTTACTTGGCAACGGTGCAATATATTGGAGACTTCCTATCTCTGCTTTTGTTCAAAGAAGAATCAGCAGTAATGTGCATAGCACACAAATGGAACATCAAGATCTCGAAGATCTTCAGTTATGGAATTCATTTAGTTATTATCCTAGTGTTACTGTTTTTGATTTTTTAAAAGGACAACGCTGTAAATATTTTAGTAAAAATAAAAATAAACTTTATCATGGTGAATATTTATTTACGATTGATTGGGCACATCCAGAATCTAATATTGTGGATACTGAACATTCCGAAATTCCTGATCAACATAAGTGTGGACATGTTTTGGCTCTCGATAACGGTAATTATGCAATTATGCCTAATAATCGTATTTTGTGGAGTATCCCTAGTTTTACTACTTCATCATCTGTACCAGATTATAAAGTGCAAACTACAATTTGGAATGTTGAAAATAAAGGATTAATTACAGATGACACAGATAAATTTTTTTATGATATAATGAATGAGGAAAAAAAATAAAATGTTTTACAAAAACTTTGTACCAAAAGTCAAAAATTAATTGTATCAACAATTTAACATCTGGATGCTGTTTATTAAATCACTGTAAATGTTATGACAACAAAGATTTTAACGATCTGGAAATACATAATTATAGCGATCTTAGCCTTCTTATTAGGTACGTTTTTTCCGAATCCAGTTGCAAAAAAGAAAACTGAAAACGCCATTATCGCCTGGGCTAAAAGCCTAGGGTTTGGTCCTCCAAGGTTTGAATATCATAATAACGAAGAATTCATTACCTCCCTTAAAAAGTGTATCACTTACCTAAATTTTGAAATTCCAACAAGAAATCACATAAATACAGAACTCATAGTAGCTCAAGCTATAGTTGAAAGTAATTATGGAACATCACGATTTGCCATTGAAGGAAACAATTTATTTGGTATAAGAGTATGGTCTAAAGAAGGTATGTTGCCTTATAGACAGCCAGATCATATAGAATGGCGTGTAAGAGTATTTAAAACTAAATGTGATTCTGTTAAATATTACATAGAGATTTTAAATACAAAACAAGTGTATGCAGAATTTAGAAAAGCTAGAGATATGTCATTTAATAGAGATCCAATAAGAATGGCAAAAGCATTAGATAGTTTTTCTACAAATAAAGAATATGAAAAACATGTTATTGAGGTTATAAATAAATTAAGAAATATTAAATGATAGAAGCATTACTACTTTTCAATATAGCTGTTTGGACATACTATACATATTTTTATTAAAATGGAACTAAGTAAAAGTTTTACATTAAATGAATTAATAAAGTCTCAAGAAGCAATAAGACTCGGAATAGAAAATATTCCAAACAAAGAACATATAGAAAATTTAAAAATACTTTGTGAAAAAATATTACAACCTTTAAGAGATTATTATGGTTTACCTGTTTCTATATCTTCTGGTTATAGATCAGTTGCACTTTGCGAAGCTATAGGATCTTCTGCCAAGAGTCAGCATACTAAGGGTCAAGCTGCAGATTTTGAAATATTTGGTGTAGCAAATAAAGATGTTGCAGATTTCATTATACAAAATCTTGATTATGATCAATGTATACTTGAATTCTGGAATGAAAATGAACCTAATAGTGGGTGGGTTCATTGTAGTTATTCAATAAATGGTAATAGGAAGCAGTACTTGAAGGCACAGAAGGTAAATGGTAAAATTGTATATTCACCAATGGTTTAATTATGCCAATAGGAAGATCCCAAATACCCCAACAAATAGAAGGAAAACTTCGTGGAGCAAAACCATCTAAAGCCATGCTTGCATATAAAAAAAGAAAGAAAAAAATAAAATGACAAAACTTTGTTCTAGAGGAAAATCAGCAGCAAAAAGAAAATTTGCAGTATATCCCTCTGCATATGCAAATGCATATGCTTCAAAAATTTGTGCAGGTAAAATAAAAGATCCTTCTGGTAAAAAAAGAAAAGATTGGAAGCCTAAAGGTGCTTATATGGGTAAATTTATAGAAGTAGAAATGAATAATAAAAATTATTCTAATGAATCTTTAAAAAGTTACTATGGAGATTTATTAAAATAATGCCTGAAGATAAAAATAAAGAAGAATCTGTAATAGAACTTGCTAAAAGAGTTGGATCTAAAGAAGCAGCAAGAATTATTACGGCTGAAAAAGCAAAATTAAAGCAAGAAAATAATTTTGAAAAGACTGGACAATATTATTTTGATCTTGATCTTGGTTTAAAGCAAGGTGGTCTTGCAAAATGGTTTAATGAAAAATGGGTTGATATTTCTGCTCCTAAAAAAGAAGGCGGATATAAAGAATGTGGAAGAAAATCTGCAAATAATTCAAAAAGAGGATATCCAAAATGTGTTCCTGCTGCAAAAGCAGCAAGAATGACAGAAAGTCAAAAAAGATCAGCGATAATTAGGAAAAGAGCTGTATCTAACACAGGTCCAAAACCAAAAAATGTTAAAACAATAGTAAATAAATCAAAAAAAATGAAAGACGGTGGTATATATAACATGACAAAAATGAGGTATATTTAAGTATTATGAAAAAATCTAAAAAATATCAAGACATGTCCATGAAACATGAAGGTATGGAATCAAAAGCTATGGAAGCTAAAGAAACTATGCTTGAAAAAAAAGGATATGAAGAAACTAAAAGTGGAAAAATGAGACCTATGAAAGCACAAGAAGGCAAAATGATGGGATTATCTTCAAAAGCAGACTTGAATAAAGATGGAAAACTATCTTCTTATGAGAAAAAAAGAGGAATGGCCATTGAAAAATCAATGTCTGAAGAACCTGTGAGTGCACAAAAGGGTAAAATGCTGGTTAAAGGTCAAAAAGCAATACAAGTTAACAAACAATACTTCGGAGAATATTAAAATGGGAATGAAAACATATTTAAAAGCAGGAATAGTTCCAAAAAACACACCAGCAAAAGTTGCAGGTATGTTAAAAGGATTTAGTGCTAAGAAAGTTTCTAAAAACAATAAGAAAAAATAATGTCTAATGGCTACTTCAGGAACTACATCATTCGATTTAGACATAGACGATATTATTGAAGAAGCCTACGAACGTTGTGGTGTAAGAACTAACAGCGGATACAATATAAAGTCAGCAAGAAGAAGTTTAAACATTTTATTTTCTGAATGGGGAAATAGAGGAGTTCATCTTTGGAAAGTTGTTCTTAAAGAACAAGCTTTGACTGCAGGTACATCAACTTATGCTACTCCATCTGATTGTAGTGACGTATTAGAAGCGTATGTTTCTACAGCTTTAACTGTAACTGAAACAACAAACGATATTTCTTTAGATAAAATTGATAGATCTGCTTATGCAGCTCTTCCTAATAAAGGACAAACTGGACAACCATCACAATATTATGTGAATCGTCAAATTAATCCAACTATTAGTTTATATTTAACACCAGATTGTGCTCAATATATTTATTTAAAATATTATTATATTAGTAGAATACAAGATGCAGGTGCATATAGTGATCAAGCAAATGTACCTTACAGATTTTTACCATGTATGATTTCTGGACTTGCTTATTATCTAGGACAAAAAGTTGCTCCAGATAGAGTTCAAGGATTAAAATTAATATACGAAGATGAATTACAAAGAGCTTTAGAAGAAGACTCTCAAAGAACAAGCTCTTACATTTCACCTTATTCTTACTTTGGAGATGGAATCTAATGGCATTTTCTAGAGGTAAAAGATCATTAGCTATTTCTGATAGATCAGGAATGCAATTTCCATATGTGGAAATGAAAAGAGAGTGGAATGGTTCGTGGGTTCATTATAGTGAATATGAACCAAAACAACCTCAATTAGATCCAAGACATCATAAAGCAGATCCACAAGGACTTAAAAATGCTAGATCAGATACTGTTCCAGGTGGAGGATGTTTAGTACAATTAGATTTACAATACTGGCCAGGACAATATGAAACAACAAATCCAGGTAGTATGGAACCAGCAATTAGTGGTGATGTAATTAATGCTAGAAGACAAGCTTATTCCGATGTAGGAGATGTAACTATAGATATAACATGACATACGCAGAACTATTACAACAAATTAGAGATTATACAGAAGTAGATTCTTCTGTCTTAACTAACTCTATTTGTGATACATTTATTAAAAATTCTGAATATAGAATATTTAGAGAAGCAGATGCTGATTATTCAAGAGAATATGCAACATCAACTTTTAATTCTGGAAATAAATATTTATTATTACCAGATGATAATACAGATGAAGGTTCTACAACAGTTAGAAGAGCTTTTATAGTAAGATCTGTTGTTGTAACAAATACTTCTTCAGCTCAAATATCTTTAGAACCTAGAGATGATACTTTTATTACTGAATATAATAGTTCTGGAACAAGTGGTTTTCCTAAATATTATTCAATGTACAAAGAAAATGCTATTCAAGTAGCTCCTATACCAAATGATAATTATCCAGTTACTTTAGATTATATATACACACCAGATAATTTAAGTTCAACAAATACAACAACTTATATTAGTCAAAATGCCCCAGAATTATTATTATATGCTTGTTTAGTAGAAGCCTTTGCATACTTAAAAGGACCTATGGATATGTACAAACTATATCAGGACAAGTATAATACAGCATTACAAGGATTTGCGTTAGAGCAAACAGGTAGAAGACGCAGAGACGAGTTTCAAGATGGTGTGTTACGAATTAAAATTAATTCACCATCACCATAATAACTATAAGGAGTACAACATATGGCAATATCACAAGCAGTGTGCAACACATTTAAGTCAGAACTTTTAGGTGCTGTACATGATTTCGATTCAGGTTCAGGACAATCTTTTAATTTAGCATTGTATACATCTGCAGCTAACCTATCAGCAGCTACAACAGTTTACACAACATCTGGTGAAGTTTCTGCATCAGGACAATATGCAGCAGGTGGTGGAGTTTTACAAAGCCAACAAGTATCACTTGATGGTTCTGTAGGTATAGTAGATTTTGCAGATTTATCTTTTACAGGAGTTACATTAACTGCTAGAGGAGCATTAATTTATAACAACACAACAACTGCAACTAAAAGATCAGTTTGTGTGTTAGACTTCGGTGCTGACAAAACTGCAACATCAGGAACATTTACAATCGTATTTCCAGCATTTACATCAGCAGCAGCTATATTAAGAATCGCATAATTTTAGGAGGGCCAGGTGGCAGATATTACAATAGAAGTAACGTCGCCTGGTACTCTTACCACATGGGGATACTCTACTTGGGGATCTAATGCATGGGGACAAATTTCAGGATTACAATCCGATCAAAATAGTGCGACAGTCACAATAGATGTTTCTGCAGATTTATCTACAAATCTATTAAATACAACTGTAGGTAGTTTATCTTTTACAATTGATGGAAGTATAGATTTATCTACAAATCTATTAAATACAACTGTAGGTAGTTTATCTTTTACAATTGATGGAAGTATAGATTTATCTACAAATCTATTAAATACAACCACTGGAACAGCTGAAGGTATAAATGTAATAGATGTTGATGTAGTTGGTAATCAATTAAACACGACTACTGGAACTTTATCTATTACAGGAGACGGAAGTTTTACTTTAACTGGAATAAGTTCTCTTGTAACTACAGGAACAGTAACCTCTCAAATAGATGTTGATGTATCTGTTACAGGACAATCTAGATCAACTACAGTAGATACAGTTTCTGTTACAGCAGGAGCTGATATAGATGTAAATGGAAGTTCATTAACTGTATCTTTAGGAGATGAGGAAGTTGATATTGCTGTTACTGTATTTGTAACTTGCGATGCACTTTCTGCAAGTGTAGGAACAGCTAAATTAGATGCTAATACTTTAGTAGATGTAACTTCAGTATCTGCAAATACTACTGTAAGTTCAGTATCTGTAACTATAGATGTAGCACCAGATATTACTGGATTACAAATGACTACTTATACTGGAACTGTCTTTATAAATGCTTGGGCAGTGGTAAATATTGGTATAAGTAACAGTTGGGCAGTTGTTGACATAGCAGCTTAATCAAACTAAAATTGAGTATTATTACGAATTTAAAAGGAATTTATGGCATCTAGTTATTCTACAGACCTCAAACTTGAGCTAATGGTAACAGGGGAAAACTCTGGAACATGGGGTGATAAAACAAATACAAATTTAAATCTATTACAACAAGCAGTTGTTGGTTATCAAGCTATAGCACTTACATCTACAAACACTACTTTGTCTATGACAAATGCTACTATTTCAGATGCAAGAAATGCTGTTTTAGAATTTACAGGAGTATTAGCAGCAAACTCAACAGTATATGTTGAAAGTGGAATTGAAAAAACATACACAATTAAAAATAGTACAACAGGTGCATTTACATTAGCATTAAATCAAGTTGGTGGAGCTTCTGTCATTTGGGGAACAGCAGAAAAAAATATTAAACAAGTTTATTTAAATGGAACAAATGCAAACGTAATTGATCTTAGTACATTAGGTGGATCAATTAACACTAGTACAGCATTAGCAAACTCTATTGTTACAGCTAGTGCATTAGATACAGCAGCAGTTACATCATTTAAAGTTGCATCTTTTGCTGTTACATCTTCAGGATTAGACACATCCGCAGTTACATCATTTAAGATTGCATCATTTGCAGTTACATCAGGTGCGTTAGATACAGCATCAGTTACATCAGTTAAAATTGCAGCAGCAGCTGTAGGACCAACTCAATTAGCAAATACTGCAGTTACTGCAGGATCATACACAGCTGCATCAATTACTGTTGATGCTCAAGGTAGAATTACAGCTGCATCTTCTGGATCAGCAGGAGCTGGAGGATTTGTTCCAACTCAATGGTACACTGGACCAACTTCAGGTACATATACAGCTGGAAATAATACAAATAGATTAGCTCTTTATATTTACGGAGCAGGTGGTGGAGGAGGTGGAACATCAGGTAGTGGAATAAGTGGTGGTGCTGGTGGACCAGGTGGATATGGTTATTTTAACGTCCCTATAACTCGACCATATGCAGTTCCTTACTCAGTTGGAGGCGGCGGTGGTGGAGGACCTGGTGGTTTTTCTGGAGGAAGTGCAGGAGGTGCTAGTACTATTGCAACTAATCTAACTGCTAATGGTGGTAATGGTGGAAATAGAGGTCCTAATACTGCTCCAGGTAATCCAGGTAATGCAGGAACGGCTCCTTTATCCAATTTTAATGCACCGTCTAAAGGTTTTGTAACAGGATTTAGTGGTGGTAGTGGTGGTAGTGGGGGAAATGATGGTGGTAATACAAGTAATTGGTTTGGAAGTCCAGGAAATCCTGGTGCAATAGTTGTTTTTGAAAATTCTGGTACATAAAATATGGCTTTTTTTATTTTTGAAAATAATCAAAATAATATTTCTGGAACACTTTATAGAATTGCAGAAAATCAATATGATTTAGATAATCTTAACATAACTAATTTATCCACTTACAAAATTATACAAGACACACAAGAAAATTTTAATGCAGTCAAATATGGTACAAAAAGTATTACAGGTTATCAAAATGATGCTATTATATATGTAAATATTGAATCTACTCTTTTTGCAGATAATCAATATACTATAGATAAATATATCAGTAATTTTAAAAACCTTATTAAATGTTTTTTAGATAATAATAAAAACAGTCTTTTGTATTCAAGATGGAATAATTATTATAATCAATTATCTAATTTAGATACATCATCTATACCTTTACCTTTAAATGTATCTTTAGAACAATATTTCTATAATTTAGGCCAACCCTCTTATAATCCTTTACAATTACCTTAATAATTGCTAATTAATTAGCATGTTTGATAAAGAAATAGAGTTTAGTGCCCATGAAGATTATTTTGCACTTAAAGAAGATTATCCTATTCCTACAAAATTAAATATACCAGAATGGTATAAAAAATTAGATCATATCATTGAAAATAGAACAGTAAAAGGATGTATGCCTTTTTTAGATACTTTAACATCGGGTTATTTGTTAAAGATGCCACAAGATTTTCATATCAAACATAATGTAGATAATAAAAATGAAAAGGGAGAAATTTTTAAAGATTCATTTCAAACTTATGGACTTCATGATCAATCACATTTATTAAGTGCCAAAAGGATAAATTTAAATTCTGGGATTGATATCCATCCAATAAAACAATTAGAAGGATCTCCACTCATTGAAAAAAATAAAAAATTACCATTTTATAAAATAGTAAATCCTTGGAAAATCAAAACTCCAAAAGGTTATTCTTGTTTATTTGTATCACCTTTAAATAACTCAGATGATAGATTTTCTATTATTCCAGGTATTGTTGATACGGATACCTTCCCAGGGGAAATAAATTTTCCAATAGTTATTAATGGAGACAAATATACAGTATTAGAAACAACTATTAAAAAAGGAACTCCTTATGTTCAAATAATACCTTTTAAAAGAGATTGTTGGAAAATGACTTTTAAAAAAAGAGAACAAAAAGAAATACAAAATTCTAGGCTTTTTTACGGATTAAAATTAATAAATACATATAAAGAAAAATATTGGAGTAAAAAATCATGGAAATAAAAAATTTTATAAAGATATATGATGAAGTTTTACCATGGAACATGGTATCAAATATAATTCGTTTTGCAAATAATTCTACTTTTGAGGAAACAAAAGTAGGCGGTGGTAATGAAACAAAAACTGATTTTAATATAAGGAGAACCTATACTCTTCCTTTATCTAATTTAAATAATTCTTTAACTAATGTACACTGGTTTAATTTATTAAAAAATTTTTTTAATCAAAAATTAAATCAATATAAAACTGATTTAAATATATTAGATTATGCCTATAAGGATATTTTTGATATTGAAATTTTAAAGTATGAAAATACTGGTTTTTATACATGGCATGTAGACCATTTTGCAGAAATTCCAAGAACAATGAGTTGTATATTATTATTAAATAATGATTATGAAGGTGGTAATCTTTGTTTTAGAAACCCAGATGGAAGTGGCGAATGGGAAGTAGAAGTTAAACCAAATAGAATGATACTTTGGCCAAGTATTTTTTTATATCCACATACAGTTAAACCAGTAATAAAAGGAATAAGATATTCAGTTGTAGCATGGGCACTCTAGATTATAAAATAATAGATAATTTTTTAGAAAAAGAAGATTTTTTTAAATTTAAAGAAATTATATTTGATACTAAGAATACTCCTTGGTTCTATAGAAATAGCCAAATAAAAGAATCTCAAGATGATGTAGATGATATTGGATATTTTTCATTAAATTTTTTTAATGATTTTAATAATGATTTTAATCAATTTAATTATTTTTTACATAAAATATATAAAAAATTAAAATGTAAGGCAATTATACAATCAAGAGCAAATTTACTTTTAAGACAAGATAAAATTAAAAAATTATATTTTCACACAGATTATTCTTTTAAATGTACTACATCTATATTTTATATGAATACTAATAATGGTGCTACTATTTTAGATAAAAATAAAAAAATAAAAATAGATAGTATTGAAAACAGAATGGTTATTTTTGATTCACAAATAGAACATTGTGCATTAATACAATCAGATACTAAAAGAAGAATTTTAATAAATATAAATTATTTTTAATATGAATACTATAAAAGATTTTAAATATAAATTAATAAAAAATTTTTTAACCAAAGAAGAAATTAAATTGTTAAATGATTATTGTAGAATAAAACATAGAGTTAATTTCGATTCGTTTGATTTTAGACAAAATAATAATGGGGATACTTTTTTCTATGGAGATGCATTGATGGAATCATTAATGGTTAATAAATTAGAATTAATGCAAAAAGAAACTGGTTTAGAATTATTACCCACCTACGCTTTTTGGAGAATGTATACAATGTTTGCAGATTTAAAAAAACATAAAGATAGATCTTCTTGTGAAATAAGTGTTACTGTAATGATTGGTTCTGATGGAACTCAATGGCCAATATATATGGATGGAAAAGAAATAAACATGGAACCTGGAGATGCTGCAATATATTTGGGATGTGAGGTTGAACACTGGAGAGAAGAATTTAAAGGAGATTGGCATGCACAAACTTTTTTACATTACGTAGATAAGAATGGATTTAACAAAGAATGGTTTAAAGATAAAAGATTAACATATGGAGTTCAAAAATGAGATTTATACAATATGAGAACGGATCTTGTGATATAGAATTTTCTAAAGAAGAAATAAAAATATTAAATGAAAAAGGAAAATTACATTTATCAGATGAAAATCTAAGGCATTTTGGAAATAATCTTGTAAGAATAGTTGCAGATTGGAATATAAAATTTAATCAAAAAATATCTAATAAAGAAACATTTGAAGATACTGAAATAAATGGAAAATGAAAAAAATTGAAATACCATCTTTAATTTTAAAAGAAAAATTTAAATATCATGAAAATTTTAAAGAACAATTATTAAAATTAATACATGAAACTAAAGATAATGGTTTAAATGATCATACAAATAATATGAATGATGATATATCAAAATTAGATTGGGATTTAGCAAAAAATTTTGAAAGACCTTGGGTTAAATTAATAATTAATCATTTTTTTGAACAATTAAATAATTTTTCAAAAATAATTGGTTGTGATAGAATTTTATTAAGAGAATTATGGTATCAACAATACAATAAAGGAGATATTCATAATTGGCATATTCATGGATCTAATTATACTGGAGTATATTATTTAGAATTTAATAAAAATTCGCCTAGGACAGAATTCTTATTTCCAAATGATTTAAATAAATGTTTTACTATTGATGTAGAAGAAGGGGACATAATAACTTTTCCTTCATATTTTATCCATCGTTCTCAAAAAAATTTAACAGATATAAGAAAAACAATTATATCATTTAATATAGATTTTGATTTAGTGCAAAAAGAACATACATTAGATAAACAAATAAATGTTAAATTTTATTAATTATTATTAATTATATAGATATATGGTATAAAAACATTTATGCCTTTAAAAATATCTATAATCTTTTAGCTATATTCAATTAGTGGTATAATAGTCATAAATATGCCATTAAAAAAAATACCTTTACAGCCAGGCTTTAACAAACAAGCAACGGCTTCACAAGCTGAAGGCCAATGGATTGATGGAGATAATGTTCGTTTTCGTTATGGTTCTCCTGAAAAAATAGGTGGATGGGAACAACTCACTGATAAATTAATGGTAGGAGCAGTTAGGTGTCAATGGTCATGGACTGATTTGACTGGTAGACGTTATGCAGCTCTTGGTACCAATAAGTGTTTATATGTTTATGATGCCGATTCAATATATGATATTACACCTTTAGATACTTCAAGAAATTTAACAGCATGTACTTATACATCTACAACAGGATCTAAAACGGTTACTATAACCAAATCAAGTCATGGTTTACTTCCTGGCGAATTATTTATTTTTACAGCTGCAACAACACCTGGTAGTCCAACAACTAGTTTTACATCATCAGATTTTACAACAAATGCATTTGAAGTTAAGACTGCTCCTACTATAAATACATTTACAATTACAATGCCAGTTACTGAGACTGGTACAGGAGTAACTGCTGGAGGAACTTTAGCAATAAGTCCTTATTATATTATTGGACCATTAACTTCTACAGTTGGTTATGGTTGGGGAGCAGGTCCATGGGGAAAATCTTATTGGGGAACACCTAGAACAACTTCTAATGCAACTATTGAAGCTGGTAACTGGTCTTTAGATAATTTTGGAGAATTACTAATAGCTACCATTAAAAATGGAAATACATTTAAATGGAATCCAAGTGCAGGAACAGGAGTAAATACCAGAGCATCATTAGTTCCAAATAACCCAACAGCTTCTATTATGACTATTGTATCTGATAGGGATAGACATCTATTACATTTAGGAACAGAAACAGTTATTGGAGTATCTTCCTCTCAAGATCCAATGTTTATAAGATTTTCTGATCAAGAAGATATAGAAGTTTATGAACCAACATCTACGAATACGGCAGGTACATTTAGATTAGATGATGGAACAACTATTATTGGAGCCGTAAGAGCAAAAGATTATATATTAGTTTTAACAGATACTGCAGCTTATAGTATTCAATACGTTGGAACTCCTTATACATTTAGTATTAGAAAAGTAGGTTCTAATTGTGGATGCATTGGTCAACATGCTATGGCGTTCGTCAACGGAGCAGTTTGGTGGATGGGAGATTCTGGTGGATTTAATATGTATGATGGTACAGTTAAAGATGTTGATTCTTTAGTTGAAGATTTTGTATTTACTACAAAAGGAACCGATAATTTAGGCATTAATTTTGCAGCAGGAGATATTGTTTATGCTGGATTAAATACACTCTTTACTGAAATAAGCTGGTTTTATCCAAAAGCAGGATCTACACAAATTGATAGAGTAACCACTCTTAATTATGCAGATAATACTTGGACTACAGGTTCTTTATCTAGAACCACTTGGGAAGATTCTAAAGTATTTAAATTTCCATATGCAACTAAATATGATTCAACAGCAACACCAACAGTACCAACTATTAATGGAGTATCGGCTGGAGCTTCTTATTACTTTGCACAAGACAAAGGTAAAAATGAAGTGTTAAATTTAACAACTACTAATATAACTAATTTAGCTATATCTGCTTATGTTAGATCTGGAGACTTTGATTTGGATGCAGATGGAGATGGACAATACTTCTTAAAGATTAGAAGATTTATACCAGACTTTAAAAATTTAGAAGGATCTGCGAATGTAACATTATATTTAAGAGCATATCCAGCAGACACTACAACTGCAAAAGGAGAAACTTCTATTGGACCATTTACAATAACTACATCTACTGATAAGGTAGATACTCGTGCTAGAGCAAGATTAGCATCTATTAAAATAGAAAATAGTGCCTTAAATGATAACTGGAGATACGGAATATTTAGAGTAGATATCCAACCAGATGGAATGGGTGGAAGTTCACCACAAAATTAATATGGCAAAAATTGATTATTTTATACCAGAACCAACAGAACAATTTTCTCCAGATAATCAGAGACAAGTTCTACAAGCATTGGCTACGCTTAGACAACAACTTAATACTAGTTATCTAGAAGAACAATTACAAAATTCAGAAAGATTTACTTGGTTTAGTATGAGGTTTGGCTGCTAATGAGTTGTGATAATGTAAATTCAGGACCTGCTTATCCAATCTATGTTGCAATAGATGGAACAAATACAGATGCATTTGGAAGATTAAGAGTATCTCAACCTTATACATTATTTGACTCACAAAATAGATACGCAATAGATAATCAATTTGATACTGCAACTGTAACTGGAGGAAGTACTAGTTTTTTAGTTAATGAAGCATCTGTTGCTATGATTAATACAACCGCTTCTGGTGCTGAAGTTGTTAGACAGTCTTATAGATGTATGCCTTATCAACCAGGAAAAGGTTTATTATTTCTTGGAACATTTCAAATGGCCACCACTAAAGATGGTTTAAGACAAAGATGTGGTTATTTTGGAACTCAAAACGGAGTTTATTTTGAATTAAGTGGAGCATCTCCTGGAACTAAAGCATTTGTTTTAAGAACTTATATTAGTGGTTCTGTAGATAATACATCACGTAGAGTTGAACAATCTTCATGGAATGGTGATAAATTAGATGGAACTGGACCTAGTGGATATACTTTAGATTTAACTCATCCTCAAATATTATGGATGGATTTTGAATGGTTAGGTGTTGGATCCGTAAGATGCGGATTTATTATTAATGGCCAATACATTGTATGTCATACTTATAATACTGCAAACGTTTATGGTTCATCTGTTTATATGACTACAGCAATATTACCAGTTAGATATGAAATAACAAATACTGCAGGAACAGCATCCTCTTCTACAATGAAACAAATATGTTCATCCGTCGTATCAGAAGCTGGATTTGAACAAACATCAATTGATCATACTGCAATAAGAACAACAGAATTTACAAACATTGACACGACTTCTACATTTTTTCCAATAGTATCTATTAGATTAGCTTCTACTGCATTAAATGCAGTTGTAATACCAAATAGAGTTCAATTTTTACCTTTAACGTCTCAAAACTATGAAGTTGTGTTATTAAAAAATCCAACATTAAGTGGTGCTACTTGGGCAGCAACAGTATCTTCAGATTCCAGTGTTGAATATGATGTTGCGGCAACTGCTATAACTGCAGCAGGTACAATTGTTCAACAAGATTATGTAACTAGTACAGGATCTGGTGGTACTATTAATACTTCTATTCCAACTGGATATAATTTAGATTTACAATTAGGATCTTCATTAACTAGTGTTAGTGATATCTATACAGTAGGAGTTAGAACAGTGTCTGGAGCTACTAAAGGAAGTGGTGTAGGATCATTATCATTTTACGATTTAACACAATAATATTATGGCTAATTATTATAAAAATGCATTCTACGATCCAACAACAACTAATACGGTTACGGTATATGCATGTCCTTCTAATTCAAGAGCCATCATTCAAAACATACAAATAACAAATGAATCTGGATCTAAAATATTAAAAGCTTCTATTATAGATTCTTCTGTAAATACAAGTTTTCAAATAGCTTATGCAAGTATATCAGGACCTACTATTTGTAATATTGCAGAGGGTCCAATTATATTAGAAGAAAGTGATTCTATACTATTGCAAACTAGCGATACAACAGCTATATCTGCTGTATTATCTATATTAGAAATGAATAGAAACGATCAGAATGGCTAGAAAAGTACAATCAGGTTCGGGTACTTTTATTAAACATACAAATAAAAAAAGACCTGGAAGACATAGTAAACGACCTAATAAACGAAATAGTCGTAAAGAATATCGTGGACAAGGTAGACGTTAATAGTATATATTAAATTTTATGTTTTATATTTGGCATACATTACTAGTATTAGTATTTATAACTTTTGCATTTTTTATGGGTTACAGACTTGGTAAAAATAAAGTTGTAGAAAATAAAGAAGTTAAAAGAAAATGTCCAATGGGGTTTAATTAATGGCTGACAAAACAGTAATCATAGACGGACAAGAAGTTCCTGTACTTCCAGCAAAAGCTGAAGAAATTATAAAGAATAAAGTTACTGGACAAACTTACTCAAGTTTAGAAGAATTCCATGCAGATGTAGCAAATCCTAATACACCTACAAAAGCAGAAGATTTACAACAAGACCTTAAAATAACAGTTGCATCTTTGACAGTATTTGGTAAAACCAAATAATGAATCCATACGGCGGAACTGAAATACAAGTAGAATATCTACATAAATACGTATCACCAGAATTACTTAACAAAGCTAAAATAACAACTTCTGTTCCAGAAAAAGAAAAAATAGTTATAGATAAAACTAATATACTTTGGGTACATAATAGTTATGATCAACCCAATGTAATGCCTTGGTTTAAAAATAAATTAAACCACGGTAAATATGATTGGTATGTATTTAATTCTCATTGGACTTATGAAAAATATAGATATTTCTTTAGTATTCCTACAGAACTATGTTTAATTATTAAAAATGGTTTTGATGATGATTTAATAATAAAGAAAGATTTTAAAATAAAAGATAAAATAAAATTAGTTTATACTTCAACTCCTTGGCGTGGATTAGACGTGCTCCTAGATGCGATGGAACAAATTAAAACAGATAAAGTTGAATTAGACATTTATTCAAGTACGCAAATCTATGGAGATCAGTTTAAGAAATATAATGATGATAAATTTGTGGCTTTGTATGATAAAGCAAAAACAATAAAAAATGTAAATTATAAAGGCTATTTGCATCATAAAGAATTGATGAAAGTACTTCATATTTATGATTGTTATGTTCATCCATCTACATTTGAAGAAACTTTCTGTGTAGCGGCTATGGAATCGTTAGCAGCGGGCCTTGTTGTAGTGACCACGGACCTCGGTGCTTTATATGAAACTTGTGCTGAATTTCCAATTTATATTCCTCATCAAAATAGTAGAAAGTTATTAGCTACTCAATTTGCAGATACCATTAATCAATTACCAGATATGTTAAAGAATGCAGATGAAAATAAAATGAAACTTCAACAACAATACTATAGACAGTTTTATCATTGGAATGTAATAAAGACATATTGGGAGAATTTTTTAAATGGGGTATAAACAACCGTTTCGTATATTTGTAGCAACGCCCGTTCATTCGGATGTATCTATTCATTATTTCAAAGCATGTCTTGAATTTCAAAAAGAATGTTTTGTTAGAAAAATACCTGTAATGTTCCAAGTTATGAAAAGTAGTTTGGTAACACAAGGAAGACAATTATGTGTATCTGGATTTATGGAATCAGATTGTACACATATGCTATTTATAGATTCGGATATATCTTTTAATTTTAAGATGATTGAAAGAATGATTAATTTTGACAAAGAAATTTGTCTTGTTCCTTATCCTATTAAAGGAATGGATTCTAATAAAATGAAAGCAAGAATATTAGCTGGAGATACTTTAGATCCATTATTATTAGGTAATCAATATACAATGGCTGTTCCAGATCCATCTAATGTTAAAGTTACTAATGGTTTTATAGAAGTAGAAAGAGGACCTGCTGGATGTATGTTAATTAAAAAAGAAGTAATTAATAAATTAATTAAAGAATATCCAGAATTTACAATTAATCAACATACTTTGATTGATGGTAAATTAGTTAAAAGAAACTATATGTATAACTTCTTTGACACTTATTGGAATAAAGAAGATAAAACATATACTGGAGAAGATTTTTATTTCTGTAAATTATGTAAACATGCTGGTATTAAAATGTATGCATTAGTAGATGAATATATATCTCATCATGGAGAACATAGTTACACAGGAAGACTTTTAGATGAATTCAAAAAGACAGAAACCTCTACACAAATAGAGGGAAAAACAATCAATAATGATGTAGAAGTTAATAGCTCTGATATTGCTAAGAGCTAATAAATTCGTTAAAATGGTTAATTAGTTAACTATTTTATTATATATGGATCCATTAACAATTGCCCTCGCCATATATGGGGGATATCAAGGATATAGAAGTGCTAAAAAAGCTGGTGCAAATGGCTTAGGAAGAATATTTGGTACAGCTCTTGGAGCATACGGCGGATACAATCTAGGACAAGGAATTGGAAGTTTAATGAACACGGCTCCTAATCTTGCAATAGAAGGTGGAACTCAAGCTGGAGTATCTGCTCTTGCTAATCAAGCAGGAATTGCAGCATTACAAAATACAGGTACACAAGCACTTACTGATGCAGCTACACAAGCCGCTACACAAGCAGCATTAGAAGGTGGAACACAAGCTGGATTATCAGCAGGATTTAATCCATACACAGGAATTGCACAAACAAATTTAGGTTTTCAACCATTAGAAACATTATCTTCAGCAACATCTGCAGCAACTCCTGCAGTTACACCAACACCAAATATTCCAACTAAAGAAGAATCATTTTTAGATAAAGTTGGTGGAATAGCTAAAAAAACTTTTTATGATGAAGATAAAGGAATTAAATTAGGTAATGCTGCTTTAGTGGGTATACCTGCATTAACTTATTTATCAGGTGCTTTTGAAAGAGAACCATATCAAAGAAATCAATTTACATATAACGTAAATTATCCAGAACTATATAGATCTAGAAAAATGTATGTACAAGATCCAAAAACTGGAGAAGTAAAAGAATTAGAACAACAAGCTTATATACCAGAAGAAAAAGCTAAAGAAAGTATTACAAGTCCAGAACAACAATTTGGACCATATAAAAGAGAAGTACTTACTTTACAACAAGGTGGTATTGCTAGTTTAAATCATTTTAGAGATGGCGGAATTAATTATTTACCTTCAAAAACTATTCATGATGAAGATAATGAAGATAATTATATGAGAGTTAATGGATATGTAGAAGATGGTGCTGGTAATGGAGATAAAGAAGAAGATACAATGTTAGCTCAATTAGCAGATGGAGAATTTGTTACAAGAACAGATGGTGTTTTAGGAGCTGGTATATTAGCAGGGGCTAATCCTAAAAATGCTAAAGAAATGAGAAAATTAGGAGCTGAATTCTTTTATGAACAACAAAAACGTTTTAAAAGAATTTATGATTTACTAGATGCAAGCAGAAAAGCAACAGCATATTGATAATGTGTCGGTATTACCAATTAATACCAAAAATACTAAAAGTAAATTAGACTTAATAGTATTTAAACCAAATGAAGTTGCTGGTATATGGGTATTAGTCAAAAACCTTATACAAAAAGCTTGTGATAGAGCAGGAGCTTTTGCAGATGCTGAAGATATAAAAGCATGGTTAGAAAAAGGAACTATGCAATTATGGGTAGCGTTTGATGGTAAAGATAAAAAGATTAAATGTGTTACGGTTACTGAAATAAGACAGTATCCAAAATACAAAGTTTGTGATTGTAAAATAACTACAGGAACAGACTATAGAAGTTGGGTAGATTTTATGGATAATGTAGTTAACTGGGCAAGATCTATAGGATGTAAAAAAATGGAAATATTTACAAGACCAGGTTGGGAAAGAATTCTTAAACATAAGGGTTTTGTAAAAACACATGTACAATTAGAGAAAGCATTATGATTGATTTAAAGAACCTTACATTAAAAGAAAAAGTAGAACTATTTAAAAATCTTTATAAAGAAATTTCTGGTAAAGGTATTAAAGGAGACACTGAACTTGCACATATTAATGAATTTGAATCTAGAATTCTTAAAATGTATGGAGGTGCTGGTACTATTAATGAAGAAACAGGATTAAGACAATATTTTGGTGGAGGAGGATCAGGTGGAGGTGGAGGAAGTTCTCAACCAGATACTACTACACAATTCGTAAGAGAAGCTCCAGGAATAGAAGAACGTAAAATTGAATTAATGGATATAGCACGTAGTGCTGCACAACAACCATTATATGCAAATGTACCAGATGTAAGAGTTGCTGGACTTTCAGGATTAGAACAACAAGGATTAGGACAAGCTGCAACAACAGGTGTTGGTGCTCCGACTACTCAAGCTGGTATTGGATCTATATTACAAGCACAACAAGGTCCAAACATTCAACAATTTTATAATCCATATCAATCCTATGTATTAGATGAAATTAATAGACAAGCTGCAATGGCACAAAATCAATTAGCAGGACAAGCTGTTCAAGCAGGTGCATTTGGTGGTGGAAGAGAAGGTGTACAAAGAGCTGAACAAGAAAGAGCAAGACTCGGAGCAATCGGAGAAGCACAACGAACTGGATTTAATACTGCATTAGGAGCAGCTACACAACAACAACAAATTGGTTTACAAGCTGGACAACAATTAGGACAACTTGGAGTTCAACAACAAGCTATGTCACAAGCTGACATTAATCAATTGATGGCTGGGGGTGGATTACAAAGACAACTTGCACAACAAGCGTTAGATGCTGAAAGACAATCTGCATTACAAAAAGCTACTGAACCTCTACAAAGAGTAGAATTTTTATCAAACGTATATGCTGCTGGTCCTAAATCAACTTCAGGAATTACAGCTGCAACGGCTCCAACAACGAGTCCTTTAGCTCAATCTTTAGGTAGTGGTTTAGGAGCGTATGCTACGTATCAAGCATTACAACCTAAGGCTACTGCATAATGGATAAAGTATTAACAAGAAAATTATTTAGAGATAAATATTTACAAACAGTAAATAAAGAAGTATCTCGTTTTAAAGAAGGTGGGCTTGCTTCTTTAAGAGCAAAACATTTCTATGAAGGTGGATTAAGTGAAGGAGAAAAAACAGCAATGTTATTGGCTCCTCTTGCATCACAATTATTAACAGGAACTAGACAACCAGGACAATCTCAATTAGGTGCTGTTGCTTCTAATATTGGAGCTGCTTTACCACAAGTTGTTAAGACTAGATTAGATATAGATAAAGCTGAAAATGAAAGATTAGATCAATTAGCTAAACTAGAAAAAATTAAAGGTGAACCTGGTAAATTACTGAGAGAAGATGAAAAAGAATTTAGAACAATGTATTCAAATAGCCCTATTGTAAAATCTTTTAATGAAAGTCAAACAAACATTAATAAAGTTATAGAAGGTGCTTCTAGAGATGATGCAGCTGGAGATTATGGAGTTATATTTGGATTTCTTAAAATATTAGATCCAGGATCTACTGTAAGAGAAGGAGAGTTTGCAACTGTTGAACAATCAAGAGGTGCACCACAAGGTTTAATAGCTATACATAATAAAATTTTAAAAGGAGAAAGATTAACTCCAGACCAACGAAGACAATTTACAGAAGGTGCAATTAATGGTTTTCAAACACAACAAGCTGCTTTAGATTCTTATAGAGATTCAATAGCAGATATTGCTAAAAAGAAAGGTGTAGAACAAGAAAATATATTTATTGATTCTGATTTAAGACCTAAAAAAATAAAAGATAAAGAAGGTAATGAAATAAATGCTCCTAAAGGAACTAAGTTAACTACTTTTACATCAGAAAAAGTTTTAGATGAAAAAGGTAATCCAGTAGTAGATAGTTATTATATATTTCAAACACCTGATGGTTCAACTATTAAACAAAAATATAAAACAACTCCATTGTCGCTTGCTCCTAAAGAACAAGCTAAATCTTCTGAAAAAAGATATAATAAGCCAGCTCCTAAAGAAGAACAATCTAAACAAAAAGTTTATTCAGTAGACGAACTTAAAAAAATGATTGGAGAATAGTCATGGGTACTATAAATGTTGAAGGTATCGGTGCTGTTCAAATAAAAGGAGATCAACCTACTCCTGAAGAAGCACGTATTATTTTAAAAGCAGCTGAAGCTAAGAAATCAGAAAAAACAAATGCAGATGCATATGCATATCAACAATCTACAGGCGAAACTTACGTATCAGATAAAGAATTAACTGGAGAAATGGTTGGTGCTGGATCTGATATAGATAAAGCAGTTGCAGATTTTGTAACGTCACCTGAATTTGCAAGACTAGTATTAGAGATAGGTGGAGGTGTTGCTGGAGCAGCATTTACTGGAGGAGCAACAGCTCCTTTAACTGTAGCTAGAGTTGCAACAGTAGCTCAACCTTTTTTAAGACAATTAGCAATTAGAAGTGCAGGTGCTGGAGCTGGTGGAGCCATAGGATCTATAGCTGCTCAACCCATAGATCCAAAAGATGATATGGTAAAAGAAATTGTAAGAGCCTCTTTTGAAAATGCTGCTGGAGAAGGAATTGGAGGATTAGCAGTAAAAGCTGTAGAAAAAGTTGTAGCCCCTGGTTTTAAATTATTAAAAGGTGCTGATGATGCTATTAAAACAATAGAAGAACAAAGAGAAATTATTAAAACTGGAAAAGCAGCATTTACAGACGAAGTAGATAGAATAGCATTAGATGAAGCAGCTAAAAAAGGATTTCTTACTCCAGGAATAGCAACAGATAGTGAATTTTTAGATCAATTACAAAGTATTGTTAAATCAGGTATATTTGGATCAAGCGGATTAAGAAAAACAATAGAAGGGGCTGAAACAATTGCAAAATCAGGAATAGATGATTTTGTTAATCAATTTGTAATAACAGATAATAAATTAGCTACTGGTAAATTAGTACAAGAATCTTTAGCTAAACAAAGAAACGCATTTGATGCAATTGTTGATGCTAAATATAAAAATGTAGATGAATTATTAGGAATAGTTAAAGATCCTAAAACAGGAGTGGTTATATCTAGTAAATCTCCTTTAATTGATACTAAACCTTATCATGATTTATTAGATGCAAGAATAAATGATCTTAAAAAAGTAGCAGGAGGATCTCAAGATAAAGCTGCTTTAGAATTATTAGAGTTTCAAAAAACTCTTCCTTACAATGCAGATTTTTCTTTAATAAACCAATATAGACAAAAATTATTACAATTAGGAAGATCTGCTAATACAACTAATACTAAAAATATAGCTTCTTTTACAAAAGAATATAATATTTTAGAAAAAGAAATAACTGGTTTATTAGAAAATGCAGCAGTTTCTCCAGAAGCAAAAGCAGCATTTTTTGAAGCTAATAGGTTTTACAGAGAAGGATTAGAAGATTTTAATAATACAATTATTACAAAACTTGTAGAAAAAAGACCTGATTTAGTATTTAAAGAACTTGTAAGAAGCGGAGGAGAAGTAGTTCCTATGCAAGAGGCTCTTAAAATTATTGATAAAAGAGCAACTACTCCAGCATTAAAAGCAGAAGCTGAACAATTAAAATTAGGATTAAAAGGTGAGTTATTAAAAAAAGCTATAGGAGATTCTACTGAAGCTATCGGACAATATAATAGAGTAAATGCAAATAAATTAGAAGCTTTAATAGGATCTAATGCTACAGGAGCTAAACCTGGAAAATATGAAGATATTGCAAAAGAATTATTTACAAAACAAGAATATGCTCGTTTACAAGAATTACAAAATGCACTTAAATTTTCACAAGGTAAATTAGTAAGAGATGCTGGCCCAAGACCTGGTGCAATGTATTTTCAATTTGAACAGGCTGGAGCTACAGCTAAAGTTGCAACTGCTGCTGGAGCAGTACTTACATTAGGGGCATATCAAGGTGAAACAGGAAAAGGTTTAATAGGGGCTTCTCTTGTATTAGCTTCACCAAGAGCAATAGGATGGATGTTAACAAGTCCAAAAGCAGTAGAATATTTAACTAAAACAATAAAAGCTACAGACCCAACAATAAAAGGAAGTGCTTTTAAACAATTTGTTGCTCATTTAGGTGATGAAGGAATTATTGATAGAGATGAAGCAAAAAGAGTTATAGAAGAAACAGACTTTGTTACTTCTGAAGCTAAAGGTTTAAAATCTGGAAAAGTAAAACCTACTCCAGCACCTGTAACGCCAGCTCCAGTACAAACAAGTCCAAGATCAGAAGCTCCAGTAACACCAACCTCACCGCCTGCAAATATATTTGCAGCTAATACACCAGGAACTCCAATGACAACAGGAGTTACACCAACAGCACAACCAATGGATAAAGCACAACAATATGCTGGATTATTTCCATTTGATGTAACAGGTCAGCAAATTGCGAGACAAGGATGAAAAGAATTATAAAATCACGATTAGAAGATCATATGATAGATTTATACCATAGAGTAGATAACTTAAAAAAAGATATTTCTATAATTAAAAATAATCACTTAAAACATATGAGTTGTGCTATTTATAAGATTGAAAAGAAAGTAGATAAGATCCTTTGGTCTATGATTGGTGGTATGGGAGCCTTGATCCTTACATTAATAGTTATAGCATTTAAGTTTGTTAAATAATCATTGACCATTCTTCATAGTTAATTTAATAAGAACTATGAAATTAATCCGACAAGATTCCAGCTTCATAGTTACTGACTTTAAAAGAATAGATAAGTATCCTTATGTCCGATATACAAGAGACGATGACCACGGCCCACGGACCTATTTAGTCGGAGAAACTAAAGTTCCATCCGTTACGACCATATTAGCTAAAACAGCTTCTAAAGATAAAAAAGCAGCCTTAGATGCTTGGAGAGAACGTGTTGGGTACCAAGAAGCACAGGCTATAACCACCAAAGCGGCCTCTAGAGGCACCGAAATGCATTATGTGCTAGAGAACTACATAAATGGCATAGGATATCTTAATTTAAGCTCTGATGGGGCACAATCACGGCTCATGGCACATAAGATCATAGATAACCTAGAACCTTTAAAAGAAGTCTATGGTAATGAAATAAATCTTCAATATGAATCTAAATGGGCAGGATCAACCGATCTTGTGGGTAAGTATGATGGTAAAGATACAATTATAGACTTTAAACAAGCTAACAAATTAAAAAAAGAAGAATGGATTGAAGACTACTTCTATCAAGTTGCAGCTTACTCTATTGCTCATAAAAAAAATTATGGACCAATTGAACAGGGTATTATCGCTATTTGTACTAAGGATGGCAAGTACCAAGAGTTCAAAATGGATAAAATAAAATTATCAGAATATGAGTCCAAGTGGTTTGACAGAGTCGAAAAGTTTTATACAATGTCAGTTAATGAATGAAAATAAATTATTAGTTCATAAACATTTAATAGTGAGAGCAGAAGTCTATCGGCCACCGATGGACGAGGAGTTTCTTAGGCGTTGGTTAAATGAATTCATAGAACAAATTGGAATGAAAGTAATGATGGGGCCTTATGTTAAATATTCTAACATGGAAGGCAACAGAGGAATTACTGGAGCAGCAATAATTGAAACATCCCACATCGTAATGCATATTTGGGATGAAGTTCATCCAGCACTAATGCAATTTGATGTTTACAGTTGTGGAGAGTTTGATCCAGAAACTATTTGTAAAAAAATAGATAAAGATTTTATAGTACACAAAATAGAATATAAATTCTTAGATAGAGAACATGATTTAAAAGAACTGCATACTATTGGTTTTGTTAAATCAAATAATTAAATCCAATTTTTAATTTCTTCACCCATCGTCTCGGCAGATATTTTAATCTTACGTTTTAATGCAGAGATAATATGACTATCAATTGTTTTATCTATAATTAAATCTATATAAGTTACACTTTTTGTTTGTCCGATACGATGTGCTCTATCTTCTGATTGTTCTCTAACTTCTAAATTATAATTATTAGAATAATAAACTACATAACTTGCAGCAGTTAAAGTTAATCCATATCCTCCTGTACTTGGATTGCCAACAAAGAATCTAACTTTATCATTACCTTGAAATTCTTCTACAGCTTTTTTTCTGTTCTCTGTAGTTATTTCTCCATAAATAGATACAACACTTTCATCTCCATATTCTTTTCTTAAAGTTTTAACGATTGTTTTAATGTTATGGATATAATTAGCCCAGATAATAAATTTACCATCTGATTCTTCTATAATACTTAATAGTTCTTCTAGTTTAGGATCATTATCAAATGGAACTATTTCTCCGTCATCTGTTTTTAAATATCCATTACAAACTTGATGTAGTTTTAATATCTCTGTAAGTTTATTTGCAAAGCTAACTTCTTTATCTTCAATAATAGATCTTGCATATTTTCTTAAATCTTCATAAACTTTAATTTGTTCTTTAGTTAAATTTACATATCGTTGTTGATAAATTTTTTTTGGTAAATCTAAACAATCTACTTTTCTAACTCTAAAAGAAAACTTTTTAATCTTTGCTTCTAGTTCATCTAAGTTCGTATAATATTGTGGAATAAGTACAACTCTATTTGGCCCCATATTAATTTGTTTCATTACTGCATATCTAGCTCTAAATGCTACAAAAGAAGGATATCCAAGTAAGTCTTTAGACAAGAAAGCACATTGTTGATATAAGTCTAATGGTGATTTGGTCACTGGTGAGCCCGTTAGTATTCTTTTATATTTAACATGTGGAGATAATTTACAAATATTTTTAGATCGTTTTGCTTTATCATTTTTAATTGTAGTACTTTCATCTACAATCATTATAGCTTTTTGACCTGTATTAATTACAAGTTTAGTTAAAAAATCAAATCCATTTTTATGAGATAAAGCTTCTACATTCATTAATACATAATTTAATTTATCAGCTTGATAATTAATTTCATTATCATCTTTCCAAACAAACATTGTATAATCAGTTACTGGAGAATGTGTTTCAATTTCTTTTATCCAGTTTTTATAAACAGAATTAGGTGCAATAACTATTGCAGTAGTAATTAATTTTTCTTGGTATAAATAAGCTATATTATCTATGGCAACTTTTGTTTTGCCAGTCCCCATCTCTAAGAAATATGCAAAATTTAATTCTTTAGCACCTTTAATTAAAGCATTACGTTGATGCTCGTAAGGTATTGTTTTATATGTATATTTTTTCTTGTCCATGTTTCGTCATTCCATACTTTAAAAGTATTTAATCTTTTTTACATTTTTTGCTTTACATTGTCAAACAAATAAAATAAACAGCTTTGCCAAGGAGGTCTTATGGACTTAGAAGCAGAATCAACCATACGAGTTGATACTGCAATGTCTTCGGACATTGCTAAATCTTGCAATAAGTTATTGGACGTTCAGAAACAAATAACAGCAACTGAAGAACAATTAAAGAAGTTACAAGAAGCTGAATCATTGCTTTCCGAACAGACAATTCCAAACTTAATGCAACAAGCAGGTATATCATTGCTTAAACTTGCTGACGGATCGTCAGTTGAAGTTAAGCCATTTTATTCTGCAAGAATTCCCTCTACTAAAACTGAGGAAGCATTTGAATGGCTTCGTCAAAATGGTTTTGGGGATTTAATTAAGAACAACGTAACATTAACTTTTGGTCGTAATGAAGATGACGTAGCTAAAAACGTAGTTGCGGATTTACGAAAAAAAGGGCATAATGTGAACCAGACCGAAAAGGTAGAACCAATGACCTTGAAGGCATTTGTTAAAGAACAAATCCAACAAGGAAAGAACGTTCCTTCCGATATATTCGGCGTTTACGTTGCAAACAAAACAAAAATAACCACGAAGGAGTAATCATGGTACAAGCACAAGCGAAAAATGCTTCAGCAAAAGCTGAGGTTGCAGTTAAGAAAGAAGCTCCACTGCCAGCGATGTTAGATTTAGAATCAGCATCAGGTCAGGGTTCGGAGTATGTCACAGCACGTGATACAAAACTTCCAATACTTAAAATCTTATACGCTAATTCTAAAGTATTAGATGAAAGTGATGGAAAATATATTGAAAGTGCAAAACAAGGAGACATTTATAATGAAACAACAGGAAGCCTTTATAAAGGTAAAGAAGGTGTAATTGTTGTTCCTTGTCTGTACATCAATACATTTAATGAATGGAAAGATAGAGGAGATAGTCCAGGTCGTCCAGTAGGAATACATACAGATCCGTCTGTTATGTCACAAACTACTAGAGGAGATGACAATAAGGATAGATTACCAAATGGTAATTATATAGAAGACACTGGTAATCATTTCGTTTACATATTGGATAAAGATTATAATCCAGTTGAAACAGCATTGATTGCTATGAAGTCTACTCAAAAGAAAAAATCTAAAACTTGGAATTCTATGATTCAAAGTAGAAGACTACAAGGCAAGAAAGGTTTCTTTTGTCCGCCATCATGGGCAACTGCTTATAAATTAACCACAACTAAAGAATCTAATTCTGGTAACAGTTGGTATGGTTGGATTGTAGAGTTTGATAAATACTTGAATGATCCAAAGTATGCTAAAGTGTTAGAGATGACTAAAGCATTTTATGAAAGTGCTATGAAGTCAGATATCTTTGGTAAAGTTGATTTTGGCAAAGAAGAATCTCAACAAATTAAACAAGACTCAGAATCAGTTCCGTTCTAATGGAAACAAAGCTATTAGAACTGTTTGAAGGCGATTCTAATCAGCACATTGAGGTCACCTTAACGGGTGACCTTGATGAGCGAGGTAAGAGGCAAGCTAAATATGTAACTGTCTATAAGCCAGTAACGGCGGAGCTTTGGAAAAAACATTTAGACGGAGAAACTATTATTGGAATTAAACCAGAAATAAATGGTAAAACAAAATGGGGTTGTATTGATATGGACCCTGGTAGTTATAAAGATTTTAATGCAAAGAAATTTATAGAAATTATTAAACAAAATAGTCTTCCACTTGTACCTCTTAGATCAAAATCAGGGGGACTACATTTAATTTTATTTTTAACAGATTGGTCTGATGAAAAAAAAGTTAGAGAAATTTTAGATAAATGGAATGAAAGTTATTTTTTAGCAAAAGAAGTATTTCCTCGTAATAAACATTTAGGAATGCCTTATCACAAAGAGGCAAGAACAGTTGAATATGCATATGACGATAGAGGAGAAGGATTAGATTTAGAACAATTTATAGAATTAGCATTTAAAAAAAGATTATCATTTGATGATTTAATAAATTTTAAAACTAAAAAATATGAACCAGAATTAGATTGGAACGAATATCCACCGTGTATACAAAATTTACTTACAGATAAATGGGCTGGAGATAATAGAAACGACATTATGTTTAATATGGCTGTTCTTGAAATGAAAAAATCAGACGGCAATATAGATAAAAAAACTTTAGTAAGTACCTTATTAGAAAGAAATCAGGCAATATTTACTAAACCTTTAACTGAAAAAGAAATATTAGGTAGTGTTGCTAAATCAACTGCAAAGAAAAGTTATAACTATAAATGCCCACCAAGATATCCTCATATGATACCTATTTGTAATAAACAATTATGCCAAATGAGAAAACTTGGAATCGGTTGTCAGGTTCCAGATATCATAGATGAATTTGAAGATGTAGTTGTTACAAGAAATGTAAAAGAAACTTTTATTGAATTTAAATATAAAGGAACAAATATGATATTTAAAACCGATGATGATTTAATTGACGAAAAATCATTTAGAAAAAAGATGTTAATCTATTCTATAAATTGGATGACATTACCTAAACCTAAAAAAGGACCTAATCCTTTTGAAATGTTAGTTCAAGGTTTATTTGATAAAGCTAAAGAAAATACAGATGCTAAATATGAAGATACATTAGAAGATACTGTATTCTCATTTAAAAAGAAATTCTTTGAAACACATTTAATAGTAGATGACTTTGATCAACTTAAAAATAATTATTTGGTTAGAGAAGAAATAGATAATAAAGATTTTATATATTTTAAGAAAAGTACATTAGATGAATTTGTTAAGAGATCATCAAATAAATTATTCGCAAACTCACAAGAAGCATTACAAGCAATGCAGTGTGTAAAAATAGATTATCACAAAAATCAAAAAAACTTATGGAAGATGGAATTACCAGATTTTAAAAGCAAAAAAGAAACAGAAACTAAAAAAGAATCAACAAAACAAGCTACATTAACTGAACTAGATGATGAATATCATGCACAACAATTTAGAGAACCTAAACAGATCTAATAGTATTAGAAGTAAAACTATTAAGTTTTATGGGCCGCCAGGAACTGGAAAAACTAATACATTAGTTCAAGAAATACTTACTAAACATTTAGCTGAAGGTATTTTGCCACAAGATATAGCTTTCATATCTTTTACAAATAAAGCTGTTAACACAGCAATAGATAGAGTTTTAAAAACATTTCCACAATATAGTATGAAAGATTTTCAAAGATTTAAAACGTTACATAAGTATTGTAAGAAATACTTTACTCAAGAAGTCTTTGATCCACAAAGATGTATGATTGATTTTGCTTTAGAAAGTAAAATTATAAAAAGTTCTGATTCTAGATTAGACGATGATTCATTTGTTTATAAAGATTGGTCATTACATATTTATGATAAAGCTAGAAATATGATGCAGCCTGTTGAAGAAGTTTATCGTAATGAGACCTATAAAAGAGAATCTTTACATTTACTATTAAGAAAAATTGATGCTTATAATGCATATAAAAAAGAAGGAGAAACTAAATACATGGACTTCACCGATATGATTGAACGTTCCATTGATGAAGTTAATTTTCCACCATTAGAAGTTTTAATATTAGATGAAGCACAAGATTTTACACCATTACAATGGTCAGTAGTTTATAAGATGGCTCAAAATGCAAATAAAGTATATTTAGCAGGAGATGATGACCAAGCTATTTATAGATGGAATGGATCAGATCATAGATATTTTACAAAGTATTTTCCAGGAGAAAAAAGAGTTTTATCTCAAACAAGACGTTTTGGAAAAGAGATATATAAATTTTCTCAAGTAATAAGAAAGTCCATTATAGATAGTGAAGAAAAAGAATATCTACCAAACCCTGATATTAAAGATAGTGTAAAAGCCTACAGATCATTTTTTGATGTTGATTTTGATGAATATAAAGGAAGTTGGTATTTATTAGGAAGAATTAGTGCAACTGTTAATGAACTTAGAATGATGGCAAAGAATAAAGGTTTATACTTTATGGATAACAAAGGTAATAAATCTTTTACAAATAACAAATGGAAAGCTATTAAAACTTGGAAAAGATTATGTAATGGAGAAAAGATAAATAAAGAAGAAGCACAAAACTTTTATAAATACACTAGATATCTAGCTAAAGAATTATATAGAAAGAAAGAATTTTGGGATGAACAAGATAAATTTAATGAATATTCTTTTGAAGATTTAAAAGCATGGTGCGGTTTAACTATAAAAGATGAACTTGTAGGACAAGAATGGTTTCATGTTTTAAAAAGAAATATCACACCCACAGAAGTAACTTATATAAATATTCTATTAGAGAAGTACGGAGAAGATCAATTAAGCAAAGAGCCTAATATGATTATAGATACTGTACATTCTGTAAAAGGAGGAGAAGCTGATAATGTTTTAGTCTATTTCAAAGCTGATTATGCTTCTCAATATCAAAACAAAACAGTACAGGAAAAAATGGACGAAAAAAGAGTAGTTTATGTTGCAGTGACAAGAGCTAAATGTTCATTACATTTATTAAGTTCTGATCATAAGTACAACTATCCAATAGGGGAAGATTACTTTAAATATTTACAGGAGAAACAAAATGACTAATAAAGCTTTCTTTAAACAAGTAGGTGGATCTCATTACAAAGAAATGAAGATACAGCCTTCTAAGTTTATTAATGAAAACAACTTGCCATTTGCAGAAGGTAATGCAATCAAGTACATATGCAGACATAAGTTAAAAGGAAAAAAAGAAGACATATTAAAAGCTATTCACTATTTAGAAATGGTTTTAGAAAGAGATTACAATGTTTAATCTTAAAAAAACTATAATTGGTGATATGGGTTTATTTACCTGTATTTGTATTTTTTATTTTTTACTAATGGTACTTTAAATGAATGAATATCAATCTTTTTTACAAAAGGGAAAACAAACAGAATTGAATTTTGCTAATAAATATTTAAAAGATTTTATATTAGCTAATAAAGAACAAGATATATTTGAACATTGGGATGTCAAAGGTATTTGTGCTGTCATTAGTTTAAATAGTTTAAGATTTGATGTTAAAGGATTAAAGAAAATAAATCGTTCAGATAATGCTTATCAAGATGAAAATGCTTGGGTTGAAGGAACCGCAGTAGATGGAAGAAAAGGTTGGTTGAAAGGAAATGCTGATTATATTGTTTTTGAAAGAAACAATCATTGGCTTTTAGTAGAAAGACAAGAACTTTTAGATTTTACAACATCTAAATTAAAAGAAAATAACTATAAAACAGGAAAAGGAAAATACATGATATACACACGTTTAAATAGAAAAGACAAAATAACATTAGTGCCGTTTGAAGATATAAGAAAATTATCAACAGCAAAGGAGTTAATTAAATAAATGACAAGTTTACAATATTCATTAACGTTTAAGAAAAGTATGTGGCTATGTCCATCAGAGTATAAAGATTTATCTAATGCAACTGAAATAGCAATAGATTTAGAAACAAGAGATGATGGTATTAATGAAGGACTAGGTGCTGGTTGGGCAATAGGTAAAGGTTATGTAATCGGTTTTGCAGTCGCTGTTGAAGGTTGGCAAGGTTATTACCCATTCAAACATTATGGCGGTGGCAACATGGTGCCTAAACAAGTTATTAGTTATATGAAAGAAATTTGTGCACTTCCTTGTAGAAAAATATTTCATAATGCTCAATACGATTTAGGTTGGTTGCAATCTATGGGTATCAAAGTTAATGGAGAGATTGTAGACACAATGGTTGCAGCAGCCATCGTTGATGAAAATAGATGGGCATACAATCTAAATGCATTAGCAAAAGATTATTTGGGAGAGATTAAAGCTGAAACGGATTTGAAAGAAGCCGCTAAAGATCATGGCATTGATCCTAAAGCTGAAATGTGGAAACTTCCTGCTGAACATGTTGGATTTTATGCGGAGCAAGATGCACGGCTCACGTTAAAGCTATGGGGATTTCTAAAAAATGAAATCATCAAACAAAATTTAACTACCATTTGGGACATGGAATCTAAATTACTTCCTATTTTAATTTTAATGAGACAAAAAGGAATTAGAGTAGATGTGGAAAAAGCTCAAAGGATGATTAAAGAGTTTGAAAAACAAGAGAAAGAAACTTTACTTAAAATAAATAAAATAGCAGGTAAGGATATAGATATCTGGGCCGCAAGACAAATAGGAGAAGCTTTTGATAAATTAAAAATACCTTATCCTAGAACTGCTAAGAGTAATGAACCTAGCTTTACAGCAAACTGGTTAACAAACTGTAATCATGAAATAGCTAAACTTATTGTTCAAGCTAGAGAGATAAATAAATTTCATGCTACATTTTTACAAAGTATTATGAAATACCAAGTAAATGGTAGAGTTCATGCTGAAATCAATCAATTAAGATCAGACAATGGTGGTACAGTATCAGGACGTATCTCTATGTCTAATCCAAACTTACAGCAAATTCCTGCTCGTAATAAAGATTTTGGCCCTAAAATTAGATCTTTATTCTTACCTGATGAAGATCATAAATGGGGATCATTTGACTATTCACAGCAAGAACCAAGAATGGTTGTGCACTATGCATCTTCTGTTGGTTATGATGGAACACAAGAGTTAGTTAAAGCATATGAAAATGCTTCAGCAGACTTTCACCAAACAGTTGCTGACATGATCGGTATAGATCGTTCACAAGCTAAAACCATTGGTTTAGGTTTAATGTATGGTATGGGTAATACTAAACTTGCAACTTCACTTGGTTTATCTGAACAAGAGGCAAGAGATATTATTCTTCAATACAATAAGAAAGTTCCTTTTGTTAAAAAACTTATTAATCTTTGTATGGATAAAGCATCTAAAGAAGGTGCTATTAGAACTAAAAAAGGTCGTAAATGTAGATTTGATAAATGGGAACCTAAAGATTGGACAATGACAACACCAGAAAACTTTGAGACAGCAGTTGCTAAGTTTGGTGGACAAGAAAACATTAAACGATCTGGAACGTATAAAGCTTTAAATAGATTGATACAAGGTTCCGCAGCCGATCAAACTAAACAAGCAATCATTGATTGCCACGAAGCAGGACATACTCCATTACTACAGATCCATGATGAGTTATGTTTTAACATTAAAGACGAAGTTAAAGATGTTAAACTAATTAAAAAGACTATGGAGAATTGTATAGAGTTTAAAATCCCTAGCTTAGTTGATGTAGCCATTGGTGATAGTTGGGGTGAAGTAAAATGAAAATATGTACTATATGTAAAGAACTACTACCATTTCAAGATTTTAGTAAAAATAAATCGCATAAGAAAGATGGTTTATCTCCACAATGTAGAAAATGTAGGAAAAAAATTGACTTTAGATATGCAAATACAGAAAACGGTGCATTAGGTATTCTTTATAGTGCTATAAGAAGAAAAATAAGAAATCCTCGTTATAATGATTTTTCTGAAGAAGAAAAAAATAGACATCGTTGTTATATGACAAAAGAACAATTTTTAAAAAAATGGGAAGAGCATAAATTAAGATATGGATATAAATGTGCTTTAAGTGAAGAGAACATAATATTTAAAAGAACCAATCATAAAGATTCTGTAAAAAACGATGGGGTTAGTGTAGATAGATTAAATCCAGAAATTGGCTATACCGAAGATAATATAATATTTGTATCTAATAGAGTTAACAATATGAAAGGGGCAGTGACAAAAGAACTTTGTGTCGCTATATTAAAGGCTTATGAAGAACGAAATTGGTAAAGACAATCACATCACAGGGATCTCGGCTCTTGGACCTTTAAGAATTATACATCCCTTGTATCAAGTGTTTCCAATGCGATTAGAAATGGTTCACTTTGATAATATAATTAATTGTGATCATAAAGAACATGCAACTGATATTAATGATTCAATAGAGGACATTGGATTAATTTGTCCAATAGTTTTATCTAAAAAAGACGATAAGTATATCATAACTGATGGGTGTAGCCGATATAACTTTGTAAAAGAATATGCAAATTCTTCTATATGTTATATTGCTAAAAATGTTGATGAAGAAAAATTCTTACAACAAATGAATAAAAAAGTATTTAAACTTCATACAGAACAAAAAGTTATTAGAAGTTTTGAATTTTTATTTCAAGACGATATCGTTGACTACACAGCAAAGTGTACTTACTTATTCTCTGAAGGCGTTCCCAAAGATAAGTTGTTAAGATAAAAAATTTAAGAAGCGATATCTAAATCTTCTTCTTGTAATTCTTCTCTTACTTTGAATACAGCTTGTTCTCTTAACTGTCTTTTAATTTCTTTCAGTTCGAGTTCAATCTGCATCATATCTATTGTCTCTGATCCTTTTTCTAAAAACATATGATTCCATTTAGCTTCTAGAATCATTTTTCTAGCGATAAGAGACTGTTCATTATGAAACATTAAGTTCCTCATATGTTAGGAAGACTTTGGATGGGGAGTATGTAATTTCTTTACTCCAAGTTCCTCGGCCTTCTCTAAGCTCTTTAATGAAGTTATTTTTCGCTTCATCATCATCTACTGCTTTTACGTCAAGTACTATACGTTGACCAGCATATCTAGCGGTAAAGCGATATGACTTCATAAGATTATCTTATATAACTTGGGATGCATTGTCAATATTCCTTGACATTATCATGAAACATCCTTAAAAACAAATATTATGATTAAAACAATGATAAAAAGATATGTGTATAACTTTAAAAAATATACGTCTAAGCAATATTATATGGATGAACATCCAGATGGTAGGTCTTATCCGCCTTTATTAAAAAGATTACATATATTTTGGAAACTAAAATCTGAGCCTACCTTTGAAGAAAGAATGGATTATTGGCGAAGATTACACCCATAGGAAATACAATGGACATTAGTAAATGGAAAAGCGTTGCAATAAGAATTGATGACTACAAAATACTTAAAAGTCTTTGTGGAAAGAAATTTAGAGCTCCTGCAAGTATGATATCTAAATTAGTTCATGATTATTGCAAGTATCAAGCCACAAAAGAAAAAGTAAAATACGAAGTTTTTATAAAAAATCTACTTAACGGAAAACATTAAGGTTGTATCTTTCGTTATTTATGTTATTAAATTTACATGAATAACGAAAACGACCCCATTCAAACAGAATTTTTATACTGTCTTAGTTTCTTATCTAAGAAATTAACAAAATTTCAATACGAACTTGTATGTCATATAATGTTTAATCTTTACATGGGTAAAACTTATGGTTTTGATCCTGCATTTGATGAAAGATTTTTGCCATTATGTAAAATATATTGGCATAGTAAAGGTAAAAATGATTTTAATTCAAAAATTATTCCTGAAAATGATGGAAAAGCTACAATATTTAAAGTGTATGATGGTGGCAAAAAAGAAAAATAAGATTTACAATGTACGTATGAAACGTACAAATATCTTTAAACCACATAGACTAGAAAACGTGCTGGATATAGATTATTCGACATGGTCTGGACAGGAAATCACAGAGTTGTTATTAGCAGTACATGATAACTATGATTATTTTGTTAAAAACAAACATAGTCCTGAGATGATCCTGTATTACCATGACATACTCAGTAGACTTATTAAAACTTATGGGCATTGAATTTGCTCAAACCATTCTAGAAGATAAGGAAATAGCTTCTGAGCAAAAGCTATGGCGTGGTGTTTTATGTAATGCTATTGAAGATACTATGCAGGGTTTATCTGATCGTAAGACAAGTATCTTTAAAATGGAAGCTCATGAATGGATAATAAATAATGACGAAGATTTTCAAAGAGTATGTTATTGGTCAGGCTTTGATCCTGATTTAGTTAAAGAAAAATATTTACAAGCAGTTAAAAGAGGAGATATTAAATTTACAGAAAAACAAATTAATTGGATTAAATATTATAGACATTACGAGGCTTACAAAAAAGAAACTGATAAAGATAAAAGAAAAGAATGTAAAAAGATGGCAGATAAATGGCGAACCATTGTTCTTAATAGTACAACTGCTTTAGTTTCCTCGTTTTTAATTTCATAAACATAGTTGATCCCATAAATTTTATTTGAGATCATACCTGCCGAAAGGAGTATTTCATGGCTAAGAAAAAAGAAACATTACAAGACATCTTAGATAGAATTCAAGAAGACATTGATACTATCCGAGAAAAGATCGAAGAATTAGAATCTCAAGATGATGACTCTGATTTTGATGATGAAGACGAAGATGAGTAAATACAAGCAAATTTAGTGTAATTGACTTATATTAAATTTGGTAATAAAATCAATGACATAGAGTATCACACTCTATTTTTTCCTTTCATTGTTTAAAGTTTCCTCCCCCTTGAAAAAGGGGGAGGTTTAACTATATACTGTCATAGGTTGTACCATGTGGGTAGACCTAATTAACTTGCTTAAAAAGGAGTAAATTATGACAAACCTAGAAGTTTTCAATAATTTAAACAAACAATTATTCAACGGATCAACAAAGTTTTTTGATGATGCCTTTGAAACAATTTTTGACAGTTGGTCAAAAGTTCAATCATTCCCATTTTACAATGTAGTAAAATACTCAAAAGGTAAATATGGTTTAGAAATCGGTTTAGCTGGATACAATAAAGAAAATGTACTTGTAGAAGTTAAAGACGGTATTTTAACTATTGAGGGTAAAGTAGAAGATAAGAACGTAGATTACGTTCAAAAAGGTTTAGCTTTTAGAAAGTTTTTCAAACAATTTGAATTAGCTAAAGATGTAATAGTTGATGAAGCTGAAATGAAAGATGGTTTATTAAAAATTAAACTTGGTTATAATGAGCCTAAAGAAATTGAAGGCGTTAAAATAGATATTAAATAATGACTACAATAACAATATTTTTTATTGTTAGTTTCATTTTAGTATTTTATTTAATTTATAAAAATTACAAATGATGCCTTATAACGAAGATGAAGCTACTTGGCTTAGTTAATTTTTATGACTGAGCCAAGTGAGCCATATCAAAAATACAGCCCATCCAATAACTAACCAAAATTCTGGTGTAAGGATTATTCCCATTCGCCTATATAAACTTTAAATTTATCTTTTAATTTTTTTTCTTCTAAAAGTTTCCAAAATTTATCTTTTAAAAGTTCGCTATCAAACTCAGGGTATTGTTCTAAGTCAATATTAAGTGCTTCTACTAACCACTCAATATCTTCTATTTTTTCTAATAAATTTTTTATATGTTGTAATCTCATAAGTTTAAAGAGGGATTAGAAACCGCATACTAACCCCTCCATTGTCTAACAAAGGTAAGATATGTTTATACTCTTATCTAAAAGAGACCTAATAGCTACGACACTATTAGTAGTGTTAATATATTTATTAAACCACTAATGTCAAATATTATTTTCTATATATGGTATAAATTAAAAGACACAGCACTACCGATAGTGTAAACCACCAAAAGCCTAAGTCCGATACTAACGCAATCATATTAAAATATTAAAAATAATAATATAAATGCTAATATTCCCTCTATTATTTGATCCATGTTAGTTTATTGTTTCTTCCTTTTTTTCTTCTTTAGGTGGGTGTGGCTCAAACAAAGGCCGTATGCCCATTTCTCTTGCGTTCTTTACAATCACATCAATCGTTGCTTTAAAGGTGTCATCATCTAAAACTCCTCTATATAATCTAAGTCCTTGTGCAACTAAGGTAGAGGCTAGAATATCTGGCTCTACTTTGTTATCAAGCATTTCTTTAACGACATCAAGCAAGTCATTATAAACTTTTAATAATTGTGCTTGTCTTAAAACATTCATTGGTTTTTGTTTAGTCATTAATGCAACCTCTTTTTATTGTTTTCCCAACGTTTAACAAGTCCTTTAATTTCAGCAAATAAATCTACATCGCCAAACATACTCCAATTTTTAGTCGGTGGTTTTTTCATATTCTCAAAAAGAATATTTTCAATACGATAATAGATTTCTCTACCTAAATCAGTATTCTCAGTATAGTCATCAACATTTACAACGCATTTATCTTCTATTTCTAATCGGTTTATAAAATAAAAATAAACTTCACTTGCAAGTTTGCATATTTCTTCATTCAATCTTTCTTCTATTTTTTTGTCTAATAGTTCTTTTATGTCAGCCATTAGTTTTCCTCTTTGTTTGTTTTAGTTTATTACCAAAGCAATCATATTTTTTATGATAGTTTTTAAGTAATTTTTTTATATCTTTAACGTATTTGCTTATCATCTTTTTTCCTTTTTCATTTTTTCAATAATAATTATACAGCTATGCTTTTCTCTTTTATCAAATCTTGCTAATGCTTTCTTTTCAGCATCACAATAATTTTTAGCCCTAACTGTAAATTCAGTTATTGCATTATCAGTTATAGCACTTCTGCTTTCAAAAGTAATTCTAAAATCTCTTACTTCCATACAATAATGCTAACAATTAATAATAGCCAAGCAACAATAATTACCAATAACCAAATATTGCGTTCATATTTTTTTATATTCATGTTCTACCCCCAAAGGCCTTTGTATCGTGTCCCGTATCGCAAGGAACACGGCTCACGGAATACTTAGGATCAAACTTGTATTCCAATATCCAAGCCAATAGTTCTTGTGCCATTCTGTATCTAATCTCATCTGCTTTAGATACATAGTTATGTTGTTCTACTGCCATTTCAAAGTGTGCTAGTTCTTCTTCTAGCCAGTCTATTACGTATCTTACGTCTTTCATTTTTCCTCCTTGTTTATTGGGTCTATATATTTATGAAAATCTTTTTCTTTAATTTCATAATAATTATCGTCTGTGTCCACTAAATACAATTCATTTAAAGATCGTGGGTCATATCCAAAATCTAAATCTACTGTACTTTCCCATTCTCCTATGCCATTACACGTATCACATCTGCTATCTTCTCCTAAACATTCTAAACAAAAATGCACTATATGTTTTTGACAAATAGTTTTGCCTTTATATTGTATTGTTTCATTGTCCATTTTTTCCTCCTTGTTTATATTACGGGTATAGTTGGTAATTTTTCATCATTTGTGAATAATGCACCTCCATCATTACCCTCATCATCCATTGACGGCGTTAACCACGTGCCATCATTTAATCTTATTTGGATAGGTCTTTTATACCAACCTTGTTCTTCTGCTAGTTTTTTAGACATATATACTACTCTAACTATTTTTTTACCAATTAACAATTTATTTATTCTTTCTAGCCATCGTAGTTCTAAATTATTTTCTTCTATTTCGCTAAATTTAGTATAGCCCTCTAACTTATCGCTCATTGTAATTGTGCCTCCTCTAGTTCGTTTGCTAATTGTTTATTGTCCACCAGAACAATATCATCTGCCTCACACCAATCTAAAAAATCGTCTTTGGTATTTGTCCATTGTTCTGCAAAATGCTCGTCCTCTTTTATGAGTTCAAGGTACTCGTCCCAAGCGTCTTGTTCAGTCATATAGTTATAAAACATTCTATTTTTATGGCTCATACTTATTCCTCGTATGGTTTAATTAATTGTGAACCAAACTCATATCCACGTGATAAAAGTTCATTCTCAATAAGCGTTTTAAAAGTATCACTTATACTATCTGTCCAATTTTGATTAGAAATAGAATAAAATTCATTTTCTAATCTGCTGTCGGTACATATCTTTAGATAGTTCTTTACATCTGATACACTTTTTAAATCAAAAGAATTACCTATGGCTATTCTCATACTCCTATCCCCCTTTGGTTTATTTCTTGTTTAATAAAGTCCTTGAAATAGTTTTCAAGTATCGTTGGTCTTTCAAGTGAGGTATATAATCTATATTCCTCTCTTAACTTTCTGTCATTAAAAGTTTTGATATATTGTTTAATAACTTTTATATCTTCTTTCATAGTTTTCCTTTCTTAGTTGTTGGTTTTAACTCCCATTCACAATCATCATTGTAAAAATAATTGGGATAGTTTTCTTTCATAAACATATCTTCGGTTTCAAAACAAACGTAATTGCTTGAAACATCACAGTTTATACAGTCTTTGTTTGGTTTCATTATGCTACTTTCCTTTCTAGTTTTTTAGCGTCCATCATAAATCTTTTAGGCTGTAAATTTACTAACCAATCACTAACGGATGGAATAAAACCACAGTCTTCCATAATATGTTGTTCGCCGATTGTTTTAACGGGTACTTTTTTATTATCTGAGTTGATAATATAATCGCCAAACTTTTCAACACATTCTTCAACACCAAGTGAATGATGTCTTAATGCTCTGTGTCTAAAATCTGGGTGGTAAGACTTTGTAAAGTCAAACCACTTATGGATAGCAATATAATCTTCAATGCGTCCACCATAACGATTTACTGTTGCTTGTGCGTGTATTACGGGTGTAGCCATTATAGTTCCCCACTTTCTGTCACATCTTCATAATGTTCAACTGATTGTTCTCCAGTTAATTCCCATTTATGAGTAAGTACATTTAGTTTCACAGTTCCTCTTACACTAAACTCTCCCGCAAAACTGCCATATTCTTCAAGGCAACCCGCTTTATAAAGTAAGTCCTCAAGGTCATCTAAAACATTTACCATTCTATCTGTGTTAGTTGAATAAACAGAAATCTTTTTATCTTTCTCATTTTCATAGGTATAGATTTTTTTATAATCTATCCATTGTCTAAAAAGATTTTTATCTTCTTCGGGTATTTCTACTTTGTCTAATTCAGCGTTTGCTAAATATACACTATCAAAACCACCATCATCGTTGCCACCAGAAAATTCTCCAACGATGTATTTAATATTTAATTTTGTAAAACTATTTTTTAATTTAGTTAAAACAGTTTTTACATAATTTTTATTTTCATTTAATTCTAATTTATCTATTTCATTAGAATTTAAAATAAAAGTATTATCCTTAACTTTTATTTCTTTTATTAACTGTAAGTTTCTCATTTTTTTCCTTTGTTAGTTTGTTATTATCCCACAATCTCCCATTATTCGTTTTTATTGTCAAACGATAAAAAGCCTTATTTTTCACTATTTAGTTGTATAAAAGTCTTATTTAAAAGCCCGTAGACGCACGATTTTGGGGTTTGATGAGGTGTAGTACCCCCTAAAATTAGGGGGTACTAAAGTTTTAATTATCTTCTTTAATCATATAATCTTCTGGGCACATTATTACATTGTTTTCTAATTTTCTCAGAAGATATTCTCTCAAGGCTATTTCACATTGTAATCTAGCCTCAAGTCTATTTCTGCCATATCCAAAAACTCTTGGTATGCCGTCTTTGTCTATTGCTTTGAAATGATATTCAATCGGCTTTGCTTTTTCTTTAACTGCATCGCCAAAGTTTTTTGCACTATCTAAAATATGAAATGGACTTTTCATTTTTTTCCTTTCCATACTTGTAATGTTAGTTCAAAGCCATTGTCTTGACCTTGCCAATTAAAAAGCCAATTTTTTCCGTAAAGACTTTTTAAAAGTTTAACTAACTTTTGTTCTTCTCGTTTTTTCATTGTTCTCCTTTGTTATGATAGTTATTTTTAACTATCTCAATGCCCTGTGTTGAGGGCATTGGGTTAGCTAAATTATTCGGAAATTTCTCTTGCCTTGTCCGAATTATCTTCAAAGTTAAACTCTTTACTATCAATGGTATAAAGAGCCTTGTAAATTTCGGCTTTTTTATCCCACTCTAGCACTTGAATAAAATATCCAATTTTATCTTTTGAGATATTATATTTTTGTACTTGCACTTTTTCAAATGGAAATTTTCCATTTAAGTTTTTTGTACTTTCTGTTAGTGCATATCTAGGCATATTTTCTCCTTTGTTAGTTTACATATTACATTTTCATATAAAATATATTATGTAAATCACTTTATAGTTGTATTTTAAAAAATGTAAAAATAATTTTTTTAAATTTATAGTTGTGCAACTTTTAGTTGTACTCGTATAAGTTGTGCAATCGTAAGTTGTACTCGTGTAAGTTGTACTCGTGTAAGTTGTACTCGTATAAATTGTGCAATCGTAAGTTGTGCAATCATAGGTTGTCGTGAGCCGTGTTGGTTGGCTAGTGTGTCATATATCAGCTACCACGAGCCACGAGCCACGGGGCTTGTAAGTTATTGATTTATATAGCTTTTTTGATAGGGTAGTAAATTACATGGGATAAATTGAGGGTAAAAAGGCATTTTTTAATAGTTAAGTCATTGATTTATATACCTTTTATAGTAGATAGGACAGTAAAAGTTCACTAAAATGAAATAAGCCACATAGTTCCCAGTGTTTCAGTGGCTGAAAAAAAATGAGGGGCTATTTTGGCTGTTTTTCAGCGATAGTTGGGATTATCCCACGTGACGCTGAACGAATAACCCTCATTCTATATAGCTTTTCAGCGTTTCAGCGATATTTCTACCTTTTGCAAAAATTTTTTAGTATTTTTTTTCTATACAAAGGGTTTAGGACTGAAAAACGGAAAAATGGCGTAAATGCTTGTTTATTTTTTTAACTTTTCAGCGTTCATTTTTGTCATCTTGTTAAGTTATTGATTTTAAATACTTTTTTGCATTCCGTGTAAATGAGGGTTAGAACTATGCGGGTTATTTCACTTTGTACTTAAAAAATGGCGTAAAATGATAGGTACATTGTTAAGTCATTGATTTTAAATACTTTTTTAGCATAAGCCTTTATTTATAAGGATTTTTTGAGTGTATAGCTAAAATAACATATTTATATTATTATGAGGTCAATAATTTATGGGACGTAGAAAAAACGAAGTAAAACTTAGCACGGAATTAACTCCAAAGCAACGGGCTTTTGTAGATATATTAGTTGCTAACTGGGGACAAATATCCAAAGTAGACGCTTGTATACAAGCGGGATATACAACCAAAGACCCGAATAGAAAACCTTTTGAAATTGCCTCAAGGTTAACAAACCCAGAAATTAACCCTCATATATGTAGATACTTAGAAAAAAGATTATCTCAGGAATTAAATAAATATGAAAAGGACAAATTAAAAACATATAAAGTATTTGAGCGATTAAGAAATAAAGCAGAAGAAAAAAATCAGTTTGCCTCCGCAATTAATGCAGAATTTAGAGCGGGACAAATGGCGGGTTTTTTTGTAGATAAAAAAGAAATTAATCATATAGGACTTGAGGGTATGAATAGAGAGCAGTTGGAAAAAAGATTGTCGGAATTAGAAAAAAATATAAATGAAAATAAACAAATCATCGACATCACAGCAGAAACGATTATTGAAAAATAGTGACTGGAAAACTTTCATTAATCAATTTAATGAGGTACATAATAAGCACTTAAATTCAAGCGTTGGCAACGTACATATAAATATAAATGATAAAAAGAAAACTAATAAATAAAAAAGCAAAAAAAGAAATAGAGAAATACCCATTAGTAGAGATTAAATGGTATGACATAACTAGTGATAGCACGTGGCAATCAATAGATGATTTAATGACAGCAAAATTGCCAATATGTACTACAAAGGGGCATTTATTAAGCCATAATAAAGGCGTTGCTAGGGTCTTTGGAGATTACGCTCTTAAAGACGAAAAAACGGGCGTAATTGATGAGATTGCCAATACAACTTTAATACCCACTTCAGTAATAATCGATATTAAAAAGATTTAAGCCACTATAAAAATATCAACCAATTTACTTTTATCTAAATGTATTTCTATATTACAATCACTTAATAAAAGATTGTCATCCTCTTTTGTTAATGGCTTGTCTATATCGCATTTATAATTAAAAACCTTATTAACCCTCCTAACTATTTTTGGCTTGTCATAATCACAAGCATATTCAATAGGTAGCAATTTAAGATTTTTATTTATTTCTTTAAAATAGTCTTTACTATTCTCTATTTCTCTAAATTGCCACGCTATCGTCTTACACTTGTCTATTAAATTAAATAGCCACTCCTCATTTAAGTAGTGTTTAATCGATATATGTTGAGCCATATTATTTTAACCTCTTTATTTTATTTTCTTTATAGTAATTAATTAAATGCTCAATCGTTTTAGCATAACTTAATTTTACGTCATAAATATTATTGGATAAGTCGGTTAACTCATCATATACTTTTTTATGTACGCTAATGGGCTTATAATTTGTAAATTCATAAGCCGTTTTTACTTGTCTATTGCTCATATTTTTTCCTTTTTAGTTGTTAGTTAGTTTTTCAGTTGGTGTTATATCCTCAATCTCATCAATGTAAAATTCCATAGACCTTACATTATCAGAATATCCACTAATTGCCATTTCTTTTGCTTGTTCTTCATTTTTAGCATTAAGTGTTATTATTTCAACTGTTCGTGTCTCTAATTTATATGTTTTATTTTTTTCAGTCATATTTTTTCCTTTGTTATTGTTTAGTTTACCACTTATCAACGCTGTATTTATTAGCATTAATTCGTGTTGCTTTATATTTTTTATCAAAATTATTATTTTTAGTAAAATAAATAACCTCAATAAAATTCTTTAATACAACTATTAATAAAATTATAAAAATAGTTGTTATTGATATATTATAAATCATAACTTAATTACTCCATTGTTATTTTTATTATACAAATTTTTATAGTAGTTATCCGACAAATAACGATTTGTCTCACTCCATAAAATTTCAGTATCGTTTATTTTTTCTAATTGCTCAAAAACGCCGTTTGGCAATTCCTCAATTCTAAAAATATTTTTATAATTATCTAATATTTTTTTTTGCTTTTTTGTTAATTGTCTCATTTTGTTTTATCCTCCATTGTTAGTTTACATTTACTACAAACCCCGTATTATCGGTTTTTGCATTGCCCTTAGTTGCTAAGCCTACTATTGACCCTTTTTTATCCAAAAATCTTAGGTCACTTATATCACCGTCAATTACTTTACGGCCTAGATAAGTTTTAGGTAGCTTATCTTTAAAAACAACCGCTATATTAAAAGCTGTTGTTAATAAATCTTTTATTTCGTCGTCATTACTTTCCGACTTACTAAATGTTAAATAATAATTTTTAGGCAACTTATCATTTAATCTATTTTTAATTTTTGTATAATCATAAAATATTATATCTGGGTTTAATTCCATAATATTTTTATTGTCCCTTACTGGATATCTCTCCCAGATTAAATCACTAGTACCATTTAAACGTATAGCAAGTTTTAAACCTTGTTTAATTGCTCTTTTTTTAAAGTTTTTTATTTCATTATCAAGTTGTAATAAAAATTTTTGGCGGTCTTTTAAAAAGTAATAAGTTTTATTTAAACGGCTTTTTTGAGTAAATTCAAATCGACCTCTACCGCTTGTATTTAAACAAGCCATAGCACAACCTTGTGACGCCTTAGGGCATATGTTAACCCCGCTTAACTTGTGCGGGGCTAAATGCAAAATTGCGGTCAAATAACCTAGTTTTATACTTTTAAGCATTTTAATGTTATTAATGCCTAATAGTCTTTTTTGCGGTTTATATTCCATATTAAGCAACCGCCTTTAATTCAACTTTTTTTATTTTTTTAAGTAAATAATCAGTTGCTTTATATGCCCGTGTTAATGACGATGTTAAAAATTTTACGTCATTTTTTAAAGCTGATATCCAACTTTTAATATATAGAGCGTGGTCAACTCTAATTGTTTTTTCTAAGTTAAACTGTTGACACAGCATTATAGACCCACATTCCGCAATCAATTCCTCAAAGGCATAAGACTGTTGAGCGTCGTCTTTAAATTTTTTGTCATTATCTTTAAAGCGGTCAAGCCTTTGAGCGTGGCCAGTTGAGTGTATTAATTCGTGAAATAACACGGAATAATAGTTATTTGTCTCATTGGCATATTCAGTTTTAACAAAATTCTCTTTGTTTGTCATATGAATATAATCAGTTGTTTTTGCATAATAACAACGGCCGTCACTACTGTGTTTAATTTCAACCCCAGTATCATTAACAAAATTATCTATTTCTTGAATAGATACAACTTTGTTTACATTGTCCGTATTATCAAATTTTAATTTACATTCCGACAAATCAACTTGAGCAATGTTAAAAACTGGCGTTGCTTTTAAAAATGCGATTGTCTCATCTTTTTTTGTTTTTTCATTCTCTTTAATAAATGAGCCATAATATAAAACTTTGGCCTTGTGTGTTTCTCCAGTTTTAATTTTACAACCGATTTTTTTCCAGTCTAAAAAAGATGCCCAGATATTTTGAGCATAATTATTACTATTGGCTACCCAGTTTAAATTAAAAAAATTCGTGCTGTTATAATGTTTACCAGTCACGGCATTGACTGGCATATTCTTATTGATAAAAGATTTATGCCAGTTATTTGAATTTTTTTCTAATTGTTCAACTAAATTATCTCTAATTGTAGTTAAATAGTCTTTGGCCGATACTTTGTTTAAGTTATTAGTCATTTGTTTTTTACCTTTGTTAGTTGTTAGTTTTTTATGATAGTTTTTTAACTATCGTATAACGCCTATTTAAAGGCGTTATACGTTAATTAAATTTTTTGTTAAATTCTTCAATATCAATTTTTGAATTATCGGGCGTTTTATATGTATTTTTAATAAAACTTTTTTGTACTTTGTCCGATAAAGTTTGAATTTCTAGCCATAAAAATTTACTCATAACACTAATTTCATTTTTAAAAATTTTGTTATTAGCAAAATGATTTTGAAATTCATTATCAGCCATTAACTCATCAAATGTTTTATCAAAGTTTAAAGCTACTGATATTAATTTTTTTAATAATTGTTCATTTTTATTATTAGTCATTTTTGTTTACCTTTGTTAGTTAATAAATATTTAATTAAATTAATTTGATACAAAATAAAAGAAAAAAATACAAAATATTACAAGAAATAAGATAATAAAAACAATGACATATTGACCCCTTAGTTATTCAATTATAAGTTGCATTTAATGAATAAAACAACTGAAAGTAATGTATATAAACTAATTAAAAAAGCCGTTGTAAATCTTAAATTAAATTGTCATTTAACAAGGGTTGAGAGCGGTTATACCTTGCAAGGTATACCAGATTTAAACATAGTTTATTATTCTAAACTGATTAATAAATCAGTTGAATTTTGGCTTGAAATAAAAAGTAATAACTTAAAGAATTGCAACGTTTCAAAGTACCAATTCAACTGGATATATAACCATATGAAAGCGGGAGGCGTTGCCTACATCTTGAATAGACCCCTCGAGGAGCGTGGTCTCAAACTCTATAGGGTTGAGCCGTGCCACGTGATGACTGAGCAATTAAGCGTAGACTATAGCGTCGACGGCGTAGCCACGTTGCTTGAGCACGTCGCTAAAAAACATTGTATTGCTTAATTATTTTCCGATAATCTTTACTTATCACTTATGATATTATGTTATATAACCTAGCATAACTTAGCCTTGAGCCGTGATACTTGAGCCGTTGAGGCTCATAACCAAAGCCCAATACAACTTAGAATTGTGCAACTTTTAATGGAATTTTTAAAAAAAAGAGTGTCTTCGTGATGTACCCTTGTGCAGGACTTATACATACAGTACAGTTGATTTTGCTATGGAACCTAATATTTCTAATGTTGACCTATTAACTACAGAACAGTTAAGGGAGAAAGTTGAGCGTGCATGGATCCAACATATCAAGTTGTGCCAGGATAATTTTTTATATTTTGTTAGAGAGATGTGGCCTGACTTCATTTTTCGTAAAGAAACAGATAGGACCCGTTGGGGACACCATCAGATAATCGCAAATGAATTTACTAAGATAGCAAGTAATAAAAAAGGGAGGCTCATTATTAACATGCCACCTAGACATACTAAATCTGAGTTCGCTTCAATCTATTTTCCTGCATGGATTATAGGGAAGTATCCTAAGATGAAATTAATGCAGGTATCACACAATGCAGAATTATCTGGAAGATTTGGTAGTAAGGTTCGTAACTTGATTGATTCGCCACAGTATAAACAAATCTTTGGTGATGTGAGGCTCAGAGAAGATTCTAAAGCAAAAGGTCGTTGGGAAACAAATCACGGCGGTGAATATTATGCTGCTGGTGTTGGTGGTTCCATTACAGGACGTGGTGCGGATTTGTTGATTATTGACGATCCCCATACAGAACAAGACTCATTGTCTAATACTGCAATGGAAAGAACATACGAATGGTATTTATCAGGACCCAGACAACGTTTACAACCAGGTGGTTCCATATTGTTAGTTATGACTAGGTGGGCTGAAGATGACCTTACTGGTAGATTAATCAAGGCTCAGTCAGAACCTAAAGCAGACAAGTGGAAATTAATTTCATTTCCAGCAATTTTAGAATCAGGGACTCCTGTTTGGCCAGAGTATTGGAGTTTAGAAGAATTAGAAAAAGTAAAAGCATCGTTAAGTATTAGAAACTGGTCTGCACAATATATGCAGAACCCTACATCTGAAGAAGGAGCTATTATTAAACGAGAGTGGTGGAGACCATGGAAGTACGAAGACATACCGAATCTACATCATGTCATACAAAGTTATGATACTGCTTTTAGTAAAAAGGAAACTGCCGATTATTCTGCTATTACTACATGGGGTATATTTCAACCTAAGGAAGATCAGCCTTATGCAATGATATTATTAGATGCTATTAAAGGTAAGTTTGATTTTCCAGAGTTAAAGAATATAGCATTTGAACAATATAAATATTGGGAACCAGAAACTGTATTAATTGAAGCTAAAGCTTCTGGACAACCTTTATTACAAGAGTTTAGACGAGCGGGTATTCCTGCTGTAGATTTTAGCCCTAATAAAGGAAATGATAAGTTTACTAGGATCAATTCATGTGCTCCAGTATTTGAAGCTGGTAATGTTTACTATCCAGATGGTGAAAAGTTTGCTATGGATGTTATTGAGGAATGTGCTGCATTTCCCCATGGAGAATATGACGATTATGTGGACAGTACTACTCAAGCCGTGTTAAGATACCGCCAAGGTAGCTTTGTCAGTACATATATGGATTATATGGACGAAGAGCGTCCGCCAAAAGAATATAAATATTATTAGGAGATAACTATGTCTAAAGATGATTTTAAAAATCAAAGAAAACCAACACAAGAAGAATTAGATGCAATGGAAGAATATTTTAGACCATTGAAACCAAGACCAAAACCACCAGCAGATGGAATGGGTATGGGACTTGAAGATGAAAAACTTAAACCAGGAAAACAATATATGAAAATGGGTGGAATGAAAAAATCTAAAATGGTTAGAGGAGGTGCTATGAAACCAACTAAGGCTCAAGCAAAAGTTAGTAAAGTAATGAAAGAATTTAAAGAAGGTAAATTACATTCGGGTGGAAAAAAAGGACCCGTTGTAAAAAATCCTAAACAAGCAATTGCAATTGCATTATCAGAAGCTGGTAAATCTAAAATGAAAAAGCGTGGTGGTGGAATGGCTATGGCTGGTATGGGTGCAGCATTACAAGAAGGCGGCATGGTCCGTGGCACTGGTGCAGCGATTAGAGGAATTAAAAAAGCTAAAATGTATTAATTATGCCAGACGATAAAAAAGATAAAAAAGTTAAAACTAAAATTAATCCAAAGATCGTTAAAGAATACGAGCAAGAAGGAATTCCAATGGGGTATAATTCTCCAGAAGAATATTTTAATGATTTCTATGGTCCTATGTTAAAAAAAGGAGGAATGCCTACTTCTCAAAAAAAATCTAAAGATAAAGATCCTTATATGAGTCGTAATGAATTCAAACCAGGATTCTACGATCAACCCGATAAGCCTCCTATTACGGATGATACTATGTATGGTACAGGTAGAAAAAATACACCACCTACTTATGAGATTCCAGATGATAGTATGTCTTATTCTGCTGGTGGATCCGTTACGGTTAAAACTAAACTTGCTAAAACTAAACCGACTAAATTATACTAATGGCGGAGAAGAAAAGTAGAGCAGAAAAAAATTTAAGTAAGTATAAATCTTACTCTGAATTAGAATTATTAGAAAATATTGATGCAAAAAAACCTAATTATGAAATTCAAGAAGAAGATATGATGAGAGTAATGCCAGAAGTTTTTACAGAATTTGAAAATGAAATGCCTCAGGCTAGAACAATGCCACCTGGTTTTAAAGAACCAATTGGTATTAAGGAAGGCGGGTTCATTGCTAAAGGTTGTGGCAAAGTAATGAATGATAGAAAAAAAGTTACTAAGATGTATTAGGATGGATTATGGCATTAGGAAGTTTATTAAGGAATCATCCTCTATTTAAAAGATTATTTAGACAAGCATTAGGAAAAACAGAAACTAGTACTGATTTAAATAGATCACCAAGACCCGTTAGTATTAATGAACCTAGAGTAGTTCCAATGTCTAATGCATCGGCTAAAGGATCTACTACATTTACTCCTTTGCAAAAAGGCGGATCTGTGATAGCTAGAGGAAATAAATTAGCAAGAAGTAAACCAACTAAACTATATTAAACAATGGCAATTGAAGATAACAACCCAATAGGAGAAATAGATCCTTCCGCAGTACAAACAGATATGTCTGTACCCGCAGAACCTGTTAACGTTCAAATAGAGGGACAAGAGCCTCCAGTTGAAGAAGCACCTAAAGAAGATTTTTACCGTAATCTTGCAGAAGATATGGATGATAAAATGTTAAGCAAAATTGCTTATACATTATTAAATGATTACAAAAGAGATAAAGAATCTAGACAAGATTGGGAACAAGGTTATGTAAGTGGTTTAGATCTATTAGGATTTAGATACAGAGATCAAACAAGACCGTTTCAAGGAGCATCAGGCGTAACACATCCGTTACTTGCTGAAGCCGTTACACAATTTCAAGCACAAGCTTATAAAGAATTATTACCAGCATCAGGACCTGTAAGAACACAAGTTATTGGTGAAGATACACAAGAAGTTGAAAACCAAGCACAACGTGTAGAAGATTTTATGAACTATATGTTGATGGAACAAATGGAAGAATATACTCCAGAATTTGATCAATTATTATTTTATTTACCATTAGCAGGATCTGCATTTAAAAAAATTTACTATGATGAGATTATGGAACGTGCAGTATCTAAATTTATACCTGCAGAAGATTTAGTGGTTCCATACTATGCAACAGATTTAAAAGATTGTGAAAGAATTACCCATGTTGTTAAAATGTCTGAGAATGACATTCTTAAAAAACAAGAAGCGGGATTTTATAGAGATGTAGAATTACAAGAAACAAATCCTAATGAAAGTGATATTCAAAAGAAATATGATCAATTAGAAGGAGTTAATTCACCAGGCAATAATATAGATTTTCAATTTAATATATTAGAAATGCATGTGGATTTAGATTTAGCAGAATTTGAAAAAACCTCTAATGATAAAAATAAAAATGTTAAGATTCCTTACATTGTAACTTTAGATGAAGGTTCACAAAAGATATTATCTATTTATAGAAACTGGGATGAGAAAGATCCATTAAAGATTAGAAAAGATTACTTTGTACATTTTAAATTTTTACCAGGTTTAGGATTTTATGGATTTGGATTAATTCATATGATCGGTGGATTATCTAGATCAGCAACTCAAGCTCTAAGACAATTATTAGATGCTGGAACATTAGCTAACTTACCCGCTGGATTTAAAGCTAGAGGTTTAAGAATTAGAGATGATGATCAACCATTTCAACCAGGTGAGTTTAGAGATGTAGACGCACCAGGAGGAAACATTAAAGATCAATTCCAATTACTTCCATTTAAAGAACCAAGTGCAGTCCTTTATCAATTAATGGGTTTCTGTGTTGAAGCTGGACAAAGATTTGCAGCAATCGCAGATATTCAAGTTGGAGATGGTAATCAACAAGCCGCTGTTGGTACAACGATTGCATTATTAGAAAGAGGCTCAAGAGTAATGTCAGCTATTCATAAGCGATGTTATTATTCTATGAGAACTGAATTTAGATTGTTACATAAAATATTCGCAACGTATTTACCTCCTGTATATCCATATGCAGTTTATGGTGGGGATCGTTTTGTAAAACTTACAGACTTTGATGACAGAGTAGATGTAATACCTGTTGCTGATCCAAACGTATTTTCATTATCACAAAGAGTTACTCTTGCTAATGAAACATTAAAGATTGCAATGTCAGCTCCAGAGTTACATGACATTAGAGAAGCTTACAGAAGAGTTTATACTGCATTAGGAACTCAACATATAGAAGATTTATTAAAACCAGAAGAACCTAAACTTCCAAAAGATCCTGCTATGGAAAACATGGAAGCATTACAAATGAAATTACCTAAAGCATTTCCTACACAAGATCATGATGCTCATATAGCAGCACACTCATTATTTATTAAAACAAGAATGGTACAAATTAATCCTGCAGTGTATGCATTATTACAAGGACATATCTCAGAACATATTTCTCAAAAAGCTTCACAAGAAGTTGTAGAAGCATTAGCATCTAATCCTGCAGAGAAAATATTAGCAAAAACAAATCCAGAAATGTTTACAGTTAAAATGAACGGTTTGATTGCACAAAGAACTGTAGAACTTACTGCACAATTACAAGCTGCAGAAGCTGCTGGTGAACAGAAAGTAGATCCACTTGTTGCTCTTAAACAAAGAGAATTAGATCTTAGAGCAATGGATTTACAAATTAAACAAAATAATATTGCAACTGATAATGCATTAAATGCTTCTCAATTTAAAGTTGATACTTTAATGAAACAACATGAGATTGAAGTTAAAGATAAACAATCTTATGACAGATTAGATATTGCTAAACAAAAAATTCAATTAGCCAGAGAAAAACAAAATAAACAATGATTAAAAAAGAAAAAGCTCCAGTACTTGGTAAAAGATTTGGCCCACCTCCTTTAAAAGGACCAATGCCACAAATACCACCTGTAGATAAAAATTTAAAAAAATTATAATTATGTTACAGATGTTAGGAGCTGTAGCTCCATTAGCTAAAATACTTTTTAACACAGTAGATAAAGCTGTAACAGATAAAGATCTTGCTGCTAAATTAAAAGCAGAATTACAAACACAAATGTTACAATCTCATACTCAAGAGTTACAAGCGGCTTCTAGAATTATTGAAGCTGAAGCAAAAGCAGGTTGGTTTGCTAGTTCTTGGAGACCTTTATTAATGTATGTGCTTATATTTATATTAGTATGGAATTATGTATTAGGACCTGTAATATTGTTTTTCTTTAAGGCTTCTATAACTATAACGCTTCCAGGGGATGTTTGGACACTATTACAGATAGGTCTAGGAGGTTACGTGGTAGGAAGATCCGCAGAATCTGTGGCTAGAACCATGGCTAATAAACCCTCATCAAAAGACCAAGAAAACGGATAGTGAAATACATAGTTATATTGTTATTGCTTTATTCTTGCAATAATGTAAATTCAACTTATATAGACAATATAACATTATTAAAAATAGAAAAGACATTTTAATATGATAGAAAGATTAAAAGATTTAATAGCTAAAAACTTTTCTAATAAAGAAATAGAAAAGAAAAATGATGCTTTACTTAGAAGCAGAAAAGAAGTTGAGATTAATGGCAACGGAACTTCTGGTTATACTATTAAAGAAGGTTCTCACAAAGGAACAGTCCTAGGACATATCAAAAGAGAAAAGAAAATTATTGAATAATGTCTATTAAGGATAAAGGTCCAAACGATCTTGATAAAATAATTTTTAATTTAAAAAAACAAATTAAACAATTAAAAAAGAAATTAAAAAATGGCTAAAACAATTTTAGTCACAGGGGCTGCTGGATTTTTAGGTTCACATATTTGTAAAGAACTTCTTAATAGAAATTATGAAGTTATAGGTGTAGACAATTTATTAGGTGGAGATAAAGATAATATTCCATTCCTAGATAATTTTTATAAATTAGATTGTGCAGATTTTAAATCAATGCTCAAAATTACTGAAGGCATTGATGTGTTATTTCATTGTGCAGCAACCGCTCATGAAGGATTATCTGTATTCTCACCTTATACCATTACACAAAATAATATTATGGCAACAGTAGGAGTTGCAACAGCAGCTATTCAAAACGGAGTTAAAAGAATTATTTATTGCTCTTCTATGGCAAGATATGGAGATCAACCGAGTCCATTTACAGAAGACATGCCAACCAAACCTGTAGATCCTTATGGTATATCAAAAGTTGCTGGAGAAGAAATATTAAAAACATTATGCAAAGTTCACGGAGTTGAATTAGTCATTGCAGTTCCTCATAACATTATTGGACCGAATCAAAAATATGATGATCCATTTAGAAATGCTGTATCTATTTTTATTAATAGAATGTTACAAGGAAAGCCTCCAATTATTTATGGAGATGGATTACAAACAAGATGTTTCTCTTATGTAGATGATTGTTTAAGTTGCTTACTTAAAATGGTCGAAGATCCGTCAGTCGTGGGCCAAGTAATTAACATCGGACCTGATGAAGAATTCGTTACAATAAAAGAGGTCGCTGAGACGTGTGCCAATCTTACTGGTTTCAACGGAGACTTTGTCTATGTCCCTGATCGCCCACAAGAAGTTAAACATGCGACTTGCTCCTCAGATAAAGCAAGAAAACTTTTAGGATATAAGACGATGACTAATACAAAGGAAGGTATTAGGAAAACGTATGAATATATTAAGCACCACGGACCACGGGCCTTTCAATATCATCTAGACATAGAAATTATAAATGATAAAACTCCAAGTACTTGGACTAAAAAATTAATTTAATGCCATATAAAATAACATTAACAGTAGATAATCTTCTTGAGTTTGGTTACAACCATGCTTGTACGAATAGATCGGATATCAATGAACATATTCCAGTTCTTACTGAATATGCAAATGAATGTGAACATATAACTGAATTTGGAACTAGAACAGGTGTTAGTACTTGGGCATGGTTAACTTCTAAAGCTAAAACAATTAGATGTTTTGATATTGATAAAGAAGTAGAATCTCATTTGCAAACTCATTTCTTAGCTTTAAGAGAAATAGATAAAGATTTTACATTTACTTGTGTAAGTACAATTGCAGATAAATTAGATATAGAACCAACTGATTTATTATTTATAGATACAGAACATACTTATGATCAATGTTCTAAAGAATTAAAAATGCATGCACATAAAGTTAAAAAGTATTTAATATTTCATGATACGGCAACTTGTAGTGGAGTCGTTAAAGCTATAAATGAATTTATAAAATTGAATAAAGACTGGGAGATAAAAGAAGTATTAACTAATAATAATGGTTTGACTGTTTTAAAAAGAATAGCATGAGCCATGTATTTTGTTTTGTAAGTTCTAAGATCACAGAAAATTATTCTAAATTAGCATTAGATAGTTTTTTTAAAAATACTAAAATAGAACCCAACGATATATTTGTATTTGTTAACAATGATGGAACAAATGCATTTAAAAAAGATTATCCAATAGATATTTATATTAATAATAAAACACCTAAAAGCTGGGCTGAGAATTTTAATAAAGGTTTAAGAATAGCTAAGAAATTTAAAAAACATTTTGTCGTTATAACCAACGATGTTGTATTTACTAAAGGTTGGCTGGATGCATTAAAACAAACAGATGATATGATTTTAATTCCTGCTTGTAATGTAAACTTTATGTATAGAAGTCCTAATTTTTCAACAATGCCTACAATGCATTATGATGAATATATTGGTAAAGAACCTTACTTAGAAGCTATTGTAGGATTTCATCAAAACAATTTTAAACTAGATGTAATTCAAGAACGTATATTTATACAAATGTATTTAGCAAGAATTCCTTACAAAGTTCATAATGAAGTAGGTTATTTTGATCATACGTTTTCTAATTGTGGTGGAGAAGATATGGATTATAGAATTAGAGCAGCGATTAAAGGATATAAAACAATGTTAGCATTACATCCATTCATATTACACTTTCACGGTAAATCATCTTGGGATGGAGCAGAATCTACAGAACAAGAAAAAGTTAGAAGAGACCAGTATCTAAAAAAAGGTGTAGAAAAATGGGGAGAAGATTTAACAGAAATATTTATTAAGGGAACTTATGCTAAAGAACATGCTCATAAAATAGGTTTAGGAAAAGAATTTGACAATCATGAACAATATAATATTATCCGTAAATTAACAAAATGCTAAGTATTGATACAGTTCAAGATATAAAAAAACTAATAAACAAGCGACTAGCCTTAATAAAGGATGATCTTTGCTATGGTATAGACACGCTTGATAAACTTCACTATGCTAGAGGTCAACTCAGAGCTTTAGAAACTCTGCTTCAGGATCTTAATGACCTGCTGAAACGGGAGAATAGTGAAGATGACGACGACAGTAACGACTGATATTCCTTCTATACATGAAGGTTTAAAAGAAGTTTATCAAGACAAAGAAGTGGTTGAGAAAGTTCTCAACCCAAATTCAATAGATAAATCTACTTTAGATAGACTGCCACAGCCTACGGGTTGGAGACTTTTAGTTTTGCCTTATGCTGGACCAGCTCAAACTAAGGGTGGAATTATTCTATCTGATACTTCTAAAGATACAATTCAAATGACAACTGTTTGTGCTTATGTTCTTAAAATGGGAAATCTTTGTTACAGAGATAAAGATAAATTTCCATTAGGAGCGTGGTGC
>Ga0214919_10000585_pt1 | contig 62008 bp, 88 predicted proteins | sample LL1503_MetaG_FD_177994 | JGI IMG/M metagenome (GOLD analysis project Ga0214919, IMG submission 177994) | Freshwater microbial communities from Lake Lanier, Atlanta, Georgia, United States - LL-1503 | ecosystem: Environmental > Aquatic > Freshwater > Lake | place: USA: Georgia | collected... | reverse complement strand
CGCCAACTTCAGGCACGCTTACAAACGCCACAGGCTTACCTCTGACCACAGGTGTTACTGGCACTTTGCCGGTAGCCAACGGTGGCACCGGGGTCACAACAAGCACAGGCACAGGCGCAGTGGTGCTGGGGACAAGCCCGACACTAAATAACCCGACGATTACCAACTACACGGAAAGCGTTGTAGCTATTGGCACGGTTGGGGCAACAAATACCATTGCGTTAACTAACGGCACAGTCCAAACGGCTACGTTGACGGCCTCTACTGCTACCACATTCACGATGCCTACTGCTACGGCGGGCAAATCGTTTATTCTTCTGCTTAAACAAGCAGCAGCCACTGGCAATGGTACCGCAACATTTACAAGCGTTAAGTGGGGTACCGCAGGCGCACCAACAATTACAGCGACTGCGGGTAAGATGGACATTCTTTCGTTTGTTGCTGACGGCACCAACTGGTACGGATCAGTTACCGCTGGATACACACCGTAATGTTTGCTGCCCGGAACAATTTCTTAACGCTGTCTACTAGCGCGGCGGCTCCGTTAACTGTTGAATACCTAGTAGTTGCTGGCGGCGGTAGCGGGGGTAGTACTAATAACGGGGGCGGTGGTGGTGCTGGTGGATTGCTATCAGCATCAGGGTTTGCAGCAACAACAGGTACCCCAATTACATTAACAGTTGGCGCAGGAGGTACAGCAACCTCTGTTACTGGTGCTAATGGTAATAACTCAGTATTCAGTACTATTACTGCAACAGGTGGCGGAGCTGGTGGAGATACTGTAGGAGGTACAGGCGGTAATGGCGGCTCAAGCGGAGGTGGGGGATATGGAGGTGGTGTAGCAGGTACACGAACAGCATCTCCTGTACAAGGTAACAACGGGGCTGCAGGTGCTGCAAGTAGTTCTCCTTATGCAGCGGGTGGTGGTGGTGGTGCAGGCGCTGATGCATCTGGTGTCACTGGGGGCAACGGTACATCAGCGTATTCTGCCTTATTGACTGCCGCTAACGCAGGTGTAGATATTTCGGGAACGCGATGGATAGCGGGTGGCGGTAGTGGGGGTATAAACGGCGTTGGTAGTGCCGGTGGCAACGGTGGTGGTGGCACTGGCGGTGGTCAATCTTCAGGTGCACCTACAGCCGGTACTGTAAATACTGGCAGTGGTGGTGGGGGTTGCCAGACAATAAACCCAACTGGTGGCGCAGGCGGTTCGGGCATTGTCATACTTAAAATCCCAAACACTTACGGAGCTACGTTTTCTGGAGTAACTGCTACAACATCAACTGCTACAGCTGGATACAACATATACACAGCAACTGCTGGTACCGGCACAGTAACTTTTTCAGTAGTGTCTGCGGTAACTGTTGAATACCTAGTAGTTGCAGGCGGTGGCGGTGGAGCTTCAGGCGGTGGCGGTGCAGGCGGTGCGCTAACAGGTAGCGTTTCATCAGCTACTGCATCAGCCCTCACACTAACAGTTGGGACTGGGGGCACTGCAGGGGTATGCGATGGTGCTAGAGGTGGGTCTGGTAACAACTCAGTATTTGATGCACTAACTGCAATTGGCGGCGGTGGCGGTGGATCAGCCGTGACTATTGACGGCCTTGCAGGAGGATCAGGTGGCGGCGGTGGTAAAAGTAGTACAACAACAGCAGCGGGCGGTAGTGGTACATCAGGGCAAGGGTATGCTGGGGGTGGTAATGGTGGTCTTACTAGCTCCCCATACGGGGTAGGTGGGGGTGGCGGAGCGGGCGCTGCTGCTGCTACGCCTACCAGTGTGGCGACTACGCCTGCGACTGCTGGCGGCGTTGGGATTATATACACCAACGAGTCCGGTTCACTAACATATTATGCAGGCGGTGGCGGTGCTGGCAGATATACTGGTACTGGAACACCGGCAGCGGGCGGTGCAGGCGGTGGCGGTGCAGGCGGTGCAGGTACTCAAAGCGGTACTGCTGGAACAGCTAATTTTGGTGGTGGCGGAGGCGGCGGTACTAGCGCCTATAATGGCGGTGCTGGCGGCTCAGGTGTTGTTCTTCTCAAAATCCCAGACACTTACACAGCTACGTTTTCTGGGATAACCCAAACAATGTCGACTGCTGTAACTGGGTACAAAGTCTACAAAGCAACTGCTGGTACCGGCACAGTAACTTTTTCAGCACCGTCATCTGCTACTCCAACGGTTGAATATCTAGTGGTTGCTGGCGGTGGTGGTGCTGGTGGTAGTGCTGGTGGTGGTGCTGGTGGTGGTGGATATAGAACCGCAACGGGGTTTGCAGTAACACCGGCTGTGGCGATTACAGTAACAGTTGGCCTCGGTGGAACAGGTGGGGCTACTAATGTTAAAGGTACCGTAGGTAATAATTCAGTTTTTAGCACTATTACAGCCACTGGCGGTGGCGCTGGGGGAACAGGTTACGGCGGTGGGGACATGACTGGGGGCAATGGTGGTTCAGGTGGTGGTGGCGGTTACTATGGTGACGGCACTTTTGGATCAACCGCTGGAGGTATATCGTCTCCTGTAACTAGCCCAGTGCAAGGATACGCTGGTGGTTCAGGCGATCCTGCCAATAATATTGCTGGTGGCGGTGGCGGTGCAAGTGCTGTTGGATCGGGCGGTAGTGGCACTACAGGTACAGGTGGCGCAGGTTCGTCGTCGTCAATTTCAGGCGCATCTACTGCGTACGCTGGCGGTGGCGGTGGCTGGAACAGAAATGGAACTTCCGCAGGCGGAACAGGTGGTGGTGGGGCGGGTTCAAACTACGGGACAGGTAGTTCGCCTGTTGATGGCACTATTAATACTGGTGGTGGTGGTGGTGGCGCTACACTTGCAGGTGTAGGTGCTTCAGGTGGTTCAGGCATAGTAATCATTCGTTACGCAGATACCTATCCAGCAGCAACATCGACAACCGGTAGCCCGACGGTTACAACAGCAGGCGGATACAGAGTTTATAAGTGGACTAGCTCCGGCTCAATTACTTTCTAACTATGGCATCTTTTGTACAAGTCCAAGACGGCATTGTTGTTCGAGGCATCGTGGCCGAGCAAGATGTTATTGACTCCGGCCTATTTGGCACCGGATGGGTTCAGACTAGCTATAACACGCATGGCGGGGTACACCCAGAGGGTCGCCCTCTACGTAAAAACTACGCTGGTATTGGGTATACCTATGATCCCGTTCGGGATGCTTTTATCCCCCCGAAACCCGATGTAGCATGTACACTCGACGAGGCCACTTGTTTGTGGGTGTTAGACGAGCAACCTTCCCTTACAACATCCCCCACAACATCCCCCACAACTTCCCTTACAACTTCTCAATTAACATAGCATGGCTAAGAAAAAAGGCCCGGTTCTCTCTGTGGGTCGGGGCGAGAAGCTCCCGATCTCTCAGGGGGCTGGCCTGACTGCCAAGGGCAGGGCCAAGTACAACGCAGCAACTGGCAGCAACCTCAAGGCTCCACAGCCCCAAGGTGGCCCCCGCAAAGACTCATTCTGTGCGCGGATGTCAGGTATGCCGGGGCCGATGAAAGACGAAAAAGGTAAACCAACCCGCAAAGCAGCGGCCCTTGCAAGATGGAAATGCTAGGAGAATATTATGGGCAGACTTAATAAACCTGAAATCCCCGGATACAGGTATCGTTCTCCGGGGCAGACTAATGCTAGAGACCTCATGCCAAACTTGCGTGAGGATGTGCTTGAGTCCCAGAATGCAGATGCAGAACGTATTCGTCGCGGGTTAAATACTGCTGAGACCCGCTCACAAAATCAAAAGCAGGTGCAAGAGGCAGGAGGTCGTGCTACTGTGCGTTCCGCAGGTCGTGCTGGACTTGCTGGGTTAGCTGGAGAAGTTGGGTATGGCTTGGGCCGCGAGATTGATGAGCGCACTGGCGCAGGCAAAAAGATGGTTGAAGGTTCTGAAATACTTAAATCTATTGCCGATAAGATGGGGAGTAGCAACAGAGTAAAGTTGTCCGAAGATTCTAGGAACCGCATTGCGGATATGGAAAATGACCAAGCAATGCGTGAAGTAGATGCAGAGAAAGAAGGCATGAAACATGGCGGCTCGGTCAAAAAATACGCCAACGGCGGTTCAGTATCAGCTTCCCGCCGCGCAGATGGCATAGCTCAACGTGGTAAGACCAAAGGTAGGATGTGCTAAATGCCTTCATCATCAAAAGCTCAGCACAATTTTATGGCAGCTATTGCAAATAGCCCTGCTTTTGCCAAGAAAGCTGGTGTTCCCATGAGTGTAGGTAAAGACTTCACGGCGGCTGATAAAGCACTAAAATTGCCTACTAGCACGCGCAATCGAGCCGATCTGCAGACAGTAAACAATCCCAAGACCAATCAAGGTCGCAACGAACTTTTTAGCAAAGGTGGTGATACTATGGCTACGAAAATGAATCCCGGTTTCATGGCAATGATGGCTAAGAAAAAAAGTATGTCTCCTATGGGCATGAAACGCGAAGGGATGGCTAACTTTGAAACGTCTGGTAAAGATGTAGAGAAAAAGGGCATGAAAGAAGGCTCTAAAGCGGACATGGCAATGGACAAAAGACAAATGATGGGCATGAATCACGGCGGTATGCACAAGATGCCTGATGGCAAGATGATGAAAGACTCTGCCATGAAGAAGATGGCATCAGGTGGTTTTACTCGCGCTGCTGACGGTGTTGCTTCCAAAGGCAAAACTAAAGGCACACAGATTAGAATGAACAAGGGCGGCAGGGCTTGCTAGGAGCACAACATGGCGACACAAACGGCGGGTGCGGGACGCGGTAAGCAAGGTGGCCCAACGGCCAAACAACTTGCTGACTACGAGCGCAAACAAAACGCAGGTATCTATACCGCTGAAATGGGTCAGCCTCCGATGGACCCAGAAGTCGCTAAGAAACAGGGCGGCATGATCACCAAGTACCCTCGCGGCGGCGGCATCGAACAACGTGGCAAAACTAAAGGTAGATTAGCATGAAAAAAGTACGCAGGTTTAATGGCGAAGACGATTCATACGTAGAAGGCACAGCGTCGTCTCTAGCGGACGATGCTAATGACCAATTCCGTCAAGATCAGACGGAACGTATGGCGCGACTGGCGAGGGGGGAAAATGCAAACGCACCAGAAACCCCAGCAGCCTCCACATCGCGTTCTATGGCTTCGGAAAAAACGGCAGCAGCAGAAACCCCAGCAGCCTCCACATCGCGTTCTATGGCTTCGGAAAAAACGGCAGCAGCAGAGCCAAAAGCTAAACCTGCAATAGTCACCCTGAAACAATTAGATGCGTTTAAAGCAAAGTACGGTGCTGACAAAGATTTGACAGACTACATGAACGCGCAACAGGGGCTGAAACGTAAAAACGCTCCCCCGCCTATTACCCCCAGCGAGTCTGATAGTGGGCGTGGGCCAACTGTAGAAAAAGCGCAGGCGTTAAAAGAAGCGCAGGCGTCGAAAGAAGCCGAGTTCAAAAAAGCGGAAGAAGAAGCGCAATCTGCGGCAGGGAAAGCCAAAAGAGCCGCAATGGAAAAGTCGCAGGCGCTAGAAAATGTGTACCCTGAACAGGCTCTTTTAGGTGGAGCAGGTTTTGGTATTAAAAGTATTGCTGGCCTAGCTAAAAATTTAGCCAATCGCGGCGGTGTTAAAGAAGTTGCAAAACGGGTAGAGCCAACCTTTAGAGAAGTAGAAACTATTAAAGAAGTACCCCGGTTACTCACAGGGCCTGAAAAACAATTGGCGCTTCCAAAACCAACACCAAGGCTTGGCTTTGATAAAGCCGGTGCTAAAGCCGCAGAGCGTAGCGGGCGTGCCGAGGGGCGGCAGGCAGAAATGCTAAAAGAAAACGCACGGCGTTCTGGCTTGCAAAATTTTACAATGATGAAACGTGGTGGTGCAGTCAAAGGTTACGCATCTGGCGGTTCAGTCTCAGCATCCAGCCGGGGTGATGGCATAGCTCAACGGGGTAAGACCCGTGGAAAGATGTGCTAAATGAGAGCCTCACGTGGCATGGGGGCCATTGACCCCAGCAAGATGCCAAAGGCTAAGAAAATGGCACGCCGGGATGATACTGATTTCACTCAGTACAAAGAGGGTGGGGAGGTGAAGTCAAAGGTCAACGAAGCTGGCAACTACACCAAACCCAGTCTTCGCAAACGGATTTTTAATGCCGTAAAGGCAGAGGCCACCGCTGGCACAGGTGCAGGACTTTGGAGCGCGAGAAAAGCACAGATGGTAGCGCAGCGTTATAAAAAAGCTGGCGGCGGGTACAGAGATTGAAAGCTCCGCAGCAGTCCCTGAAAGATTGGGGTGACCAAAAATGGCGCACCAAGTCTGGTAAGCCGTCGAGTAAGACGGGAGAGCGGTACTTGCCTGAAGCTGCGATCAAAAGTCTCAGCCCTGCTGAGTACGCCGCAACCACAAAGGCCAAGCGTGCTGGTAAAGCCAGTGGGAAACAATTCGTAGCGCAACCCAAAGCAATCGCAAAGAAAACAGCAGGATTTCGATAATGGCAACTTCTGGCACCACGGTATTCAATCTCGACCTAGTTGAGCTAGTTGAAGAGGCGTTTGAACGCTGTGGTGCTGAGTTGCGCACGGGCTATGACCTAAAGACCGCACGGCGCAGCCTGAACTTGATGTTTGCCGACTGGGCCAATCGCGGCCTAAATATGTGGACGTTTGAGCAGGGGTCAATCACGCTGGTTGCCGGAACCGCTACGTACGACCTACCTGCAAGCACAGTTGATCTTCTTGAGCACGTTATACGTACGGGTGCAGGCAGTGCCGCAACACAAGCTGACTTGACCATTACACGTATCAGTGTGTCTACATACGCTACGATACCCAACAAGCTGCAACAGGCTCGTCCAATCCAGATTTACATTGACCGCAGAACGTCTATCCCGCAGGTTACTGTGTGGCCAATTCCTGACAACACGCAGACCTACACGTTGGTTTACTGGCGGCTGAAGCGCATTGATGACGCAGGAACTGGTGTTAACACAATGGATGTCCCGTTTCGGTTCATCCCCTGCATGGTTGCAGGTTTGGCCTACCATCTTGCCATGAAGGTGCCGACTGGTGTTGAACGTCTGCCAATGCTGAAGCAACAGTACGACGAGGCATGGGCTATAGCTTCTGAAGAGGACCGTGAGAAGGCAGCGGTGCGCTTTGTGCCGCGCCAGCAATTCATTGGGTAGAGCATGGGGAATAGGTTTGCTTCTGGTAAGAGTAGTATCGCGGAGTGTGACCGCTGTGGGCAGAGGTACAAGCTAAAGCAACTGAAAAAAGAGATCATCAAGCTAAAGACTTTTAACCTCTTAGTTTGTCCCGAATGCTGGGACCCAGATCATCCGCAGTTGCAGTTGGGGATGTACCCGGTAGATGACCCGCAAGCAGTACGCAACCCACGGCACGACCAGACCTACCTTGTTTCTGGCCCTAATAGCGCGGGGAACCCTTCTGGCGGGTCACGAGATATACAATGGGGTTGGAATCCAGTGGGTGGTTCTCAGCTTTTTGATGACGTATTGACACCCAACTATTTGGTGGCAGCATTGGAACTTGGTTCAGTTACAGTAACTTAGGAGTCGATATGGACAAGGCAGATTTAAAGCAGGACAAGAAGATGGTGGCTTCTATGATTAACAAACATGAGAAGCACGATCATCCCGGCAAACCCATGACTAAGTTTGCCAAAGGTGGCAAGACCGGCGAAGACATGATGAAATACGGTCGCGGTATGGCTAAAGTGATGAACCAGAAATCTGGTCGTGGAGGTTAATCATGGCTACATTTAGTCAAAAACAAGGCGGTAAAGAAGTTGGCAATGCTGCCGTTTATGCCAAACCCCACACCATGACAGGTAAAAATGTAACCGTGGAAGAAAATCCCGGCAAAGGTGAGGATATGAGCATGTTAAGCAATGTTCGTGCTTCGATTGGAAGCCTTTCTAACTGCGAGCAACCAGCCACAAAAACCACTGGCATTGTAACTCGCGGTAACGGCGCGGCTACTAAAGGCACAATGGCTCGGGGTCCGATGGCATGAATTACGCTGCGTTGGTTGCCGCTGTTTCATCGTATACGGAGAACACTTTTCCTACGGTGAACATGAATGTGTTTATTACACAGGCAGAGCAACGTATATTTAACTCGATGCAGTTTCCTGTGGCGCAAAAAAGCACAACGCTGACGTTTGTTAATGGTAGCCCGTACCTAAACTGCCCTGATGATTTCTTGTCGGCGCGGTCATTAGCTGTTATTAGCAGCGCCGGGGTTTACGATTTCTTGTTGAACAAAGATGCAAACTTTATTCGTGAGGCGTACCCAACGGTTGCGGCAACTGGGACCCCAAAATACTATGCTATTTTTGGCCCACAAGTATCGGGTGCGACCCCAACTACAGAACTGCGGTTTATCCTAGGCCCAACACCCAGCGCTGCATTGTCTGCGGAGTTAAACTATTTTTACTACCCGGAGTCCATTGTCACTGCCTCGACCACATGGTTGGGAGACAACTTTGACTCGGTTCTCCTGTACGGCACACTGGTAGAAGCCTACACCTACATGAAAGGCGAAACGGATATTATTGCGCTGTACGATGGCAAATATAAAGAAGCGCTAACCCTTGCCAAACGGTTAATAGATGGGCTTGACAGACAAGACGTATACCGTAGCGGGCAAACTAGGGTTCCAGTAACATGATTGCCCAAACCCTAACTACATCCTTCAAGCAGCAACTGCTTCAGGGGGTGCATGATTTCTCCACAGACACCTTCTATATGGCGCTGTACACAGCCAATGCCGATATAGGGGCGGCTACCACGGAATACAACGTGTCGTTAGCAGGGCAGGTAGCTACTGGGTCGGGCTACGCCGCAGGGGGTCAGGTGATGACAGGCATCTCGGTCAGTGTCACAGACACCACGGCCTTTGTAAACTTTAGCAATGTCGTCTGGACTACAGGTGCGTTTACAGCACGGGGTGCGCTGATTTACAATTCATCTAAGAGCAACAAATCGGTGGCAGTATTGGACTTTGGCGCTGACAAAACCACTACATCCCTCTTTACAGTTGTCATGCCAACCAACTCAGCTACCACCTCATTGATTCGTTTACCGTAATAGGAGCAACACATGACGATTACACCTACTGCTCTACTGAGTTTACCAATTATTACAACAGGCACTGAGTCTGGCACTTGGGGCGATGTTGTTGATAACGGCCTTACGTCCTATTTGGATATAGCGATTGCAGGCGGGTTATCCGTCGTAATTACTACTGCGGATGTTACGCTAGCTAACACTGCGGGTACGAGTGCGGCAACGGGCATTATTTCAACTACGGCGCAATACGCTATTTTGAACATATCAGGGGCTAAAACAGCAGCGCGAAACCTAAATTTGCCCGCCTCAAGTAGGGAATACACCATCAACAACGCGGGTACAGGCGGTTTCCTGTTAACTGTCCGTGGCGTGACCCCCACTGCGGGCGTAACGCTAGTTGACGGCGAGAAAGCCATTGTTGCTTGGAACGGTTCAGACTATGTAAAAATAGTTTCTTCAGTAACTGCTTTTACTGGCGTATTGGCGGTTGCAAATGGGGGTACAGGCACTACCACACCTGCAATTGTTGCTGGTACAAACGTAACGGTTTCCGGCACATGGCCCAATCAAACAATTAATTCATCCGGTGGCGGAAGCGGGGGAGTAACAACGTTTAGTGCTGGGACTACGGGGTTTACACCATCTACTGGTACTGCTGGTGCTGTAACGCTTGCTGGCACGCTAGCAGTTGCAAATGGGGGTACGGGCGTTACAACATCCACAGGAACGACAAATGTCGTACTGTCCAACAGCCCTACGCTAGTCACCCCTAATATTAATTCTGCACAGTTTGCTACTGTAAGTGGAACTGCACCTCTTTATGCTGCCCGCGCTTGGATAAACTTTAATGGCACAAGCAGTATAACTATTCGTGCCAGCGGGAATGTGTCAAGTGTTACATATAACAGCACAGGCAACTACACAGTAAACTTTACTACCGCTATGGCTGATGCAAATTATGCTGCTTCGCTATATTCAGATGGAAACACTAGCGCAGGACAAATGCAGGTAGTTTCACAAACTACATCGGCGATTAGAGTTGCGGTAGGTGATCGACTTTTCTCTACTGTGGTTGACGGTGTGAACAATTTTATCTCCATTTTCCGCTGAAAGAATATTATGGACAAACGAATTATTTACCCAACTGATAATGGCGGTGTAGCTGTCATTATTCCAGCTGAATCAGTTGAAGCAGCAATGAAAGACATTCCGGAGGGCAAACCTTTTAAAATCGTGGACGTTGCTGACATCCCAACTGATCACACATTTCGTAACGCATGGGAGTACGCATGATTACTATTAACATTGATAAAGCAAAAATTATTTCCCACGACATTCGTCGCGGCAAACGTGCGCTGGAATTTGCGCCACTAGACATCAAAGCCAACATCCCAAGCGAAGCCATTGCTGCAGAAATTGCTCGAAAAGCTGTGCGTGAGAAGTACGCTGCAATCCAGTCAAACATTGACGCTGCTGGTGATGTGTCAGAACTAAAATTAATTGTAGATAATTTGTAATCGTGCGAAAAGCTAAACGAGAACTTGTGATTGATAAGTACACACAACCCATCGAGCTTGTTGCAAACGAATGGCATGAAATTGAAGCGTTAGAAGATGACACGGTGTTTGTAAACATATTTGCGGAAGCCCAATGAAGCAACCTGACATCCACACCTACCCACTCGACGATCTCCGAGAACACGAAATGAATCGGGCTTGCTGGTGTCACCCAACACCAGACGAGGAGTTTGATGAGTTGGTTTTGCACCATGCAATGGACGAGCGTGAGAGTTACGAACAAGGCAGGAAACTGCAATGAAGCCAGCACCTAAACCCGTCTTGGAGCAACTAGCATGACCGAGCCACTCGCCGAGCGCCGCGCTGAACGCTGGCACTTGAAAAAGGAAATCCAGCTAACCCATGTCATCAGCACCATAGTAGTGATCGGTGCGGTGCTGGCTTACGTCAGCAAGATTGAGCAGCGGCTGACAATCGTCGAGACGCAAATGCTGGCCCAGCGGGATGCAACGGTATTGCAACGGGCGCAGCTTGAGCGCATGGATGCCAAGCTGGATAGGCTGATCGAACGTGGCAGCAAATGAATGGACCCGCTAACCGCATTTGCAGTTGCTCAAGGAGCAATTAAAGGAGTGCAAGCCGCCATCAAGATGGGCAAGGACATCAACGCCATCTCTGGCGACCTGATGAAGTTTTTCGAGGCCAAGGATGTAGTAGCAAAAGAGGCGGCCAAAAAGAAACCCAAAGGGTTTGCTCAATCAGATACGGCGGTAGCGTTTGAAGTCGTTATGCAGCTCAAGCAGTTGCAAGATGCAGAGGCAGAGTTAAAGCAGATGCTGATTTGGAGTGGCAATGACGATGTGTGGAACGCTTTGATGCTGGAGCGTAATCGAATTGTCAGCGAACGAAAGAAAGCGGAAGCTGAAGCAGCTCACGCGAAGGCGGTGAGAGCAGAAGAGATTAGCGACATTGTGAACTTTGGTTTATGGACTGCGCTGGTGTCATCTATAGTCGGGCTGGTGGCTTGGTTGACATGGCAAATTGTCGGAGATGGAAGATGAAAGCAAAACTTACTTTTGCCGTAACCCTGATGGTTAGCATGACCTTGTGTATCGTTGTCTTAACAATGTCGAGTGTCATGTTGCTTGGACTGTTTGACCCACTCGTGGACAACAACAAGATTTTTGAGTTGGTCGGGCCTGCGTTTCAGACTATTGTTGGGGGCTTCATTGGCTTGTTGGCTGGCGTCAAGCTATCGCATGAGGAAGAAAAAAAATGCTAACCCTACTCTCAACCCTGATCTCTTTCCTTGCTGGTGGCCTGCCCAAGTTGCTTGGGTTTTTCCAAGACCGTGCTGACAAGAAGCACGAGATGGCGATGGCTCAACTCCAGATTGAGCGTGAGCTTGAGCTACGCAAAGCCGGGTTTGAGGCCCAGCAACGAGTTGAAGAGATAAAGGTTGAGGGCCAAGCAATAGAAGCAGAGGCATCAGAACGCGCAGCGCTGTATGCCCACGACATAGCGATAGGTCAGGGTGCATCACAGTGGATGATCAACCTGCGCTCTGGTGTGCGCCCGATACTGACCTACGGCTTCTTCCTGTTGTTTGCATTTGTTGAAGTTGGTGGCTTTGCCTACGCTTGGCATCACGGTGTGGATTTTGATGTGCTAATCCTGAAGCTGTGGGACGCTGATACCCAGATCATCTTTGCCAGCATCATCAGCTTCCATTTCGGCGGCAGAGCGTTTAAAGGTGGCAAGGATTGAAAGTCTCCGACCGCTGCAAGGAGATGATAAAACACCACGAAGGCGTTAGGCTAAAGCCGTACCGTTGCCCAGCAAAATTATGGACTGTAGGAGTAGGCCATGTTCTATACCCCGCGCAAGGTCGTCTTCCTTTGGATCAGAGAGACGCTTACTCGCTGGAACCGAATGACAACCGTACTTTTTCGAGCGACGAAGTAGATGGACTCCTTAGTGCTGATCTCCAGCGATTTGAGGTTGGGATCACCCGACTTTTTCCTATGGTGCTTACCGCAGGTCAGAATGATGCTCTTGTCAGCTTTAGCTTCAATCTGGGTTTGGGGGGCGTACAGCGAAGCACCCTCCGTCAGAAGATGCTTCGGGGCGAGACGCAAGAAGCCGCCGACGAGTTCTTGAAGTTTACGAGGGGCGGGGGTAAAATCCTTCCGGGGCTAGTCAAGCGCCGCAATGACGAACGTGCCCTGTTCCTGTCTTAGGATGAAATGTCAATTTTCTTCTTTGCCCAGTATTCTTTTTTCCGCGCAGATGCAGCGGCGCGATACTCTGGCGTGTTCTGGGCGGCTCTACGGGCTTTGTGTTCGGGTGAGTTGAGTGTTGCACTAAGCCTTGCTTTACGCTGGGCAAGAGCAACAGGGTCACGCATTTTCTCTGCTCTTTTAGGCTGTGCAGCGCGGATACCTTTAATCCGTTTGGCGTCAAAGTCAGCATCTTTTCCATTGCGTTCACTCCACTTTTTCATGTTTGGGTTTTCTTTTAATGCTGTGGCCCTTCTTTTTAAGTCTTCTTCCGAAAAGTTTTTAGAGACTCCCAATCGTTCTTTGCTCCGTGCAGCGCGGAATTCAGGGTTTTCCCATGCAGTTTTAATTTTGGCACGAACTTCTAGCTTCTTTGCTGGATTGTTATCACCTAAAAACTTGGCTTTAACATCAGGATCGTTCATGCGTTTTTTTGCTTTTGCACGGGACGCAAGACTGCGTATGGGATGCAATGGGTCAAGCATTATTTCTCGCAACTTTTCTTTGTGTTCTGGGGATAAAGAATGACTACCCTCCCCACCAGAAGTCAAATTAGTAAGAGGGCCGTTTGCAGTTTGAATCCGTCCGTATTCTGCAATGAGGCTGCGTTCCAGCGCAATACCTTCTTCTACGGAAAAAACAGGACGCAATTCAACAATAACGCGCTCCACTCCAATCGCGGTCAACTTTTGTTTACACAGCCAGTTGCGTCCCCCGTTGTTTCTAGGGTTAGTGCGCCGCTTGTTTCTGGTAAAGCCAACGTAAAATGGGACGCTGAAAGCATCTTTCCAAATGTAAATATACACAATGTTCTCCAAATAAATGACGATTCGGAGATTGTACCATGAGTTTACAAAAAATCAAATTGACTCCCGGTGTAAACAGGGAAAATACGAGATACACCAACGAGGGCGGCTACTACGAGTCCGAAAAAGTACGGTTTCGCCAAGGCACGCCCGAAAAAATAGGCGGTTGGATGCGCATCTCTACCAACACTTTTATGGGTGTTTGCCGTTCTCTGTGGAACTGGATAACACTAACGTCACAAAACTTACTAGGTGTGGGGACCAACCTGAAGTTTTACATTGAGCGGCAGGGTGAAGGCATTTATCACGATATCACCCCAATTAGCGCCGTCCATACACTGACTAATCCTTTTACTGCCTACGGACTATCTCCTGCCGTTACAGTCACTGACGGGCTTGGTGGGTACACAGTCAACAGTTTTGTGACATTTAATGGAGCTACTGCTGGGGCTCTTGTTGTTGGTGGGGTTACGATTAGCGGGGAATACCAAATTACAAGTGTTGGCTCTGGCAGCTATACCATTGCAGTTGCGTCAACCCCATCGGCGGGAACTAGCGCGGGCACTGTTTACGCTGTATATCAACTCGCCGCAGGACCTGCTGCAGTTGTACCGCTATTCGGGTGGGGGGCCTCTATGTGGGGTTTTGGTTACTGGGGTGTTGGCACAACTTCTACAGTACCGCTGGCTATCTGGAACCAAAACAATTTTGGGCAAGACCTTATTTACGGCCCTCGTGGCGGGGCTTTGTACTACTGGAATGCAACGATTGGAGTCACTCCCACCGTAGCAACTTTTACATCGGTTGCTAGTGGTTGGGGCACAGACCCTTGGAATTACGCAGATTGGGGTTCTACAACAACAATTCCGTACTGCGTTGTTTCATCTACGTTAACGCTTTATAACCTTACACCTATTACATTTCAAACTACGGGCGTACTGCCAGTTGGATTGCTCCCCGGCACAATTTACTATACGCGGTATTTGACTTCGACCACTTTTAATCTGTCAGCCACACCTACTGGCGCACTAATAGAAATATCCGGAACGGAATCTGGTGTGCATAGTATTTCCCCTCGGGGCGTCCCAATTTCAACCTTATACGGGGCTTCAGATACGCCTTTGAGCCAAACGTACTTCCTGATTTCAGACACTAGCCGGTTTGTAATTTGCTTTGGAACCAACGACTATCTTTCCACAACTTTTGACCCCATGCTTATCCGGTGGTCGGATCAAGAGTCTGTTACACAGTGGACGCCTGCGGTCACAAACCAAGCAGGAAGTATTCGGCTATCGCACGGCTCAAGGATCATTACCGCCCTCCAAAGTCGGCAAGAAATCTTGGTGTGGACCGACTCCACGCTCTACTCGATGCAGTACCTTGGCCCTCCGTATGTGTGGGGCACAACGCTGCTTGGGGATAACGTGTCAATTGCAGGGCCAAACGCCGCTGCACTGGCGTCTGGGGTAACTTATTGGATGGGTGTAGACAAGTTCTACAAATACGACGGGCGCGTGCAAACACAGAACTGCGATCTTCAAAAGTTTATTTACAACAACATCAACCGCAATCAGTTTGATCAGATTTTTGCCAGCACAAACGAAGGTTTCAACGAAGTTTGGTTCTTTTACTGCACGGAGTACGCTACAACCATTGATCGTTACGTTGTTTACAACTACCTTGAAAACGTCTGGTACTACGGCAGTATGTCGCGCCCTGCGTGGTTGGATACGGGGCTTATAAACTATCCTTTAGCAGCAACATTTGATCCTATAACAAACACAGGAAACATTGTTTATCACGAGTACGGTGTAGACGATGGGGCAGGGGATGTTACTGTGGCTATTGAAGCGTCTATTACAACTTCGCAGTTTGATATTGGTGACGGGCACAACTTTGCATTTGTATGGCGATTGTTGCCGGATTTAACATTTTTAGGATCGACGGACGGAACCACACCAGCAATGACTATCCAACTCTTACCGCTACAGAACTCAGGTTCTGGTTACAACGTACCTAAGTCAATCGGAGGCACCAACTCCGACGCAACGCAAACTGTTACCGCAACGCAGACATACCCTATTGATTTGGATACCTACAATGGGCAACTAGATGTTCGGATTCGAGGTCGGCAGATGTCTATGAAACTAGCATCAACGCAGTTGGGGACCCAATGGCAAATGGGAGCCCCAAGAATAGATATTCGACCTGATGGAAGGCGAGGTGGGTAATGGCACAAAAAAACGTAACTGCTCCACGGCTACCGGCGGTTACACCGGAATACGATTTTGCAATGCTAAGTCAGTTGCTTAACGTGCTCCGCCTGTATTTTACCCAATTGGACAACGCTGGGCCTATCTCGGCATCGTCTCAGTTTAACGGCACGGAAGTTGTTTCTGGCTTGAGTTTTTTCCCTACGTCTGGCACATCCCCTAGCTTGCCAACCCAAGCCAACCTTGCTAATCTGCGCGTTGGGGATATCTACTATGATACTTCGGCAAGCAACGTACTGAAAGTAAAAACATGAACCTCAGAGACGACCCCAATTATTTTCCCCAGCCAGATGTGCCTAATAATGGCAACTACGGTAGCAGCTTTGGCAGAGAGCAACTGTACTACGACTACTTGCCTAGGTCTGCAGCTATCGAGGCTGCAAACGCAGCGGCGGGAGAAAAAACATACAGCAGTGGGAAGTACACGTACAACCCAGCAACGGGCCAGTACACATGGGTCCCCGCTGGAACCGTAGCATCAAATTTAGGCGGAAACGCCGGTACGGGTGTCAATGCTGGTAGTGATAGGGGTGGGAATGATGGCATTACATCACCATCAACACCAAATTGGAGTCCCGCTGCTAATTTAGGCGCATTTTTAACAGATAAAGGTTTAACTTCTATAGGTGGGTATCTATCGCAAGCAGCACGGGAAGGCCGTTCAGCGCAACAAGAAACGCCTACCGATCCTCAAGAAAGTAGCCGAGATGATGTTTCGGGTACGAACGGGCTAGGCGGTAAAAATGCAGCACAAGGTGGTGGAAGCACCGGCGAAAGTTGGCAAGGAAATGAAATGAGTGGTGGTGTTGACCCTACTGCCCCTGCTGGTGGCTATGGTGTAGGCAACGCACCATCAGGAGATAACGCCAAAGGCGGCATGATAAGCAGCTACGCCCTAGGTGGTCTAGGCTCCCTCGGTGGTTACTCAGACGGTGGCAGGCTCCTGCGCGGCCCCGGAGACGGTGTTTCAGACTCGATCCCGGCAACTATTGGCAAAGCAAAGCAACCTGCACGGCTCGCGGACGGTGAGTTCGTAGTGCCATCGAGAATTGTGTCAGAGTTGGGCAACGGCTCAACTGAAGCTGGTGCGCGTAAGCTGTATGCCATGCTTGCTCGTATTCAAGCAGGCCGTAAAAAGTCTATTGGTACAAACAAGGTGGCTGTCAATTCGCGCATGGATAAGCATCTACCAGCATGAAAATACAGTATGTCGCCTCAGAGTGGGTGAACTATACTTGGGACAAGGTTGAGGGGTTTATAGCTGATGCGCTGGAGCACTCCAATGGGGACTACACAGTAACGCATGCTAAGGTATTTGTAACCCAAGGTAAGTGGGCACTGATTGTTGCAGTTGATGATTCTGGTGTTATCCACGGTGCCGCGACAGTTGAGTTTTTCAATCGCCCTGATGATCGGGTTGCGTTTATTACCGCTATAGGCGGCAGGCTAGTAAGCAGTGGAGATACGTTTGAGCAGCTACGGGCCTATGCAAGGTCTATGGGTGCTACGGCTATTGAAGGTGCTGCTAGGGAATCAATTGCTAGGCTGTGGCAACGCTACGGCTTCAAAGAAAAATACCGTATTGTTGGGGTAAAGCTATGAAATTTAATAACCACGCAATGGCTATGCTGGGCATACCAGACCTCCCTCCCCGTGCGTTTATTCGTAAAGCTGATGGGGGCATCATCCCCCAAGGTGGCGGTTCCGCCCCCTCCACAACTACCACAACGGATACGGGTTTACCCGAATGGGCTAAAGGCTATGCACAAGACACGCTAGCCAAACAATCAGCGTTATCTGATCGTCCGTACGAAGCCTATGGAGCTAACCGCATCCAAGGGTTTACCCCAATGCAGGAGCAGGCAAAACAAAACGCTGCAAACATGAACGCTGGGCCGGAAGGATTCAGTAAGGGCATTGGTGCCTACATGTCGCCGTATCAGCAGCAAGTAACGGATATTCAGAAGCGCGAAGCGGGTCGGCAGTCGGGCATTATGGGGACGATGCAACAGGCGCAGGCTGCTCAGGCAGGGGCTTTTGGTGGTTCACGTGATGCGATTATGCGGGCTGAACGCGAGCGCAACCTCGGGCAACAAATGGGCGACATCCAAGCTCGTGGGGATCAGGCAAACTTTGACCAAGCGTCCAATCAGTTTCGCTCAGGCATCACGCAGGGTATGGATGTCAACCGGCTGCAGTCGGCCTACGGCGCACAAGAGCAGGCTATGGGGCAGCGGGGGTTGGACCTATCGTACCAAGACTTCCTAGACCAAAAAGCAGACCCCCAACAAAAATTGAGCAACATGGCTAACATGATACGGGGCCTTCCAATTGGTAGTTCCGGCACTCAATACCAGACCGGTACTACAGGCTCACCGTCATTCGGCCAGTTGTTGGGTTCTGGTATTTCTGCTGCTTACGGCTTGAAACAATTCTTTGCCGACGGCGGTAGCGTAGATAGCCAGCAGAACATTGAGAGCATTGTGCGTGGGTTATCCGATGAGCAACTAGACCAAGCTGAAGAAGCGGCGAAAGCCCGTGGGGATCAAGAGCAACTCCAGATTGTGAGCATGGAGAAAGCTGCCCGTGCATCTATGAAAAATGGCCTTGCTTCCTTACCCGTAGACATGAACAAGATGCTGCCGACGAAAGAAAGCATGGCTCGTGGTGGTATTGTTGCTTTTGCTGGTGGGGGTATGGGCCTAGATGAATTTGGGCTTGGTTATGGGGAAGGAGCAGCCGCACCTGCCGGTGGTGGGGGTTATGCCGACGTAGAGAAACTAGAACCAGAACTAAGCGAAGAAGATATGCGTAGGGGGTTGCTTAGAGAAATGTTCAAAGATTACCGGACTCCAGCCCCTGTATACACGGAGCAGACCCCCGAGCAGCGTTTAGCAGCAGTAATGGCAGCTAGGAAAGAGCTTATAGATTCGGCTGGGCCGAGTCAGTACAACGAAGAGCGTGAGAACATCAAGCGCATGCAAGAAGAAAATGCCACTAATCGGAAACAAGGTAGGGGGCTAGCGGCGCTACAAGCTGCTGGAGCTATGTTGCAAGGCAACGACTTAGCTCGTGGTTTAGGTGCAGGTGCTGTAGCGTTCGGGCAGGCTTACGGTGCGACTAATCAGGCGTCACAGGTAGAAAACCGAGCGCTCGAAGCTATGCGTATCAATTTGGCCGACGCCGAACGCAAGGAAAAGATGGGCCTGCACCGTGAGGCTCAGGGGCTAGTTGCCGCTGCCGAACAGAATCGGCGTGCTGCTCACTTAGCTAGACAAGACGCGAACTACCGTCAGCGCACGCTGCTGCAGGGTATTCTTGCGGCCACGAAGCCCGAGAAAGAACTTAATGTTAACTTTGACAACAGAACCCTTGAAGCTGGTGTTGCCCACAGGATGGGCAGTGAACAACCAAAACCGGGGGAAACTGTAGGTCAGCAAAGGAATCGTATTGCCTATGAATTATCTTTGCAAATTCAGGGTTTGAAACAGCAGAGAATGAGTTCAAGCCAGAGCGACATCCCGGCAGGTGGCCCTAGAGACGAAAATGAAAAAACAAGACTTGCGCAAGTTGACGCCGCTGAAAAAGCAAAACTTGCCCAAGCTGCCCAACTTAGACGTGAGGCAGCAGTTGCCGCTGCGCTCAAGTCTGTAAATGAACAAGCATTTGCAGACCCCGTAATGCGTAGACTAGAAAAGACAGACCCTGTAGCACATGCGGCGGAAATAAAGCGTAGAGTGGAAGCTAGGGTAAAAGAAGCCAATGCCCTAGCTGGCTCTTTGGCTAACCCTGCCCCCCAAGCTGCCCCTGCCCCTGCCCCTGCCCCTGCCGCTACGCCAACCGCTGCACACATACAAGCCCTAAAGGCTAACCCCAATAGGGCTGCTGAGTTTGACCTAAAATTTGGAAGAGGCGCTGCAGCCAAGATACTGCAAGGACAGTAACATGGCAAACTTTTTTGACACCTTTGATAGCCCAAAGGCTTCCGTAGCTGCGGGAAAAAACTTCTTTGACACATTTGACGAGGCCCCTGCCTCTGATAAGCTACCCTCTCGCGCAGCGTGGGAGGAGATTAATCCCGGTGGGGACTACGATGCGGCAATGAAGGCCCGCAAGCAAGCCCCAACTATGGCAGTGCAAGACCCGGACTCTGCGCCGCAAGAGTTCACTCTAGAAGAAGCCTTAGCCAAACCCGCAGTAGCCCAAACCCCCGCCCCCAAAGGGTTTTTTGACAGCCTCGGCACGGGCATGAATTTTGTTCGGGATTGGGCTACTGGCGTACCTGTTGGGGGTGGGGATCGCAAAGGGTCTGTGCTTGAGGGCAAGCAGATACCACAACTCCCAGATACCGCAGCAAATCGTAAGGCTGCGGAAGAAGCTAATAGGCTAGTTGCTATTGGGGCCAAAAAAGAAGCTGTTGCAAAAGCAGCTAGAGATACGCTTCGTACCGGGGCTAAAAATGAAAATTACGGCATTACTGACTTTGCAAAAGACACTGGGCTTGATGTAGCTAAAGGAATTGTTGGCTTTGGTGAAAGCTACGTAGGCTTACTCGATCTAACTTCCGGTGGCGCAGCGGGGCGTGTGTTCGCCAAAGCTGGATACGATCCTAAAAGTACAAATGAGTTTTTGACTGGGTTTCAGTCATTAACCCGCAAAAACGCTGACAAAAACGTAGAAGAAGCAGTAGGCTTTTTGAATACTCTGAAAGAGATGGTAGTTAACCCTACAGCCCTTGTTGGTGGCATTGCAGAATCCCTGCCCGGTACAGTAGCTGCTGGCGTTGTAGGTGGCAGGTTTGTACGTTTTCTAGTGGGTAAAGCCACAGCAGAGGCATCTAGTTTAGGTTTGAGTGGCGCAAGTGCGGAAAAATTTATTGCCGACAAGGTTAAAGAGCAGGCTTTTAAAATTGCATCTGTTGCCGGGGGCGCTGAAGGGGTCCAGTCGGCTGGTTCTATTGCGGAAGCTGGTAGGCAGTCGGGCAAAGATTGGAACGAGTACGTGCTACCCGCTTTAGCTGCGGGGTTTGGGACTGCAGCCATTAGTGCTGTGTCTGGCAAAGTGGCGCAGAAATTTGGCATCGGCGATGCGGAAACAAACATTGCCGCTCGATCTGCTGGGGTTAAAAACGTGGGCGTAGGGGAAGGTCCGTTCCTCACTAAATTTCTTAAGGAGGTTGCCAAAGAAGGCTTTCTTGAAGAGATGCCCCAGTCCGCTCAAGAACAGATTTTTACAAACCTTGCAACGGGTAAACCTTGGGATGAAGGCGTAGACAAAGCTGCGGCCCAAGGGCTGATAACCGGTATTGCTATGGCTGGCGGACATTCTGCCGGTCTTCAAATGTTGCAAAAAACTTCATCCGCTATAAAAAGTGCGCCCCCGGAGCAATCAGGTGCGATAAGGAGTGCCGCCCCCGGTACAGAATTTAGCCTTGCGGATATTGGTCTAAATAAGGTAAGTGCTGCTACCCCAGCGCCAACAACCAAAACCGAAGTCCCTGTAGTTTCCGCAGAACGGGAAACGCGGATCAAGGAACTAGCATCAAAAATAGAGGATATTACTGGGGCTACGGAAGAAGACGCAATCAAGATTGCAACGCAACGAGTTGAGAAAGAGGAAGCTGAAAATGCCCCAGCCACTGTCCCTACAAAGTCTGTCGGTGAATCAGATAGAACAAGCGCTACTGTGGCTGAACAACCCGCAGGAGCTACCGCAGCCAAAGGACCTACTGAGTCTGAACCCGGAGGAGTGGTTTCAACTGGAGCTACTACTGCGGGGCCTGCAGTGGGAGAAAGCACTAAGCCCGGTGCATTGACTACAGAGGCTACCAAAACTAACGCCCCAGTAGCCACAGCCCCAACCCCAACCCCAACCCCAACCCCAACCCCAACCCCAGTAGCCACAGCCGAAGCCCCGGCCCCTGAGATAGTGGCCGCACGTAACCTAATTACTGCCATAGACAGCGGAGGCACGCCGACCAGCACGTTAAAAATCAACTCAATTGCGCGTGGGCTTGGGTTAGAGGTATCGAAGAAAGCCGCGCCTGAAGATACTATTGCTAGAGTACGGGAGGCTGTGGCTCGCGTAGATAGTGCGCCAACGGTTGCCCCTACTGAAGCCCCAGCCAAAGCCCCTACTGAAGCCCCAGCCGAAGCCACAGCCAAAGCCCCTACTGAAGCCATAGCCGAAACCCCAACAGCCGAAGCCACAGCCAAAGCCCCTACTGAAGCCATAGCCGAAACCCCAACAGCCGAAGCCCCGGTAGCCCCAGCCGAAGCCCCGGTAGTAAACCCACCTGCAAACGAAGTGGTTGAGCAGGCTAAGGCTGCGCTCGCTGAGATCAAGAAGCCTAGGGGTCGGCCTTCTCTTGTACTGACGCCTGAGCAAGAGGCTAGCAAGGCAACGGGACGCAAGGTTAGCAACGCTGCTAACGAACGAACTAGGCGTGCAGCGGAGAAACAAACCACCGCGCTTGAATCCGCAATCAATACCGGTAACCAGACAAAGCGCCGTGCTGCATACAAGGAACTCCTCACGCTGCGGTCTTCGGGTACTGGTACTGACACTGTACGCAAAGCCGTCAAGGCCACGCTTGAGAAATACAGCAATCGGTTTACTCCCGCAGAACTTGAAACTCTCAAACGTGAAGTTGCTGCCGAGGCAGGTGTCAAGACTCTGCCGAGCATAGAGGGTGCAGCGTCTATAGCTAAAGCTGACCCTAAGTTTTCCAAGTTCACAAATGGTGTGCAGGCAATCACGCACATCATTAAGACTGGCACCCTGTTCCAAAGGTTAGTCGCCCAGCGGATCAGGAGCTTTGTTGGCAATGTGAATTTCGTCGTGCTGGAAAAGGACAGCCCAGTACCTGACCGGCTGAAGACCCCGCGTGCGGCGGCAGAGTGGGCCAAGGCCCGTGGTATGTACGTACAGAATGATGCAACGGGCGAGAGAACTGTCTACCTGCGCGGTGCTAGTTTTGGTTCAGGTCATGGGGTTAGCAACGTAGTTGTATTGCACGAACTGTTGCACGCAGCTACGAATCAGAAACTGTACTTGGGCCTCAAAGCACTAGAGCGCGGATTCTCCACAACTAGCGCGATAACTCAGGCAGCAGGTGACATTCAGCGCATTATGGAGAGCGCCGAAGCCCGGTTCAATCAGCTTGCGGCTGCGGGAGAATTGCCTCCCGAGATCAGGAGTCTCAAAAAGTACGGTTCCATCTTTACTAGCCCGCAAGAATTCCTTGCTTATGGCATGAGTGACGAGGCTATGCAGACTTTTCTGCTTGGTGCCAAAGGTTCCGAAGGTGGTTCATCGTTCTTCAATCGTTTTGTGGGCGCTGTTCGCAAAGCCTTCAACATCGGCGAGAATGAAAACAACGCCATGATGGACTTGGTTCTGGCTACTGACAAACTCCTTAACGGTCAGAAATCTGGGATCATGCGGATGCTTGAGGCTGGCAACAAAGCACTTGCTCAACGCTCTCTCGCCGAGCCCAAAACTTCCAAGGCTGCACTGACCCCCGAGGAAGAAGCTGAACAGCTAGATAGGGATGCCTCTAAAGCAGCAAAGACTACTGCCGATAGCCGCGCTGGTGAAGAGCTAGGCAAGGCGGTATCTATTCAGGCGGCAGTGCGTGACCCAATCAAGATATGGAGAGCGTTGAGTGGTGCTTGGGACGGGATGACCGATAGCGCCCGCAGCAAAATATCTAACTTCTTTGACATAGATACCATTGCCCGTGGACCCGGCGAACGTATACCTGCGCTAAAAGAAGTAGCTAAGCTCATGCAACAGATGTCAGGCATGACGCAGAACATTTTGCGCAGCACTTCCAAAATAACAGAACAAACAAAACGTTTCTATCGTGCTCACCCCGATGCACGGGTTGCGTTTGAAGACTTAACGCATGTGTCTACTCTTGCTAAATACGACCCCGCCAAAGTTGGGGATACAAGATCAAACGAACCTCTTGATACTGCATTCGCAGCGTTGCCTAAAACGGGGCAACAACTGTATCGCGATACACGCGATTACTACAAGGAGATGAATGAGCTTCAGCTTCACATCATCACTGAAAATCTTGACCAATTAGACATCCCTGACGCTGACCGCAAAAAGTTGATCGCCGGTATTCGTGAAATCTACCAAAAAGAAAACTTGATTGAGCCGTACTTCCCGCTTATGCGGCATGGGGACTTTATCCTAAAGATAGGCAAGCGGGGTAGCGCAAACTATTTGTCAATGCGTTTTGATACCAAGGCTGAGCGTGAACGCGCTGCGCAAAACTACGCAGATAGTCAGGGTAGAGATGTAAAAGAGCTAGAGCAAGACGGGTATATTGTTAAGAGCGCGGATATTGGTGGCGTGGAGTTGCGTAGGTCAATTGAATCTAGCAGTGAACTTTTAAAAGCTGGATATGCTGCTATTGATGCAGCACCGATTGGCTACGCTATTGATCCTACACCCGTGCGTGCGGCTATGAAAGACAACTTGTATCAAGCATACCTAACCTCTATGCCAGAAGGTAGTATTCGCAAGATGTTTATTCACCGAGAGGGTACTGCGGGCTTTAGCTCTGATGTGCTGCGGAACTTAAACTCTTACGGTTTAAAAGCTTCTAAAGCGTACAGCAAACTCAAGTTCGGTACCCCTGTTCGGCAAGCATTGGCAGCGGCGGAGCGTGGGTTAGTCGGCCCGGAAGAAAAATACCGACCGCTTGTTACCCGTGCGAAGGAGATGGTCGCCGAGTATTTAGAACCTAAAGCAAAAACTGGAATTGCCCAAGGTGCTGAACAGTTTACGGACATGGTAACTAAGGTATCGTTTGTTCGGAATCTTACTAGCTGGTCCTCGGCCATGTTGCAACCTGCTGACATTGTGTTAAAAGGCATTCCAGTGCTTGCTGGCAACCACGGTCCAAAGGCTCTTGCAGCGCTTTCGCAACGGATGAAAATATGGAATCAGTACGGTGTCGTGCAGAAGAACGCCGACGGCACTACTACATGGCGTGCACCAAGCATTGAGTTTGCTCGTGGGCTTACACCTGATCAGCGCAAAGCTGTGCGGGACATGAACGCCATGTACGGTGTCACTACCGATACGCTAGCTAACGAAGTATTTTCCCAAGCCAGAAAAACAGGTAGCAAGCTGGATAGCAAGTGGGTAGAGAACAGCAAAGATGCAGCAAATACTCTCATCATGGGCGGGCTCATGCACCACGGTGAGCGCTTGTCCCGAGAGGTATTGTTTCTCACTTCGTACGATCTATACCGAAGTGAAGGTTTACCCCGTGCGGAAGCTGTGCATAGCGCGGTGCAGGAAGTGACAGAAGCCTTAGGCAATAATTCAGCTTCCGGCAAACCGATGATTATGCGCGGTGCTGGTGGCAAGTTCGTCACCATGTACAAATTTTTCCCGTTGACTACAACTAGGTTGCTAGTCGGCAACTTTTTCCGTATGTTGCCCCTTATGAACAAGGAGGGCAAAGTTGCTGCAGCAACTAAGTTTTTCGGCATTATGGGTACTCACTTACTTGCCGGTGGCCTCACTGCCCTGCCGTTGTTTAATGTTGTTATGGGTATATTAGGTGCTGCATGGGCTAAGTGGGGTAGGGACCCAGATGCTCCAGCCGAAATGAAAGATATTGACTACCCGACTTGGTGGAAGAGCGTCTACATGGATAAGGTATTCGGTAGCACGCATATCGCCGACATACTTAAAACTGGACTAATTAACAAGATGACTGGTTCGGATGTTGCTAATCGTTTATCCCTCAACGACATGTTTTTCCGTGAGCTACCACACAGCAAAAATCTTACTGAGACTGCTATGAACTTGGGTTGGGTATTGGCCGGTGCTGGGGCTAGCACTGCGCTAGATATCGCCAAAGGTATCCAGCTAGGTATCAATGGCGAGTACGAACTTGCCCTAGAAAAAATTTCCCCTGCCTCTGTAAGCAAACTGTTGATTGCGCATCGGTATGCTACTGAAGGTGTGGAGGACACGCGGGGGGTCAAACTGCTTGAAAAAGGCAAGCTCCCCGCTTCTGCCATTGCAGGTCAGGCTATTGGATTCCGCCCAGCTAAAGTTGTCGAGGCGCAAGAGCGTGGGTTCAAAGCCTTCGCTGCGGAGAAAGCCGTTGATGAAGAAAAGAACAAAATTGCTAACGATATTAAAGACAACTTCCGCAAGTCTATAGATTTGGATAAGCCAGCGGATTACCAGCAACGCTTTGAGGCTAAGTTTGAGGAGACCCTCGGCAAGCTACAAGAGTTTAACGGCAAGCACCCAGAGAAGGCATTTGCAAGTGATGCGGTGTTTAAGTTAATTCTTTCCGATGCTAAGCTTAAAGCTAACCTCGGGGTAAACGCCGGGGTAAATATCACACCAAAAAATGCAAGGTTGCTTGGGGATACTGTGGATAAGGCTATCGAGGCTCTAGAGTCCTACGACAAAAAAGAACCATAAAAAACCCCCGGTGAAGACCGGGGGTAAGACGGGGTTACCGTCAAGGAGAGGCACTAGCAAAGAAGCTAGTGTACATCAAACTCTCCAGATGCGCAACCCCTTTATGCCATCTTCAATCACTACTTTGATGACGACATCCATCTTCAGTCGTTCAGCTACAGTCAGTACCGATTTCTTGGCTGCTCGGTGGTCAATGCAGGGCACAAAGAACGAACACCCTTTGTGAAACTTTGACCACTTAATTTGATACGAGACTGTCTCGATCTTCATTTGCCAGCAATACGTCTACTTGCAAGAACTCAGATTTAGACGTATTAAATTTGAGCACGCGCACTGCAGGGGAGTCAACCTTCATGCCTTTAGCCATACGCTTGTTTGTGGCTTCCATGAACACCTCGTTCTTAGTCAGGTTGGCTAACAGGCTCTTGTAGTTCACCTGCCGCTCTACGCAGAAGTCCTTAAACTTCTTGGCGGAAACGTACAGGTGCTTGGTATCCGGTTCAAAGCGTACTAGCAACTCCCCCCGTGGCTCTAGGCTTGGCATGGAAACCAAGTTACTTCGGGCGTCTACTTCTCCGTTGACCACCAGCGTATTGAGGATGTGCGCGTTGATGAACTCGCCAAGCGCAGATGCTGGGTTGGACACCGGGGGCTTAACATCGTGGCGCATCTCAGACAACATGCCCTTGAGCCATGCGTACACAGCGGCCATATCGTAGTCGTGTAGGCCAAGGTTTCTTGCGATCAAACCGCCAGCAATGTTGCACGCTGCCTGTGCCGACCAGAAACGCTCTCGGCTAGTGAACTGCACTTCCTTGTCAATGCGGGCCTGAACCTTCTTGACTAGCTCCTTGGCCTCCTCCAAGTTGTTGACCAGCCAGCTTATGTATATCTCACCTGCATGGCCGTAGTTCTCATTGAGTTGATGGTCAAACATCTCCTTACCCACAGCCACACCAATCACGTTGTTGGGCTCGATCTTGTACTCCATCAAGCGCACGGACTCACCATCGGGCGTGTTCTTGAGCATCGACAGCTTCTCGTGAAAGCTGGCGTTGGCCGACGCTAATGTCATGTTTTTCCATGAGGTGTTGTTGAGGCGCAGTGCGTTGGTTGAGCCCGTCATACGGTTCTTACCTCGACCATGACTGATGCCGTACGCCAAGTCCGAAAAGTCTAGGGGGCGCATGTTGGTGATCTCGTCGATGGTGTTGGGTAGGTTGTTCATCACCCCTAGCTGCTGCATCTTTGCGTTGAGCGTGTCCTTCTCAATCGCCATCAACTCCTTGGGTTGGCCGTAGACGCTATTGCACATACGCAAGATGGTGGACTTACCAGAGCCAGCCTCTTCGTAGATCACGTTGATGATTGCCCCATCCAAACCAGTGAACGGCATGAGTGGTGAGCCAAATGCTGTAAGCGCTGCAAACGCATGGGGCTCCATACCGGGCCGAGCGTATAGGTTAAACACTTCTTTCCACTTGTCGAAGGTGCCCTTAGGATGAATTTTCTCCGCAAAGAATTCTGTAGCTGTTGTCGGCGGGCTGTAGAACACCCCGTCCTTAGTGATCTCTCGGTCACCCATGATGAACTTGCTGTCACCCTCTACCCATCCGAATTGTGTTCTCATAATGTCTGCTTTCTTTGAATACTGTAGGTTCTTGATGAACGTGACCACGTACACGGCCAAGTGTTCATACTGCTTGTGGTGTGCCACTACACCTTGTTGGGCTAGTGCCTTACGCAACTCATCCTTGGACGATATAGCTGCTGTCGATATCGCAAACTCTCTAACGCCGTCATGCGGTAGGTGCAGGCGAAACAAAATGACTTCTCCTACCCCGGGGTCTCTCATGCGTTTTACTACGTACAAGTCGTGCTCATAGACCATCTCAGGGTCTGCTTCATCCTCCATCGGCTTCCTGTAGACACCACCGTTCTTACCCCGAAAAAATGGGAATGGGTACTCAGGTATGGTTACAGTCTCCACCCCCTCCTTGGTCTCTACGGTCACTTCGTTGTCGGCGTCATTAGCCTCCTCTATCTCGACACCAAGCACGATGGGGGACTTGATCTTCCCCTTGTGCTGACAGTCGGTGCACCCTGATGGGTTTAACTTTTCAAACGTGGTGCAGCGGTGTGGACCCCCGTGCTTCACGATCTGCTCTACCTTGCGCTCTACCTCGTCAGGGTCGTAGCCCGGATGGTTACTCGATAGCTTGTGTGCTGCCTTGTCCTTGTCGATGCAAAATGCGGCGATGGATAACGCCGACCTCCACAACGGCTCGTCTATATCTGCTTGGTTCTCAAAGCAATGGAGCAACTGTGCACAGCCGACTCCGTTTGCTGACTTCAGCATGATGGTCTTAAACCGCTTGATCTTGTTGCCCAGCAACGCTTCCATCATTGGGCTCATGGCGCGGGGGATAAAGTCAGGCTTCTCTTCCTTGGGTTCTGCTGCTCCTAATAGTTCTTTTAGTTTTGCATAAGGTATGCGGGCACTGCGCTCGTTAAGCACAGTGACGGGTTGGGGGTCGGACTGCTTGAAGTTAAAAGTACCGGGTATGCGGAGGATGCGCGATGCCTCAAACACCGATGGGTCCACTATGAAGCCTTGCTCTGTGCAAAGCTCTCGGAGTCGTTCGGCGAGTGGCTCCCACTCTGCGCGGGAGACTGTCTCAGCAAGCAGCCAGTAGGCATGAATCCCGTAGCCAGAACTCACCAAGATGGGTCGAGGTAGGCTAACAGCTACACAAAACTTCTGGAACTCGCTAAGCCCTGTTGCTTGGTCTATGTAGCCCTTGATAACGCCCTTCTCATCTGGTGCTGCCTTCGTGGGGCCGCAGTCAATGTCCATCCATAGCGCACGAAAGTACGTGGCGTTGGCGTGCGTGCGATTGTTCAGGGGGCCGTACTTGGCGCAACCAAAATACGTATCTACACCGTTGGCTACAAACCGCTCGGCTATCGCGTTAAGCTCTTCCCTAGTATCTACAAACTTCTGATCTGGGTACCGTCCAATCCCCATCACGCAGTACCGCCCTTCTGTAGGCAGTACAGCGTCAAGTAGGTCAAAGTCAGGCATGGTGTTTGCGGTTTTTGAGTGCGTGCAGGTACTTGTTAATTTTGTCAGAGTGACTAGCGCTGGGGGTCACTGACCCCCAGAACCAGTTGTAGACGGTGGCCCGACTTACGCCAAGCCTATTCGCTACGTCTTTGACAGATATACCAAGTGCGATGCAACGACTGCCCAGATACACGCCAATCGAGCCATCGTCTGCATTGGTGTTTGCGTCAACTAGCCGCTGGCTGTATCCGTAGCTCATAGCTTACTCCTCGTCGCTCCATGCGGCGAGCACAGAACCCAAGTCACGCTTGGCCGTAGGCGTGGGGGGCTCAACCTTTTTGCTTTCGCGTTTGGTGGGCTCGGCGACCTCCTCGGTTTCCACTTTCGCAACCTTAGGGGCTGGCGCTACAGGCTTTGGTGCTCCCAACTTAGCAAACCCGTCTGTCCGCGCTTGAAACGAAGTCATGGTAATCATCTTGTGCACCTCGGGGGTGTCGCCAACCTTGGTAATCACATCGTATTGGTGGCGCTTGATGTGCTCCACAGCAGAAAACAGGATCGACTGGTTGTCGTTGTTTTCGTTGAAGCTCAGCTTGGTGATGTACCAGTCAAGGCTCTTGCCGTTGTTGCCCAGATACTTGACATAGCCCTCAAACATATGAGCAGTGGGGGTTGGGCTGTCACCAAACAAAGACTTGGATGCCAAGTTCATCTGATAGACCGAGCCCTCAAGCGCGGTGTCAAAGTCGTCTTCAAGCAGCACGGCAATGCGGCGGGTGTAGCGGCAAGCCTTAGAGTTGCCTTGGCCTGAGCCCTTGATGTTCTGAGGGCAGGAGTCGCAGCGGTCAGCTTGCCTATTCTCAGACCCAACGTCGGGGACGTTGCCATCGTTGGAGAAACAATCGGGGGATACCGGCTTAGCATCAGGAGTCCACTGCGATGTGTAAAAGACGCGCCCAACTTTGGGGGACGAGTTGACAATGATGACGTTCAGGTCACCCTTGATTTTGCCCATCTCCTTGCCGCCGACTTCCTTGCGGAAGATGCCGTTCTTGGGCACGATACGCTTGATGCCCGTGTTGCCCATAAGGGACTTGGTAAGCTCGCTGACCCCGCTGGATTGCAGGAAGTCGGGGAGGTCTTGGTCGATAACTGTAATGTTGCTCATTTGGTTTCTTTCGTTAATTTCATTTTGCTTTACGGACTACCACGGTGTACTCACTCTCGACATTCAGACCCATAGGCAGAAGGTCAGGATTCTCAACAAGAAATTCCTTCATGTTTGTTTGATGAAGTCGTTTCTCTAACAGGCCAAATGCACCTTGCTCTCTAATAAAGGTGTACATCGAATCCCAATCGTTCGTCCAATACCGTGACTTAATTGAGCGAATGATTGTGCCGTATGGGGTCTTGATGCTACTTGCGTTCAACTCTTTACATGCGTCAAGCATGTTGGTTTCCAGCAGGTCCATCTGCTCTTGCAGAACAGAGTCATTCGTAGCGAACTCCGTTTTTAGCACAGCCCGAGCGTCACGAATCTTGAGGTAGACGTTAGCTAGCGCGGCCAAGTTTGGGGGGCTCTTATCCTCTGAAATTTCTTCAGTCATCTAATACTCCTAATGGTTGGTGGGAATGTAGGCTACCTGCCTACGGAACTGACTATAACACAAGATTGTACATTGTCAAACGATTTATAAAGAAATTTCTTGATGGTACAGATCAATGATTTTTTGGTGGTTGCCTATGTTGTTGCGCAGGAGGGAGTAGACCTTGGCTTCTACCGGACTCCCTGATATGTGCACGATGGTCATGTTGTTTTTCTGGCCGGGGCGGTCAATGCGTGCATTGGCTTGCAGGTATGTCTCTACGCTGGTGCAGGGAGCGTACCAGATGATAGTGTCGGCGGCGGTTAGGGTTAACCCGTGCGCTGCGGCTTGTGGCTGGATGATGAGCACCTTGATGGTCGGCTGCTCTTGGAAGCTCTTAACGATGTCACTACGTTGGTTGAGGCTGACAGCACCGTTGATGACCGCGCACGTGATGTGTTGCTTTTCGAGGTGCTTCTTTAACAGGTCGATGGTATGTGTAAACGGAACGAACACAAGCACCTTGTGGCTTGACTCGTCGATGATCTCCTGCACCACGTTTAGCCGGTTGCTAACATCAAACTCAATCACCTCGCGGTTGTCTGTGTACACCGACCCGCATGAAATCTGCAGCAGCTTGCTCACCTGCACGGCGGCGTTGACTGCGGTAATCTCCTCCCCTGCGGCCTCGATGAGCATCTGCTTTTTCAGGATGCCATAAAACTTTTGTTGCTGCGGGGTAAGTGGTGCGTCACGGTCTACGAAAGTAATTGGTGGCAGATCAAGGCACTGGGCTTTCTCAAACCGAATTGCTGGCTGAAGTATCTTGTGCACAGTAGCCTGTGCGCTAGGTTTGGGCACCCACCGATACAAGCTCACTTTGTTCATTACCGTATCCTTGAACTGCCCAAAGAACGGCGACACTGAAGTGGGGTTGACGAGCTTTGCCAGCCCGTAAGCATCGGCGGGAGACTGCGCTGCTGGCGTACCAGTAAGCATCCACAGGCCCTTGATCACCTTGTTGAGGTCTCGCAGTGCCTTCCACCTGTCTGTCTGCGCGTTCTTGTACGCTGACGCCTCATCGACTACGATCAAGTCGAACCCACCAGCAAGTAGTTCCTCCTTGACAACCGCAACCCCATCGTAATTTATTACAACGAACTCGGCACCGCTTTTGACGATCTCCTTTCGCTTGGCTGCGCTACCGTAAGCAATAGCAACAGTTCGATGAATTGCAAACTTGAACAAGTCAGCCTGCCAAGCGGCCTTCATGATGGACAAAGGGCATACCACTAACACACGCTTCACCGCCCTGATGCTCATCAAGTAATCGACTGCCCAGATCACTGATGCAGTCTTGCCGGTGCCTTGCTCGTTGAAGCAGAACGCCTTGCGGTTGGAAATCAAAAATTCTGATGTGACCTTTTGATGGTCGAATGGCTCAAACCCATGTGGTCGGGGCCACCCATATTCTGATAAATTCATTTTTTCTTTGGTTTGTTGACCTTGACTGTGTGGTCGGAGTTGCGGGTAAAAGAACGGTTGGCACTCGGCGACTTGAGCTTCAAGTTGCTCGGTGCATTGGTGCCGCCTTTGCTCAGGGGGGTTGAGTGGTCAATGTCTTTGCCGGTACGGTCGATACCCTTAGCATCCATCTCGTCACGGGCTTTCTGTCGCACCGCACGGGTAGGGGCTTCGCCTCGCTCAACTTGCTGGGCGTACTCTTTTTTGTACGGGCGGGGTTTGTTTACGTAAGGCATGATTAGTCCTTTGTGATTGCTGATACTGCATCATTTTCCCATAGCGGCTTGCGGCCCTCCTGCTCAACCACCCGCAGCATCTTACCGACTGTTAAGGCAACCTCTAGCATCATTTCAGATTTGTACTTGTTCAGTTCCTCGTGGATGATCTTACCCACCATGTTCACTACTACACGTTCGACAACTTCTTTCACTCGGCGCTTTAGCTCACCCTCAAGGATGAGAGCGGTATCAGTTTCTTGGTTGGTCATCTGATTCATGTTTAGCTCCTGTTGTACTCGCAGTCTTTCACCGCGCAGAATTTGCACAGCGGCCCACTAACGGGGTTCCACACCCCGCTCTTTATTGCTGCTTCAATACGCGCAACATCAACTGCTGACTTGTCCATGTAGGTGTCCTTGAACTCAACTAGCTGCTCAGCCTTGACGAACTCTTTGGACACTACAAAAATCAAGGCAGACTTGACCTTCTTGATCTCCGGGAACTTGGCAAACAGGCCACAGGCTACAAGGTCAAGCTGCTTTTTGTCTGCGTATCTTGCGTTCTTACTTGTCTTGTAGTCCACGGAGTGGGCTACCCCTGTCGTTCGATTGATAACCACCAAGTCGGCAATGCCGTGCCACCACACATCAGGTGCGCTGAAGTCACACGCCTTCAAGTCTTTGGTTAGGCCCAGCTTCACCTCGACTAGCTTCTCGCCGGGGATTGCTTTAAGGATATCCAGCACCTCTTGCATGTACTCAAACTGCGGCGGTACCGGTGTGCCCTTGCTGATGTAGTCCTCGGCTACAGTGTGTGCAGCCTTACCGTACAGCGTAGCCGTTGTGTCCGGGTCACGTACAGCGTCCGGGGCAACCTTAGCGTGGTAGTACTTGCGTGGGCACTGCTGAAAGGTCTTCAGCGAACTGAATGACCAGACGATTGGTTTAGGGTTCATCGGATTCTTGCTCCCAAATTTCACCAGACATGCGCTTGATGTTGAACAGGTGTTTGTGCTGTGGATATGTTTTACGCCAGAATCGAGCGTAGAAAGCAATAAGGTCGTTGCTGATCTTAAAGTCTTTGCCAGTGGTAACTATATAGACTTCCCAACGTATGCGGTTGATGATTAACCAATGGCTAATTTTTTCCCTGCCGTGGTGTACGGCTTCGAATGAATACTTCTCAAAGTATTTCCACACCATTGGATTTTCTGTATTCCACCTGTCAAATTCAATTTGCCGTACATGAAATGGTCTTCTAGCAGTCGCCATAGCTATCTCCATATCCAGATTCACAGTTGAGGGGTAGTTCCAGCGCCCATTTGGGTCTGAGTCGCATACACAACTCAACGTACTCCTTGGCTGTTTCAGCCTCGGCTTTAGGGGCTACGACAGCAATCGCATCGTGCACGGTCATGACTACCCGATACTTCTTCGCCACCATGAGCATCTGCTCACCTATGACGATGCGGGCTAGCGCCTGACACACGTTCTCTATCACCTTACCACCGTATATGCGGTTGGGAATAACTGTTTTGCCCTTCTTGGTGTCGTACACAACTTCGACCTTGCCTGTCTTCTCGTCCTCGCGTAGGCGCAAGTTTGGGTAGCGCAGGTATAGCCCATTGGGTAGCTTGATGCCGTTGGCTCCATCGACTTCCAGCAGCCCGTTACGCCCCAGTGTTGTTTGTGCGTTCCGTAGCATGGCCCTGAGCATGTCACCAGCTTCTGCCCACAGCCTAACAATGTTAGGGTAGGTAGCCCGGTAGGTAGCAATGATTCGCTTGGCCTCGTCTAGCTCAACGTCAACGCCAAAGTTTTTCAGTTGCAGCTTGAACTTCGGTGCACCCATGGCGTAGCCGCTACCCAAAATCGTCGTTTTACCTACAAAGCGTTCACGCTCGTCAGCCTTGGTAATCTGGCGTCCGTAGATGGCTGACGCCATGATGCAGTACACATCCTCGCCCTTATCGAATGCTTCAACCAAGTCATTCTGCCCAGCTAGCCATGCCAGCGTACGGGCTTCGATCTGGGATGAGTCTGAGTCCAACACAACATACCCATCGGGGGCAATGATGGAATACTTCAGCGGGGATTTGCGTGGCAGGTTCTGCAGGTTTACGTTATCTGAGTTATGCGCTAATTTTCCGTTGGCAGAAAATCGGTGTCGCGGGCCACAATTCTTAATGTCATACACTGGTACGAGCATACTTCCTCCGGTTTAAAATTTCATCATCAGTGACGCCTTGAGTAATCCATAGCCGCAAGGTCTCGTAGGTAAGGTCTGGGCGCTGTTTTTTCAGCCCACGTATACGTTCGCCGTTTTGTGTACGCCTATACACTCGCTTATTTCGCGCTTGCTCCACGCGAGTAGCCCACCGTAAGTTCCCCGCTTCGTATCCTCGGTTATTATCTATACGATCTATGGAATGAAGCAGGCTTGGCCTTACGCCTAAGTTGTCCAGTACCCATTCAATAGCGGGCTTTAGCGCGGGGAACTTAAACTCTACACCCCTACCTCCGTAGTTCGAATACCCTATACAGTTTGGGTTGGAACACCGCTGTTTGGCCCCTGCCATAGTTCTTTTAACTACGCTATATTCCTCAACTCCGTATTTGTCCCTGTATGGATGTGCCTTGGTGGTTAAAGCGGCGAGCGCCGCGTCAGACGCAAGTTTGGCTATCCGTACTCGTTCGTCCATCGGGCGGTTTAGCATTTTTAGTTTGGAAGAACACGAACGGCAACTCATGGATTTGCCGTCTAGTAACTCCCGCGCCCGTACCTCGTACTGCTTGCCGCAGCAACACTCACACAAAACTTTCTGCTTGGTAGTTACGTACAGACTTCCTAGCGGCGTCCACATTGTTTTGGGTAGGGCTTCCCGCAACCGCGATTTTGTGGCCTCCCTGCATCGCGCTTCGTAGGCTAATCTCCCCAGCGTCTGTGAATACGACATGATCTTCCGTTCCTGTTACACCGTCCCAGCTAATAACTTCAGAGAACCCGCTGAACACCACACCTTCGTGGGGCACAAACTCTTCTCCGTCCCAAACTAGGTCATCAAGCAAAACATCTACGATGCGCTTAACTTCTACCTCGTTTTCCGTATTGTACACCGTTACCTCAGTGTCGGCCACTAAGCAACCGCCCCATCGGCCTGTGTGTGCAGCGTAGTAGCGGAGGGGAACTGGCATAGAACCGCGTTTGGCGATCCCAATAAACCTCTCAGTCCGTGTCTCCTCGATGGTTGACTTGACCCCAAGCCGCGCAGCGACGATGGCCTGCACGGTCACGTTGTCATGCTCAAGTAACGCCTTAAACTCCTCATCGGTTTTAGAAAATGCGTAGGTCTGTTTGCCGTTAGCTGGGCTAATCTTCATGGGCGCAACCACACCAAAGCCCTCAAGCACCTTCGCAAGCTGTTTGTTGCTCATCAACTGATCCTTGTCGATCAGCATCCTGCTCAGCAACTCCTGCTTCTTGCGCCTAACCTCACCCAAGTGCACGGTCAGAATCCCCTCGTCCAACTGCAGCACGGGCTCCGAGAACATGCGTATGGTCAGGTCAATCAATCGCAACTCACTCGGCGGGAAATTCTCGGCCATTTTTTGGAACAGGGCATAGGTTATGGCCGTGTCGTTGCAGCAATACTTGCCGTACTCTGCTAGCTGCTCCTTAGGAAAGTCCTTACGGCGTAGCCCCTTCGCCGTGACTACCTCAGTGCCCTTAGTGCCCACCCCGTAGTGCTTTGCAAGTACAGCCAAGCTACCACCGACCTCAGTGCCGTGCAGCGCACGCCCCATCGACAACGTGTCCAACCAGCCCTTCGGCTTGATACCGAATATCCACGTAAGGATAGACGCATCGAACGCAGCATTGTGAGCTAGGGCTAGGCTATTCTCCCAATCGAACTTGCGCAGGAATACAGCGGTCTGTATCATGTCCCCGGTAAACCACTCGGGCTCGCCGTCATCTACCTGCACCGACACACCAATGACCTCAAAATCAAAGGAGCGCACGTACTCCTCATTGGTCATCTTGGTGAGGCTGAACTCTTGTGAGTAATAGGATTCGAAATCCAAAGCGAGAATTTTCATGTTTTCATCATTTGTATTAGTTGTTCTAGGTAGGCAAGCGTGTCTTCGTTGACTACCGTTGCTGTGCCCCCGGCATCCTTGATCTGCTGGATGTTCTTATCCTGCAGTGCAGTCGTCGTGCCTTTGCCTGCCTTGGCTTCGATGCCTAGGAAGTGGCCGTTAACGCAGCAGAGGAAATCGGGGACGCCTGAGTTACCGTAGCCGGTGCCTATTGGCATAGCGTAGTAAACATTGTGGGCTTTGAGGATGCCCTTGATCTTTGCCTTGACCTTGGTCTCGGGGGTTGTTGCCATCTAACACTCCAGTCGTTTATGGAGCCTAATGTACCACAACATTTGACTTTGTACAAGCACAGACGTAAAAAAACCCGTCGAAACGGGTTGGTGTTTACCCTAACAATGTTAGGCTGCTGCGGTCTTTTCGATGCGCTGTATCTCTCGGGCCAGATACCACTGCGCCTTCTGCAAGTCCTGCAACTGATTGCCTTTGTGGTCGGCACGAGTGATGTACTTGACCACGTTGCCAATGTTGTACGTCAGTTGCTTAGCCTCAATGAAGTCAATGGTCTCGATGCCCCCCACCTTGTAGTGGTCGGGGTGATTTACTGGATCGCTCATTTGTCTTTTCCTTTCTCTTTTTTGACGAACGCAACAAGGGCTTCACGTATCTTCGCCTGCTTTGTGTACGGGTACTGCGTCGTGAAATAGTCCAGCACCTCATGAGGAATACGCAAGCTGACACTGACCAAGGTAGGCTTCTTGTTGGGGCCTCGCCCCGTGCGTTTTTTTGGTAGCTTTAAGAATTCAATTCCGGTTGTCATAGTAGTGCCTCTGGTAGCTCTTTACGCTTTTCCTTTTGTGCTGCTCGGTACATCTGCTCCAGCAGTTTCGGGTCTACCCTTTGGAATGGGTCGTAGAAGTTGATTGGCTTTTTCTTCCGTTTGGAAGGTGTGGTCATTGAAGCATTTACGTTTTCTGATAACACTGTTGGTTTCCTTTCGTGTTCGTGAGTCTTTTACATCAGTCTGTGCATTGCAGATGGGGCATCTCAAGCGTTCTTCTCCTTGGTAGCGTTAAGCACAGCATCAAGGTGCTGCGGGTTAATGCTCTCGCCGTGTTCTTGCTTGTACTTGTGGTTAAGCTGCCCAAACGAAATTAAACGGTTGAGTGCCTCCTCCACGGACATGCCAAGGCGTTCGTGTATGTGCTGTTTATTTGGTTGGGTCATGTGTTGCGCTCCTTGAGTTTGGCTTCGATGCCGCGCCACAAGGCCCACAAGGCCAAGCCCGAAGCGCTCAACTCGAACAGTTCCTCATCCGTCAGCCCTACCCACGGGCGCTGTGGTGAGTTTTTGTACAGCGGGATAGCACCATCGTCACCTTTGTTTGTTTCAAACCAAAGACGCAACCCTGTGTCGTAGCCAAACCAACCTACGCAGTCTTGCTCTGTCTCTAATTCAGCCATCACTTTGTGCGTAGCGCGAACCGCTGCGTCTTCAAGGCTTATCCGCATATCGCGTTTAATTGATGCCAAATGTCTTTGACTCAAGGCGTCGTAGTCATCATCAGTCATGATTTTTCTCCCCTTGCTCGAATGGCGGCGGCTGCGCTCATACAGCTAATTACTTTTCCTGTTCCCGAGGCATCTTCACACACTTTAGCGCAGGCTTCTCGCTCGGCAAGCACAGCATCATTGATGCGCTTGATCCAAAGCTCAGCCCTGTCAAACCCAATCTCTCGCTCAATTGAACGTGCAAAGTCCACCACGTTTTGATGGGCAACGCAAATGTGAACACCGTCTACAACTTCGCCATTTTCATAGTTGATGGTTTGGTTGCACTTCCAAATTTGTTCTTCAGTTAGTGTCATTGGTTTTCTCCTTTGATTTATTTACCCAGCAAATCCAGTGATAAACAGTTCCTGAGTCATTCCAAAACCTATCTCCCACCTTAAATAGACCAAAGCATCGTGGGCATTGATGCGGCTTAAATAAATCGTTCATCTGTCTTCTCCATCAAAGTTTTCAATGTGTTCTTGCAAGTCAACGATGCGGGCTGTTTGTCGCTCCAGCATTGTTTCTAAGTCTTCAATGCGCTTTGCCATGCGCTGCTGCTCCTCAACCATGACTGCCATTGCATCCCAGTCTGGTTTGAAGTTGTCGTGCGATGTCTGGTCAAGCATCACGGTTCGCGCCAATGCTTCGCACGTTGGGCATGGTGGTGGGGCGGTGTAGAGTGGCTCAGTCGTGATGTACTTGCTGCCGTTGTTGTCTGTCAATACTCGTTCAGTCATTTACGCCACCCACCTTTCTTTATCCCGACAGCCACACCAAACCAAGCCAGTTCAGCCCATAGCTTATCGCCACGGCCAATAGCAACTGTTGGTAGTAGAAACCATACGTCTGCGTGAAATCTTGTGTAAATCATTTCTCTGTCTCCTTCTGTGGAATGGTTAATGTAATAAAACGCACAGCAGTGTCGCCATCTTTGAGTAGCACAGTGATTGTTGCGGCTTGCAAGTCACTGCCGTATATCAGCATCAGTGCTTCCATGATTCTTTGGGTTTCTTTGTTCATTGATTTTTCTCCCGTAACTTAACTTCAATTTTGTCAAACATTTTGCGGGTGTACCCCTTGATGGGTGTGTCGCCCCACGGCCCAACGATTTCTTTTATCTCATCATCCGTCAGACCCTGCCACGGGCGCTGTGTTGGTGCGGTGTAGAGGGGCCGCACTTTGGCATGAGTTCCTTTTAAAGCAGCCATTTCCTGCGCTTCCTCTTGCGTAAAAAACATATCGTGCAGATTGCCCTCAAACACTCCCCACGCCACAGGCTCCTGCTCTGGCTCGGCTTGCTGCTGCTGCTTTAGCGCAGATTTCAGCGAACGAATCTCAATTTCATATGCCTTACTTTCGCAGTGACGAGCGCAGGGTGCTGGGTGGGTTCCTGCGGCTTGCAAAGATCGGCGATCTGGCTCCTGCTCTGGCTGTGCCAAGGCTTCTTTAATGGCGGATTGAGCCAACTTAGCCACAGGAAATGGCATTGCTCTGTCAATATTCTCTAGCGCCTCCAGCGCCTGCTGCGCGGCTTGTCTTAAGTCAGTCATGTGTTTCCCCTTGCTCGGATTAAATTTTGGTAGTCATCAAGACCTTGGTTCATAACGCCAAGCATCTCAGATCGGCTATGTAAATCAAATGGATGAAGCGTGTCACGCAACTTTGCACACGCCTCACGCTCAGCAGCAGCGACAAGATCGGCAAAGGCTTCAAGGTAGTGCAGAAATTTATCCCTGTCTTTACCCATGCCGTAATAAGACAACCCGGAGGCGTCTGCCATGAGGATGATTTCATCTTTAGTCATGTGTTGCGCTCCTTCAGCTTGGCTTCAATGGCTCGGTAAATTTCGTAGTTTGTTGCAATTGCATCAAAAGTCCTAAGCCTAAGTTCTTGAATTTCCTCCTCCGTCAGCCCTACCCACGGCTTCTTGTAAACCTGTGTGTCATCATCCTCGTCCCTCGCTGCTCGGCGCAAAGCCTCACGTTCGATCCTTCGAAACTCATCTTCTTCGGTGTTCATGCTCCTACCCCTTCTCCGTTTATAGCTTTGTGCAATACAACTTTGCAAGCAAGGTAGCCCGTTGTGTACTCACCCTTGAGGCTTGGCTCTGGTACTTGTCGCATCAGCCATGCAAGAGCTTCATATAGTTCGGGGGCAGCAGCAATCATCCTTGCGTTTTCAAGGCGGTTGTCAGGCAGGCGCTTGTCGTGCTGCGCCGATGCCAAAGGTCTGTACCCTCCTGTACTGCCGGGGCCTTTTGCTGGGCGTATTGACGCCCCCCTGCTAACCCAAGGTGCTGGTGTGTGTTTCATATCAATGTCCAATACATAAGTCCAGCCACCGCGCCCAGAAAGACAGTCGTCATCAGAAAAAGAATGACAAGCGTCACCCAGTACATGAACTCGTCGATGCCACCATAGTCTCCATCGTCATACATGGTATGTCTCCCTTGATTGTTTTACTCGGTCGTACGCACGTATCAAGTTACGCTTGCGTTCGGGGTCTGTCATAGGTAGTTGTGTCTTTGCGAACAAGTTCGCATTGGCCTCGGCCTCCTCAAACGAATGAGGGAGCCACACTGACTCAGGCTTTCTAGCCCGTGACTCAATCGCTTGCTGCACCAGCAGATTGCTGACCAGCAATACCATCTCCTTGGTGTCACTCATACCTGCTCCTTGTGGTTGTTGATGTGTTGCTCCAGCCTCTTGATGCGTGTGTCGTTGTAGCGCACGACACTCACGGCGTAGTCCACCGCTGTCTCTGCCTCTAGCTTGCACAAGTGTGCGACAGCCAACTCCCTAGCAACCATCTCCAGCGGCGTGGGTTTGCGTAAATAGTTCTTGATAAGTGCGATCACTCGTTTTCTCCTTCGGTTTTAGTGGTTTTGTCTAGCTTGATTACAAAAATCTCATTGCTCGCCCTGCACCCAATGTCGGTAACGAACTGTTTTGGGTTCACCAACTTGAGTAGCCCCAGCTTGCTTCGTATGAAAGCCGGGAGCGTATTGTCGTCATAAAGTTGCACATTGTCACCTGTTTTGACTAGGTACTTACCCGCATCTACGATGACTAGGGCGCTTCTGTCCGTCCCTATGGCTGTTCTAATGTCTTCGATAGTAGACAGTTCTACCCCCTTAGTTTCCGCCATGTGCATGTTGCGTACGACATCCGGTATGTTGTTTTGCTTTACGTAATCTAGGAACAACTCTTGCCCTGCTGGGGACATTGCAAAGGCTATAACTGCGTCCCTGTGTTTGAGCTTTAGCGTTTCAACCTCCCGATTTTTAGCGCGATGTTCTGTGTTCCCAATTTGGGTTGCTAGTTCATACGCTTTAGCCACAATTTCTGAACTAGACTTGGGCTTGAACATTGACTTAACTTTTGCTATGGCTTTGGTAGGGTTAATAGTTTTGTACCCCTCTGAAGACCGTTTCATGCCCTCTACTATTCGTTCGTTGGATATAATAATTCCGTTCCCAAATCTGTGGCTTATGTAACCCCCAACGATTGTGCCCAGCAATTCGTAGTTGTAGTGCACTGAGAAGTGGGTTGCTAAGTACTGGCCTGCATTCATGCGGTACTTTGTTGCCTTGAAAACCCACAGCGGGTTTTTGCTTGCCAGTTCCCATATGACCGGAGCCAGTACGCTAATTACCACCCACTCGGCAGACTCGTCCTCCGTTGGGTGTACGTTAGGTAATTCCATTGCGTTCATGTGTTTCTCCCTACCAGTTGAATTTGCCGAGGATGGAGTCAACCTTGGACTTCAGGTCGCCACGCGAGCCAGCGTCTTCCTTGATGCTTTCCAAGTTAGCCCCTAACATTGTTAGCTCCACCTGTCTGCGTGCCTCTTCCAGCATGGGGTCGTTGGTCACGTTGAGCTTAGTCAGCAGGGCACACAACTCCAGCGGGTTGGTCAGCAGCGAGTCGTGGTACCGCTTCTTGTCTCCATCGTTACCTTCCTTCAGCTTTTCAGATACACCTAGCAGCACTGAGTGCAGCTTGTCCCACGGCGCACGCATAGCTTCCTTCAGCCGCTCGTCGAACTTGTCGCGGAACTCTGCTCGCACATCATCCAAGTCCTCTGCTGGTATGTCCAAGCGAAAGTCGCCGGAGTCGGGCATAGGGTTGACTGATCGACGGAACCCAAACTTTTGCTTGACTTCTTCGATATCAGGGTAATCACCCGCCTTGTACATTGCACCTAGGTTGGTAGGTGCTTCTATCACCAGACGCGGGTACTCGATGAAGAAGTTGTTGCACATCATGCTGAACGTCTTCTCAAACCCATTCATCGTCTGCTTGTACTCCATGAACAACTTGGTCGGCAACATGCGCTCACCCTTGTCTGCCCACGGCAACGTGTGCAGGTTGTGGTACAGCCGAGCCCGAGCCGCGAACTTCTCAATGTCCTTGCGGATGCTGGTGCCTGCGAACAGGTTCTTCTTGGTCTGCGATGCGTCACGCACTGCCCCTGCGTTTGTATTGGTTAGTTCAGTTGTCTCCCGGTCGATCTTCGACGCAGGCCACACACTAATATTCAGTTCCACTAACACTGCTGATGCACTAATACTCATTTCATTTCTCCTTTGGTTGGTTACTCAATTCTTTTCCGGTTTACCCGCTAGCTTCGCCACACGGTAGATGTCATCGCTGATGAGCTTCATCACCACCTCATCGGGGTTAACCCACACGTGGTAGGTGTAGTTGTTATTGCCATCGTCCCCACGGTTGTATTTCTTCTCGTACTTCTCCGCACGTTGCATGATCTCAGCTACTACCAAGGCATCCTTGACCGGTAGCACTATGCTGTTGTATCCAAGCTCCATAACCATCATGTCGTTCTCCTTAGTCTTTGATATGAATCGTCTTGCCGTTCGGTGCCACCACATCGTTACCTCCTACGATGGCCCACATAACAGGCGCAGTCCAGTCGTTACCCCAGTCGCCACCCACGTACCCATCAGTCAGGACGATCACGCACTGAGGCACGATCTGCTCCTTCTTCAGGTAGTCCGACACGCAGCTTGGGCTAGTACCCCCACCCCCTCGTGGCTTGGTAGAGCTAACAATGTTAGGCACCTCGGACTCCGTGTACGTCTCATGTGCAGCCACCTTGCTGTCCCAATAGATCAAGTCCACAAGCTCGGGGCTAACCTCCTCGGCGATACCCTTGACCTCAGACAGAAACTCGGACAACTCAGCCTGCCCGATAGAGCCTGATGTGTCTATCGCAACCACCAGATGACCTACCTTCTCACCGATCATCGAGGGCATGTAAACACCTGTGGATAGGAACCTACGGTTAACCCTGCGCCAGCTACTCGCGTCCTTGCTGTGACACATGGACTTCACGTAGTCACGCAGCACCTCCCGCCAGTTGACCTTGGGCGTAAGCAACTCCTGCAACTCACGGTCTAGTCCACCCGCACCCTCGCCCACCTGCTTGTTGTGCGCCATCAACCCCTGCCGTATAGCTTGGTCAATGTCCCGCACCAACTCGCGCTTCTCCTCGTCGGTCATGTCGTTAGCACCGCCCCAATCGTGCTCGTCAATACCACCATCACCGGAACCCCCGGGACCACCCTCCTCTTTCTCCTCCTTGAGTATGTCGAACACCTGCTTGGAGTTCATGTTCTTGAACCGTGTGTCGCACATGCCCATCTGCTTGCCCTTGTGCGGACCGTCTGTGTACACAGGCATGGAGATCACCGTCCCGCTGGGGTCCAACTCCCTGAGCATCAGGTTGATCACGTGGTCACAGGCGATGTTGGCTAGCTGGTGATCCTCGTCGTGCAGCTTGCGCCATGTGGTCAGGTGCCGATACATCTTGTGCCCTGCCTCGTGGGCAATCACAAAGCAAAGCTCTTGGTCACGCAGCTTGGTCACGAACTCGCGCCCGTAAATCTCATCCCGTCCGTTAGTACGGGCAGTCGGCGTCTTGTCGTCCACGCTCGTCTTGCCGATCATCATCACACCTTGCAACAGGGCAAAGTTCTTGTTGCGCATCAAGGCAATCTTCGCCTTCTGCAATTTACGTTCTGCTTGCATGTTTATCTCCTCAAAGTAGGTCGTTGTTTTTCGCACACCAGTCGGCGAACGCCTTGCAACTGAACGCAATGGACTGCTTGGCCGGGGTCTTGGCAATGTTGACTGCGAACACTGCTTGCCACTCAGGTGCGAACCGCTCAAGGTACTGCATGAACGGTGTCATGGTCTCCTTGGTCACACGGGAGATAGCACCAAACACCACGATGGCACATGCACCGGGGCTAGTAGGCACAGGCGCTGTGTCGGGCTTAGTCACCGTAGCCTCCCACGTTGGTAGCTGGTCGGCAAACTCAATGTATGCCTGCATATCCCTAGCACCGGACTCACCGATAGCACCGGTAAGCGCAGCGATCACTGCATCGGGGTCGTTTTGTTTTCTAGTCCTAACAATGTTAGATGCAGTCTCCAATGACCGGGGAGAGACAAAGGCGTTTTGATTCCTCTTGGGGTTGTAGATGTACGGGTTGTCGTTCTGCCCCCCGTCCGTGTAGGACGCCAGCACCTGCGGGAACCGACTCACCCATGCAATCACCTCGGCCTCGATGCCCTTGCCGATAGCCCACTCGATCCATTGGTCGGCATCGGGTTTACTGATGGTCACGGGCACCAAGCGGTTACGGCTATGTGCTTTCAGGTTGTCGCCCACCCCATCCGTGCTCAGGTTGCCCGTCAGGAACACAATGAACAAGTCCTTGTTGAGACTGATATCACCCAAGCGTGGATTGGCTTTCTCCAGCATAGGATGCAGCATGTTCTTCACTGGCTCGGCACCCTTGGTGAACTCGTCGAGCATCACCACCACAGGTTCACCAGTGTGCACCTTGAACCTAGCGTTTGGGTAATACCGGGTTGTCTTGGTGTCATGGTCGATGACAGGCATCGCAATGTCCCCAAGGTCCATGTTTGGTACGTCTATGTATGCGTGGGCATAGCCCATACGGGAGGCAATCATCTCCAGCAGAGAGGACTTGCCAATACCCGGCTCGCCCTGCAAGAGGAACCGTGTCTCGGGATTGCTGCAAATCAGATTCGCAGCCTGCTTGAGCGTGATGCTCTTACCAAATGAAACTTCAGCCATTTCTAACTCCACAAAATACCTAACATTGTTAGGCCACTAACCGGGCGGTATTGCCCCTAATCAAGCTACATTGTAACACAATATAGTACCTATGTCAAGCGTAAGCGCAACCTTTACTCTTTCCGCTTGACCCAACTGTCGTACTTCTTACTTGCTGCCTTACCCACGGGTAGCAGCACCTTCTCAAATACCTCGTCGCTGTGGTGCCTGTACACAATCTCGCGGAACTCGGGCAGCAGTGAATCCGCTTGCACGTGTACGCCAGAATTTCCGGGAAGATTTCCCCTTCGTATAGCCATAACGATCTCAAGCGCAGCCCTGTAGAAGTTGCTGTGCTTGCTCTCTTCCGGTTGGTCGTTTGCCATTAACTCCATCGGGAAGTTCTCGGTGCGTACATCACCACGGAAAGCCACTACCTCCATGTCGGCAAACTCGGTTTTGTCAAACCTTATGCTTGGGGGCAACTCGTATCTGCCCCCCATGTGATTTTTAGCTTCCCGTTGTTCTGTCCGCAGGTTCACCATGCCTTTCAGGTACTTCTCAAACTCGCTGTATTGCGCCCGGACAGCGTTGGCTTTTTTCTTATTTAGCTGCGTTTCATACACCGGCTCACTCACCATTAGTTCCCACGTGAATGGATAGTCCTCCAGCCGACGAATCACTGTGGTCTTGGTTTTGTGCAGCACAACCTCGGCGTTATTGCCAAGGCACAGCACACTACTACCGTTCTTTGAGTAACAGCTAAGGTGCAGCAGGCGCTCGATAAACGTCCGGTTTGCAGTCGAGACCCACCCGCCCATGTTGATCTCCACATCACCATCTGGTTTGAACTCAACCATCGGGGTGCGGTACAGGATGCACTGATAGGACGTAGTGTCATTGAGCGGGTTAACCCGCTTAGCTATACGGTAGCTGTCATTCTTCCGATTACCCAGTGGGCGCACATCCCCAGCCCTGCCACGGATGGGCTTGATCTGCTCGTACCGCAGCTTCGCCTCCGCATACGTCACTATGCGCTTGATCTCTTTCATACCTGAATTGCCGTACATGCTAGCTCCTAAAGTAAAACTAAACTAAAACCACTAATTCCCCAGCACCAGCACCTTGATGTGCTTCAGCGTAGGCCGCAGGGCAGCGAACCGCTCCTTGGCCGCACTCTTGCTCTTGGCCTCGATGACCTCGGAGTGCCACACGCTGAACCTAGTGCTCCAGCCAGACACAAAGAACCTAGTCATGCTTCTCCCCCAAGGGCCTCCATATAGTTGTCCAGTGCGCCGATGCACTGGAAGTCATCCGTCTCCTTTTGCAGAGTGTCGGCATCGCTGTCCTGCACAAAGAAGTTCTTACCCGTACGCTGGCAGGTGACTGAGTACGCCCACCCGTTGCCGAGGGACTCAACATGGTATTTGTTGCCCTCTGTGGTGAATGTGTTGGTGATCATTTCGTTTCTCCTTTGTGTGTTGGTTCAAATTCATCCTCGGTGATTTTGCACAGGTAGCGCAGTTTGTCTGCGACCACTTCTAACACTTTGTTTGCCCTATAAGCATGGTCGTAACCACCCATGCCAAGAATCTCTTTGGCATGCCGCACCCGCCTGAGCAGGTCTTTTAATTCGTCGTTCATGGTTTCATCTCCACTTGTGTATATGCTGTTAGCCAGTGTTGGCCGACTACGTAGCCAGTGTGCACCGTGCTGCCATCCTTCTTATCTACGTACATCTTCGATACCTTGGAGCCGCCCATGCCGATCTGCTTGCGCAACTCCCTAACAGTGTTAGCCCAGAAGCGGCTCCCGTACTGGTCTAGATATAGCATTGGTTTTCCGTTCATGGTTTCATCTCCACTAAAAGGTAATAAAACAGCGGCCCACCGAGCAGGGCAGCAACTATGCTGGCTTGGATAAGTTCCCATAAAAAGCGTTTCATGCTCCTCCTCCTGCATCTTCAATAGACTCGATGCTCCAGTACCCTTCTTCGCGGGGGTTGGTGCGAGCTATCTCTTCCCATGCTTTGGCCTCGGCTTCGTCAGGGTTGTTTGCTTCGATGGCGAGCACCACATAGGACTCCCGTTTTAGTTCGACTTCAAATATCATGTCTGCATCTCCTTAATGGATAGACCCGCAGTTGTCCTGCGCATGGTGCACAGGGGCACAGTCGTTGCCTTCTCCCGCTCGGCCACTATAGCCAACCCGTATTGGCCGAGGACTATGCGCACGGCCATGTTCCTGCGTGCACCGCGCAGGGTTGCAGCGTAGCCAGTAGATGCTGGCTTTTTCCCCGATGCGTTGGGGGTTTCAAAGTATTGGGTGATGTAGGGGCGCTTCATGTCCGTATCTCCTTCGGATTAGTTTGCTTTAAGGTTACTACTACTGCGGTAGGGGTAATGAACTGATAGTTGCCTTTGGTGTATTCCTGCACCACAGTCCATCCCCTCCGTTCGGTCGTTGCGGCTTCTTCGCCGCACCACAGGCAGAGCCTGTACCCCAAAGCAACTCGCCGAGGGTCTATGTCGTCCCCGCACTCTGTGCAGGTGTGGAGGAGTGCCTTTACTTGGCCCATCTTGTGTCTTCCTTTGCTGTTAGACCTAACATTGTTAGGCTGGTTGGCTGTTTGCCGTGTTCAAGGGGCGATCTCCCACTTGAGACTATAGTGTACCACATTGTTATGTGGTAGTCAAGTGTAAGCAGGAGCTTTGCTCAAGGGGCAAGAGTAAAGGTTTTGGGGGCAAGAGGGGGCAAAAAGGTGAAGTTATAAAAGTGCTATAAAGTTAGGAGTGGTTTTCGGGTTTGTAACGCAGGAGGTGTTTTTTGGTGAATTCGTAAGTGGTTGATCTATAACTTGATTTTATTAGTATTTATATTATATTGTAGTAGTAAGTGCTGGTGTGATATAGTTACGTGAAAAAAACGGTATGGCGTCCGAAACGGTCTGTGCTACAATTTGCTCATGGCGCGTTTTTCTTGCGTTCTGTACTTTTCCGACTCTCATACCCCTCGTGTAACATTATAACATTAAACATAATAGCAAGGAACCCTTGTGCCGCAGGGCTTCCAGCCCGTTTTTCACAATCTAAAAATAACATTAGGCCCCCAAAACATAACATAACAGCCCCAAACATAACGTCAACTGCTTAAAAAATAGGCAACTGCTTAAAAAATAGGCAACTGCTTAAAAAATAGGCAACTGCTTAAAAAATAGGCAGTTGCTTAAAAAATAGGCAGTTGCTTAAAAAATAGGCAGTTTGGGGGGAACGTAACAATATACAACTGCTTAAAAAATAGGCAATCGCGCTAACAATGTTAGGGTAAATGCAAAAAAGACTTGACAAGCGCAAAAAATACTGATATGCTGCGTGCAGCATATCACCCAGCCCCGAACCCGGACGGGAGAACTAGCAGTGAAGAGCCCAAGCCCCTGCGGGTTCCACCGCAGCAGCAAATCCAGCGCCAGCCCCGAACCCGGACAAGAGAACTGGTAAGAGCCAGCCTAACAATGTTAGGTTAGGCACAAAAAACGCAGACGAAAAAAAGCCCGGTAAAAACCGGGCAAGCCTAACATTGTTAGGGCAGGGTAAACCCTGCCCCGGTTGATCAGATACCGATATCGACACCCATTGATTTCAAGGCCGAGATAACGTGCCCATGAGCGGCCCGGATTTTGTCCGTGTATTCCTCTGGTTTGTTGTCGCGGGTTTTCATGCTAGCCTTGTGCAGTTTGGTCAATTCTTCGACCATGCGCAGAGTCAGTGAACGGGCTTCGCGGGTCTCGCCTTCGGTCTCGCCTTCGGTCTCGCCTTTGGTCTCGGTGACTTCGCCGAATAACCCTTCGGCTTTCGCAGCTTCGAAAGCATACTGTTTGACCATCTTCCAAGCGTTCGACGGGTTCGAATAACCGATGGCCTTCAAGGCCTTGTAATACTCTGATTTTTCTTCGGCGATGGCCTTCGGCAAAGTAACCCCATCACGATACCATGCGATATCGGACAACCCGTTTATGCCCTGAGCGTAAGCCCTACGAGCACCATACACCGATGACTCTGATTCTACGGCCCGAGCACGCAGGATAGCGATAGCGGACGATGCGGGCGTGGTAATAACTAATGCACTCATGATAAACCCTTTTGACTATGCACCTAGTAGCAGACTAGGAAACCGAACGGTTGCGATCAACCGATGCCTCTAATGTATAACAAAGTAATGCGATAAACCATAATAAGCATGGACAATAAATAGACCCCATATGGCCTAACATTGTTAGGTGTTGACGTTGACAGCGACCCCACCACCCCAAAAATACAGGATTCGGGTACCGAGTACCATTACTCTATGCGCCGCTCACCCGACACCCCAAATTAAACTTTTCATAACAAAACACCCCCCCCGGCAACAAACCAAACAAAACACCCCCACCCCCCTACAAAATTTCCTAAGCTGCTCCTCCTACTTCCCATCCTAGAAACACCCCCCGTCACTTTTCTAAATCGAACACCCCCACCCCCATATATTTTTGTGTTACATTTGGCGCATCTCCCGCTAACCCGGTGCTTATGATAGAAATTACGCCTACTGCAGAACACCCTCTGCCTTTTGATCTGTCTGCTGACAGACCCAAGACGCACGCAGACAGTATTGCCATTGCTGCAAATACTGCGGACCTGATAGATCAACTCGGTGGCAGCATCGACTTCTCTGAAGAGGATGAAGCCAGAGCCCGTGCGTTAATCAAGGGAGAGGCAAAGGGTGAGGAACCAAAAACTGTATCTATCCCCGGCGTGGCTAAGAAAGCTGCGCAAATTCTCAAGGCGTACGACTACCAAGCAATTGCAGATGCAATTCAAGCCCGTAACTTTATTACCAACAAGCTCATTGAACTTGCTGACTGCGGCGACCCCCGGTTTGAACTCAAGGCATTGGAGCTTCTTGGCAAGCACAGCGACATTGGTATCTTCACTGAGCGCAGCGAGATTACTGTGCACCACACAACGTCTTCGTCTCTAGAGAACTCCATCAAGGAACGGATCAAGCGCCTGCTGAACACAACGGTTACGGACGTAACCCCAATAGATGATCTGGACGAGCAGTTGGGGTTACCCACACCTATGCCCGAGCCGGAGCCAGAATCAGACCCATACCTCTGCCAGCTAGACCCCCAAGAACTAGAGCAAACTCAAGATGAGTGACATCTCGCTCAGGGATATCGAGACTCTAATTAGTGCGGGAAAACTCTCCGAATCCGACTTACGGGTACTAGAAGCACAGCTTAATAAGCTGGAGGCGATGAAGTACCGGGAACTTAGCCAGACTAGGTTCATCAAGTTTGTGGAAGCGGTGTGGCCGAGCTTCATTTCAGGTAGGCACCACAAGCGGATGGCCGATGCGTTTGAGCGAGTAGCAGACGGAACCTGTAAACGGCTGATCATTAACATGCCGCCCCGACATACCAAGTCGGAATTTGCTTCTTACCTGCTACCTGCGTGGTTTTTGGGCAAGTTTCCCGGCAAAAAAGTGATTCAGTGCTCAAATACGGGCGAGTTGGCTGTAGGTTTTGGCCGAAAAGTCCGAAATTTAGTGGATTCTGAGGTTTACCACGATATTTTCCCTGAATTGACGCTCCAAGCAGACTCTAAGGCCGCAGGCCGATGGAATACCAGCAAGGGTGGTGACTACTTTGCCATTGGTGTGGGCGGTACAGTGACCGGTAAGGGCGCAGATGTGCTCATTATCGACGATCCGCACTCGGAGCAAGAGGCTGCGATGGCCGCAAGTAACCCAGAAATCTACGATAAGGTGTACGAGTGGTACACATCTGGGCCAAGACAGCGTTTGCAGCCGGGTGGAGCTATTGTTATTGTGATGACTCGATGGGCGAGCCGAGATTTGACAGGGCAGGTGCTGAAATCTGCTGCCCAGAGGTCGGGCGAGGAGTGGGAGGTTATTGAGTTCCCTGCTATTTTGCCGTCCGGTTCTTCCCTTTGGCCTGAGTTTTGGGCGCTAGATGAGCTTCAAGCCCTCCGAGAGGAGCTACCAAACTCAAAGTGGCAAGCACAGTACCAACAGAACCCCATAGGTAATGAGAGTGCAATTATCAAGCGCGATTGGTGGAAGTGGTGGGAGAAAGATGACCCACCCCACTGTGACTACATTTTGCAGACATGGGACACAGCGTTTGAGAAAACTCAGCGGGCAGACTACTCTGCAGGGACCACATGGGGCGTATTTAATCTGCATGAAGACCACGGTGCGCCTAACATAATACTGCTCAATACATATAAGAAACGGGTTGAGTACCCTGACTTAAAGAAAGATGTGCTCAGGGAGTACAACGAGTACGAGCCCGACGGGGTGTTGATTGAAAAGAAGGCCAGCGGTGCACCCTTGATCTACGAGCTTCGGGCAATGGGCATACCGGTGCAAGAGTTCACGCCGGGTAAGGGCCAAGACAAAATTGCCCGCCTAAACGCTGTATCAGACATAATTGCGTCTGGGAAGGTGTGGATTCCACGCACCCGTTGGGCCGAGGAGCTAGTTGACGAAGTTGCTTCGTTTCCTTCCGGGGAGCACGATGACTTGGTTGACGCAACAACATTAGCCCTAATGAGGTTTAGGCAGGGTGGTTTTCTTCGCCTGCCCTCAGACGAGCCCGACGAGATCAAATGGTTCAAAGGTAGCCGCCGAGAGCGGTTCTACACAATTTAAGAGCACAAAGGATACATCATGGCAATGGACAAAGGTTTATACGCGGCTCCTCAGGGGCTTGAGTCACTGCAGCCCGACATTGAAGTTGAGATCGAAAACCCTGAGGCTGTGCACATTGGTACGGACGGTATGGAGATTGACTTGGAGCCGGGGGAAGACAACGAGGAGGGCTTTGACGACAACCTTGCTGAATACATCAGCGACAAAGTTCTGGCTTCTCTGGGTTCTGAGCTTGTGTCGGAGGTTGATAAAGACCTAGCGGACCGCAAGGACTGGATGCGTACATATGTGGAGGGGCTAAAGCTATTGGGCTTGAAGTACGAAGAGCGCACAGAACCTTGGCAGGGTGCTTGTGGTGTATTTCACCCGATGCTGACCGAGAGTGTTGTAAGGTTCCAGTCAGAAGCCATGATGGAGACATTCCCGGCTATGGGTCCGGTGAAGACTCAGATTATCGGGGCGACTGACTTGTTGGCCGAGGAGTCTGCGGCACGTGTTCGTGACGATATGAATTATCAGTTGACCGACGTAATGGCTGAATATCGGCCAGAGCATGAGAAGCTGTTGTGGTCGTTGCCGCTCGCGGGTAGTGCGTTCAAGAAGGTGTACTACGACCCGAACAAAGGTCGGCAGGTTGCTATGTTTATCCCCGCTGAGGATATTGTGGTGCCGTATGGTGCGTCTAGTTTGGAGACAGCGGAGCGTGTAACCCACGTGATGCGGAAAACACCGAACGAGCTAAAGAAGCTCATGGCCGCTGGGTTCTACTCAGAGGTTGAGCTTGGTGAGCCGTCGAACGACTTAGACGACATTGAGAAGCAGAAAGCCGAGGAAATGGGCTTGACTGCTACGCAGGATAATCGGTTCCGTTTGCTAGAGATGCACGTTGACTTGGACCTTGAGGGGTATGAGGACACGAACAAAGACGGTGAGATGACAGGCATAGCATTGCCGTACGTAGTCACTATTGAGAAGGGCACTGCGAACGTATTATCCGTGCGTAGGAATTGGTACGAGGGGGACAAGCTTCACCTAAAACGCCAGCACTTTGTACATTACCAGTACATTCCCGGCTTCGGGTTTTATGGCTACGGTCTGATCCACTTGATTGGTGGCTATGCCAAGTCGTCAACCATGCTGATCCGCCAGTTGGTTGATGCGGGCACGTTGAGCAACTTGCCGGGTGGGCTCAAGTCTCGTGGTTTGCGGATCAAAGGTGACGACACGCCTATCGCTCCGGGCGAGTTTAGGGATGTGGATGTGCCCAGTGGCAGTATCAGGGACAACATTCTCCCCCTGCCTTACAAGGAGCCAAGCCAAGTTCTGTTTGCTCTGTTTCAGAATATTGTGTCTGAAGGCCGTGCGTTCGCGTCATCTGGCGACCTGAACGTGAGTGATATGAGCGCAAACGCCCCAGTGGGTACAACTTTAGCCCTGCTTGAGCGCACATTGAAGGTCATGTCTGCAGTTCAGGCTCGCTTGCACTACGCGATGAAGCAGGAGTTCAAACTGCTGAAGGTCATCATTGCTGACTACACACCAGAGGAATATAGCTACGAGCCAGAGGGCGGGGGTCGGGATATCAAGAAGTCCGACTATGACGCGGTGGACGTTATCCCGGTCAGTGATCCCAACGCCGCCACGATGGCGCAGAAGGTTGTGCAGTATCAGGCAGTTTTGCAGTTGGCCCAGTCAGCACCCCAGCTATACGACCTCCCTCTCCTGCACCGCCAGATGATTGAGATTTTGGGGGTTAAGAACGCAGCAAAGCTTGTACCTACTGAAGATGATGCAGTTCCAGTGGACCCCGTGCAAGAGAACCAAGACCTTCTTACGGGCAAACCGGTCAAGGCGTTCATCGAGCAGAACCACCCAGCGCATATTACAGTGCACCAAGCGGCAATGCAGGACCCCAAGATTCAACAACTGATGCAGATGAATCCGCAGGCGCAGGCGATCATGGCAGCAGCTATGGCCCACATGAACGAGCACATTGCGTTTGAGTACCGCAAGCAGATTGAGATGGAGATGGGTCTGCCGCTGCCGACCAAAGACCAGAACAAAGAGGTTAATCCAGAGCTTGCCGACCGCATTGCAATGCTGGCAGCACAGGCATCGCAAAAACTGTTGCAGCAGAACCAGCAGGAAGCTCAGCAGCAGGCCGCACAGCAGCAACAACAAGACCCTGTTGTACAGATGCAACAGCAGGAACTGCAGTTAAAACAGCAGGAACTGCAGCTTAAAGCCCAGAAACAGAACGCAGAAGCTCATGCCAAGGCAGCACAGTTGACGATTGAGCAAGCTCGAATTGACTCCCAAAAAGAGATTGCTCGGATGCAGATTGAAGCTACAGCGGCTACAGCACGGGATCGCGTGGGGGTGGATGTTGCCAAGCACCGGTCACAGCTAGCCCAGCAGCAACAGCAACGGCTGCGGATGCAGCAACCAAAACCTACTGAGAGGGTCAAATAATGGATCAACATCGCTTGCTCGGGTTCATTGCCCGAGAGATAGACAAATTGCGTAGTGAGCAAGCGAGTTTTCTTTCCGCTGGGAGAGCAGGGGACTACCCTGAATACCGGCATGTAGTGGGCGTAATACGGGGTCTGAGCCATGCGGAGCAGATTATTAACGACCTAGTGCAGCGTATGGAGAAAGCCGAAGATGTATGAAGCGCAAAATAAATACCGTGAAGCGCATCGAGAAGAGATCGTAGCAAAGAAACGCGCGTACTATGCGGCTAATAAAGAAGTCATTAGCGCTGCAAGGAAGCAAAAACGTGACGGTAACAAGGAAGAATACAACGCAAAGATCAGAGCGTACCGCACAGCAAACCCAGATGCAGCCAAGAAGATTAACCGCTGGCAAGTAGAAAACAAAGAGCAACATTTAGCTGCTAGGCGTGCTAACTATGCACGTAACTCAGCAAAAGAACTAGCCCGTACACGTAGGCGAACGGGCAGGATTCGGCATAGCGAACTGATTATGAGTCAGCCGGAGCTAGCTGAAGTGCAAGGGATGTATGACTTTTGTAGGATTTTTAAGAGCTTTGAGGTAGACCACGTATTTCCGTTAAACGGAGCAACAGTAAGTGGCTTGCACGTACTTAGTAATTTACAAGTTCTAACTAGGTCAGAAAACCGCAGCAAAGGAAATCGCCTATTGCACGTAACGTATGGAGAAAGTCGAAGATGAGTGAATTTAATATCGCTGCAGTGGACCTTTCCGGTATCCTGAATAAGGGTAACGAAGAAAAAGCAAAGCAGTTGCCTGACCCCAAAACTTTTCACATTCTTTGCGTAGTCCCAGAGGCTATGGAGGAGTTTGCGGAAAGTTCTGTGGGGATTATTAAGGACTCGAAGACTATGCACTACGAAGAAGTGCTGACCCCAGTGCTATTCGTGGTGAAACTTGGGCCTGATGCGTACAAAGACGCAACTCGTTTCCCCAATGGGCCATCGTGCGCGGAAGGCGATTTTGTTATCTGCCGACCAAATTCCGGTACCCGTTTGAAAATTCATGGCCGCGAATTCCGAATCATCAATGATGACTCGGTTGAAGCAATAGTTGAAGACCCCCGTGGGATTACACGTGCTGCATAAGGAGTAAGAAATGGCTAGATTTGGACAAGACGACTTCAAGTTTCCTGACGAAAAGGAAGCTGAAGCTAAGGGTAAACCCGTAGACACAGAAGCAGATGGTGAGTTTGTAATCGAGATTGAAAACGACACACCACCGGAGGACCGCAACCGCAAGGTTGCACCGCCACCTGAGGAAGTTACCGACGATGAACTTGCTACGTACGACGAGAAAGTACAGGCGAGGATCAAGAAATTCACTCGCGGGTACCATGACGAGCGCCGAGCAAAAGAAGAAGCTATCCGTGAGCGCCAAGCTGCGGAAACCTTTGCAAAACAGGTGTTTGAGGACAATAAACGTCTCCAACAGCAGCTATCTAGTGGTAGCGAGGTATTCATTGCGCAGAGTAAAACCTCCGCGCAGAGTGATCTTGAGGCCGCTGAGCGTGGGTATAAAGAGGCTTACGAGGCCGGAGACCCCGACCTTATTGCTACTGCCCAGACTAAAATTGCTAGGGCTGCGTTAAAACTAGATAAGGCGGAAAATATGACGCCTATTCCGGTAAACGATAAAAAGTTTGTACCTGAGGATACTGCGCCTAAAACCCACCCACGTACTGCTAAGTGGTTAGAAAACAACGCCGACTGGTGGGGTAAAGACGAAGAAATGACCGCCGCAGCATCAGGGCTTGACAGAAAACTCCAAAGGGAGTATGGTGCGGACTATATTGGTTCCAAAGACTACTTTGACACCATTGACAAAACAATGCGAAAGCGTTTTCCTGAGAATTTCACAGATTCTCAGAGCTATGAGGATGATGAAACTCCTTCTAAAAAAGTTTCTGAACCGGAAGAGGATTACGTCCCCGCCCGTGCAACAAAACCAGCTTCGGTTGTAGCCCCGGCTACCCGCAGCACACCACCTAACCGTATTCGGTTAAAGGCATCTGAAGTAGCCATTGCCCGGCGACTTGGGGTGACCCCAGAACAATACGCGAAACAGGTTGCTTTACTTAATAGAGGTTGAACATGGAAAAGACTTTGGACAAAACTCAAAACCGTCTGGTTCGTGAACTGGATAGTCGTGAATCTTTTGCACGCCCTTCTGCTTGGCGTCCTCCAGAAACGTTGCCATCACCGGATAAACGTCCGGGTTGGGATCATCGCTGGGTTCGTATTAGCATGATGGGTCAATCTGATCCAAGCAACATCTCTTCTAAGTTACGCGAGGGATACGAGCCCTGCAAGGCAGAGGACTATCCTGAGCTATTGGTGCATGCTTCCACTGAAGGGCGTTTTAAAGGTAACGTCGAAGTGGGCGGATTATTGCTTTGCCGCATTCCTGAAGAGTTTCTGACACAGCGTTCTGCTTATTACGCCAATCAGAATAAGGCTCAGATGGAGTCAGTAGACAATAATTTTCTTCGAGATAGTGACCCTCGTATGCCTTTGTTCTCTAACAAACAGTCGAAGGTTACGTTTGGTTCTGGTTCTTAAATTTTCAAGGAGTCCTTAAATGGCATCAGTCGCTTCCCCCTACGGGCTTAAACCCGTAAATGCGCTGGGTGGCCTACCATATGCAGGTAGCACCCGCTCATTTTTATTCGACCCCGCTGGCTACGCCGCCAATGTCTACAACGGCAGTTTGGTGTACGTCAAGGCCACGGGTTACATTGAAATCGTTAGTGCCACAGGTGCTGATGCAACGACCAACGGCTTTCCTATTGGCACCGCTAATACCGGTGCTGTAGGCGTGTTCGTCGGTTGTTCGTACGTCAACACTCAAGGCCAAACCGTTTTCTCACAATACTACCCGTCTGGTTCGCTGAACGCAGTAGCTCTTGTGGTTGACGATGACCGCACTGTGTTCCAAGTTCAGTCTGCTGGCACTGTCGCGCAAACTGCTTTGGGTGCAAACGTGTTCTTCTCGACTGGCGCAGTGTCTACTGGTAGTACTACTACTGGTAACTCTACCGCTTCCGTTGTGGCTGGTGCCTCCGCTGTTACGACTACCGCCGCTTTCCGCGTCGTTGGTTTTGTGAACATGGTTGGTTTCTCCACTGTGGGTGACGCATTTACTGACATTCTGGTGAAGTTCAACCCCGGATACCACAGCTACAGCAATGCTGTTGGCCTGTAAGGAGCTAAATCATGGCAATTTCACGCGCACAACTACTGAAGGAACTCCTTCCCGGCCTCAACGCCCTTTTCGGTCTCGAGTACGCTCGTTACGGTGAAGAGCACAAAGAACTCTACGAAGTGGAAACTTCTGAGCGTTCGTTTGAAGAGGAAACCAAGCTGTCCGGTTTCTCTGCTGCACCAGTCAAGAACGAGGGCTCTGCCATCGCTTACGACAACGCACAGGAAGCATGGACGACTCGCTACAACCACGAAACCATCGCTCTGGGCTTCTCCATCACTGAAGAGGCCGTGGAAGATAACCTGTATGACTCGCTGTCTGCTCGTTACACCAAGGGTCTGGCTCGTGCAATGGCGTATACCAAGCAAGTCAAAGGCGCTGCCGTTATCAACAACGGCTTCACCAACTCTTCTGCGTACTACGGTGGTGATGGCGTTCCTCTGTTCTCCACGGCTCACCCGCTGGTCAACGGTGGCACCAACTCTAACCGCCCCACAGTTGGCGCTGACTTGAACGAGACTTCCTTGGAAGCCGCAGTCATTCAGATTGCTGCTTGGACGGACGAGCGTGGTCTGCTGATCGCTGCTAAGCCTAAGAAGATGATCGTCCCCCCTGCTCTGCAATTCGTTGCTACCCGTTTGTTGGAAACCAGCCTCCGTGTTGGCACTACCGACAACGATATCAACGCGATAAAGAACAATGGTTCGATCCCGGAAGGCTATTCGATCAACCACTTCTTGACCGACACCAATGGTTGGTATCTGACCACTGATGTGCCTAACGGCCTGAAGCATTTCATCCGTTCGCCTCTGGCAAATTCCATGGACGGTGATTTTGATACAGGCAACGTGCGTTACAAGTCCCGCGAGCGTTATTCGTTTGGCTGGTCTGACCCACTTGGAGTCTTTGGAAGCCCCGGTTCCTCCTAAAACCAAGGGTTTACCCCTAGTTTTAAGGCCCTTCGGGGCCTTTTTCTTTGCCTGTTGTAACTTGGCTAAAACTATGGTACATTACCTGTGTCGTAACACAGGAGATACCGTGGACACTACCAAACTACCTAAAACACGCGCCGAAGCCAAAGCCACCGGAGCTAAGCACTACTTCACGGGAGAGCCGTGCAAGCACGGGCACACAGCCCCCCGCAAAACCAAAGGCGCGTGTGTTGAGTGCCTGAAGGCAGAGTGGCAAGAAGGCGCGGTGTCCCGTGCAGGCTACTTTACTGATTACAACCAATCAGAGGCTGGGCTAACTGCGAAACAAGAGTACTACAAAAGAAACAAGCAGCTAGTCATAGCACGGGCGCAAGCACGCCCTGTTGAAGAGCAACGCCTCTACCGGGCTACGTGGAAAGCAAACAATCCGCTACAAGTGTTGGCAGACAACAAGGTTCGCAGACGCAAACACCGAAACGCCACCCCGCCGTGGCTGAGCCGCAAGCAGAAATCGGAGATACGGCAGCTTTACCAAATCGCCATGACAATGACCCAGACCACTGGCGAACAGTACGTTGTAGACCACATCATCCCGCTACAAGGTGAAACTGTTTGTGGGCTGCATGTGCCGTGGAATCTACGGGTAATTACCCAAGAAGAAAATTTAAAAAAGTCGAACAAGCTCCTTGCACCCCCCGAAAAAGTGTGATATATTGCAGCCACTCCGGGCTTTCCGGTGTATCAAACAGTCCCGGCTGACTTACATGCAAGATTGATACACCTTAACGCATGAAGGAATTACATCATGGGATTCGCAACTCACCTCGGCCCTTGGCTGCTTGGCACTGTCAAAAACACTACCGGCACCACTTCTGGCGTCATCCAGAACATGGGCAACACCGTAGTCAACCAATCCACAACCGTCGCCTTTGGCACCCTGACCGGCAATGCCTTCGTGCTGCCCGCTGGCGCACAAGTGACCCACGTAACCATCGTTACCACGACCGTATTCAGCGCCGCGACTACGCTAAAACTGAGCATTGGTGGTGTAGATTTCACGACCACGGGCACTATTACCAGCGTCGGCGGAGTTAACTTGAATGCTAATGCCACAACCCCCGGTGGCTGGCTTAATGTAGGCGCTACTGACGCAATCGTGACGTACACAATGGCAGGCACCTCTTTGACTACCGGCGCGGCGACTATGTTTATCATGTATGCTGTCAAAGGCTCTGACGGCGCAGCTTACCCTTCGGCTAGCCAACAGTAATTGATCTCGGGGGCTTCGGCCCCTTATTTTTAGGAGATTGATATGGGTAAACAGACCAACTACAGCCCCACGTTCCCGATGTTTCCGGGCGGGGCTACCACGTTTACAAACAGCAACACAGCGTACTTGCCTACGCCAAGCGTTATTTACGTGGGTGTTACCGGTGACGTTAAAGTGACCACCGCTCAAGGTGACGATACAGTGTTTGTGGCTGTCCCTGCTGGGCAAGTCATCCCCGTGCAAGTCATTCGTGTTTGGGCTACGGGTACTACCGCATCCAGCATGTTGCGGATTTACTAAAATGGCTTTCGGGTTTGGTACGGGGTTATCCACTATTACAAAGCCCAGCGGCGGGGGCGGCGGGGGAGTCACGACGGGAATCTTGCTGTCGAATGGGGTTGACTTTTTAATGCTTGAAAACGGAGACTACCTGCTCCAAGGATAAGACATGGCTAATACCTCGATATCTAACCTAGCTGCTTCAGCAGCCCTAACAGGCACTGAGATTGTCCCCGTTGTGCAAACTGGGGCGACTGTGCGTACCACGACCGCTGCTATTGCGGCTCTTGCAACGGGTTCCGGTACTGTTACTTCTGTAGCCGCTTCTGTACCTGCATTTTTATCGGTAGCTGGCAGTCCTATCACTACCACCGGCACACTAGCAATTACTCTGTCGGGCACAGCGCTACCGGTACTCAACGGTGGCACCGGGGTCACAACAAGCACAGGCACAGGCGCAGTGGTACTTTCCACTAGCCCAACTTTAGTTACTCCCATCCTAGGAACGCCAACTTCAGGCACACTCACAAACGCCACAGGCTTACCTCTGACCACAGGTGTTACTGGCATTTTGCCGGTAGCCAATGGTGGCACCGGGGTCACAACAAGCACAGGCACAGGCGCAGTGGTGCTTTCCACTAGCCCAACTTTAGTTACTCCCATCCTAGGAACGCCAACTTCAGGCACGCTTACAAACGCCACAGGCTTGCCTTTAACCACAGGTGTTACTGGCACTTTGCCGGTAGCCAATGGTGGTACAGGCACCACTACACCTGCAATTGTTGCTGGCACAAACGTAACGGTTTCAGGTACTTGGCCTAATCAAACAATCAACGCATCCGGGGGCGGCGGCAGCGGCACTGTTACAAGCGTAGCAACTAGCACAGGTTTGACAGGTGGGCCAATCACCACAACGGGAACCATAGCTCTTGCTAACACCGCAGTGACGGCGGGCACATACACCGCAGCAAATATAACTATTGACGCTCAAGGGCGAATCACAGCAGCTGCAAACGGCTCTGGTGGTGGTGGCGGAACAGTTACCTCTGTAGCTGCTTTGACGCTGGGAACATCTGGAACAGATTTAAGTTCTACGGTAGCGACCGCTTCTACAACTCCGGTAATCACCCTAAACGTCCCAACGGCATCTGCAGCTAATCGCGGTGCCTTGAGCGCCGCAGATTGGACTACTTTTAATGGTAAAGGTTCTGGTACTGTCACCAGCGTTGCAGCTTCTGTACCTACGTTTTTGACAGTAACGGGAAGCCCCGTTACTACCACTGGCACACTAGCAATTACTTTATCGGGCACAGCGCTACCGGTACTCAACGGTGGCACCGGGGTTACAACAAGCACAGGTTCTGGGAATAACGTACTTTCCACTAGCCCAACTCTAGTTACTCCCGTCTTAGGAACGCCAACTTCAGGCACGCTTACAAACGCCACAGGCTTACCTCTGACCACAGGTGTTACTGGCACTTTGCCGGTAGCCAACGGTGGCA
>Ga0214919_10000584_pt1 | contig 62060 bp, 91 predicted proteins | sample LL1503_MetaG_FD_177994 | JGI IMG/M metagenome (GOLD analysis project Ga0214919, IMG submission 177994) | Freshwater microbial communities from Lake Lanier, Atlanta, Georgia, United States - LL-1503 | ecosystem: Environmental > Aquatic > Freshwater > Lake | place: USA: Georgia | collected... | reverse complement strand
TCCTCAACCATGCACTAGCCACAGCTCAGCAAACATTGAAGGTGGCGGAGGGCAGGGGGAGGACTGATCTTAAGAAGACATTTACTAATCTCAAGAACGTTAAGTTACGACGAGAAGGATACGGCGGTGGCGTCTACGCTAACCCTCGGGACGTTTTCAATCTTGATACTCTTTACATTGATCCAGACCAATTGCTCAGGAGCTTCGCCAGCAAAGGGGTGTCCGACCCAGCCAGCTTCTTTGTTAAAGCTTTGTCTGAAGAAGTTCTCCACGCCAATCATGGGTTGGCTATGTACCAAGCTTTCTTGGGGACTAGCCCAACTGAGAGAACCCAAGAAGCTTTCCAAACTTTCTACGACGCTCAGAATAAAGAGATTGAGAATAGCCTATCGATTGATCAGATGAAGCAGATCGTTGGGAAGTATGCTCAAGCCTTGGGGGTGACCTTTGAAGGTAAGACCAAGGAACAGGTGATAGCAGAGTTTAACAAGGGTCGTCCTGGTAGGCTGGCTGAAGAGTATCTACGAGGGCTGATCCAACAACGTCTGACTGGGAGTATCACGGAAGATACCCTTAAAGCATTTTCCACTCGTCCTATTCTTCGTTCCTTGGGAGCGTTGAGGAATTACTTTGCTAAGTTGATCGGGCTGGGTACAAAGCGTGAAAGCCGTAAGACCTATGTCGATAAATACTATGACTCCATTGTAAGCCTACTTACCAACTCGTCACCCATAGAACTTAGGGCGGCAAGCGAAGAACAAGGAACGGTAATTCCAGGATCTCAACTAGCTTCCAGCATAGACCCGAATGCCCTGCTTCAGGCTCAGGAAACTTCGGCCAGTAAGAAAGCTTTATACGATGAAATAGCCAGAGAGCTTGGCCCTAGAGATAAAGAAACTAACGAGGGTGGGTTGTGGAGGAGATCGGTAATTGGCGCCTTAAAGAAATCTTTCCGTACCACTGACCCCAGCGAAGTTGAGTCTCTTGTCTACGCCTCTATTCCCGAAGCTGTCGAGACCTTTAACGGAGAGCTTGGAAACAAGTTTTCTACTTACTTATTTCGCATTGCTAAACAAAAGATATTGGAAGAAAAAGAAAAAGTGGTGAGGCAGAGGTCTGTGGAGGTTAGTCTTCAAGCACCTGGATTTGTTAATACCTCTGCTGAGAATCTGCAAGCTGAGAAAGAAGCGGAAGCTATTGAGAAAGCCAAAGAAGATTTAACTCTTGGCGAGGTTGAGGATAAAGTGGCTCCTGAAGCTGCCCCTAAGAATTTAGAAGAAGAGATAAAGAAGATAGACGAGAAGATTGATAAGGCGATTGAGAAAGAATCGGCTCAGGAAATAGGAACCCTCCCATCGAATATCGCGGAAGACGAGCAAGAGATTGAAGAAGTAACCATAGCAAATGGTGAACAGATATCCTCTCTCGATGCCGAGATTGCTAACAAACGTACGGCTAGGATGGAAGCTGAGCTTGGGGAAGCTGGCAAACTACTGGCCGACGCGGCAAAGAACCTCGGGCTCACAAAGATGGAGGTCGACATTCTCCAGTTCACCGCTGATCCTAAAGCTTCTCTCCTTACCCGTGCCGAATTGAGCGACAAGTACGGGCTGAACAATATTGATTTCGACGATATCCGTGACGATGTCATTCGCAAGATGCGTGAGCAGTTGGTGGCAGGTGGGGTGACCAAGACGGCTGATGTTCTGGCGTCTTCTATTGATCCCAGCTATACGCAAGCTTTGAGCCGTGCACTTCGTACTATGCCTGATGATGTGGTCAAGGCTTTGTCAGAACGAACCTATATTCCTTTTGAAGACGATGACTTGGTTGCCAAGGCAAACAAGTTTGTGGACGAGAACTCTCCCGGTGGTGATGTCATGCATGCAAAGCGGATCTTGGATGGCGTACAGAACATGCCGTTCCAAGACCGAGTGGTGGCACTAGGGGTTATTGGGAAGAGGCTTCGCAATGCTCTGTACGCTCACGTCGCTCGGATGGAAGCTAAAGGAACCACACCAGAAGGTATCGCTTTGCGGAACTACCTATCTAATAATCTTACAGAAGTCTTATCTCGGGCACAGGATCTAGGTACTAGAGCAGGACAAGATCTCCGCTCTATGCGTACGCTTGCTTCAATGTTCCTGCCTTATGAAATGGCTAAGCTGTATACGGGTCCGATTTCAGACCAACAAAAATCAGCTCTCGCCCATAAGGAAGAAGTCCTTAACTTGCTGGCAGAGATCGAGAAGCTGAAGGGAACCATTGCTGGGTTAGCAGTTGAAGAAGCCGTTGGGAAACTTCCTAAACTTCCTATTTTTAACGGGGGATACACTCCGTTAGCAGATGATAATTTTTTTAAACTGCTATCAGCCTTTGGCGACTTAGCTCCCCTCGATAGCGAAACATTCGAGACATATCTTCAAAGGATCGGCATCCCCTACGATGAATTGATGGCGACCTTGGAAGATTCCAGGGCTGCTGCTGTAGGCCCCGAGGGCGTGGCAACTGTAGATTTTAAAAAGCTATCCGCATCTGAAGCCATTGAAAAGCTACTGGCTAAGGACAAGAATCTGTTCAGCAAACTGGTCGGGCTTCGGTTAAAGACTAACAGGGGTTCTGACACAACTGCCGTTCAAGAGAACTTCACGAAGCGTAAAGCGGATGCTCCCGCCCTTAAGCAACGCAACCAAGCTTTGCAGTTAGTGTTTGATTTCTTTAATACAACTCAGAGCGAGAAGCCGTCTTCCCAAGAAGCGGTTGAGGTGGCAAAGGATAACCTACCCCCGCTAGTTCGCCTAGCTAAGTATGCGGCAGACTCGATTGCTGAGAAAGTAATTCGTTCGCTAGGCGTGACTAAGGAGTCGATGCCTAAGGGGTCATTCGAGAAACTCGAGGCCCAGGTACGCAAGATGGTCAACGCCCAGTTCAAACAGGAGCTTGATCCTAAGAAGGCGGCAACGGAAGATACTCGCCCTGCGGAACAGCGGTTGCTCGATATGGTTCAGCGCATCAAGCTGGCAGAGCAGGTGTTTAACGAGGTCCAAGCCAATCTCCAAGGCCAGCTCACTGAGGACAACCGGATCATTGATGCCGGTGCCGAGGGACGTCTATCCCCAGAGCAACGGAAGAACTTGGAAGAATTGCTCGCCAAGAAGTTCGACGCAGGGAAAGCAGTTGGTGTAGACAGCCTGCTCAAGAAGTTGATTGATTTTAAAGTTGAAGTTCGTAAGCATATGACTCAGCGCGGGGCTAGTTTGGAATCTATTTTAGCCTTGGTCAAAGAGAAGTTACCTGACCTATCCGAGCAACAGGCGAATGATTTGGCTTCTGAACTGGTGAAGCGATATGATGCTATCCTAAAGAAAGACGGCGCTAGGCAACTAGAGAACATTGTTAAACGTGTCGGCGAGAGGGCATCCCGAGATCCAAAGAGTACTTTGCAACAGCTCATGGAGCTGATCAATCTCGGGGCTTTCGACCAAGAGAAATTCTACAATGCGATTGCGGATAGGTTTAATCTCCCAACTTGGGACCCAGCGGTTGTCGAGAAGATTAAAGGTATCGCCGATCAGATGGAGAGGATGCCAGAAGGATCTGATCAGAGAGCGACCAAGGGGGTTGAGCTTCAAGCTTTCATCGCTGAAGAACTACACAAGCAGGAAAAAGGATGGGATGCAGTAGGGCGTAAGCTGGATGTAGCAGCAGCGTTATGGAAAGCCGGCGTTTTATCGGGACCCCCAACTCAGTTAGTTAACTTAGGGGCTACTCATCTTAATGTACTATTCGAACTTCTGACTGAGGCCCGAGCATACTACAAAGCTTCGAAAGCGACTGGTAAGAAAGCAACATTCGGGGAGTTCTTTAACGATGCTTTGAACGCCTACGTCCAAGCCGTCGGTAAGATGGGGGTAGCGGAAGCTAGCGATGCGTTTGCCACCGGTCTTTCCCGCTTCCGCAATGAAACACAGACCCAACTTTCCCCCTTGGAGATGATTAAGTTCGACCAGAAAAAACCGTGGAACTACAAGAACTATTTGGCGGCTTGGAAGATTGTTGGTCGTTCTATGGCAGCAGCGGATACCTATAATTCGGTGATCGCTAACGAAGCTAAGTTCAGAATGGCAGCAAGATATTCCATGATGAAGGACGGTTTGACCTCCGACCAAGCGACCAAAAAGATGAACGAACTCTTTGACGCTAACAGTCCAGGAATGAAAGCTATTGAGGATCAGGTCAACAAGGAAGAGACTGCTGGTCAGTTCGGTACATTGGTAGGTCTTACACCTGGAACCTCGGACTATAGGGGGCAGAATAGAAAGATTACGGCTGGGAGAAATAGACGTATATCACAATTACGTGAACAGTATATTGCCAGCGAGAGCAAGATTAGTAACGACGGGATCGCCAAGATTCGTCAGTTTACCCAAAAGGCCACATTTAATAATGAACCAACCGGATTGATTGGTTATCTTGCTGAAGCTGTAATAGGACAGATCGCGAGTAAGACAAAAATTCTTACTCCCTTTGCGGCTTTCCCACGTACGATTGCAAACATTATTAATTCTGGTTTGGACTACACACCCTATGGTTGGGCTCGTGCTAATGGGTTCTCGGTTGGCAATACGGTAAGCTCTTTTATTCGTAGCTCGAATTACGCTTTTGAAAAGCCAGAGAAGGGTAGTGTTGAGTACCACCAGCTACAAGCTAAGGCATTCTTCGGCTCACTCGTTACCTTCTCGATTATCGGCATGGCAATGAAAGATATGGACAAGGACTGGGACAAGGCATTCTTTGCGGTGACTGGTCGTGGCCCTACTGACGCAAATAAGCGGGAACAATTACGACAATCGGGGTGGACTGAGAACACTGTAAAGATCGGACCCATCCGGTTTAAGCATACTGATTTCCCCGGCCTTAGCACTATCTTTGGATCTCTTGCGTTGATCTCGGACCAATGGAGATACGGAAAGTTATCAGAGAAGGACTTTGGAACTCTTATTGCGACTACTGCTCTTTCTATCGGGAATACAATTTTAGATAAGAATTTACTATCGGGAGCCAAGGTATTGTTTGATGCGGTGTCTGACGGTGGGGATGCGGGAGATAAGGCTAAGCGGTTACTTCAAAGCTATACTGGTGGTTTCTCTAACCCTGGAATAGCAAGATGGCTAACTCGTACATTTAATATTGGAGCTGACGGAAAGGTTGGGGTTACTGATTTTAAGGAACTAAACAGCACAACTGCTGGTTGGCTAATAGGGCAAACCCCATTAGCTGTTATCTTTGGTAAGCCTATGCTTAACCGATTGGGTGAAGAGATTCGTGAGTACCCTTGGACGGCTACTGAAAAACGATTTGGGTTTTTACCTGAAGTAAAGCAACATCCGGTATTTACTCCTCTAATTAGAGCAGATTTGTTTGTTCCTGGCGTTAGCATCGGGGCAAAGATTAAAGTCTTTGAGGGCGGCAGGCCGGTAGATAGGAAGATGACCCGTGAAGAATACTATGACTATTCTAAATACGATGGGGAGTTCCTCCGCAAGATACTAACCCCAGCTATGGCCCAAGCCTTGGCCAGGGAAGCGACTATCAACCAAGACTCCGCTCAGAAGAAACTTCAAGACTTGGCTCAACGGGCTAAGGACTACGCTAAGACTAGGATCGAAACTCAAATCAGGTCAAAGAAAAAATAGAGACCAGATAGACTTAGGTATGATACTAAACAACACAGCCGTGCCGACGTAGTAAACAGTAGGGAACCCAATGAATAGCACAAAGGCAATCCAGAAGGTAGGGTCAGTAGCCTCCTCCGCAACTGCTCTGGGCAGATCTTTAAAGGTATTCTTTAGGGCTTCGTCGGGTAGGCTGACATTAGGGTTTTGTTTCAGTCGTCTTTTCATATTTTTTATTGCTTTCTTTGTTAGGGGTTTGGGACTGGACTGTCCAGTCTTTTTATAGGAGATAGGAGTATATGCCTTTAGGGAGGAGCAAATAATATGGCTGATTCATTTATCGATGCGGTGAACAATAAGGCTACGGGTGGTAATGCTATCGTGCCGGAGGCGATGGATTTACTGAAGACTTTTGAGTCGTTCCGCCCAACCTCTTACTATGATCTGGATAACAAGACCAAGCGTGGAACGCTCACCGTGGGTTACGGATTTACGAAGAATGATATTCCTGAGATTAAGGAAGGTTACTCAATGGATAAGGTCACAGCGGAGAGAATGCTACCGGACTTAGTTAAGACTAAGTACGGGGCAACTGTTCGAGATAAGGTAAAGGTTCCGCTTAACGATCAGCAGTATAGCGCATTGTCTAGCTTTGCTTATAACGTCGGGCCTACTAACTTTTCGTCTAGTACCTTGGTCAAGAAGCTTAACGCCGGGGATTACGAAGGGGCAGCTTCTGAGTTTAAGAACTGGAATAAAGCCGGTGGTAAACAACTTGAAGGTCTATCTCGCAGACGGGCGGCAGAGGAAGCCTTGTTTAAGGGAGATACGATGGAGCTGGGGAAGATCTTGGAGAAGCAGAAGTTTGGTGGAGCCCAACCAAAAAAGAAAAGTGATGTGGTTGAGACAGGAGATTCTTTCTTAGACGCTGTTGGTGGTATTGATTTAGCTAAGGCAGTCAGCGCACCGATTGGGGCTAGTGTTATCCCATCCGACAAACTTACTCCTGACAACACTCGGATGGAGTTACTCTCTGATCCACCTCAGTTTAAAGATATAGGAGAACAGAAGTCAGAAGCATTGACCCCACTACCAGATTCTCCAGAGGTTATTGGTACTAAAGCCGCGGAGAAAGTTGCTCAGAATATAATGCCAGAATCTCCAGAAGATATTGGAGCTAAAGCAGCAGAGAAGATTTCTCAGGATTTACCATCTATCGCAGAGGGAGAGGCGACCGCGATCAATTCATTGTCAAAGACAGCAGAAGGAAAGAAAGATTCTTTAGCTTCTAGCTTAATGGAGATGGCAAAAGGTTTTGCTAAACCCACGGAGAAACCAGAAGAACTAAAAAAGGAATCTGCTATCAAAGGTATCACTTTTAGCTCTCCAACCCTTGGAACATTTGTTTCGGGTTTGAAGAGAAGGACCGGATTGGGGGCTAAGTAATATGCCTTTAGGTCACGCATCGAAGAATGATATGGCTTGCAACCGACCTCGTGCATCGTGGCTTGCGGGTAAGAAGAAGGTGGTCAAGGCATGTGAGGGTGGCAAGGAGAAGATAGTACACTTTGGGGCTAAAGGTTACGGTAACAACTATTCAGCCGCAGCCCGTAAGTCGTTTAGAGCTAGGCACAATTGCGCGAACGCTGGGAGCAAACTAGGGGCTAGGTACTGGGCTTGTAAGAACCTTTGGGCTGGGCCTGGTGGATCGACAACTGCTAACCCGTCTAACCGCAAGGGCAAATACTAACTTGCTAGCGCTTGGTTAAGCAGGTAAATACAAATTTATGTACGGGGTAAAGATCAGTAAGAAGTTGGCTCCGATAAAACCGGTAAAGGGTTCTGGGTTGGGGAGGCAGGGGTATTCGACAGGGCTTAAGAGTAGGCCAAAGTATGGGGGAGCCGAGTCGACACTGTCGTTTAAATCACAAATGAAAACCAGCAGACCATCAGAGAAGATACTAGTTTTGAAACAAGAAACAAAGAGATTGGGTTACTGAGGAACAGCTATGCCACTAGGACGTAACGTTTTGAAGAACATCAGCGAACTATACGCTGATAATAAGAAGAGTGGGAAAGCCAAAGGCGCCATGGGAAAGGCACGAAGCCGAGCTCAGATGATAGCGATTGCTCTGTCAGCTGCCGGTAAGTCGAAGAAGAAATGAGCGAACAGTTTTACATTAGAGATACTTCGATCCACCCACCATCCGGTTTTGTTTATCAAGACGCGGACACTAAACAGATAATCACGGCTGGGAGTTTCACGGATTTGATTGGGGCTGTAGTCTCTCATCGCAGGCATAACAGTCTAGAAGTTGATTCAAAGATTGTGGATAGCATTCACGCGTATCTTTGTAAGGTGAACAATAATGGTCCTTGCGCGGAGGGGACTAGGGGTCTTGGTGATTTAGTTCACACCGTTGCCCAGCCTATTGCTTGGGCTATAGATAAAATGTTAGGGACGAATGTCCAAGGATGTTGGTCTTGTTCGGGTCGGCGTCAAGCTTTGAACGAAGCTGTTCCCTTTAAATAAAAGTTCGCAAGTTGGTCACTAGCCAACTAACATTTTCGTAAGGATATTTGAGCTGTGAAAAGAACTGTACAATATACTTCGTGGTTCAAAGCTGAAGCCACTAAGTTGTCTAAGTTTTGTAAAGAGATTCAAGCCTTACGCAATGAACACAAGGCAGTCATTCAAGACATTGAAGACGGCGAGGAGTATGCCGAGGATCTTGAAGTAGCCATCATAGAGATGGACAAACAAGCAAGAGCATCGCGACGGGAGCTAGCTCGTAGGTACGCAACCTATGACGTCAACTTCCATCACGATGCTTTGCTTGACCCTAGCCTTTTGGATTAGGGTACTTGAATATCTGCTTCTTGCCGGGACGGCTGAGTGTCTTGCCTCTCTTCCAATCTATCCTTTGATAGTTGTTATAGAAACTATCAGACATGTTTCGTGGTGAGTCTCCCTTACCATTCTGCATAGACTCGAAGGTTACGTCACCGCGTTGCTTTAGTTGGTTGTAGTTAATGCTACTCATTTAAGTAGTTCCTCTCCGATTGGTTTATTCAATAGGCTTCCGATCTTGTCCTCATACTCTAGTGCCTGAGACTGGAAGATCTTAGGACCAGAGGTTGAGAACTCATTAGTATAACTATGTGTGCAAGTCTCGCAGAGAAAGGTGTAGGGTACTTGGACTGCGATAGTCTCGTTGAACAGAGAGTGTGTGTCTGTCTCTAACGAACTAAGAGTTCCAAGAACCTGACCATTTACTGCTACGACTTGCGGACCGTGGGTTACCCATTGAGCATTCTCCACCGGAGCAAAGATAGACTTCGTGGAGAAGTCCCCCGTCTTTGTCCCAGAGGTATTGGATACTGACTGGATCAATGCGCTGTTGGCATTGAGCACACCAAGATATCCGTCTTCAGCATAGGACGATGCCCAAGCTAAAGACCCAAGGATTAATAACCAAGCTCGATTAGTTCCCATTTTGTCTCCTCTCCATTTATTTCTTCGAAGTCTTGGAAGTCACTAAGATTTTTACCCAAGACCTCGAGGGCTTCATTGAACTTAACATCTGGTCTCTCCCAGTCCTCGAGCATCCCATTAGGATCTCGAAGGAGAGCACATGCTTCCCCGGTCTCTCGTTCTAATTCCAATAGAGCGGGAGCCAAGACAGTCTGATTATATGCTTCTTCTTTCTTGACTGCTTGCTGTTTAGCTGCGGTAATTGCTATCATAGCTATCTCGATTGCTTCTGACATTGTCATGTCTTGCCCCCCTCTATGATAGCGTCATGGATCTGAGAAGCCACCGGTGCCCAGATGGATTCCATCAGAGCTACTGGCGCTTCGTATTCCATAGCAGTTACTTTGTTGTTATCTACTGTACCGCTGTAGCGGACGATGTGTGAGTCGTCTGCATGTACAAACAAGATCTCGCCTGTGATGTCTTTCATACTGTTGGTTCTTTCTTTTGTTCTACCTCGGATACGGGGAACAACTCACGCTGTTCTCCGTTGGGCCAAGGATGAGCGACGGCCATCCCAGCAACTTGGCGGGCTTCCTTGAAGACGTCTTCCGCTTCCGTGTAGCCACGGATGTTATCGGCTTTCAGTCCAGGCAGTAGCTCTGTCCAAGCTTCGTCGATTGTTAAGTACAAACCGTCTGATCGTTTGATTGCATATGTCATATTAGTATTCCTTTCTTACAAGCATTTAAGTGTCTGTTGTGCTGCTTCGATATGATCAATCGCTTGATCAAATATATTACAAGGGCAAGGCTCGTCACCATTCTCTTCACCGCATGAGTTGGCGTCGCTTTCGCGTAGCTCCCGCAACGTGTCAGCCATCTTCTCTAACTTAGTGATATAGTCTTTGATTGGTTTCTTCATAGTGAACTCCTTTCGTGGTTACAATACATTCAAGTACCGCTTCATTACTTTGAAGTGGTCTTCAGATAATTTCTGAACTGGTCCGGCGCAGGTCATAATATCTCCGTGAGAATATCCGTACTCATCTGCCACAGCTTCTCCGCCGTACCAATTCTTTGCTACGTGCTCGTTATAGTCCTTTGGATTGCCTGAAGTTTTGAATACATACTTAATGTTGTATTCGTATTCTCCGTTGTGTTCTTCAACTTCTCCAAGGTAATAGTTTGTTTTAGATTTCTTCATAGTGTTGCTCCTTCATCTTCATCGAGTTTTACTTCTTCGATAAACTTGAAGTCTTGATATAAGTCTAGACTTACACCATTCCAGCCATCGTTACTGGCGACTTCATAGACTTTGTTGATTTTGTTTTGGGTTGGTCGCATTCTCCCGTGCCAAACCTCAATATCATCTGCAAATAGTTTGTATGTCATAGTGTTATTCCCTTCTGTAGTTTTGCATTTCTTTTGTTAACTCGGAGTCACGAATCTCGTCGAGCTTACAGAGATCATCTTCGTCTAAAGGAGTTCCGTCAACAAAAGATGCTGACTTATGAATCCATTGAACTAGATCAATCTCTATAGAGTTCTGATCGACTTCCTTCTTATTGATCACAATACTCATAGTGTTGCTCCTGTCTTGTGGTCGATGACCATACTGTTTAGTAGGCCAATGACCTTGGCTTCGAAGTTGTCGATGAACTCACCGCTGACCCGCGAAGGCGCGGCCTTCAGCGGAGCGATGCCCATGTCCAACCTAGTTTTGTTTCGCTCTTTGAACTTGGCACTCGCCATATCCAGAGCGGAACGTTTGACCGCTGCTTTGTTTAATAGACTCATCTTGTTTCCTTGTCCCAAGTAAAGAACGGGGGGATCCTCTTGTCGAGGAACTCGCAATGTTCTTCTGGAGACATCTTCTTGTGTTTCTTTAGGAACTCCTTATCGTTCTTGTTGTAGTCCAAGATGAAGGCCATCTTGTGTATTCGAAGACAGGTGAGGAAGTTCGAGACGTCAAACTTCTCCATTAGTCCTTTTACTTCTTCTTTGAATTCCATAATCAGTTTATCTTTTCTATCTAGTTTCTTTTTCATGTTGTTTCCTTTCTTTGGTTTAGCTGGGTTCATCTTCGTCTTCGGTTTCAATCTCGATGACTTCGAAGTTGTAATCAACTTCATCCCATTCTAGGGCAAAGCCACTAGCGTCGATACAATTCTCTGCCAGTCCCAAGGCTTTGTCTGTGGCCTCATCCTCTGATGTGGCCTCCACTTCGACGTCTACTTCAGCGATTTGGTTGCGTTGCAATTTGATTGTGAATTTTTTTGTTGTTTTTTCTATTTGGTTCATTGTTGTTTCCTTTCTTTATGTTCTCTTACTTCGCGGCTAATGCGTTCTAAAGCTGGCGCTGCATAGACGGCTTCGCCGCAGTTGTCGCATACCTGATGCCGCAAATCTTTAATGGTGATGCCTGCAATAAAGTCATCTTTTGTGACCCACTGGTAATTCCCAGCTCGGCAGTCAACACACAGCTCTCCTAGCGGTAGTGATTTTGTTTCCATGTTGTTTCCTTTCTTTGGTTGTTGCTTTGTCGACTCTTAGTACTGACTCCCAAGGCAGAGTCGTGTGCCCGCACTTGTCGCATTTGTGCAACAAGAGATTGGGAATCCGTTTGCCAGCTATCTTGTAGACCTCTCTAACCTTTTGGTACTTGCCCTTGCAAGGGCGAACTTTGTCTTCTAAGAAGTAGCGAGCGCACATCATGCTGTTATCCTTTCTGGTTGTAAGACTCCCCATTGGGAAGCCATTGCTTTTGCTATACCGTCGAAGGTCTTTGCTCTGTTCTTCTGTCTGTCCTTGCCACCCTTGTTAAACCAGTTGCCTGGAACTTTGCTACTCTGCCGTTGCGTAACAACTCTCGTTGGCTTCAACGGAGGCAGACCCTTGAGCCATAGGCATGTCCGCTTCTGAACTGGATGACCGAACTCGTAGGGTTGAATGACTTGAGTCCTAGGTGGTAGGTTATAGACCGTGGAGGGCGTGGGGTTCTCAATGGCAATCATGGGGATGTCAGCATTCCATAGTGTCATAAAGAACGCACGTCCTTCCATGCCCAGCTTGAGTCTAGCCCTGTTCAGCTTGCCCCTTGGATACAGGAACCTAGCTCCTGCATTGGACAAGTAGGTACAAGGTGGATGGGCAATCATTAAGTCCCATCCGTTATCAAGTACATCTCTCACGTCCCCTTGGTAGTGGGGGCCGGGGACATCCGTGGGTATGATGTCACAGCTCATAGCCTCGTGGCCTCGAGCAATGAAAGCATCACGGACTGTACCGGAGTACTCGCATGCTACTAATACTTTCATGCTATCGTCCAGTCGTGCCAATCAAGTTCAACCGAGGACTTCTCTGGGTTAGAATCCTTGGCCACCCTCTTTAACCAACGCCTAGCTTTTGATTCCTGCCCTTCATGTTTTGCTATGTCTAAGTCAACAACAAGAATCTTAACTCCTTTGGGTAAGTTGTATCCGTATACGAATCCTTGTTCGACTGTTATGAGTAATGGTTTCTTCATGTGTTCTCCTTATGTAATGATCGCTCGGTTATCTTGGATGACGATGCTACGGGCATCGCCCCATACCACAGCGCGGGGTTGTGCTTTCCGCTTGCGATCTTGTGTCGCAACACGGCAGTTGAATCCTTGAATCGGAACGCATTGGCCTTGGTAGTGGATTGTCCACCACACATCCTTGCGTTGCAAAGACAAGGGTTTGTTGAAGTGATAAAAGAATCTCATTGGTGCTCCTTATATTATTCCCCATTGGCTAGCCATTGCTGATGCAATTCCTGGCCACGTCTTGCTCCTAGTTTTCCAACGGTCAGGTGACGGGGGGGTTTTGTCCTGACCATAGTTGTCGCATTGGTTACCCCAACGCTCGACAATCTTGCCACTTGGAGTCTTGACCTTACGACCTCGGACTCGATCCGTTGGGCGTAGGTTGGGTAGATTCTTTAGCCAGAGACAAGTCTTCTTAGCCACGTCATCTCCGAACTGGTAGGGCTGGATGATCTGCTCTGGCTTGCGTAGCTTTGTAGATATACAACCGACTGGGTTCTCCAACGCAATCCGATTGATCGGCACGTTGAGCAATCGTTCCACAAAGACCAAGGCTTCATCAGTCTTGTCGCTACGACCTTCGACCCGCTTGTTCCAATGCAATCCCGATACACATAGGTATGTGCACGGAGGATGTGCGATCATCATGTCCCACCCTTGGTCAATGATGTCGAACACATCGCCTTGATAGTGCGGACCTGGAACATCCGTAGGCAACAAGTCGCAAGACATAGCGTCATGTCCCATCGAGATGAAGGCATCACGAACGGTTCCAGAATACTCACAGGCGACAAGTACTTTCATAGTTAGGATCCTTTCTTATTGTTTTTGTTGTAACCCGTCCAGCCTAATCTTTGTAGGTGGACAAGATGTTTTAATGTTTCTTGTAGTCGATTGAGAACACAGTCTTGTCCCAGCATTTGCGACAAGGACCGCATACGTTTTTCTGTTTCGAGGACGGGCAGTTAAAGTTACCAGTCGTGCTGGCACCTGATACCGTCAACCCAAGACGGTTAGCAATGCCTACTGGGGCAGGGCCATCCATCATTAGGGCGGACAATCGAATGCACAGGTTGTCTGGTACCAACCCACCGTCTTCGATGTAGCTTGATACGAAGGCATACTCACGAGTCGGCAACCAGAAGTAAATGTTTGGTAGTCTTCTTGCTACCTCAACAATATTCTTTAGATGCCATATGCCTTGGAGATCTCCCGAATCATGCCAGCGGAAATAAGAATTCTTACGTCCGCCGATTAGATACGAGATGGCACTCACCCAGAGCGGGTCAGTCAGAGACTTGAAACGTTTCTCCATCGCCACCATGACGTTTGGAAACACATAGCGTCCCTTCAGTGCGTAACAAAACGCACACATACTACCCGCAATCTTCCTCATCTTCTGACCAATGAGGCAGTGCTTAGCTGGGGTCGAGTACGCAAATCCAGGCATTTTAGAAGGCTTGGATAGGGTGCCGACGATACTCTCTGCTTCTTTCTTGTTCTTGAATACTGGGTCGTTAGGCATTGATGAACCTTTCTTTCCATTGCTGGAATGTTGATGGTTGTTTGTTGTCTCCGATACTTCGGATGACTTCCGCAACATACTGAGCCGTGCCTACATAGTTAGCGTAAGTCTCGAAGTCTAAAGCACCCGTGGATAAGGCTGGTGTCATCCTCCATCTGTCATCTCGGAATGAGATGTCGGTGTGACAGGTGGTTATTGAATCATAGTCACCAGAATTGGGGCACCTCAATCGCTGTGAAGTCCTATAAGTTAGACGAACAGACTTAGAATCATGTTGCCATCTTAACTGGCGGATAGTTATCTGCTTGTCTGGGAACTCAGACGTCACGGTTGAGGATGGAAGTACTTGGTCTAATACAATGTGATTGTTGAGGAGCTTTGCTAACGCTCCAGATTTAACGGCGATAGGTAATAGTTTCATTGGTTATTCCTTTCAAGAATATGAACCCCGCCATAGGGATCAACCTATGACGGGGCTCGGGTTATGTTATCGGTTAGCGAGGCTGAGCAAGACATTGCGGATACCCTCGAGGGCTTCCTCAATCTTGTCATTGGAACTTACGGAGACGGAATCACCGTCACCGTATTCGTCTTCGTCTTGGTACAAGTTCTCGTCGTTGGCAATCGTGTTCCGAAGAACACCATTGAACTCATCGACTACCTCGTACTGGCAGGTGCGAAGCTTCTGGCATTCGCAGTCTAGCGGGACGCTGACGACATCAGCGGGGTTGATCTTGACGATCACGATCTTCTTATCCCCGCTCCCAAACGATTGGGCGTACTCCACAGACCCCGCATGGAATCCGTAGGAGCATCCGTTGTTGGCGTCGTCACATACCTTGCGTCGTTCCATCTGAAGGACGGAACCCACTCGGTTAGTGAACTTGCCCGTGTGGTGATCTGTGTAGTCACTCCTCACGGACTTGTACGCCAAGAAGCACCCGTCTGGGGTGATCGGCATACCGCCGTGGGCAAGGAAGCTATACAGCTCCGTGCGAGCACGGCGACTACCGTTCTTCTCTAGGTTCTCGAAGAACCTAAGCAACGGGTCAATGGGCAACCCATTGCGATGGCACTCGAGGATACGGGAGACAAGTACTCCGTGTACTTCCTCTCCGTTGTGCCTCATCGAGTTCTCACCAACCTCGAACGCACCGCCAAGATACTTGGTCAATGCGACCCTCGGATTGAGTAGGTCAATGATGTCACTCTCTGATGCACCTGATCGAATCGCATCCAGCACGGAGTTGAAGTTACCGTGTGTGGATGATAGCGTATACGACTGCCCGTTGGCACTCAGAGTTATACCTTCGTTAGTAATGATGTAGGCTAGTTTCATTTATGTTTCCTTTCTTTTGTTATGGTTTCTGAATGATCCCCATATAGGAGATCAAATCTTTCGTAGGTGAAGCTTTATATTTCTTCATCCAGCTATCGCTGCCGTAGTAATGGGGGCCGTCGAGCGAAGCCCATCGAAGCATTGGCCAGCCTCGGAGTAATACATCGGAGTGATGCTTCAATGTAAGTTCGTCGTCTGGTTTGAATGCTTCAATGATCTTGGCATCTACGATCTCCTTCAGACCATAGCTGGTTGGCGTTACAATTAGATTGGCAAGAGCCATGACTTGGGCGGTGAACTTGAAGTCCAACAGCTCAACCAATTTCTTGGCTGGGTGTTGGTCTGGAAGCTTGGATGCACGGATTGCTTTGGGCAACTCGTGACCGCCCCTCCACTCGTCGGCTTCCATCTGGGCATAGCCGTGGAAGATGTTACGATCTTCGTGGTCTGCCAAGTCGTGCTCAACTCGACGCCAGACTAACTCGCCTAGGGCTTGGTTGCCCTTGAACATACGAGTCACCGCATCTTTGAGACCATCTTGGAATCTGATGGCATCGTCGGGTATAGGATCGCCCGTCTTCTTGGCGAGGATTCTACCCGTGAATAGCTTGGCATCGGTCAACCGAACGATAGCCCTCTTGAGCGTATCGTTGCTGGTGATCTCGCCTGTCGGATTGAACTTCTCAATCTCGACCCACCAATCATCTTCGGTGAACTCGGCATTGGTCAGCTTCCAATGATCAGACTGCTTGTTAGAGTGTCTAGTCGTCATATCCAGATCCAACTCGAACACCTTGCCCTTAGTGTGCTTGGCGTTCTTGTCATAGGACTGGGTATTCCCACTCGAATCTGTCGGAGGCTCGGGCAGAGTGGTGTAGCACTCGTACTTGATCTTCGCCAGCTCGGGGTGCTCGACACATAGGGTAGGCCAATCCTTCTTAGTCGTGATGACATAGACGGTTCCCCTCTCCTCGAGAATCTTGTTCTCGTATGCCAGCTTGATCCTACCAGTACGGAAGGACTTCTTGTCTGGGACAAGGAAGACGCTCACATTACGAGTAGCATTGAGGGAGTTGACTTTCTCCTGTCGGAGTCTGTTCGCTCCCCAGTTACGATAAGAGCACAGAGTCATAGACAGATCGGGGTGGGATTCGATGGTACCATTTGCCTTGATAGTCGGTAGCGATACCATTCCGTCCACCTTCTGACCATTCCAAAGTACCTTGCTCTTGATTCTCTTGAGGAGTTTGTCTAGTCGCTGGTCACTACTATACCCTCGCAGGGTAAAGACATTCGCGGCGACACAAGCATCCCACCAAGTCGGTGCGGTCTTGATGCGCTTCTCGACGACATCTGCCAAGTTATCGACTACCTTCTTGATCTCGGCAGTCAGTCGCTTGACGGTCATCGGAGTGTACATCAGAGCCTCTCGACTCGGGGCTACTTGCAACCCACCCACCTCGATCTGGAATGTAATGGGTAGAACGGTGGCAACACTCAGATCATCGGGCAACTTGAAGTTGCTGTAATTGATCGGGTATTTCACATCGCCCATCACTACAAACGAATCAGAACTATTGTCTGGGTTTGCAATACGCCAGTTGTCTTCCTCTACGATTGTATCTCGAGGGAGTTCGTTGAGCTTGGCATCCTCCTCGGATGTTGCATTGGTCACCGTGGGTTTAGCACGGAAGACCTTGAACACCTCGATAGCTGTGCTTCTGAATCGGTCGACATCGCCAGCCTTGACGGGCAATCTCACCTCGACTCCGTTAGGCTCGTCCGTTTCGGACTCGTCTAATGTGTCGGATGATGGGACACCGAACTCATCCTTGAAGCATACGAGCGACCATCGCTTGCCGTCCTTGGTGCAGACGACAGACCATTGGTCGGTGTACGCGGCTGGAGCTTTGCACCCCAGGCCGAAGCCACCAGTATACTCATTGCTCGTGCTCTTGTACTCACCAGACGAGCCATAGCTTGCCATCAAGCTACCGAACTCATCGATGTTCAAGCCCAAGCCCTCGTCCTTGATGATGAAGGTCGGGCCCGATTGACTAGGCAAGGTCACCTTGATGGGTGCCTTGTTACCCTTAGCCTTGTGCGACTCATTGGCATTGACGGACAACTCACGGATGACTGCCCGAATCGGGTCAGCATATAGCCCCGACAAGATGCCCATGATGTGGGCACGATTGGCGAGGTTCACCGTGAACTGCACACGCTTACCCATAGTCTTAGATACGGGATTGAATCTGCTCTGTGCTGTTATCATTGACTTTCCCTTTCTTGGTTAGAACTACATTCCAGATGGATATCAAATCGGATTCACCTAACCCGATCAGATGGTTTTTCATAGGCTCAGCTTCATCGAGCTTTCCGAACAACCGATCACAAGCGAGCACATTGTCCTTGTCGAACAATGCGTAGCCGTCCCACTCGGTGATAGCGTCATGCACCTTTGCACCCCTGCTCATCCGAGTGTTGGGAGTAAGCTAGATAGAAACTTGGGGAAGACCTTCTCGGTCTTACAAGTTGCCACTAACGCCTCCGCATCCTCGATGCCACGGGCTTTCAGTTCATTGATCAGCTTGATCACGGACAGGTCAGAGCGGTTCCCCTGACTAGCTGTCACCTGCCACTTAAGACCTTGGAAGTGGGTAACTCCCCTTTGCTCAAGTGCCGTCTTGAATATGGGCATGATGCTCTCTCGGAGCTTGTCCGCATTCAATTTGGTTTGGTTGTACTCTCCGAACAAGTCTACCTGCTCGGCTGTGTATATTAGTTTGCTCATTGTTTCCTCCTTTTAGTTGTTGTTGCTTGTAGTTGAAGAAGTTTAAGCCTTCCCTCCCAATAACCGATGTCGTAACTCATCGAGCACGAGGCATATCTAGACCCTTCTGAGTTCTCTATCGTTTGTTTGGCTTTTTCTAAAAGATCCTTGTGCAACTGGATTGCTTCCTTAATTACTTTTTTAGTCATCATTTGCTTCTTCCCCCTCTTTTGGGGCATAGTCGCCAGTCTGATTCTCTCTATCTTCTCTGTCTAACTGCCTAGCCCGAATCTCATCCCATCTGCACTGCTCACGGATGTCGTCCCAGTATTCTTTGTCTGGGTCTGCTTTAATAACGGGTTCCATATTAAGTTTTCCTTTGTCTGGTTGTAGATCCGCCGTTCATAACCTTGATGAAGCGGTAGATCTGGTTGTATTTGATGTTTAAGCGTTCGCTGATGTTCTTAACACTCAGCCCATCAGAGTACAGACTCTTGATGGCTCGACACATTGGGGGCGAGAACCATCTCGGTAGGCTCATCGTTTCACCTCTTCGATGTCGTCCACACCCTTTATCAACAGTCCTTGGCTACACTCGAAGGCAAGACCACGAGCCTTCAAACCATCAAGCCATTTCTCTTCTTTATCACTTACAACACATAGTTGCCCAACAGTATGTAGATACTGTCGCATGAGTTGTAGGTATTTCTTTTGGCGAGATTTGGACAGGCTCATAGTCCTAACTCCGAAGGCACGGGCAGTATCTGATAGCCGTATGCCCAATGCCCACAGGCGAGATCGAACACGCAGGTGTCCTTCTCGACTAGGGGTATGGATTCCACGGGGTCTCCGTACTTGCCGCCGTCCGGGCACTTGTCGATTGTCAGTACCTTGGTCTGCTTCCAGCCCTCAGTACCGAACGAACCCCGCCACCAGACGAGGTCACCCTTTTGGATTGTTAGTGGTTTGATTGTCATTTCGCCTCCTCAAACTTGGCAACCCCGCAACGGTTCCCGTTAAGGTCGACGAGTTCCTCGGGGACGAACCCAGAGGCCATCGAGTCGGATACTTCACCGAGGATTCTGGATATCTCGGCAAACATTCCGTTCTCCTCAAAGGCTTGGTTGCTCGTCTGAATTTCGATCTTGAACTTGTGTTTCATTGTTCTCCTCCTTTATGAATTGGACAAGTACGGGATAGAGAATCTCCCGATTCTCATCCATCGCCTTGTCGAACTTGGTTTGCTTCATCGCTTGCCCTTCTTCTTGGGCACAGTCACGATGCGTTGTTCCATCTTCGATTGGGTGAAGTCGGTGCTCCCGACCGAGTTCCCATTGATATCCTTGAGCGTCACGCACACAAACTCCTTGTGCATATCATTGACGAGCTCTTGGAATATCCTTGCTAACTCCGGCCAAGGCGTAGGTTGGAACGCTTCGTTCTCTACCTCTACCTCGACCTTGAATGTTGCTTTGTTACTCATAGGTCAACTCCTCCTTTCTTGAGTAGCCATACGGCTACGAATGCGACGATGATTGGTGGGACTACGAATAGTCCGCACTTCCATAGCACGAGGGCCAGGAAGACTAGGTCGATATTCATTTACGCCTCCCCTTCTGGATGTTGGAGTTGCGATTCTCGAACCGAGTCCTGTGATATCGCTTCTCGATATATGTTTCGATGACGGGCTCCGCCATTCGGTGGAACTGCTTCGCCTTGCGGGATACATCAGAGCTGTTCCGCCCAATGCATCGCACATCGACGCTGTCGCGGCGACCCGTGAGTTTATCCCAGTCGTGCGACCAAGGATTCATTACGATTTCATTTTCCATTAGCTTTAGTCTTTCTATGTAGGGTTAGGGTTATTGTTATTGCTTTGCGTAGGAATGCTTCCATCTTCTGGGCGAACACCATCGACCCACGATATTTAGGCGTCAAGTCTAAATACGGGGGGCGATGGATTGTCCGTCCGTCAGCGTATGGAGGCAGTCTCTTTATTTTCCAGGCGTCCACACAGGGAAGAGCCTGTCCATCTCAGCTTGGGAGACATCCTCGTATCGGATCTTCACTCCGAAGTCCGAGGCTCTCTGGTTCACCATCCTCAAGTCCTTGTTGTACTCGTGGAGGGCTTGAGCCTTGGCGAAGTTGGGTAGCTTTGCGGGCGACCCTTCGTATCCATTGTTTAAGCGGGCAGTATATGATACTGCACCAGCACGATCAGTTTGAGTTGCGATCTTCATTTTCAATGTGTACCTCTTTCTTTATTGGTTTATGGTTGTTACCCGTCACCTAGCGATGAAGGGTGAACAATCCTAGGTTGTTGGTCGCTACGCCAACTCGTCTACGCCTTACGGCTCGGACAAAAGATCTAGGAGAGTTGGTTAGGACTATCGTCCGTGACCCACACTGCTAATCTTATCTTCTGTTGCGTGTCTCTAGTTTCTACTTGAGTTGTTCTTGCAAACTCACAGCTACCACGCCGATACCTAGGACTGTTCACCATTCACCTATGGTTTCACGGTTTCACTCACTTTGTGAACCGTCAACTTCTCACGTTTTTAGGGTGAAAAGTGGACGATGCGCAAGTCTTTAATTAGTAGTGTTGCCATACGGGAAAACACCTTGGATTGTGGACTTTGGATGGTGGGTTGTGGATTTTGGATGGTGAGACCCCGATTTGAAACAGGGTTTCACGATCATCGGTCATATCGCACTATGGAAGCGTCATCTCGATACTCTCGCCATCCTTTGGATGCCATATACGATTCCGCTTTTTCAAGGCTATCGAACTTCCCGACAATGTATCCAAGTCTAACTACAAACCATATTCTTTTAGTCATTGCGTTCTCCTTTTATCTTGTTATATGTTTCGTGTGGGTAAAGCTTTGGACATAGACTGGAAAGCCATAGAGGGCATGTATGTAATGGGCATGAAACCCTCTACAATCGCTAGCACTTACGGCATCAATATGTGCAGTCTAAAAACTAGAATCTCGAGGGGTAAATGGAAGACCAAGGAACTTGCAACCAAGGCTCAGATGGAGACTCAGTTGCAAGTACAAAGATCTCAAATGATGGCAAATGTCGGTACTCGCTATCAAGAGAGGCTGACAAAGCATGTCGAAGCTGGCATGGCCGTGCTCGACGATAATCTGCCCACCACTCGCCCCGAAGTCTCCCAGCACTTCGATGCATTGGGTAAGGTGGACAAGATTGCCGTCCGAGCCTACGGCCTGGAATCCACGGGGAACGGTTCACAGTCCACAACCCTCAATTTGAACTTGTTAAGGGTAGATGGTCAACTTGACCCCGTTCACATAAAGTCTTGCACCGTAGATACTTCAGTTGAAAAGCCACAAGTGATTGATATTCAGGCAGTTGCTACTTGACTTGATACATCACTTATTGTGCGACATTTGAATTGAGCATCACAAAGTTGATCGCTTTGATCGTCTCGGGTTTCCACCCATAGGCTCTGCGATCCTGCTCCAGATTCATCCGAAACGCCATTCCATCCGTGACGCCCATCGTGGCGTTCTCTACGGCGATCTTCCTGGCCGTTGGCCATTTGGTCAAGGCGGTGTCGATTGCTTGTTGTCTGCTCATATTAGTTACCTTTCTTCTCGATTGAGAGTTTGCCATCTTGAATCCACAAGATACTTCCATCCTCAAGGACTCTGCCTCGTCGGATGATCTTGGAGCGTTCCCAATGCTCCCGTTTCCTGGGAGTTGCGTTGACCAATGCTGAGCAGATGGAGCGTATGTTGTCCCGCTTCCACCCGCCTGTGTATTGCCGTATGTTCATTGCACCTTGCTTTCTCCGCCTGTTAGCGGTGGCGAGGCAGGTGATTAGTCTGCCCCGCTGACCGATAACCCTTGGGCTTAGCTAAGCTTGGCCAAGAGGGCTTCGAGCTCACCCTTGGGCAAGCTGGTGAGAGCCTTGAGGATATCCTCTTGCTTCACCTTGAGAGCCTTAACCTTGGGAGTCGTGGCTTTCGAGAAGGCGATGCGAACTCCCACGAGTTCACCCGTCACCTTGTCAATCGTTTCGACGCTGTTCGCCAGCGTCAAACCGCTTGCCCGTGCCTTCTCGACAAAGGCAACTGCTTCGGCGTTCCTGGCCGAGCAGTAGCGAGAGAACTCGCTACGATGTTCGGGGCTGCCCTGCTCCACTCCAAACATAGTGCCGAACTCTTTGAAAGTTAGACGCTTGTCAGTTGTGGCTGTGCTGTTTTTGTATTCCCGAACTGCTAGTTTCCGATCATTGATTACTGCTAGTGTATTATTCATATGCTGTGTATTCCTTTGGTTGGTTGTTTATCTGCCCACCCTATCGGATGAGCAGATGCCAACCCTCTTTCCAACGGCGGTAAGGGTCAATGACTCCTTCCCGGTACTACAACCCTGGAAGGGTTGCGGGGAATTAGATGCCGTTTGATCTTTCGCCGTTGGGCGGAGGATTAGCTCTCAATTCTCTGGTGGATGTTACCGCTTAAAACGCTCACGATCTTAGGACTCTGTCACTAGACTACGGCGTTTCCGATCTTGTCGCAGTAGAGGGAGCAAACATCGTCCGACTAAGCCTTTCGGCGGTTAGGATAGATTCCCAAGTTGCCCGATCCTCTGTGGCGATTCTCAAAACCCTGATTGACGCTTTCCTAAAACCCACATTCGATTCTCTGGCGGAGTAGGTTGCTGGCTATTCACCACAACCAAATTGAGGGCGGAGGGTGAAGCTTTCCAAGGGCTTCGTTGAAAGGTTGCCTAGACCTCCCTACCGCTTGATGTCAAAGAACTAATAAGTAATGGGGAAACGGCGGGTTGGGATTCTGACAAGATAGGGAGTCTCCTAATCCCTACCCCCAAGCAAGGTGACCAGGAAGCTACGATATGTGACTTGAAAAATTTAATTTTATTTTTTGGCCGCTTTCCCGAACGGGATCATTTTCGCGATGTCACGAAAGTGATGCCTATAATTTACCGACCGGTAAACATGTCCTCACTTGGCATGTTATGACAGTTCCTGACACATACTGTGTAGTCCGACGTGTCGCAAATCTCTCGATTTGTATACATGGGGCCAGAACGTGTCCATAACTTCCCGATCTGTATACATGAGGATTAAAATCGTCCCCGGCGTCGATTATCCGGATTATATACCCGAAAGCACCGGATTGTAGCCCCAAAGTGATAAAGGTAGGGGTCTACAGTTTTTGGGGATTTTACGTAAAAACCCTACATTGTACGTACTAATACGTAAGATGTACCCCCTATTTACCCCCAAAACAGGCCAGGGTGGATTAGCTTGATCCACCCTGCGATAATCAACCCACCCCCTAAGTCGTTGATAGGACTCTAGCGTGGTGTATATGGTGGATTATATATTTATATATATAGTAGTGTATAGGAATATGGTATAGGTAATGGGCGCTGTATATATTATATAGCCACGATATGAAAACTCCACCTCTTGATCCACCCTGCACCCTATTCCCTTGACGGTGAACAACCTACAACCAAAATCCTTAATCCACCCCTTTTCTTGATCCACCCTAGGTTATTTGTTTATCAGCTTACCGATCATCTCGACTAGAGTAATAGCTCCATAGAGTATGATTACTCCCACCCAGAACCCAACAGCCACGAAGGCTACACCTAGGATAACACCCACTAGGATCTTTAGCCCGAGGATCACTTCACCCTTCTCCATCCCATGATCGCCATGAAGCAATCTGGGAAAGTAAGCCCCTTGGTGTCTACCGGTGTTTCCGATTTCTCGTATTTGAGTTTCTTAACCTTTCTCCTCAATGTTGCTCTGGGGCAGCGACTTCTTATATGTGTAGAATCCGTCTTCTTCATAGGGTCAACTCCTCATCTGAGATGTGTTCCCAAAGCTCTCGCTGGAGCGACTCAAGAGCCGCATAAACCTCCTCGCTTTTTTCTTTATACTTTAGTTCCTTGCGCAGGAGCTCGTTAAACCCAACGACTACAGCTCGCCAAGCCGATCCGTGAATAGCGTCTTGATGCTCCGTAAAATCCTCGGGCAAGTTAAATTCTAGGATTACTTTCACGGCTTCTTCCACAACTTACAATCCACATCGAGCCTTACTGATTCCATCATGCAAGCTTGATAAAACTTCCACCCAAAACCGTAAGCCTTGAACCATGGAGTCCGGGAGGTTAGGTCTCCGAGCCAGAAGAGTATGTGTGAGCGGATCATACTCTTCGCGCCAGAATGTTTTCCCTGGATTTGTGCACCTGTTCAAACCCCTGCAACTTTAGTTCTTCGATTGTCACGTCGTAGCTTCGCTCCTGATTGTATTCGATACACACCAGCCGTGTATTGTCCAAGCTTCCTCGCATGGCCTTGAGGATTTCTAGATCGAAGCCTTCCGTGTCTATGCTGATGAAATCAAAAGATTCTGTCAGGTCACTCGGGGTTATGGTGGGCACCAAGTACGACATTGGGTACGGTGTTAGCGGGAATAACTCCTTCGCATCGGGCGCAATCGAAGAACTATATTGTTCGTTCGTTCCGTCCAAGAAGAATCTGGAAAGCCCAGACTTATCCGACATTGCCGCGTTGATCAAAGTGAACCGCGAGTCCTGACCGTACATCTGCAGCAAGCTCATAAATAACCTTGGGTTTGGTTCTACCAAAGTCCCCGACCAGCCCGATAACGCCAATGCCCTTGTGTTACTCAAGCTCTGTCCATCGTAGGCTCCGATATCCAAGAATTTACCGCTGGGTAAATCGGCCAGCTCCCGCAGGATAACCGGTTGTTCGTCTGTCTGGGTGAAGTGTTCCATTGACCCAGATATACGCCGACGATACATCGAAGTCGATGATTCTTTCGGCTTTCCTAATTCTACTCAGCTGCTGGATTATAGCTTTAGTAATGACACGCCTTTGGGATTGAACCGCCGGCGCTCATGTGACTAGTCCTCGTCCCGAGCCAGACTGAACTTCCAGATTGTAGTACCACGTACAATCTTTCTTTTCAGTCTCTCGTCTGTTGACGAGAGGTTAGCCAACATTCTTCCAAGTCCTCGCGCTCCGTTGATAAACATCCGTACCGAGTCGCGTAGGCTTGCGTCATTCTGGAAAGCCAATAATAGTTCTGTTGCTGTGCCACTCCACTCCTCAGCCTCTGGGTGATCCTTTGCATACTGCTTGAGGTAGAGATCCAAGAACTCCGAGAACTCATGTGATCCCGAAGAGGATCTAGATTCCTGGAGGAGTGTCGGATGGTGGTAGGATTTTACACCATACCGTTCCGACCCCTTGGTCTCCGCCGGCGGTGTCCATGATACCAACCATGCAGCGAAGTGGGGCATTTCTTGATTGAGGATGGCCTCCAAGTCCGCGTGGCTGGGGAACTCGATTCCGTGATCTTGAAACTTGAACAAGCTAATCTTGTCCAAGATCGAACCATCCGTGTGCGGTATCGCCTGAATAGATTCTGGATCGTCATTCAACGTATCTATGATGCGCCCCATCCAGTCGATGGTCTGTGCATCATGGAACTTGCGGTGGTAGGCGTGACGTGTATTGGCCACACCCTTCTTGATCATCTGGCTAAACTTCTTGTGCGCCTCCATGGAGTTAGCAGACGAGGAATCGTCGACGTTCCATACAGCTACTTCGAAGAGCTCGGCATTGAAGGCACTACCATTGACCAAGTAGTCCGATGCGTCGCTACCTCCCCCCATCAGACTCGCTACGATGCGAGAACCGAAAAGGGTCTTACCTTTACCCACCGGGCCCGCTATGAATACGGCCTGACCGGGTACGAGACGTCCCTCGAGGGCTGAGCAGTAGAACCGCTTCAACCAAGTCATCAGATAAGCTAGGGAGTCATGGGGGTCTAGGGCCCTATCCAAGAAGTTAGCTATCCATGGGAACTGCTCTCCCCAGGCGTGGACACCGTCCGAGGGCTGAACTAAGCGTAGGCGCGAGATGTTGAGCACCCTACGGCCGTTCTGCACCAGGACCTCTCTTGGGTCGTAAAGACACGGTACAGGGGCATCTATGATGCGAGAATCACGTATCCTACGCATCGCCTCATCCGATTGGGATAGGGTACCCCGTAAATCGGGCGCCCCAGACAGCCCAAAAGAGCCAATAATGTCCTGCTTAGCCACCCCAGCCTCGGTAGACCTCCACTTACCCTCGAGGTCTCGGCGCCAGTAGTACTTACCATCAAACCAGAAACTGGAGATAGCACCCCCGTATTGGTCCTCTTGGAACTCCCGCACCCAGTTGGAACCGAATAGGTCTGCCCAGTTGTAGAAGCTCCGCTCCTGTGAGAAGGCGACCATGCCCGTCTCGGTGACTATGGTGGCTGTTGGGTTAGAGTTTGCTGTAGTTTCGGGACTCCAGAAGGCGGGACCTCTGGCCCCCACCTCGAACGGTCCCATCCATTTTCCTGGATAAGTCGCCTGTAGTCTCTCAAAGACCTTGTCTAGTGGGATTGCTGCGTCACCCTCACCGCGATACTTGCGAGCCTTCTCAACTGCTTGACCCAATAGATTGTGGATAGCCGTCGACTTGATGGGTATCTCGCTAAATGGGAGAGTTGGTGGAAGCCAGCAATAGTATTGTTCGGGGCGATGGATATTGTCATCGAGTCCGGGAAAAATGTTTTTCGCATTGGTTTCTTTTATTAGTAATCCAAGGAACTCCTTTAGCACTCCGGGCAGAATGGCGACGGGTTCTTCGAACATCCAGATCACACGGCAGTTTCCACTAACCGTCCGATGTGCGTACATAGGTTTGAAACCCGTACGAGAACGACGAGAGAGCCCTTCAAGAATCTCTTCGCGAGTGACGACTGCATCGTAGTCTGCAATTAGTCCGTGCATTTTCCACGGAGCATTGGATTTGTTTACTCGACCATGGGGATTGACTCCCTCATAGGCCGAAACGAAATGTGCTTCCGTTGTATCTGCGGAGACCCAGTCTTTAAATGCTTCTTTTGTTTTCGGAAACTTCGGCCATTCCTTGATTTCCCAAGGTTTGACTTGCGTAACGTTTCCGCTCGATAGGTTAGGAAGTGAGAAAAGATTTGTTTTCATTTCTCGTAACACTCCGCTTCTTTTGATTCGCTGCCGATTGGACAGCCCGGTAGCCATTCTGGTGTGGTACTCATAATGTGATCTACGTCCTTACATTTCACGTCCTTATCTACTTCAAGGATAACTTCGTCGTGGACGTGAAACAGAACACGAAGTCCTTGGGTTTCCAAACGCTGGATACACTCTGAGAAGACATCTCTTGCGGTAGCCTGAACTAGATTCTCACAAAGCCGTCCGCCGTAAAGAGGATATTTCGGACCACCGAGTTGTAGGGAGGCTCTCCAGTCTGGTTTGCCAAACTTACCCATCTGCGGTGTAACATCCCAATACTTCTGTGCACGACCCGAAGGTAATTCTACGTGGTAGTCTTCGCCCTTAGATTCCTTGAGTCCTCGTTCTAGTTTGCTCCACAGCTCTACGACTTTAAAATTTTTACGACGATAGTCATCGACCAAGTCCTTACTCCTAGCCTCAGTAATAGTCAGACCCGCCATGAGCTTCGCGATGAGAACGAACTTCTTGGAACCGCAACCATAGCCCAGACCCAAGACCTGTGCCTTGGCTAGAGCGTAGAGATCCTTGCTCTTCTTGAAGGTACCCTTCTCACCCTTCCACATCCCGGTGGAGATGGCAAAGGCTTCGTAGATTCCATACCCGTTGCTTACGGCTTCGAGCAGATCGTTGTTACCCGCGAGCCACGCCAAGACCCGAGGTTCGATCTGGGACAAGTCAGAGATGATGAACTTCTTCCCCGGCCTTGGGATTAGGCAAGCCCGAAGATCAACACCGAAGGTAGCTTCCCTAGGCAGATTCTGGAGATTGAACTTACTGTCACCAGACCATCGTCCGGTGTGGGCTCCGAAGTACTTTAGCCCATAAGGCATAGTTCCGTCCGGTCTCTTGCGCTTGTCCAGCGTGTGCATCTTCTGCAAAAGCATATTAGCCTTACGCCAGTCCCGCATGGCTGCGACCCATGGGAACTTCTCCCCGTAGGTATCTTCCCAGAGCTGGCAACCAGGATCATCTTCGGATGTGGAGGGCGGGACTTCGATACCCGCCTCACGGCAAGTCTTGGCCAACCCAGATATTGATAGGACATCGCTCGTATAGTCTCCGTCGGTCTTCCACGGCATGTTCTCGATCGCCTTAATCCGAATCCAGTCCAGAGCGTTGAGCCCCTTGTCGACTAGCTCCGAATTGATATTGATCCCATGCCATCCTGCTTCAACCGTGTGGCGAGATAGGAAACGCTCTACCGGCGACATACGATCACCGAAAGTAGTGTATAGGTCGAGACAATGCTGAGCATCCTTTGCCGCGTAGATCTTGAATTCCGCACCTTGTTCTGTATCTCGGACTTCATTCCAAGTCTTCCCCTTCATGCCAGACCTAGGGTCTTTCGACATGTCGATCCCGAGCAGTTGCTTCGAAGCTCCTGCTAGGTTACGTGGGGCTCCCATATAGGCAGCGAGGTTGGCAGTACAGAAGAACTCCTTCGGTAGAGCTTTGGTTATGCCGAGTTCATGTAGTCTCTCGACACAGGCTCCGTCGAAAGCGTAGTTGTGCGCCACCCAGCGACCCCCCTCGATTTTGTCCCAAGGCGCCATTTTCGGGGGGCCTACAAAGTCTACTCCCGGACCCTTGATCGCAACCATGTAGATGTCCGCGTTGGGATGGCGTAGGTAGTGCCAAGTACCCAAAGTGGTAATCGACGTTTCCTTATCGTAGTACGTTTCGAAATCTATTGCGTAGGTATTCATTTGATTTTGATGATGGTAACCCTGTCTTCACCGATAATCGCTTTGGCCAAGACCTCTTCTATGAAGGCCATCACCGCTAAGCAAGAAGAAATCCCCTCAGTATTATTTTCTGGGATAGTCTCTATGATCTTTCCCACCGCTATATGAGCTTTGACAAAATTGTCAATAATCTCAATAGGCCCAAATTCCAGGACTACCAATTTTGCAGCTTCTGCTGCATGGTCCATTCTAGGATCTGGGATTACAATTAGTTCTTTGGATAGTTGTTGTGCTGTTTTGTGGTACATAAAATTCTGCCCGATTCATCTGTTCCGCCGTCGGGACCGCTGCGGTAAAAGGTTGCCCCCTACTAATAAGGCTATGTCTCCAGGGGGCGTTGCAGATGATACAACCACAATGGGAAGCCATAGCCTAATTTTATTTCTGCCAGAAAGTACTGCCTTGAGATGTGTGCCTCAAGATTTCCTCACGCCTAATCTGTTTAACCCACCGATCACGTTCGGCGTTCATGCCGAGGAAGTAACCGATGATGTAGCTTGGAACCAAGCTTACGAAGATGATTAAACCCATGAGCATACTAGTCCAAGGTCACGATGGTCGGACCACCATCGAGAGATGTTTCGATTACGCTCTCGGCTGGTTTCTCGACAATAGTACCACCAAGCTTTTTATTGGCGTCATCCATTCCGAGTTCGAGAGCCTTCTGAACGTACGGCAATAGGAACATTGCCGCGGACTTCTCCTCGTTACATACGCTTTCATCTTGGGACATACGGATTTCAAAATCCATTCCCTTGCCCTCTTGATCAAACTTGCACTGAATCATTACTGATGTCATTTATTGTTACCTTTCTTTGTTTTTATTGTTTTCTTGAACCAGCTACTAAAGTGTTTACCGTCCAAATTCTGAAGACAGTCGATAATATAAAAAGACATGATGACTGCTGTCATAGTATGTTCTTTCGCTTTATCTAAATACTTTTGGTCCGGGAACATTAAAGTTATTGTTTTATCCGCATTGAGTCTTAATCCCGTTTCTTCCTTCGAGTCAATCGGCAGGAGATACAGTCTCCCCCGTAGTAGTAATTTTATAGCTTTTAGTAGTTCTTTCATTTGGTATTTCCTTTCGAGTTTTTTATCCTGCATCCTCATCTGGATCCTGTCCAGCTTTATTTTCGGCTGCTTTTCTGCGTTTGTTTGCATGTTTTACTTCACTGCTAATAATGCCTCGGAAACCTTCTCCGTAGACCATTCCTCGGCGTTTGAAGAAATCATTCATACCCTTATTAAATTTAGCAATCTCCGCCATACTCAACTCTCGGCTATGGCCTGATACGCCCATGCGTACGCTTTCACGTTTTTGTGTTGGCCCAAAGTCATCGCTCATTTAGTTTTCCCCCTCTTCATCTTGAACAGGAGGAAGGCACATCGAACTAAAGCCCGTTCCATGTGAGCGATACTGCTCTCCCCCAAAGCATCGGGGTCGGGTCTATTACCATCTAGTTGCATTAACGATTGGCAGATATGCGAGATAGCCCTATCTGCGTTGTACCGGATGCTGTCTGTATAGAACCATTGCCCAAAGACACTCTTATCCGACCCAGCTTCCATAATCCGGGTAACGGTACAGAAAGCCTCGCCAGATACTTCCGCTATTGACGGGGGAGCCCCAAGTTCAGTTTGATTTTGTTGGCTCAAAGGATTCCCCTTTCTGTATGAATTTAGCCATTATTTTCGCAGCATCTATTTGGCAAGCTACCGCTCGGATAGCATTACTCTGCGCATGAGAGGAAGATTTCCTCATGTCCTTTAACATTAAACTTCCGCGTTCTAAAGTTTGTACAAGCCAATCTATATCGTGTTTCATTTTAATCCATGTTCCTTATTTTGTTAAATAGCCACACCATTAATAGTATCGCTGATACTATCATCGAGACAGAAACCCCAATTACAATAGCCCAGAACATAAGTTGAGCGACTAGATCTCCCAACCATATAATGAAGCCAGACATTTTAAGGTTCCTCTTGTGAGGTTTCGTTAACGTTTTCTACCTTATCCATAAGTTCTTCAAATCCTTTTGGGTCCAATGGGTCGCAGGAGAAGATGAGCACCTCAGTTATTCCCGAGTTCTTATTGATCCCGGTCACTCTTGATTTGTACCACCTACCCGCTAGCCACAGCCAAAACCAGTATAAAATGCTATCCATAAAAGATGAGAGGCACTGAGCCGAATAGCCCAGTGCCCCCCAAAAGATTAACCGAATATTGCTTTCAGTTGTTCACAGCATTCCGGGGAATGCTTACTGCTAATTTTGAGATGAGGCACGAAGTACGAACCGGATGGGCTCGTACGAATCTTGCTGGTCAACTCATAACATGCGGTGTGCAATCCTGCCTTCAGGAATAGCTGGCTGTCCGTAAACACCTGTTTACCCGCAGACCGGTAGGCACTCTTCGCCATCAGATACTGGGCTAATCCATACTGGCAATCCCCGACCGCAAATGGGAATAGGGGGTTATCCTTATCTGGGGCCTCGATAGCCACGATTGTCTGGAGGGCTTCGGTATACCTGTCGGTATCAGCCTCAGTTTCGGGGTCGTTGGCCAGGGCGCCACCCGCTGCCCGTACATCCGCTAGACGGCTAAAGGTCTTAGCGATCTGGTCGGAACCGTAGACCACATCCTGCATATAGATCTTTTGGATCCGCAAGAACGTGATCTTGGCTGGCTTCTTCCCGTCACCGATTACCACCTCTCGGTTGTAAACGAATGCTCCGGGCTGGAATGTATTCGATAGTTCGCCAGTCTTGGCTACTAGGTTAAGGCGGGGGACGGTAAAGTCCTTTGCCGAGAATTCTCCTTCAACTTGACCTGCCAATGTGTTAACGGCTAGTTGAGCCATCGGAGCTTCGATAATAGCTCCTTCCTCTTTAGGTTCCTCGTTCACTTCCGTGGGTTTGGTTGTTGCTTTGGGTTTGGTTGCTGGTTGGGCAAATGATGTTTTCATATTTTGTTTAGTTTGTTTCTTTGGTTTTTGCCAAGTAGGTCACCTCTCCTCCGCCTTTCAATAGATTGGCTTCGTTGAGTTTGTCCTCCAAGGCTTGTTTTGCTTGTTGTTTTTGGCCACGCGGAAATGTTTCCGCGTAGGCTTTTTCAAGCTTGCTCCACGAAATCGTGGCACAAGCCGAAAATTGTTCAGGGGTTAATTTTTCTTTGATGATGTCGTATGTTTGTGTTGGGTCAACGATTTCTTTTTTACCTGCACGAGTTTTGAGTTCATAGCCTGGGATCTCACAACCCGACATACGGTAGTCCATATTGGATTTCTTGACGCTGTCGCACCACCTCTCCATAACACGTCTGATAGATTCTGCTTGCGACCTCTGGTCAGGAGTCGCAAGAGTAAGCGGGTCCGATAATACCGCGAGCTCTGCGTCTCGCAACACGTCGTATTGTTTACTGATAACGAGTGCTTTGTTATGAAGTGCTTTACAGGTTCCTTTGTTTCCACAATATAAACATCCTTTCTCTGTCGGATTTAACTCCGGGTTTGGTTGTTGAGCCCTAGCGATAATGGTTTCAACTCGGAGCCTAAGGCGTTCATAATCTTTGTCACGACTAAAAGTGTGCCTACTGATCATATTTATTCTTGGTTGGGCGAACACAACTTCGACCGCTTCAATAGTTTTCCATTTCTCGAATACGCCTACGGCGTATGCCCAGCCTTGAATGTTTTCTTCTGCGTCGTCTACGGGGTGCCATCCGAACTTAGCGTCTCCTATTTTTGCGTAACGTTTTCCAACGAGAACGATATCAGCAGTACCGAATGTCTTACCGTCTGCGATAACTAATTTTGTTTCTGGGAGATCATGCACGATAAGCCCAAGCTCATTACGCATCTCTTGGAAAACATCCGCAACCATCAGCACACTCTTCTTCTGCCATTCGTCTAGGTTCTCGTAGTTACCAGTCTCCAATGCTAAATGCATCATGGTACCCTCTATTGCTGCGATAGAACCCCCCTCACTTGGTTGCGGTTCATTGTCCCATCCGGGACAAATCTCCCTCCACTTAAGTGAACTTGGTCCGTATTTATGGTGGCTCATAGTATTGCTCCTAATGTATCCCCGTCCGATAGTGCTTCGATGTTTCGAAGTTTTCTTCGGAGGCTCCTAGCGATTTGTGTTTCGACGGTTCCGTTTGCAAAAAGCAAGTATTGCCTACTGGGGGACAAAGCTCCCGCACGATGGATTCTTCCGAGAGCCTGTTTGGTATCAATCGCCGAGTACGTTGGCGCGATAAGACTGATTCTTGGTACTCCGTGTAGGTCATGTAGGGACAATCCAACACCACCTGCCTGAATCATGCAAGCACATATTTTTACTTTGTTTGCTTGGAAGTCCGCGATATTTTGTACACGGTCTTCATCCTTCTGATCGCCGATGATTTCTGCCGATTCCTCTCCGACAAGCTTTTGGTATGCTTCAAGCGATTGTCGAAAATTGAAGAAAGCCACGACAGCATTTCCTTCCGCAAGGGCTTGTTCCGTGAGTTCGACAAAGACAGGAACACGCATCAACTCCGCTTTTTGTCTTGCCCGGAGTTTGATCGTGAGCGGGTTTTCGCTTTTCCTTTTACCCGCGAGTTCCGCAAGTTCTTCCCGCATCGTTTCGTAGATTTTGTCGACGTCCCCCATGTCGTATGTATCGGCGAACACGGAGTTGCTTGGGAAAGCGTCCCCGAGGTCAGCGATTCGGATACGGTGTCCTTTCTCCGGGAAAATAGATCTGTGAATTTCTTGTAGCATTTTCTTTCCGCCCATGAAAGCCAGACCACGGCCCCATGGGGCAGGTCGACAACCCATCTTGTAATTCCACCGGTAGAAGTCGTGGTAGTCATGTAGGCCCAACATGAACCCCGTCGCTCGCATGTCGAGAGGATTCTCTGCGGCAGTCGCAGACAACATTAGTACTGGATGCTTCTTCGACCCCGTAAGTATTTTAGCATTAACGCTTGTCGCTCCTTTGCACCTATGGACTTCGTCAAAAATTAAAAGTTTAACTCCTTTGAAAGACCACTCCCAACTCTTGGCGTCGTTCCATTTTCCAAACTTTGTCTTACCCGTCTTTAGCTTTTCGTAGTTTATAACGTCATGCGTTATACCCCCTTGGTTTAGCCACTCCTTCCAAGATGGGATAACTGCTTTCGGGCAGATGACGATGACATCAGCTTTTAATTGTTGAGCTAACCAAACCGCTTTAGCTGTCTTACCCGTGCCAGTATCGCTGGCGTCTAGCGCGACATTATTCTTCCGAAGGCTTTGTAATAGCGCTTCCGCTCCCGCCTTCTGCCATTCGAAGAGTGTGATGGATTCCATACTCGAGTATCAATAGTGCATCTGCCGTAGATAATGTCACGCTTAAAGTTGGGAATCTTCTTTGAGCCTCAGCCTTCAACTTGTTCTTCCATTCTGTCTTGCTCGCCATACCTTTACTATTCCCGAGACTTAAAGCTTTCTGCCAAGTCTGTGGTCTTACCATTTCGATCCTATAGTTTAAAGTCATAGCCACCCCCAATAGGAATCCAAAGCCCCTACCGAAATTAAACATTGCTGATCCCGGACTCCCCACCCCTCCTATATACCCACCGACTTGTTCTATGAATATGGTGTCGTGGTAGGTTTTGAGGTTACGTAATAGATTGAGTACATCACCCTCCGTTTCGGGCATCTTAACTGCGCTCACCATCCCGTTGACTGTCATGCTCGCTATGCCCCCACTCGCTCCTGGATCAACTGCAATCATCCGTACCATCTCGTACGAAAAGAGTGGCTTGCCAAGCTCAATCTGATATCTTGGCCCCGTGCCCCAAATCGAGAAGTATGGTCGTATATGGCCCGAGGGAGCGACTCCCCTGACAATTGAGTTACTTGCTTTTCGAGAGGGAATCGCCGTGGATAAAGGGGGACTCGGGAAAGAACAACACTTTTGGAATGTCGTAGAAATGCTTTGGCCGTACCACCCAAAGAAAAGCCCGCATGGTTTTCAAAGGAATCCTTGGGCAGACGACCAGATTGTTGAACTTTGCAGATGGGAATACTTGGGTATCTCCGGGCCTAAGTCCTCTGCAAAGACAGAGGTGGTCGGGTTGTGGGGGTTAGTGAATTGGTATTCTGCCCCGTACGATACTCTTGTTCTAGTTACCACCACGTCTGTTCGGGAAGCTCGCAAGCGTATGTGGGGTCGAGTCCGAGAGCGTCACATGCAAGCAAAGGTCATGCCTGGTAAACTTGTTGACTCGATGGGAAAGCTCGTACTGGAAGAAGGTAGTAGTGACCGATCCAGTATAACTCTTGTGCCTTCTGCCAAAGATAAAGAAAAGGAAGCTTCCGAGAAGCTACTCGGCTTGAAGAATAAAAGAGTATTTCTTTTAGTAGACGAAGCCACGGACGTGTCCCCCGCCATCTTTGAAGCAATTGCCAACCTTTCCGCTAACCCCTACTTCCAATGCGTTGCCTGTGGTAATTTTAATTCGGCCTACGATCCGTTCGGTCAGTTCGTTACGCCGAAAGAGGGTTGGCAATCGATTACGGTTGAAGCGGATGGTTGGGAGACCAAGGATGGTTTTTGCCTACACTTAGACGGAGAGAAGACGCCCAACCTAGACAACGACGACAAGTGGCCGTTCTTACTTACAGGCAAGAAACTAGAAGAGGATCGAAAGCGTCTTGGCGAGAATTCTCTATCTTACTGGAGATTTATTCGTTCCTTCCCGGCCCCAGCGGGATCAGAAGAGAATATCTATAGCGAGGCGGATCTCCGTAAGTTTGAGGCGCATAAGCCAGCTATGTGGGTAGGGGCTAAACAACCGATCCCAGTAGCAGGGTTTGATCCAGGCTTCACGAGCGGGGGAGATAGGTCTATCTTGTTCTTGGGGAAGTATGGCGAAACGGACGCGGGCATGACCGTCAATTTTGATAAGTATGTCGAGCTAAGGGAGAACTCCTCTCTGCGCGACAATCCCCGTAACTACCAGATTGCTCAGGCGCTAAAGCTAGAGTGTGAGAAGTATGGAGTACTTCCGAGATATCTAGCAGTCGACGCCACGGGTGCGGGAGATCCTTTATGTGACATCATAGCTACTATTTGGAGTCCGTCCCTACTCCGAGTAAAGTTCTCCGAAAGACCTAGTAATCTTCCCGTTAGTCGAACTTCCCGCATAAAGGCTGACGAGTCTTACGGCAATCGAGTTTCCGAACTTTGGTACGTTGGGAGAGAGTTCCTACGGGCTGGGCAGATTCGTGGGGTTACGATTGATTTGGCCAAGGAGTTGGTGGCCAGACAATATCGTACCGCAGAGCGAGGTAAGATCTTTGTCGAACCGAAAAGGGATATGAAATCTAGATTTGGTAAGTCCCCGGATATCGCGGATGCCGCCTTTCTCATGTTGGACGTATGCCGTCAGAGAACCAACGCCGTAGCTGGGACTACGGTAGCTGGGGGCAGTAGATATAAAGATTTCCTCTCTTTCGCCAAAAAAACAGATTCTCTATATTCTTGACCATTTCACCCCAATTGAGTATCTAGGACTCTAACGTGGACCAGAATCTCGAGACGATCTCCCAGTCAGGGAAGGCCCCTAAATCAAGGCTTAAAGATGCAAAAGCAGCTTATGGTATATATCGCCACCTTCTTGATGCGGATCTTCTCGCCTCGTCGCAACGTGTGCGGGTTCAGTCGATGCTCGACGGGGAAGCTCCATATAACTCCGAGACGCTACGGAATCTCGGTCAGTCATATCGTTCGAATCTAAATTTCTTGGAGGCGCAAGCTGACCTAGAGTACGCCCTATCTGCTTACTCTGATCTAGTAAACGGAGTTCCCCAACTCGCTCAGATTAAAACATCTTACGGCGACGATTCTGAAAAGGGATATTACGGACAAGTTATCTCAGAAGAGTTTGACCGAGTCCTCCGAAAAGATTGGGACGAGTTCTTTTATAATCAGCAGAGGCTTTCGCACGAGTTTGTAGCCTACGGGGTTGGTTTTACCTTTTTTGAGGATGATACAGATTGGCGTTGGAAAGTTGCTGGGCTTAAAGATTTCTTTGTTCCGCGTGGTGTTGCCGCTTCTGATACTCGTTTTGAGTTCTGTTGCGCTCGCCGTTCCTACTACGCCCACGAGCTATACCAGTACATCAAAGACCCTAAGGTTGCTCGGGAAGTTGGTTGGGATGTCGAGGCTACTCGCGAAGCAATCATACGAGCGGTACCAGTAGATACCGCCGGCGTTCGTTTGGACTGGGAAGAAATCCAGACCATGCTGAAGGACAATGATCTTTCTCTTTCTTATGCTCGTTCGGCTGAAATTCAAGCCGTCCACTATTACATCCGAGAGTTTGACGGGACGATTACTCATGCCATCGGATTACGCGATGGTTCTAATTTAGATTTCCTTTTCCGTAAAGACAGCCGTTTCGAGAATATCAATCAAGCCTTGGTTCTCTTTACCTATGGGATTGGTACGAATGGTACCCTGCATTCGATCCGTGGTTTGGGCTACAAGATATATCCGCATATTCAGATCACTAACCGACTCCGTAATGCTATCATTGATTCGACTCTCCTATCTACCTCTTTGATGATCCAGCCTCAGACGATGGATGATCTAGCTAATTTGACTGTTGCGTATAACGGACCGATGGCGATCCTACCTCCGAATTTGAATATTGTTGACCGCACCGAACCAAATCTTGCTGGTAATGCCCTTCCGATTGCTCAAGAGCTAACCCAGATTCGTCGCAGTAACACGGGGAGTTATGTCTCCTCGATGGTGAGCGCCAACGATAATACCCAAAAGACTGCCACCGAAGTTAACGCCAGCTTGGAGAAAGAGGCTGTTCTTTCTACGCAAGCCCAGAATTTCTACTATGTGCCTTGGGGGAAGCTGTTGAAAGAACAGTTCCGAAGACTATCTCGTTTAGACTGGAAAGTCGGAGAGCCGGGAAGTGAAGCTGCTTTAGCTTTCCACAAACGGCTCAAAGAGCGTGGCGTACCTAAAGAAGCCCTCAAACTAGTTTACGACGTAACCCCACAGAAAGCTGTTGGGTATGGCAGTGCTTCAGCCCGTCTCCTCGCTTACAACGAATTTATGCAGATGCTCCCGATGCTCGATGAAACGGGTCGGGCAAATGTTATCCGAGATCGTATTGCTGTTCGTGTCGGATACGATCAGGTTGATCGTTACGCTCCCGCCAAGAACGCGGCCCCTCGTCTCCCAATTGATGCAAAGATTGCAGAACTGGAGAATGACTCTATGCAGAGCGGTCGTAGCGTTACGGTCCAACCGAATGAAAATCATGCTGTTCACTTACAGATTCATGCGATGGACGCAGTCAGATTCTTACAGGCGCTTGAGCAGAACGCAGTTCCCCCAATGGATGCCTTCAAATATCTTTCTCTTCAGACTCCCCATATGTCTATGCATCTCCAAGTTATCAAGGGAGACAAGACGAGAGAAGTACAGTACGGACAGTACAAAGATATTCTGAATAAGATGAATCAAGCTGTTCAAGCTCTCGGTAACCAAATTTCTAAAGCTCAGCGGGATCAGCAAGAAGCTATGATGAAGGCCCAGCAACAACAGGCTGAACAGGCTATGCAGATGCAGATTGATGATGTTCGTATGAAAGCTCAATCAGAGTACGCCATTAAGTTGGCCAAGGTACAAGCCGACGCTCAAATCGATCAAAGTGCTTCCGTATCTAGACTTCGGATTAAAGAAGAAGAGGCTAAGCAACGCATGGCTCTTCGGGATGCCCAAACTGCACAAAAGTTAAGGGCAATGGCTGAAAAGAAAAAGCTTGCTTAATTTTCAGTTTCTGCGACAAACGTATTGATGACATTCCAAGAGTGGTCCAAGCGAGAAGATTACGTAGAACTTTGGAAGAAAACCTGGAGCGAGCCACATATGCGGGCTGGGTTAACAGCTCTTATCCATATGGGATTGCCTCAGTTAAATGCAATAGCCCCAGCTAATGGTGAAGCGATTCAACTTAGGGCTTTAGCTCATTCGAGGAACGAAGGATGGTTTGCTGCTTTGAAAGGAATTGAATTTCTCAAAACACCCAAGACTGAGCCACAGGAGTTGCCAGCACCTTGGGAAGACATAAACCAATAAAAAAGAAACAAAAAATATATGGCCACAAATTCTGAAATGACATCCCTTGGTGAAGCTCTTAACGCCGCGCTTGGCGATGGAGAAGCACCGTTAGCTTCTGCTACCCCACTTTCTCAAAATCCAGTTATCGAAGCTACTCCAGCTCCGGAAACTAATACTGCTGTTACCGCCCCAGTTGAGACAGCTCCTACTACCCCGGAGGTTAAAACCACAGAGTCTGTTTTAGGTAAAACTCCCGAGATTAAGACTCCCAGTAAGCTTATTGATTCAATGCTTACCCCAGAGTCTGAGAAGGTTAAGGAAGTTGCGAAAGTTACCGATGAATTGTCAGAAGATGAAAAGCTTCCAGGCAAAGCTACAAACTCCGCTAATTCAGCGTTCGCTGCTAAATCTCGTGCGCTTCGGACGGCAGAGCAAGAGCTCGCCACACTAAAGCAAGAGCTAGAGAAAGCCCGTAAATCGGGTAGCACAGAAGCCTCGTCCGAGGTCCAGAGTATCAAATCAGAACTGGAAGAGAACCGCAAATTAGTTTCCGAGTACGAAGATCAGCTATCTGTAGTTCGTCTAGAAGCCACTCGGGAGTTTAAACGTTCTATTTCAGAACCGTTGGCGAAAGCGGAAAAGAACCTGACTGATAGTCTTGTTGGGTACGAAGGATTGAATGCAAAAGATGTACTAAAGATTCTTGATATCCAAGACCCAGCCCAACGTAAAGCAGAGTTCAAAGATATTATGAGTGGAGTTGACGCTATGGATGCTTGGTCTGTTAAGACCAAATTAGACGAGATCGAACAACTCCGAGCTAAGAAAGACGAGATGGTTAAGGAGTCTCGTTCTGTATTAGAGAAGATGGAACGAGAGGGAACTGCTGTCGAACAGGAAACTCGTTTGAAATTCGATAGAGAAGCCGATGTAGCTTTCGAGAATACTTGGGGCCAGTTCGAAGACTCTTTCCCAATATTGAAGCGAGGCCAAACTCCTGAGTGGGACAGCACTATCAAGACGCTCCGTGAGCAAGCGGTGTACTTGGACAAACAACCGCTCGACCACCAGCAACGTGCGACACTAACTTATCAAGCAGTTTTGTTCCCCCTAGCTGTTCAAGTAGTCCGTGATTTGTCAGACAGGAGTAACGCAACGATTCTTGATTTGCGGAACCAACTTAAGAAATACCAAGCCGCAACTCCGGGAGCTGGCGCAAGCGAGACTAACTCGGCAGCTGAAGCATCCCTACCGTCTAGCGTTGGCTTCTTAGAAGCACTAGAAAAATCGATGGGTCGCTAATGCTAGTTGTACTGCCAGTCGGTCCCCAGGATCGAGAACAGGCTATTCGCTGGCTTAACTGGGTTGAAGAACTTGGCGGTATCGGTAGTCATCGTCTGATGGTTGCCTGTGCTCGAGCAGTCCCAAACCCTACCGAGTTGAGCCGTAGCTACGAATCGTATATACCCCATGACCAAGATGAGCGGGGTTGGCCCATGAGTCCCAACCATATGTTCAAGAGAGTAGCTCAGCATATTACTTGGGGCCCAAATCCAGAGGCTTACTTCTGGTGTGAGCCAGACTGCATCCCCCTTATTTCTGGTTGGGTTGATCTTCTCGATTCCGAGTACCGAACCTGCGGTCAGTATTTTATGGGGGCTCAGGTTAAAGTGGAAGGTACTCCTGAGCATATGAGCGGGAACGCTATTTACCCAAAGAATATTATGGAACGGGCTTCTAATGTTATCCATGCCGATCTCGCTGCGTTTGACGTTGTAGGTGCTGAGCAGATTGTGGGACAAGCCTATTGGACTAAATCAATTCAGCACGTTTGGCGTAAGGACGAGAGTCGTAACTTTAAGTTCCCCGATCAAGCTAGCGTTGATGCTATGGTCAGTAAGGAAGCTGTCATGTTCCACCAGAATAAAGACGGGACCTTGATCGAAAGACTTCGCGAGCGTCGGTCTCCGAAAAAAGTAGAAGTAGCTAAGACTCCCGAAGTAAAACCCAAGAAAAAACAAAAAGTAAAAAATAAGGTAATCAATGATGGAGCCATTATCTAAACTTAAAAATCGAATGTTCGTTGGTCATTGGCTCGACTCAAATAAGCTCCTTGGTCTTGGAGTTGAGATTGGTGTTATGGGTGGCTACAACGCAAAAAACATTCTTCAAAATTGGGCTGGGCATCTCCACCTTGTTGATCCGTGGATACATTGGGACCCTAAGGAGTATGTGGACGGGGCTAATTCAGTTAATATGGAGCAAGCGTATTCCGAATGTATTAGCACAATGTCTCGATTCCCAAACAGGCATACAGTATGCCGAATGAAGAGTGATGATGCTTTTGAGCATTATAAAAAATTAAATATTAGTTTTGATTTTATTTATATTGATGGATGTCACCATGATCCGCAAGTAACTCGAGATGTATACCAATGGTGGGAACTTTTAAAAACTCCGGGTCTATACGGAGGCCATGATTATATGGATATAGATACCCCAGAGTATATTTGCGAGGTTAAAAAAACAGTTGATCGGTTCGCAAAAGAGAAAGTTGTCGAAGTTCATATAACTTCAGAAGACCCAAACGATAACAGTTGGTGGATTACAAAATTGTAATGAATTGTGATTTGTTCATCCGTAGCTACAAGAAAGACTTCGAGTGGCTCTCGTACTGCCTGAAGTCCTGCGCTAAGTCAGCCAAGGGCTTTCGTCAGATCCATATTGTCGTACCCCACGGCGACCAGCACGAACTGAATCACCTAACCTTAGAGAAAGTTCATATCTGCCCCAAGTACGCAGAAGATTACTTAGGACAGCAGGTGACTAAGCTAAACGCTGATTTGTACTCGGATGCGGATTTCATCTGTCATATCGATTCCGATACCGTGTGGTTGCACGACGTATCCCCAAAGAATTTCATACACAAGGGCAAGGCCATCCTGTACTACGAGCCATACGACAAGATCGGAGAATGTCCTTGGCAACCGATCATAGAAGAAGCCCTCGGCTGGAAACCAGAGTTTGAGTTTATGCGTAGGCCACCACATACGTTCCCTAGGTGGATATATAAGGAGATGCGGGACTTCCTCCAAGCCACTCATAAAATGCCCTTTGATACTTTTGTCGCCACCCGTCCAGAGCGTCGGTTTAGCGAGTATAACACTCTGGGGGCATATGCTTGGAAGCACCATCGGGATAAGTTTGAATGGCGAGACCCCAAACTGGATAAGGACACCGTTAGGCAGTTTTGGTCATGGGGTGGTATCGAGGGTAGTCGCTCCGAGTTAGATAGTATTTTGGGATAAGGTATTGACACGCCCTTAGAACTAGTTACATCCCGTATTAGTTCTTTGGCAGAGGTGTCGATGCGATGGGGCTAATTTGCCTGCGCCCTACAGGCTACGCTTAAATGACACTGAAGCGGTATCCGACGGCTAACGGATATCCAACTACCTTTTAGAGCTTGCCGGCTCTTGAAACAAAAAAGACGATAAGGAAACACGCTCATCGTGTGATGAGAAGTTTTTGAATCATTACTTCAACAAGGAGATAACTAATATGGCATGTACGAATATTGAGAATCTTCTGATCACAGAGTCCGGCCGTATCGGTGCGGATATCTATCGGAAGACTTTGAACACGTCCCCGTGGACGACTTTGGTTAAGCAAGAGGCTTGGCCAGATGAGATGGGCACAACTGTTAACGTTCTGATCTATGAACGGACCCTACCGGCTTCCGGTGGTTCGATCAGTTTCACGGACGTTGCGTATAACGGATCAGCAACGCAAGTGATTGGCGCGACTCCCTCCGGTTCTGTAGTTGGACCCGGAACCTGCGCTGTAACCGGAGATAACCTCGGCTTTGCCCAGACCCTCCGCACCTACAACTTGCAACAGGCTGCGATCAACTCCCCCGACATCTGCTTGAACGACCTTCGGTTCCCCGTTCGTCGTCAGGAACAACTCCGTAATATCATGTCAGTAATGACTGAGAACACGCAGTATGCTTGGGAAAACCGTTACCGTGATGAATACGTTCGTCTCGCTAACTACAACGTCAACGCTAACCAGAATGAACTCTTGGCGGCTTCCGGCCAGACCAAAGGTTCGTTTAGCACCTCCGCTCTCCCGACGAGCCGATTGACTCAGGGCATCCTGCGTTACTTCTACTCGCGGTTGATCCGTGACGGCGCTGGTCAGAATGCATACGGCAAAGAAAACGGTGCTCCCGTGTTCTTGCTCGTTACCTCCCCCGAGGCTTCTGACGATCTAATCAAGCTCAACGCGGATATCCGTCAGGATCTCCGTTGGGCGAAACCAAGCGAATTAATCCAGCCCCTCGGCGTGGAACGTAGCTATGCTGGTTTCTACCATTTGGTAGATACCATGACTCCCCGCTATGATCTCGTCGGCGGAGCATGGGTTCGTCGCAATCCGTATGCCACTGATGCTAGCGCATCTAAGGGCACACGGTACATCCCGAACCCCGCGTACTTCACGGCAGAATACGAAGATTCGATTATCTTCCACCCTGACGTGTTTACCTCGTTGGTTGCAAAGCCCATCTCCGGCACCGGAGCTGCTAGCTTTGACCCACAGAGCTATCGCGGTGACTTCCGCTGGCGGAATATCCCCAGCCGGGATTGTAACCCAGACGGTACGATTGGATTCTTCCGGGCTATCTTTAGCTCCGGTTCGAAACCCGTTCGTCCCGAACTCGGTGTGGTTATTCGCCACAAGCGCTGCGCGGCCGACTTCGGCCTCGTTGGTTGCTACTCATAATCTGAGTAATTGAATTGAAGGGGGGCGTAGGTTCTATCCTGCGCCTCCCTTCTTTTTATAAATATGAATTGCGATTGCCCTGAGTGTATGGCCAAAAGAGGTCGTGGCCCTGCCATGATCGTTATTGCTGTCACTCCTAAACAAGGAGATAAGAATATGAAGATTGCTACATTTGCAGTCCCGAAGGGTTTCACTCCGCCCGAAGGTGTTGTCGAGGGAGACACGTTTGAAGCTATGGCCACGTTTAAACACGGTGGCAAAACTTTGGACTTGGTCGCTATCGAAGGCGCTGAGGCTGAGATGCCCGAAAAGGAAATGGAAGATACCAGTAAGGCTCCCGCCGAAGCTGGATTTGCTGATGCTATCGAGATGGGTGCGGCACCCGAAGGAAAGATGGCGTAAGTGAAGCGTGAGGTAAAGGGCGAAGGCTGGACTGAGTTTGTCTGCGCGATTGTCGAGCAGGGACTCCATGATCTAGACTTCGCCCTTACCGCACCTATTGGACGTAAACTAGATCCTAAGAACTACTTTACGCCTTTACATTTTGATTTATTTTTTGATCAAGTTCCTGGGTTGTGCGAAGTATCTAATATAAAAATATCTGCTCAGGCTATTGAAAGAAAAGTAAAAGGAAAGATTGACAAACTGAGGTCTATAAGGAATAGAAGGAGAGAGAAACTATGTCACAACCAACTCAAGCAAACATCGAGTTCGTAAGCCAACTCCGAAGGGCTTTACTGTTCGGTCAGATTACCCGCGCTCAATTGCGTGGTACTTCCGGAGAAAATCTCCAAGGCAATAGCATGTATCCGGCGTCGGATGAATTCGTTCGTAATTTCCAAAGGGCAGTTGGTTCCGGCCAAGTTACCAATGCTCAAATCTTGAACCCGAGTTTGATTGAGAACACAGATACTTACGCGAGAGCCAGCAATAGTTTTGTGTTAGAGTGTAATAGGGCAGGTGCTGCTGGCCAGCTCGTAACGACCGTAACCTAAGGAGATATAGATGCAAACAAACGCACCAGCCGGTGGGGAATGGGTTGATCAATTTAACCGAGCGGTAGCTTATGGCCAAGTTAGTGCTTCGTCCCTTGGCGCTGTTCCAGCATCCATTATTATTAATCCACAATTGCAATCTCAGGTTTTTGTTTCGTCTACTACTAATTTAAATCTTCTTGGGGCAGTTGGTACAAAAGTCGACTTGTATACCATACCAGCCGGTTACAGATTTTTTAGTGATCAATTTGCAATTGCTTTCACTAGCGTCACGCAAACGGGAACGATGTTGGGAGTCACTCAGCCAGCCGTAAGAGTTATTAAAAATAACAGTAACGCAGCCGCCAATCAGATTTCAAATGAAATTGATTTAGCGGATGCTGGACAAGTTGTTCAACTTTTAAATAAATATTGGAGGACTGGCGGGGCTGTCGGTGGAACTACATCAACAACTGGAAAGGCAACCGCTACCGAAGGAGAAGTCCTTTCCGCATATATTACAACTGCAATTAGCGCAACAGGAACAAACAAATATTCAGTCCTTACAGCAAAATGCTTTTTAGCTGGATGGCTGATACCGGTATAATATTATGGCACTATATCCCGAAGGCACAGCACCGCTACCCATGGACGACGTCCAGAGGGCAGCCAACAAAGCGAATGAACTCAGCCGTCAAACCCTAGGTCTTAGCGGTTCCACCGTTCTCTCTGGGACTGGCACGGCTTCTGCTGGTCCTTTCGTTGCTATTCAAATTTTGGCTGATACGGGTATCAGTGCTATAACAGCTCCAGGAATTACTGGGTCTGCTTCTCTTGTAACCACTCTTACCGCTGGCACTATTGTCTACGGTGATATTCGTTCTGTAACGATCACCAGCGGTCTTCTTATCGCCTACAAGGCAGGATAAACAGCCATGCCGAAACTCGGCTTAGGCTTATCGTTACCGCAGACTAGGGCTGCTTCAGCTCCTTCATTTATTGTCCAGATTATTATTGACACCGGGTCGTATCTTAATGCAAATGGGACGTACACAAGAAGCAATAGTGCAAGCTCATTTACTAAGACAGGCGGAATCCCCGGATCTATTTTCTTCAGCGACAACGAGTGGTATATTTTCTCAACCGCGATTGGAAATGTAGCGCTCAACTCTTCTCCTTTGGGTAGTGGAATGTGGCTCCCAGTTGCCCCAGGAAATTCAAGCGGTATTTCGGCATCATATACTTACTCCTAAATACGCGATCTATTGATGAACCCGATACCTACCGAAGAAGACCTTTTAGCCTGTATATCTTATCTCTGCGACGAAGGCTTTATAACTATATACCAAGATGAGAACGACGAGTGGTTTGTAAAAATTGCTGAAAACGTGTAAGGTAAGTATATGGCACCCAAGGATAACGAAAGGCTGGCTCGTATCGAAACGAAGCTTGACGCCACCCTAGCCCATTTAGGAGATCACGAAAGTCGTATCCGTTCCGTAGAAAAAGCTTGGTGGAAGCAATCCGCTATTATCGGAGCTCTTATCGCTTCTATTTCTTGGTTTGGCCCAGTTATACGTAAACACCTTTTCGGTAGCTAATTTTTCTGATACATACTCAGTTCGAGTATGCAGACCCCATCCCCCGCCCCTATCGAGTATGTAAGCAACATTAAACGGGCTTTGATTTATGGTCAGATAACAGAGAAAGATTTCTATCCCTTTTCCCCCCTAGCCTCTGGGCGTAGTTTTTTATCGTCCACAGTCAAAGGAACTCAGACGCTTATTGATCAGACGTACCGTGCTTGGACGTACGGTCAAATGTCTTCTGCCATCGTACAAAACCCCTCTCTGTTAAGCCAAAACGATAGCTTTGGTGGGCCTGCCCCCTCCGACTTTGTGGACGATCTCCGCAGGTCTTTGCTCTACGGGGGTCTTACCTACACCGACCTTGGTGGATTTTATATCCCACCCTATCAAGCCACTTTCTGGCGGAACTTCACAACGTTTCAAACACTAAACCACGGAACTGGAATTCCTCTTACCTGCACCAGGTCGGGGTCTGCTTCCTATATCGGGTCAGATGGACAAATGAAAATTGCTCAGGTTAACGAACCCCGTTTTGATTTTGATCCGGTAACCTTAGAATGCAAGGGGTTACTCTGCGAAGTATCTCGTAAAAACTTTGTCCTTAACTCTTCTGTTGGGTCGACACAAACTATGGCTCTTGTTAGCGGTGACTATACGTTGTCGTTCTACGGAACAGGAACGGTGACTTTAACCGGTACCGCTAGCGGAACCTCAACTGGGGCAGGAGCGTTCCCGACTCGTTCCACTCTTACATTTACCGCTACTACCGGTAACGTCATTGCGACTGTATCTGGGACAGTTCAGTACATGCAAATTGAAAGTGGAACATTTGCTAGTTCTTGGATTCCTACTGGGTCTACAGTAACCGCAAACGATACAAGAGCTCAAGATTTCATCGAGTCTTCTTCTGTTGGTTTATTGCCATCCGTATTTAATAATATCCAAGGAACTCTGTACGCCTCCTTTATTCGGTACCAAACCACCCTACAACGAGCTGGATTTATGAACTTTAGATCCGACGGACAAAATTTCTATTCTCTACAGGGGGGCTCTGCTACTGCGTCGGCTGCTCGCCACGAGTTGCGTAAAAGGGCGGGTGACACGTCTCTCCCCCCATTTCCTCAGGATACTATACTTCGAAGTACAAGTTCCGCCGTAGCGGGTACTGTATATAAACTGGCTGGGGCATACGACACTAACGCTTTAGGTTTTAAACTTTTTCAAAATGGATCAGTTCTTACCAGTACTCTCACAACTCCAAGTAGTACGATACCCGCAGATATCTATCGAGTTCAGCTTGGTCGGGTGACCGACGACGGATCAGTTCATGGTTGGCTACGAGAAGTCTCTTACATGCCAAGCTATCTTTCTGGCACCGATTTGGCTAGCCTTACCTCCTAATTTTAATATAGCGTACCCCACTTTTTACCTGTATATAGTAAATATGAAAAAACTACTTCCTCTGTTGTTCTTGGTAGGTTGTTCAACCATTAAACCCGTTGGCTCCCCGGAGTTCGGTGGGGTTACCCGCAAGGTTGATGCTGTCGAACATGCGGTAAATTCCGGAAATCTACCCGCCATCAAGAAAGAGTTCGGCAGTCTCAAGTCCCAACTCTCTTCTGCCCAAGCCGCCTGTGAAGCCCAAGCTGGGGACTACGAACGAATGACTAAAGAAGCCAACGACTGGAAGGCCAAGCAGAGGAAAGCTCTGAAAGAGTTGTGGATTTACAGAGGCGCTCTTATCGCTTTAGGGCTATGGATCTTTAGGGGCTTTATCTTCGGTGGTATCATGTTCGTAGCTAGGAAGTTTGTGGGAGTTCCTTGGTGAACTTCCTCAAGACCAACGTACAGGGCCTAATAGCCCTTTTGGGAGCTCTTGGGCTGTTCTTCGGGCTCGGACCCCTACTTCAGCATATAGACCCCACAGCGGGGGTTATAGACATCGGAGCCCTACATCTGCTCGTGTTCGGGTCAGTCAAGTTCCTGCTCGGGGTATTCGTTGTTTGGCTAGTCATCTGTTTTGATTGGGCTCCTTTTGACAAGTATCTGGATACCGAGGCTTTTGCCGACGACTTTCGCACCCTACCCCCAGAGACGAAAGCGAAGCTCTTGGTCTATCTCTTTATAGGGCTTTTGGTTACATTCGCTTTATGTACCAGAGGATCCTGAATGTTTCGGCCTATCCTATTATTTGTCTTACGGCATTGCTTCTCTCTGGAGGACTTGCAATGGGAAGTCCTGACCCGAAAGATTCTACTCGCGGAAAAATCATATCATTTGCGCGGTCAACAATCGGAATCAAAGAGGCAACTGGAAAAAACGATGGGGAAGAAGTTGAAGAAATTCTCAAAAGCGTCGGGCTCGAAGGGACGGGCGCCCCGTGGTGTGCAGCCTACGTCGTCTGGGTTGGCGACTCTGCCCTCGGGCGAGATCATAATCCCTACCCGAGAAGTGCGTGGTCTCCAGATTTCGTCAGGAACCCAACTTGGAATCGGGGCCGTGGTCGATTACCCACCGAAGCGAGCGCCTTCGGGATCTATTTTCAGAAACTCAAAAGAGTCGGTCATACAGGGTTGGTAGAAAAGATTGACGGTGATTTTGCCGTAACCATTGAGGGTAATACCAATAACGGAGGGAGTCGAGACGGAGATGGTGTCTACCGCAGACGTCGTCTTTTAAGTTCGATCCTCGGAAAGGATTGGCTATGAGTTTAAGGATAGGAGCTATAGGGGTACAAAAAGTATCCGCTAAGTTATTGGAACATGGGTTCCTAGTATGTCTTCCGGTTTTTGACGAGGGCTACGATTTGATTAGCGACTGGAAGGGGAAGTTACAACGGGTACAAGTTAAAAGCACCATCGGCCAAGCGGGTATGGAGGGGCGTTCAAAGCTCAAATTCTTTGCGGTACGTGGTCCAGGATACGTTGGGGGAGCCTCCCTTAAACCCAACAAAACAAAAGAGGTATATGCTAAGAGTGATTGCGATGCCTTTATCTTCTATCATATCCCCCTAGATGCTCTTTTTGTGGTACCTCGGATCCGTTTGCCCAAGACAAAATCAATCTATATTGCCCCTAATTCCCATTGGAGAGACAACTGGGGATCTCTAAAGCAGTAGTTGCCGACTACCCCAGAATAGGATACATACGACGCTATGGCTATTGCTGATACTACGTTGCTTCTCGAGGGACAACGTGATTTCTCTGGTGGGATGGACTCTAGCAAAGCCCCAAACCTAATTTCTCCTAACACCGTTTCCCGTTCGGTGAACGTTACTTTCCGTGGTGGTACCCCTATGACCCGTCCTGGGTTTAACCAGTTAATCTTGGCAGATGCTGCGGAGAACCCTAACTCTGGTTTAGATTATTTTGTTAACGGTTTGTTCCAAGGATCTTATTTTTATCAAGATCGACGACCCAGTAAAAACCCCTGTCTATTAGCGGTGATGAGCGGGCACGTAGTTAAAATTAATCTCGGGACCTATGAGGTGCAAAGAGTATTTCCAGTTGTTGGCGCAACCGATATTGTGACTGGGCAACAATATCAAATTCTAACTGTTGGTAGTACAAACTGGGTATCTTATGGCGCTTCCTCTAACTCAACTGGAGTATCCTTTACCAGCACCACTACAACTGGGGCTGGCACCGGAACGGCGTATGCAAAGAACCCAATGGATATCTACGCGGATTGCTATTTTGTCCAAGCAGAAAATTATTTAATTATTCAAGACGGAATCAATCTCCCTAGGATCTGGGATGGGGATAGTCTTTGGATTTCTACGAAAGGGCCTCGCATAACATATGGTAACGCAACCAATTCTATTGGGGCTATTTCTGGAATCCCAATTGGGACTGTAATGGCTTACGGCCAAGGTAGGTTATTTGTAGCTAACACGGATCGTACTTCTGGAACTGCTGGGGATTTAGCTTATGGTGGAAGTACAGACCAAGTTACTATTACTTCTGGTGCTGGCGTTCTTGCCGCTGCAACTTACACGATCACTACTGCCGCAGCCCATGGATATTCTGTTGGGGATATAATCACTATCTCTGGCCACTCGTCTAGTAACGCGGTCAATGGTACTTGGACATGCAAGACTGGGACAACGGGGTCGACTATTGTAATCGACGCCGCTAACCCAAGCTCCACAACTTCCGGAAGCGGTGGATTCGTAGCCAAAGCCAATGTTGGGGCTTCCTCAGATCTTCTCCGCTTTACCGAGACTACTTATTTGGATGAAGGGGGCTCTCTGCAAGTCCCAAGTTTCTTAGGTAAGATTACTGGTATGATTTTCATGCCGGTTCAAGATTCAGGGGCGGGCGTAGGTGATCTTCTTATATTCTGCGAGACAGGTGTCATCTCTCTGGCTGTAGCAGTTCCCAGGACTCAATGGAAACTGACCGCTGGGTTCCAACGTATCGCACTCGCTAATATCGGATCGACTGGGCAAGAGTCTCTAACCACGGCGAATGGCGACGTGTTCTTCCGATCTTTCGATGGTCTGCGTACATACCGTAATTCCCGAGCTGAGTTTAATTCTTTTGGCCGAGTTCCTATTTCAGCAGAAATGAATGGTGTTCTCAACTACGATACTAAAAGCATGCTCAGAAACTGTAGCGCGATTGTATTTGATAATCGTTTTCTCTTTACCGCAACCCCTCAAATTAGCTATAAGACCGTAACAGCTTCTCAAATTACTAAAAGACCCATTACTTTTTCTACTATCGTTGCTCTTGATTTTACAACCCTAGCTTCAATCGCCGCCCAACGTTCCTCCTGCTACGACGGAATGTGGAGGGGTTTAGATATAACGAAGTTGGTTACTGGGATTGTAGCCGGCAAACCAAGAGCTTTCGCCTTTTGCGTAGACTACGCTGTCAACGCTACAAATACTATTTGGGAACTATCGTCGGATAATTTCAATGACCAACCCGTCAACTCTGAAGCTGTCCCCATTACTTCTATTTTGGAAACTCGAAGTTTTCAATTGGGTTCCCCCGCCGAAGTAAAGAAGTTGATCCGAGCGGATCTTTGGCTCGGGTCTTTACGGGGTAACACAAATTTTAAAATCTATTGGAGACCAGACGAGTACGCCTGTTGGAGACCTTGGCACGAGTTCTCTAGGTGCGCCACCGTGTCCAACTGTGTAGCTACCGGAGTAGGCACTGAATTTAATGCTGCCTCCAGCACGGTAACCATTGGGTTCTTTACCTCGACAATGAACTGGTATCGCATATCTGTTCCCAGCGCGGGTGGTTCTGTGTACACTGCCCCGTTAAAATTTATGAATTCGGATAACGCTATTGCGGATTCTTTGGTAATCGCGAATGCTCTTACCGCCGCAGGCATTACTTTTTCTACGGTTACCCGCTCCGGCACTTACCCAGCTATAGCCTACACGGTTACGGGTGCTCTTAGCGATTTCACAATCATACCGGTTAAAGAACAGCTCACCATCGGTACTGGCAATTGCGAAGATATGTTCGCCCCTAAAAATCTACAGCCTCAGTATCGTCCTCAAGTTAGGATGCCGACTCCCCCAGACGATGCTGATCCTATTGTGGGTCGGCCTTACTACTTCGGTAATGATTTTCAATTCCGTATTGAGTGGGCTGGTCACGCTCAGCTCACCCGCTTCCTTGTCTTAGGCCAACGCCAACTTGAACAGTATCAGGGAACCGATTATGTGGAGGTTGTCTAATGCCTGACGAAGCCTGTGTAGAAGTTAATTGTTGTCCCCTTGGGTTTGCAGTTCCAGGGCTGGGCGGGACTTTGGCTTTAGCCGGAGACGATAGCACAGCTACCGATCCGAATATCGCCGCTGGGGAGTTTGTATTGGCTGAGGAAGCTGAGTGGGTTAGATGTAGCATCAACAGCGCCAGCCCCTCCACTCTGTTTACGGTTACTACTCCTCCCTTCGTGCCCCAGACAGTAACTGATTTCCAAAATGTACAGGTTGGGTATTTTGCTTATGCCGTAGCTATTTGCAAAACTTTTACCGCTACTTTAAATTCTCCCACAATTGTTGTTAATAGCACAACTGGTATTTCGGTTGGAGACATTATTGAACTTGTTTCTGACTATTTCCCTTACGGAACTGTCGTTCTAAGTACTTCTACTCCAAATGTAACCCTTTCAAACAACGCCCTTGGGTCCACTCCCGTTGGAGTTACTGATACGCTTATTTCTTTTAGGCCAACAACTGGACAGATTAAAATCGGGGGTTCTCCGTTGATCCCTGCCAGTACCACCGTTAGTAGTTTGACCTTAACCTCACTAGTCCTATCGAATGCAACACTAGCCCCTTCGGCTATGAGTCGTATCGTGGTGGCCTTCTTTCCAGCTAATTTAGACCCGAATGTCTTCGACGAAGCCCAGTTATTCACTTGACTTCGAAATACTTTTACAGGAGATAGTTTCCAATGGCCGGCGTAAAAATCTCGAATCTTACTGAGCTAGCAGGTACTCCCCCGGACACAGCAATTCTTCCTATCGTATCTGGGGGTATCACTCAAAAGGTTACTATTGGCAACATTAAGACTCTTATCCCAGCGGGATCTGGTGCAAAAGGTGGAGCTGGGAACTTAGTCTTTTGGGAAAACCCAATAAGCATTTCGGTTAGCTATTCGATCAGCGCAGGAGCAAACGCGGGTTCTTTCGGGCCTGTTTCCATCGACAATGGTATTACTGTTACGGTTCCGACAGGCTCAACTTGGAGTATCGTCTAATGGCTCTTTCTCTTAGCGGAACGACTGGGATTGTGACGGCCAATATTGCGAATGCCAATGTCACGTCCGGTAAACTAGCCAGCGGTGCAGCCCGTGCGAACTTTGGCGCTGGGTGTATTCTACAAGTTCAACAAACAACTGTTACGGCAGCCACATTTTCAACAACTAGCAATTCCTATGTTGATGTAACTGGTTTGTCGGTGAATATAACTCCCAGTTCTTCTTCCAATAAAGTAATTATTTCTGGGAATATAAACGCCTCTTGTGGTTCGTCAGCGACTTTTAAGATTGTTAAAGTAATTTCGGCTGTAACAACTGACGTTATTGTCGGTGCAAGTAGCGGGTTAAGGACACCTTCTTACGGTGGGACTTTTTACGAGTATAACGGATTTATGCCGATCAATCAGCCATTTTTCTACATGGACTCACCAAATACAACCAATCAAGTAACCTACAAGATTCAAGTAATATCACAAAGTTCGTACACCCTCAGATTAAATACTGATATTAGTGATACAGACGCAGCTGGGACTCCAAGAGGGGTATCTAATATTATTGTAATGGAGGTAGCAGGATGAGCTTACTCAAAACCAACTCAGTTCAAATCGGCCAGTCAGCAACTGCCACCCAAAACTTCACCCTCTCCGTCCCATCCTCACCCGATGGCACGATCAAGCTGGCGAGGGGCAATAGCGGTGCGACTACGGCTGATATTCTGACAGTAGATGCAAGTGGGAATGTAACTACTACGCTTGCCAATGGAATTGTTACACCAGCCAAGCTATCGCAACCGATGACACTTGGAACGGCTTTGGCCTATAACTGGAATGGTTTAACCACAAATACATTTTTTGATTTTACTGGTATCCCTAGTTGGGTGAAAAGGATCACGTTAATGCTTGACGGCGTCAGTACTAACGGAACATCTCCTGTTATTGTTCAGCTTGGTGATAGCGGTGGGATTGAGACATCTGGTTATATCGGGGCAACAGCACTTGCTCAGGTTTCAACATCGGGTAGTGGCGGATTGAGTTCTGGTTTTACAACAGATGGAAACGGTACATTAGCTTCAACTTACACTCGACACGGAGTTATAACTGTCCTTAACATATCATCTAACATTTGGGTTGCCCAAGGATGTGTAGGCGAACCAACTATTCAAAGAGTCGGTTTTGTCGGTGGGTCAAAGTCTCTTTCTGGTGTTTTAGATCGAATCCGCATAACCACAGTAAACGGAACCGACACCTTTGACGCTGGCTCCGTCAACATTATGTACGAAGGATAACAATGAGCCTAGGACTAAGAGCAGACCCATCGAACACATCAGCCGTCATCAGCGTGGCGGGCACGGATCAGGTGGTCATCACCAACGCCGGCAATGTGACGGCCACGACCTTCACGGGCGCTTTGGCCGGCAACGCCTCTACGGCCACTGCGCTTTCCACGGCCACGGGAGCGGCTCCTGTTTATGGCGCAAGAGCTTGGGTTAATTTTGATGGGACTAAGAATACCTCTGGGGTTGTCGATGCTACTAACACTAACCGCCTAATTTTAGGATCTGGGAATGTAGCAAACGTGCTGAGACAGTCCGCTGGGAAGTATGAAATTAACTTTTCTATCGCTATGCCAAATGCTTTTTACACTATAAACTACTCTACTGTAGCTTCAACTCCTGGAGCTTATTTTACTCGTCCATATATCTACCCCCTGAACGCAACTACAACTAAGTGTGTTGTATGGAATCTTACAGAAGTATCTACCACTTCCGATCCGACTGAAAACTCTTTAATAATTGTAGGATAATCATATGGCCCTAATCCCAGGAACCCTCCCCTCCGACACCTGCTACGGCACACCGCAGGATCTCCTCGAACTGTTCGCGCAGTACTTGGACGTCCCCGCCTTTGCTTTGAACAGCAAGGTTGTTTTCTCGACTTCCAGCGTGGGTCTGACGGCGGACGTGATTTGGTTCGATACGACTGCCCCAACCAATCCAATCCTAAAGATCACCGTGAGCGGTGGTTTTGTTGATTACGTCAATAACTACGCAACGAATCTGGCAGTTGTAACGACACCCGCCGCTGGGGATTATGTGATGATTAGCCAGACTAGTGTGCTGAAGAAAATCACTTACGCAAATTTAGTTCCTACCGTGACTCCGGTAAGTAACAAAGCTTTCTTTTTCTACAAAAGTGCAAATCAAACAGTAACTGCGGACACAACTACAAAATGCACTTTTGACACGACTCTGTTTAATCAAAGCTCAATCATTACTCTAGCTTCGAGCACATTTACCCCAACAGTTGCTGGGTATTATTATATTCACGGCCATATTTTCTGTCCTGGTGGTGGTAGTGGCTACGCAGGGGCTATCGCTATTTACAAAAACGGTTCTGCTACTAATGGGTTGCATGGTTATATGGGGTCAACCGGAGCAAATACAGGAATCTCCAGCGACGCTGGGGTCAGCGGAGTTATGAATTTTAACGGTACTACAGATACTTTCGAGCTGTACGGCAAAACTTCGTTTGCAACATGGTCTGTCGGTTCTGGAACCGCAGTAAATGCAATCGCTAGTTTAACATACGCGACTTATATCCATGGATTTTATCTAGGAGCTTAATATGGTTATTATCCCAGCCCTTATTTCTTATATCTACCCCGGAATCGTGTTTGGTTCTGACTATAATATTATTGACCAAGCAGATGGTAACGGACCTCAACTTATTGATTGGTCTTATCCTCAACCCCAGCCAACTGAGGCTCAACTCGAAGCAGCTTGGCCAAATGTGGAGGATGATTATATCTGGGCATCCACACGGAACACTAGGGACTGGAAACTCCAGCAGTCGGATTGGACACAATTGTCTGATGTCTCTATCCCAAACAAAGCGGATTGGGTAACCTATCGCCAAGAGCTTCGTGACGTAACCAAGGATTTCCCCACACCACAAGACGTAATCTGGCCAGTACCACCAGCGTAAGCCATGGCTATTACCCTAGCAGAAGCCAAGGCTACGCTTTCTGTATACGTCGACAATGGCGTGTACCAAGACGATGCCAGAGTCATCGCCCGTATTAACGAGGCGCAGAGACGTCTCTACGCAGTCCGCTCTTGGCTCGGGGTACTAGCTAAGTTCTCTCTTCCAGTTAACGCTGGTGTCTTCGTGTTGCCAGATTCTACCGGTAACATTAGTACTTTTGCGGGGTTCGGTCTTAATACCATTCTCCGTGTCACATCCACAACGATGGCTAATGGGTTCTTAACTAACACCGAACAGGCTTTTCTTTCTAACAGCGAGACCTTGGTAAAGGTCAATAAACCAGCTAGCTCTTCGAACTTTAGATCCTACCAAGTCTCCGGGGTAAACCCACTACCGGCATCCGTTGAGGTTACTGGGAAGCTGAACTTTGTACCAGCAGCATTAGCGACAGACCTTCTGATCATCCAAGACCTCGACGCCATCCGCCTCATGCTCCTAGCCCTTTGGCGGGAACAGAACGGACAGCTCGATTTAGCCCAAGCCTTCGAGCAGAAGGCAGTAGAGAGGTTGTCGATGGTTCTCGATAAAACCCTAGAGGGTGCTCGTCGTCTTAACTACCAGTCTATTATCGCAACGTCTGTCGAGGGTACCATGGGCTGGATGCGGGCTAGGATGGCTTTGGATCTTAAGGATGGCTTGTTCACTGATGACGCAGTTCTGTTCCACTTGATCGATAAAGCGGAAGAGTACCTCCTTACTCGCGGTTCTTGGTACGGGTCGATTAAGCAGTTTAATGTGGAAGTGGTTGCAAGCGGAGAGATGTATCTCCCGCATGAAATTGAATCTATCCTGTTCTGCTCGTTCAACTCTGAGCGTGTAGACCTATTTGCTAGGGAGTACGACTTCCACGAGAACGGTCCTGGATTTAGGACCACGGATAATGCTTCTGGACTGTTGGTTGTGGACCGAGGAGAGGACGCTGTATTCGATGCAAACCTAGGTGGATTGGTTGCTAAGCGTAAGATCTTTGTCAACCGACCGACTAACCCCCTAACCCCCTGTATCCTCACTATCTTAGGTTCCATTCGTTTCTCGGCCAAGACTTCTGATTCCGACCCGATGGTGATTGGTAATTACCCCGCCATGGTCGAGCTAGTGACTGCGTTTATGCAGAATGACAAGCCGGACTTTTATACTTTCCACGAACAGAAGGCAATCCAATTGCTACGGGATGAACTTCAACAGAAGCGTGGGGGTAACAGATTTACCCTCCAAGTTCAAGGTACTGCGTGGGGCATGGGGGAGATCGGTAACCTCAGATAGCACAACGAATTATTGACTAACGGCTTAAAATGAAAGATATCAATACTCAAGTGACCACCTACGTCGAAAAGAAGATACCCCTCTATCGGCATTGGGGTAGGAGTGAACTAAGAGAAATGATTCAATTCTTTCTTGATTTGGGTCAATTGATTACCCACTACAATAGCGCGGGTAAACTAGACGGAGTGTTAGCCTTCCAACTGATTGATAAGCCAGAAGATATACAAAGCTGGAAGAATGACTTTAACGCTGAGGGCGGGGCAATTGTTATTCTTGCTTCCGAGGGTAGGGACATTCGTAGCAAATTAGTTCAGACCGCTATGGTTCTTTCCGGAGTTAGGAAATGGATTTGTTTTGAAGGGGCTAAGTACAACAAGCGCATGCGTGTACTTTCTTGGGCCCTAGCCGAAAGGATGGCTAGCTAAGTGGGTGGCGGTGGCGGCGGGGGGTCAGCACCCCCAAAATTACAGGCGCCCCGTGAAGTACCGTTAGCTGAAACATTCGGAAAATTTTTAGGGCAAGAAGAACAAGTCCCAGCTCTAAGCTCCTTCGCGTCTAATCTAAACGCAAGATTTAGGGCAGAGTTAGAAAAAGGTCTGCCAGGAACACTCGGAGTGGCCCAACAATCTCAGAAGTTAGTTTCCGACATGTTGTCCGGAGTTCCTTCCGCCGAAACTCAAGCGGGAGTATCTCGCTTTGCGGCTGAAAATGCTTTGGCTACGGGACTACAACCGACCAGCCAAGCGTCTCAGTACGGAGCAGCTCGTAGCTTTGGTACTACTTCGATGGCCCTGCAACAACAAGGCTTAGCTGGAGTCCAAGGCATAATGGCGCTTTCTGATTTTCTTTCTCCGCAACAAGCCCAAAACTATCTCTTCTCGACTGGACAACTTCGGGGCGAAGACGTGAAGATGGCCCAAGACCAAGCTAATGTGGCGAATCAGAACGCAATGAATAAGTATAACTACGATCAGCAAAAAGCGGCGAGTGGTGGGAACTCGGGACTTTTTGGAACTATCGGTGGGCTTGTTGGGGCTGCTGCCGGATCGTTTCTTATGCCGGGAGCTGGTACGGCCATTGGCGGTATGCTTGGCAGCGGTCTAGGAAGTCTAGCTGGTGGCGGGGGTTTCTCCCTCGGAGCTGGTCAATCCGGTGGCGCGGTGTCATCTCTGGGGCAGATGGGTACTTCCCTTTTTGGTGGTGGGTTGTTGGGTGGTGGCGGGGGAATGGCAGGTCTTGGGGGTGCTGGGGGCAATAGCACAATGATGGGCGCGAGTTACCCGGGACCGTTTATGTCTATGCCAACTAGCATGGTTTCCAGTTACCTAACTCCGAGTAGCATGGGGCAATTCGGAGGATCGGGACAAACTGGTGTAAAGATGTTTTAATTTATGGCTGAACAATATCAACTTCCCGGAGAATTTAGGGTTCCTGACCTGAGCGCAGCAATTGCCGCCGGTGGCAATCAGAACGCTCGTGACCAAGAGGCAGCGAATAATTTCATTCGCCAGTACGACGCGACCACGAATATTACGAACGCTAACCGGATGCAGTCCCTACGGGAACGGCAACTGGCTCAAGAAATGATCAATGGGGATCGTAACTTTCAACTTCAAAAAGATCAGCAAGAGAATAATTTCCAAATCGGCGCAAAAGAATTTGATCTAAAAAAGGAATACCAAGCAGCACAAGTTCGTCAATTTGACACCGCCAATACCAGAGCGCAATGGGGTTTTAAAATTGAACAAGATAACTACAACCAACAACAGGAAGCTTTAAAGCTCGCCCCCGGTTGGAACGAAGAACTTAAAAATAGATTGGGGCCACGGGGAGCTTACGGGGAAAACGCGGATCAGGTTATTGCCGACTTTATCTTAGAGAAGGGGTCTAACCCCAGCTATAACCAAGTGCTCCAAAGTATGGTCATACCGTTTAAACAACAGGCTCAAACGTATCTAACAAACCAGTTTGATGCGATAATCGCGAATGCCGACGCTCACGCTAGTCGCGGTGAACTGGATAGTATTTTCTTTAAGGACCCCGAAAATCCAGGGATTGAATCTACGGGCAGAGAGATTCTCTATAAGATTAAGAAGGCTAGGGACGAGGGGGACATGATTGGGCTAAGGTCTTATACTGCTCAACTTGGACTCGGATTAAAGGATTATACTCTACAGAAAGATGTTCAGACCCAAGAGCAAGCAATGCTTAAGGCTTCTCAATACGGGGTTCCTCTCTCCCAACTCGATGTTGAGGGTGGGGTAACGAAAGCAAAATTCGCACCGCTTACCGTAGCTAAGGGCGGCGCTAGGGCGGGTGGTACCAGTACAGGGGGTACTGGACTTAGCGAGAAGTTTGCTGGTAAAACAGAACAGGAAGCTCAAGCAGGATTTAAATTGGATAGAGATAACGCGAAGGCAACATTAGATGCAGCAAATCAAGAACTTAAGACTACAGATCAAAACAGCGCAGCATACGCAGTAGCCCAAGAAAAACGAGACGCCGCTTATAGGGACTACTCAATGGCTACGAGTATTTACGAGAATAACGCTAGAAAGTTGAGTGAGCAGGCAGATATCCCCACGGGTAATAAACTACCAGCAATCACACCGGCACCGAAACAAGCCCCTTCCGTACCGCAACCAAGTGGAGCACCTAGTATTCTAAATATACTGAAGGGTGCGGAAAAAACTACAGCTAAGCCAAGCATCAACTTAGGAGTTCAAGACCCGCTCCAAGCACTACTTTCTCCAGGAGCTAGGAGAGTAGAAAGCGCACTACAGACCGCAGGGATGGTCGGAGAGACAGCATTCGGAGTTGGAAAAGGAGTACTAGGACAGCTAGTCCCCACCCCTATTAAATTAGCTGCTCAAACAATACCAGTCGCCCAAGATGTTGCGCAGTACACGAGTGAGCTATCGGCTATGCGTAAGATCAGAGCCAAAGCTCAGCTAGCCGCGAACACCCGAGCTGATCGTGGGGAGAATCCTACTAAAGCTCTTGAAGAGGAGCTATTGAAAGCAGCTGAAGAGTTCAAAGCTAGAAACCAACCAAAGATCTCGGTAAGATAACATTGCCCTAGTAGGCAAGTTTTGGTATCTAGACTCTTATGGCCGAGATACCAAAAGATATCCTGCAAAACTCGTTTGGAACGCAGGATCGGGCCAATCTCTTTAAACAAGCGGCAGAGTTTACTCCGCAACCAGAACCCCAGCAACCCCCTACAGAGGAGGGATTTAAGACTTGGGATGATTATAAGACAGATCCAGCTTTCGGAGAGTTAGATCAAGGACAGAAGCAAGAACTCTTTGACCAATGGAAACAGTACTCTATTGGGCACCTTTCCAAAATAGGTGCTCTCAATACTGAAGACGACGCTAAGACGGCAGATAGTTTTTTTAATGAGATAGCGGATACGGAGAAACTACAAAAAACAAGAGGGGAAGCTCCGAATTATGTTGGGCAGTTGATGGAGCAGGGACAGTCTGGGCTTAACTCTATGCAGTCCGGAGTTGTGGGGTACGGGGCGGCAATCGGAGCTGCCGATCCGGTTAAAGCTTCTGAACTGATCGCTGCTAACAACCTTAAAACACAAAACCGATATGTCAGTCCACCGATGCAAAAGTATGGGGAAGAGAACAAAGGATTTTTTGAGACCGCGTGGAAGATTGTTTCTAACCCCATCGACATTATGTTGCCGATGTTTGCCCAAAGCATTGGGTCGAATCTCCCAGCTATGGGGGCTTCATTAGTTGCCGGCGGAGCGGTCAGTTCAGTTGCTACTCCAGCTGCGGGAGTCATCGCTGGGCTTGGTACGAGTGCTGTTCTCGGTGGCATAACCGATACCTTGGTGAGTTTTGATCAGTTGGTTGGCCAAGAGGTTCAGAAACGTGGACTTAGTCCGCTAGACCCCAAGGCAATCCAATCCGTTCTGGAAGATCCAGACTTTCAAAAGCAAGCGGTGGCTTATACCTCAGCTCGTGGGGCAGTCATCACAGCAACGGAGCTGGGGGCTTTGGGTTTAGGTAAATTAATTGCAGCACCCGCTGAGGTTATTGCTAAAGCTGGAGCACGAGGACTAGTAACCGAGTTTGCTAAGCAAGCACCCGTTCAAGCACTAGCGGAAGGGGTTGGGGAAGCTGGAGCTCAACTAGCGGGGCAAAAAGCTACGGGCCAAGATCTAAAGGTAAGCATGAAAGATGTGGCAGAGGAAATCTTTGCTGGGTTACCTATGGCTGGGCTGGAGTCGGCGGGTGTTGCTTACCACAGTCTCATAGCTAATGAAGCACCGATGACTGCCGATGAAACACTACGGCAGAAA
>Ga0214919_10000583_pt1 | contig 62102 bp, 53 predicted proteins | sample LL1503_MetaG_FD_177994 | JGI IMG/M metagenome (GOLD analysis project Ga0214919, IMG submission 177994) | Freshwater microbial communities from Lake Lanier, Atlanta, Georgia, United States - LL-1503 | ecosystem: Environmental > Aquatic > Freshwater > Lake | place: USA: Georgia | collected... | reverse complement strand
ATTCGTGACATCCAGGAGGGTATCCAAGAAGCCGATGCAGGCGAATTCGCATCCGACCAGCAGGTCAAAGCGGTGTTCGCGAAATACGGCGCTTGATGCATGTTGATCAAGTGGACCTAGACAGCGCTGGCCTCTCTTGATGAAATCGCTGGCTTCATAGCCAAAGACAACCCGACCCGCGCAACGAGCTTTATGCTGGAGTTACAGGCCGCTGTGGCCAAACTTCAGACCCATCCGGGCATGGGCCGGGCGGGCCGCGTCCCTGGTACGCGTGAGCTGGTCCTGCACCAGAACTACATCGCTATTTACCGCGTGCGTGGCGATAAGGTTAAAATTTTTAGATTGCATCACGCAGCCCAAAATCTTTGAGGAACTGGGTCAACCCCTAAAGCCGACCTTTGACCGCAAACTAAGCCGCCACGGGCTAAAACCTCGGCGGGTTTTTTCATTTCTGGAGATGCTATGGCGTTTTGCCGCCATTGGAGTCGCACAGCAACACGATTCCAATCAAGTCCCCGCGTATCGGTAAATCTGATTCCCTTGAGGTGCATGGATTTGCGCATTAAACGACAGGATGATGCGCTCGCGTTCGCCCTGATAGGGCATCGCCTTGTGCGGTAGAAAAGCGGGGAAGAGAATTAGCTCGCCTTCTTGCGGGCTAATGTCCAGCGTGGCGTTTTGCATGAAGGCATTGCCCATGTCCATGTGCGCGCCGCCCAGTAGCGGAAACATGGGGCTGTAAAAGCGCGTCACGCCATTGTGCGCGCCCCATTGTGCATGCTTTGCGCGTTTTTCTGGTGGGTCGATTTGCAGGTAGTAAACGCCCGACCAGGAGCAATTACCGTGGGTGTGTACATCGTGAAAAGCTGCGCCGTTTTGAATCTGAAACCATACGCCGGTCAGGAGCAGTTGCAAGGGCTGCTGGCCTGGAGGCCAGACCCGTGCATTGGCGCGCTGCGCGGTGTCTTGCAGCGATTGCACGATGAACTGCACCAGGGCGCGAAACTCGGGCACATCCACCCGGTTAAGTAAATCATCTTCGCTGGCGTAAAACGTGCCAGCACGCTCTGGATGCAGCGCCACATCGGTGGCGCGCATGCTCGCAAACACGCGCGCGAGCAGCGGATTGACATCCGCCGCCCCCGCAAAGCGATGCCGCCCCATGGGCACCGGCCACTGTCCGGTGAAGGTGTTGCTAACGTCTTCGTTCATGGCCCCGCGCACTGCCCACTGAATACTTCGCTCATGCAGCCGCGTCGGCCAGTGCTTGCGGCAATTCCAGCTTCCAGCCGGTGCGCGTGGCCAGGGCTTCGATGTCTTGCAGCGTGTCCAGGTCGGTAACAAAGCGCGTGTTGCGGGTGTGGTGCACATGCACCAAAGCCGGCTGGTTCTCAACAAAGTTGCGACAGGCCAGATTGACCTCACTGGCGCGGATGTCGGCCAGCGCCACATCGTCCATCACCAAGGGGTTGCCGCGCTGTCCATCGACCATAGGCACCAGCACATGGCCGCTGGCGCGCTTTTTAAAGGCGGCGATTAACTCAGTCAAATCTGCAGCGCCTAACAGCGGCTGATCTGCCAGGGCCACCAGCACCGCATCAAAATTGCCGCGCAAAGCATTGAGGCCACAGCGTACCGAGCTTTGCTGGCCCAGTGCGAAGTCCGGGTTGTGGGCCAGGGTCACGGGAAACGAGGCAATGCTGGCTTCCACCGCATCGCGCGCATAGCCGGTGACCACCACGACCTCATCGACTCCCGCGCCGCTCAGGGCAATCAACTGGCGCTTGATCAGGGGCACGCCTTGCAGCGTAATCAGCGACTTGGCGACACCGCCCATGCGGCTGCCCTGGCCGGCGGCCAGCAGCACGGCGCCAATGCGCAAGCGGGCATAGAGTCCGCCACCTTGTTTGAGTAAGCATCCCATGGTCAGGCCTTTTGTGTGTGGTTGGAAAAAAGTGTGCTGCGCAGCAAGTCCGGCAGGCGCGCCAGGCTGGCCAGATTATGGGCCGGCATGGCGCGGTGGATAAAGGGCAGTGCGCCTTGCATGGCCTCGGATTGGGGCAGTTCTTTGGTCGGGTGCAGCCAGCACACGCGCACGCCGCGCGCATGCAGGCGCGCCAGCAGCTCGCCCAGGGCCTGTGGTGGATCGGTGTCGTAACCATCGCTAAAGACCAGAAACACATCGCCCCGGCGCAACCAGCGGCCCATGTGCAAGTCCACCGCCTCCTGCAAGCAGGACGCAATGCGCGTGCCGCCACCAAAGCCAAATGTGACGGCGTTGATTTTTTCCTGCACGCGCTCACTGCGCTGCTTCATAAGTGGCGTCACTTCGGCCAGCCGGGTGTGAAACACAAAGGCCCGCGCTTGCAGCACTTCCACAAAGGCGCGACTTAGGCGCAGAAAAAATTGCGCGTGCACTTCCATCGAGCGGCTGACATCCACCAACACGGCCACGCGGGGCGTGCGTCGGCGCGGCTGCGTGCGGTGCAGGGCTATTAGCTCGCCGCCACTGGCCAAGGCCACGCGCATCGAGCGGCGCAGGTGCACCGTGCCAGCGTGCAAGGCGTGCTTCCGCCTGCGCGTCAGCTGCGTGTGCATGCGCCGTTTAAGCGCGCGCACCAAGGGTTCAAAGCGGTCCAGGTCGCCGGGTAGCCAGTCTGCAAAATCACGCTCATCGGGCGCGGCATTGCGGCTGGCACCCGCTTGGGCGCGCTGGCTTTCGCCGCCGCTCTGCGTGTCGCCCACTGCCGCATCGTCGGCTTGACCCAAACTGCTTTGCGGTTGGCCCGGCGGCGTGTTTCCCGCTTGCTGGGCCATGTCCTGGTGCATTTGCTGCACCAGTTGCTGTAAATGGCGTGGCTTGTGTTGCAGACCCGAAGTGCGCGTGGTGCCGCGTACCTTGTGCGGAAACCAGAAGGCCTGATGTAAATCCGGGTACTTGGCCCATTGCGCCTGGCTGCCGCTGGCAATGGCCCGCCACAAGGCCTCGGTCCGTTTCCACTGCCCTATTGGCAGGGCGCTGGCGGCGCGCAGCATCAAATTGATCTCGGCAAAGCCCAAGGCAAAGCCGTGTTCTCGCAAGTAGTGCGCGAAGTCAGCTAGTTGCTGGCGCGGATCGGTCGCGGTGGGCTGCATGGCCGCGCAAGCGCTTACTTAAAGCCGCCGGCCACGCCCACGTCCTGGCCGATACGCGGGCCGTCTATCAGCTTGGCCACGCGTTCGGGCGTCACGCCCCAGCGGTCGTTGCGCGTTTTGAGCAACGCAGCCAGCGAATGGCTCAATAGCGCAGGGTCTTGCGGTAACTCTTGCAGGCCCAGTTTGAAGAGCACGCGTACCCAGTCCAGGGTTTCTGCAATGCCCGGTGTTTTGTCCAGGTCCTCTTTGCGCAGGCGCTGCACGAAGGCCACTGATTCTTCCACCAGGCGACTGGCCGCTTCGGGTACCAGAGTGCGCACAATGTGCATTTCGCGCGCCAGGCTGGGAAAGTCCAGGTAATGAAACAGGCAGCGGCGGCGCAGCGCATCCGACAAATCACGCGTGCCATTGCTGGTCAATACCACCAGCGGTTTGCTGCGCGCGCTCAAGGTACCTAACTCGGGGATGCTGATCTGAAACTCCGAAAGCATCTCTAGCAAAAACGCCTCAAAGGCTTCGTCCGCACGGTCGATCTCGTCAATTAGCAACACGCAGGGAACTTCGCTTCGAATGGCTTGCAGCAAAGGGCGTTGCAGCAAAAACGCTTCGGAAAACAAATTGCTGCGTAAGGCCTCTTGCTCCTTGGCGGCGTCAACTCCGGCGGCACCCGCTGCGCTGCCAGCGCCCGCTTCGGTCAGGCGAATTTCCAGTAACTGGCGGCTGTAATTCCACTCATATACCGCTTGCCCCAGGTCCAGGCCCTCGTAGCATTGCAGGCGCAGCAAGGGGCGGCCCAAAGCGCGCGCGCAGGCGGCGGCAATGGCAGTCTTGCCCACCCCGGCCTCGCCTTCGATCAGCATCGGCCGCTCCAGCGACAAAGCCATCCAGACCAGGCTGGCCACATCCTCGTCGGCGATATACCCAGCGCCGAATAATTGCTCGCGCAAGCCCTGCGGGCTAGGCGGCACTGGCGCCTGACTCATGCCCCCGGTTTTTTGCCGAACAGGCCGGCAAAAAATTGCTTAATTAAAGACCAGACCAGGCCCAGCGCATTGAACTCGGTCGCCACCACGGGCGCAGCCGGAGCACTAGATGCTGCTGAACCCGGGCTAGCCTGGGCAGCAGCAGGTGCCGCACCCGCGTCCGCCCCACCCGCAGGCGCACTGGCTTGCAAGGCTTGGGCTTTTTGCGAAAACACCTCCGCAAATTGCGCGAGGATCATGTCGGACACCGAGTTCATCATGCGCCCGCCAAACTGGGCGAATTTGCCGTTCACGATCACGGCCGCATGACCGGCCAGTACGCAGTGGCCGTTCTCGCCGGGCAGTAACGAAGCAGTCAATTCCATAGACGCAGACGAGCCGCCTTTGTCTGCGCCTTTGCCCAGCATCTTGAGCGTATGGGTGGACGCGTCCAGCGCCAGGATTTCAATCGTGCCTGCAAAGGCTGCGACCGCAGGCCCTACCTTAACGCGCACACTGCCCATGAAGTGCGTTGCGTCAATGTCCTCAGTAATTTGCGCGCCCGGCATGCAGGTGGCCAGGGCATGCATATCCGACAAGACGGCCCAGGCGGCGGGGATACCGGCGCTCACCGGGTACTGCTTTTCAATCACGACTTCCATGCGTGTACTTTCTGCTGTTTAAAAAAAGGAAAAGGGCTGGCACGCTTGCGCGCACCGGCCCCAGAGTTCCGCAACACAGCGTATCAGGTGTTAACGCCCGCCTTCTTCAGTTGCTGCCATACGCGGTAAGCGGTGTGCGGCATATTGAAGTGCGTAACGCCCAAATGCGCAAATGCATCAACCATTGCACTGGTAAAGGTGGGGATGCTGGCCACGTGGGGTGACTCGGCCACGCCTTTCGCACCGATGGGGTGGTGCGGCGAAGGCGTTACCGTGTGGTCGGTTTCCCAATGCGGCGTTTCAACGGCGGTCGGCAGGAAATAGTCCATCAGCGAATTGCCCTGGATATTGCCTTGCTTATCGAAGGACAGCAATTGCCCCATTGCGACGGCAAAACCTTCGGTCAGACCGCCATGGATTTGGCCTTCGATGATCATGGGGTTGATGCGGGTGCCGCAATCGTCCAGCGCATAGAAGCGGCGGATTTTGGTTTCGCCCGTACCCTTGTCGATGTCTACCACGCACAGGTAGATACCGAATGGGAAGGTGAAGTTTGGCGGATCGTAGTAATGCACGGCTTCCAGCCCTGGCTCTAAACCGGGGGGCGGGCTGTTGTAAGCGGCCCAGGCAATCTGGGTCATGGTCTTGTACTTGGCGTCGTCACCGCGCACTTTGAAACGGTCGATTTCCCATTCCAAATCCGCCTCGCTCACTTCCATCAAATGCGCTGCAATCTTCTTGGCTTTTGCGTGGATCTTGCGCGCCGCCATGGCAATCGCTGCACCGGCTACCGGTGTGGAGCGCGAGCCATAAGTGCCCAAGCCATAAGGCGCGGTGCTGGTATCGCCTTCTTCGACCTGGATGATTTCCGAAGAAATACCCAGTTCGGTAGCGATGATTTGCGCGTAGGTGGTCTGGTGCCCCTGACCTTGCGAAATGGTGCCCATGCGCGCAATCGCGCTACCCGTGGGGTGCACGCGGATTTCGCAGGAATCAAACATGCCCACACCCAAGATGTCGCACATTTTGGAGGGACCTGCGCCCACCACTTCGGTAAAGGTCACGAGGCCGATACCCATCAGCGTGGGGCAGTTGGGGTCGGCACGTTTGACCGCTTGCTCGGCGCGTAGTGCTTTGTAGTCCACCGCGTCGAGCACTTTGTCCAAGGCGGTTTGGTAGTCGCCCGAATCGTATTCAAAGCCAAGTGCTGAGTTGTAGGGGAACTGTTCGCGCTTAATAAAGTTCTTCGCGCGAATCTCGGCCTTGTCCATGCCCAGCTTTTGCGCCAGCACGTCGACCATCCGCTCGACCAAGTACACCGCTTCGGTGACCCGGAAGGAGCAGCGGTAGGCCACACCACCTGGAGCTTTGTTGGTATAGACGCCATCGACCTTGCAATACGCGTTGGCGATGTCGTAGCTGCCGGTGCAGATGTGGAACATACCGGCCGGGAATTTGGTCGGGTCAGCGCAGGCGTCAAAGGCGCCGTGGTCGGCGATCACATTGGTGCGAAGTGCCAGAATTTTGCCGTCGGCGGTGGCGGCCAATTCACCACTCATGTGGTAGTCGCGGGCAAAGCCGGTGGAGGACAAATTCTCGATGCGGTCTTCCACCCACTTGACCGGGCGACCCAACACGATAGAGGCCACGATGGCGCAGACATAGCCGGGGTAAATTGGCACCTTGTTGCCAAAGCCGCCGCCGATGTCGGGCGAGACAATGCGCACTTTCGATTCAGGGATGCCCGAGAGCATGGACACCACGGTACGCACAATATGCGGCGCCTGGCTGGTGAGGTAGGTAGTGAGTTCGCCGCGGATCGGGTCGAACGATGCCACCGCGCCGCAGGTCTCTAGCGGGCAGGGGTGAACGCGGGGGTAATGCATGTCTTGCGACACGGTCACTGCTGCGCTAGCAAACACCGCATCGGTAGCTGCTTTGTCGCCGGCTTCCCAGGTGAAGATGTGGTTGTGGTGGTAGCGCTTGCCGTGTGCGCCTTCGGTTTTACCGGCCAGGTCTTCGCGCAGCACGGGTGCACCGGGCTTGAGCGCTTCAAACGGGTCGACCACGGCTTCGAGCTCTTCGTATTCCACTTCCACAGCCTCTACGCCATCGGCCGCGCTATAGCGGTCTTCTGCAATTACCACGGCCACTTCCTGCATCTGAAAGTGCACTTTTTCATCGGCCAAAACCGCTTGCACATCACCGGCTAGCGTGGGCATCCAGTGCAGTTTGAGCGGCTTCAAATCGTCAGCGGTCAAGACCGCGATCACGCCCGGAATCTTGAGTGCAGCTTCTTTGTTAATGCGCTTGATGCGTGCATGCGCCACGGAGGCGCGCACGATGTCCATATGCACCATGCCGGGCAGTTTGATGTCGTCAACGTAATTGCCCTTGCCTTGGATAAAGCGGGCATCTTCTTTGCGCAGGCGTGAATCGCCCATGCCCATCAGGGCTTTTTCGCGGTCACTCAGGGGTGCGTTCATGAAGGTCTCCTTCGGTGTGGGGTTTTAAGCGGCGACGGGTTGGGCATCGCGCAGCGTGGCTGCCGCATGCAAAACCGCTTTGACGATGTTCTGGTAGCCGGTGCAGCGGCACAAATTGCCCGACATGCCCACGCGCACTTCCTGCTCGGTGGGGTTGGGGTTGTCTTGCAACAAGCGGTAAGCACGCATCAGCATGCCCGGTGTGCAAAAGCCGCATTGCAGGCCATGCTCTTTGTAAAAGCCGTCTTGCAGCGCATGCAACACGCCGCCGCTGGCCAGGCCTTCTACAGTTTTGACTTCGCTGCCTTCGCACTGCACCGTGAGGTGTGTGCAGGACTTGACCGATTGACCGTCGATATCCACGGTGCAAGCGCCGCAGTGGCTGGTCTCACAGCCTATGTGGGCGCCAGTCAGGTTCATTTTTTCACGCAGAAAGTGGACCAGCAGCGTGCGCGGTTCGACCGCCTCTTCCACTTGTTTTCCATTGACGTGTAGGGATACGATTTTTTTGCTCATTGCATTGTTCTCCGGATCGTGTGGGGTTTAGGCGCAGCGGGCGGCAGCGGCGCGGATGGCGCGCTTGCACATCTCGGCGGCCATGGCGGTTTTGTATTCCACATCACCGCGCAGGTCTTCGGCTGGGTCGCAAATAGAACGCACCGCAGCGGCTGCCAGGTTGATAGTGGCGTCGGTCAGGGGTTGGCCTACCAGCGCTGCTTCGGCAGCGGTGGCGCGCAATGCGGTCGGCGCGACATTGGTCAGGCCGATGCTGGCATGCGTGACTTTGCCCGCGGCCATACGCAGAATGACCGCGGCCCCGGCAGTGGCCCAATCGCCGGTTTTGCGCTTGAGTTTTTGGTAGCAGTAGCCGGTACCAGCAGCAAACGGTGCGACCAGAATGGCGGTGAGGATTTCGTCCTCGGCAAGCGCTGTCATATAGGTGCCGTGGAAAAAGTCCACGGCCTTGACTTGGCGCGTGCCCTTGGGGCCTTGCAGTTCAAAGGTGGCATCCAGCGCCATGGCGATGGCCGGATGGTCATTGCCCGGGTCGCCATGGGCAATATCGCCGCCGATGGTGCCGCGGTTGCGCACCTGTGGGTCGGCGATCAGCAGCGCCGCTTCGGGCAGCAAGGGCAGGTGTTTTTGCAGCAAGGGTGAGGCAATCAGCTCGTTCTCGCTGGTCATGGCGCCAATGCGGATCACGCCGCCGCTTTCGCTGATGCCGCGCAATTCGGGGATGCGGTTGATGTCAATCAGCGTGCCCGGTTGCGCAAAGCGCAGCTTCATCATGGGCAGCAGGCTGTGGCCGCCCGCCAGCAGCTTGGCGTCGTCGCCTAGGCTGGACAGGAGGGAAATAGCCTCCGCGATAGTGCGCGGGGCATGGTAGTCAAATGCCGGTGGGATCACGTTGTCTCCTTCATTTCTTGGTGGCGCGGGAAAACTGGCTCGCCGCAATGTAGCTAGGCATTGCGTCTTTGCGCAGGGAAAACAATCAAGCGGTGCAATTCCCGCACGAAGTGCAGGTGCGTTGCACGAATCTTTCAGTGGGTGCTTTTGACCGGCACCGTATCAGTCAGGCCGAGCTGGTCAAGCAGCTTGCCCATGCTGGAGCGCGCCACCGGTATTTCCACCGGCGTCGAGCCCATCATGCGCAACGACATGCGCCCGTCATCGCGCACTATTTCATCGACTTGCGCCAGGTTCACCATATAGCTGCGGTGTACGCGCAAAAACTGGTTCGGGTCGAGCCGGCTTTCCAAATCGCCAATCGTGATATTGCAAAACTGCCCACCCTGCGCGGTATGCACCCAGGTGTAATGGCCTTCTGAGCGGATGAAAGAGACGCTGGGCACGTCCACCAGCATCACGCGGTTTTGCTTGATGGTGGGGATCTTTCGCAACTGCCGTTTTTCTGCGGCATCCGCGCCTTTGCGCTTGGCTTGCGTACTACTTTCTTTGCTTACCACTTCGGTGATGTCATAGAACACCAGGGTGTAGCCGGTGGTCGCGCCTTGCATATCGCCGATTTTCGAAACCTTAATCAAAAGTACCCGCTCAGGGATATTGATCATCATGGCCATGGGCGGCGCATTGTTGACCGGGCACTCGGCCTGGCCGAGCAAAAATTTCACTTTGGCTTTGGCCGCTTCTGGGTGGAAGTCGGTAACGATTTTTCCAAAAGGCAGTTTGTCCTGCACCGGCAGCGCGCGGCGTGCATAGTCATTCATGCCCACCACGTGCAAAGTATTGTCCAGGTGCACCACGCCCACATCAAAGCGCTCTAATAAATATAGCCAGGAACTCGAGGAAGCGGCAGCACTTTGATCGGCGGGGAAGGGACAGCTTTTCGTCATCGTCTTATCGCTTTAAGCTAAGGGTTGCTGGCTGGGGCCACTACGTCTCGTGCCGCCAAACGGAAATTCATGCAATGCAAGCGCGCTTCGTTCACCAGTCTGCGCGAAGTCTTGCAGACCGCTACAGTTCGGTTTATGAACGCTCGGATGCGAACCATAGCCGACCGGCACATTTTGTGCACGGTAAGGGGCACTTTTACAGACTCCGGCCTGGCTGGCCATAGGGTTTACCCTTATGCGCCAAGCCGCCGTACTAGGGCGTGCCTATGAAAACAGCACCCCACTGGCTTGCGCGCGGCGCCGGATCTGCGGCGATTACGCCGGGTCTCTTGCTGCTGGCGGTAGCGGCTACATTGTTGGGCCTGGGCGTCCCTGCCAGCAGCTCTGGTGCATCGCAAGCGTCGGTGATTGCGCTGTCGCTGGTGCTGGTGGGTTTGGGTTGTGGCGCTTTATCGCTTGTGCGGCCGCAGCGCGCCGGTTTGTCGCCGCCTTACATCATGTTGTCTTTAGGCTTTGGCGGCATGCTCATCGGCTTGCTGGTCGATGTGCTGCAAGCCGGTCCGGCGCTCCTAGCGAGTCTGTGCACCCAAGCCGCACCCCTGGATTTTTTTGACAGCCTGCAACTGCACATGGCGTTTTTACCGGCCATGCATGCGGGTATGCTCACCGGTGGCCTGCTGGCCATTCCCAGCCTGCGTCTTTTGCGCCAGCATTGCGGGCGTTACCTGTGCTCGGTGTTGACGCAAAATCTGCTCTGCTCGGGCTGGATGTTGTTGGGAATGACGGCTGGGGCTATATGGCTGGTACGTTGGCAAGTTGCATTGGGCAACTCCAGCCTCACCGCCATGCTCGGTGGCATGTTTGTCGGAATGACCTGGGGCATGGTGGTGAGCGTGGCCTTGTACCGCGCTTTTTTCGCCTGGCGTTTGCGCGCACAACCCTGGGAGTAGCGCATGGACAGTTTGGACTTACGGGTGCTCGGCGATGCACTCGATTGGCATCGCACGGGCCATGCGGTCACGCTGGTCACCGTGGTGCAAACCTGGGGCAGCGCCCCGCGCCCGCCTGGCGCCCTGCTGGCGGTGCGTGACGACGGGCGTGTGAGCGGCTCGGTATCTGGTGGCTGCGTCGAAGAAGATCTGATTGCGCGTGCCAAAGCGGCCTTCGGCGCGCTGGCTGCATCCACCGTGCCAAATGGAGCAAGTGCAGCTCTGCCCACCGAAATCGTCTATGGCGTGAGCAAAGAAGAGGCGGCGCGCTTTGGCCTGCCTTGCGGTGGCACCTTGCTGCTAGTGCACGAGCCCTTGTTAGACAGTGCCTGGATCGCCGATTTATTGGACCGCACCGCCCGCCACCATCTGGTTTTGCGCAGCCTCAACATGGCCACTGGCGCAGTGACGCTATGGGGCGCGCAGCGCGGCCAGGTGCTGGCCTACGACAGCGCGGTGCTGTCCACTGTGTTCGGGCCCAAATGGCGTTTGCTGCTGATCGGCGCCGGCCAGTTATCGCAGGCGGTAGCGCAGATCGCTGGCCTGCTGGACTTTGAAGTATTGGTCTGCGATCCGCGCGAGGAATACAGCGCCGGGCTAGACATGGTCGGCGTACAACGCCTTATGGGCATGCCTGACGACGTGGTGCGCGAGATGCTGCCCGACGCCCACACGGCCATCGTCGCCCTCACGCACGACCCCAAGCTGGACGATATGGCGCTCTTGGAAGCACTCAAGTCGGATGCTTTTTATGTCGGTGCTTTAGGCTCGTCACGCACCCAGGCCACGCGCAAGCAACGCCTTGCCGAACACTTTGACATGACCCACGAAGAGTTGGCCCGTCTGCACGGCCCGGTGGGCTTGAAGCTGGGCGCTAAAACCCCGGCAGAGATAGCCGTCTCCATCCTGGCTGAAATCGTGCAGGTGAAAAATGCCGATTTGGTGAGTGCGAATAGCGCATCGTCCTGTGCGCCGCTGCAAATGCCTGCTCCCTAGGTAGCTTTAGCAAGCAGATGTATTTGCCAAGCCGTTGGTCCTTGGCCATGCGCGCAGAGCATGACTAATGCAGACGTTTTTTAGCCTGCCCCAGCCATCACCTGCCCCATACGCACCGGGCCACCAGGCTGCCAGTCTGGGTTCCAACCGGGCGTCGCTTCGGGTAGTAAAAGCACCACCGTGGAGCCCAGCAAAAAGCGGCCCATTTCTTCCCCCTGGGCCAGTTCCACCTGTCCAGATGGGTAGTCATGGCGGCTGATACGCCCTGTGCGCGGCGGGTTGACCAAGCCGTGCCACACCGTGGCCATGCTGCCCACAATCGTCGCGCCCACCAGCACCAGCACCATCGGGCCGCTCTGGGTGTCGAACACACAGACTACGCGCTCATTGCGTGCAAACAAGCCGGGTACGCCGCGCGCGGTCGTCGGGTTCACCGAGAACAAATCGCCCGGCACATAGACCATCTGGCGCAGCGTCCCGGCGCAGGGCATGTGGATGCGGTGGTAATCGCGCGGGCTAAGGTACAGCGTGGCAAAACTGCCCTGTGCAAACTGCGCGGCCAGCGCGCTGTCTCCGCCGACCAGTGCCGTGGCGCTGTACGCATGGCCTTTGGCTTGGAATATCTGCCCGTTCTCGATGGTGCCAAACTGGCTGATCGCACCGTCCACCGGACACAGCCAGCGCGCCTGCGCGAGGGGCCGTGCATCAGAGCGCAGCGCGCGCGTAAAAAATTCGTTAAAACTGCCGTAGGCGGCGATGTCTGGCTGCGCTGCCTCGGCCATATCGACTTGGTATTTGTTGACGAACCAGGCAATCAGGCGGGTGGTGGCGCTGCCCCAGCGCCGGGTGGCGACCCAGCCGCCAAAAGCGGTTAGCGCCTGCTTTGGCAAGAGGTATTGCGGCCAAACCGCCCTGCGCGCTGCCCATCGGTTTGCCATCGCCCCTCCAGCTTGCGTGAAATTTCTGCCAATTGCCGCAGATTGTCAGCCCCGCGTAAAGCGGCGGATTATAGTTAGCGACCTTTATGAGCACTGCGCGCATCCCCCCCATCCAATGCCTGCTGACCTTCGAGGCCTTGGCGCGCCTGCGCAGCGTTACCCAGGCCTCTGAAGAGTTGTGCGTCACCCCCAGCGCCGTCAGCCACCGAGTGCGCCAGCTGGAGCAAATTATCGGCACCAAGTTATTTGGCCGCGCCGATTTTTCCCTCACCACGGAAGGCAGCGAATATTTGGCCCATGTGCGCGAAGGCCTGTCCACGCTGCAAAAATTTCCTACTTCCAGTGCCGCACCGGGCAAACGCAAGCTGCGCCTGGCGCTTACGCCCACGTTTGCCCGCTCGGTGGTGATTCCGCGCCTGCGTGAATTTACCGAGGCCTACCCGGAAATCGATCTGACCATGCAGGTCAGCATCCCGCTCTTGGACGTGGTGGCCGAAGATGCCGACCTCACGGTGCGCTTTGGCGCCGGGCGTTATGCCGACCTGGAGTACGTCTGCCTGAGCAAAGACGTGGTGACGCCGATGGCATCTCCAGCCTTTGTGCGGGAACACGGCCCTTTTGAAACCGCGCAGGATCTGGCCAGCCAGCCCCTGCTGCGCAGCCCTCTGGAGCCCTGGCGTACCTGGTTCGCCGCGCACCGGTTGGATTGGCCCGAACCGGTGGACGGCTCGCAGTTCAATGACATAGGCCTGATGTGCGATGCCGCCGCCGCTGGCATGGGCATTGCGCTGGTGCGGCTCAAACTTGGCGCTCCTTGGCTAGAAAACGGTTCGCTGGTACGCCTAGGCTCCAGCGAGGTCTTTACCGGTAACGTGCCTAGCCCGCACGCGCACTACCTGTGCTGGCGCACCGGCATGATGGACCGCTGGGAATGCGCCGCCTTCGCCGAGTGGCTTAAGCAAGTTCTGGCCTAAGCCTTCCAACACGGGAATTGCCCGTATCCATGGGCGCTGCGCCCTAAGGTAACCATCTTTGCGCTAACCCAAGCGCAGCAGTTGCGTTCTGCCTTTACCAATGCAAGCAACAGACCCCTGCGGCGCGCCGGGCCATCCCTTGGACGATCGGACAAGCTCTTGGCGGCATGCTTCATGCTTGGAAAGACTAGTGATAATGATTTGGATATTAAAACCGTTTTAATTATTAAACTTATTAAAAATGGTATATCTTGTCAACTTCCCGACATCTTTTGCTTTGGAGCTTTGAAAAATCATGCATAAGAACCGACGATTTCATATGCCACAAACCCAGGGCCCTGGGTTTGGGTCTAGCTCGCTCGCCGCAGCGCCTCAGCCCAAGGCGACGACACTTTTTGAACGTCTGCATTGCACATGCAAAATAAGCTGTGCCCTCGCCTGGTTGGCAGCTGTGCAGACACTCCATGCCCAATCGGGCGTCGTGGTGCTTCAGATTCAAATTACCGCGCCCACCTGCGCGATCACATGGGATCAGGCCCTGGCGCAATCTGGAATCAACGTACAACTGAATCAATCATGCGGTCTTGTGCCCGCCGCCCCGCAGGGTACAGGGCAGGCGCAGGGCATCGCCCGGGTGCAATTGCCGCCCAAGACCACGCCGACGTTGGCCCAACAAGTCGTACAAATCACCTACCAGTAAAAGCTGCGCTTGGCAACTAACGGCCCTGCAGCGCCAGCTGCCACCCACCCGTGGCCCAATGAATGGCTATATGCGTGTTTCAGCCTAGGTGGCAGCTATTGAAATTGAAATATAAGGCTAGCCTGCCCCGAATAAGCTCCGGCTGAAATGGCATTGAAACTTTTTACAGAAGGATATGCCATGAATTGCGCGCGACACGTTACAGTTTGGCCAGTCGCACCAGTGTCGGACAATAGCTGAACAGAGGTATTGTGGGTGGCAACTTTGCCGTTGCAGCTTATTTGTGTACCTACGTTTTGGGGCCCGACAGCCGACATGTTGGGTATCAGATCAGCCCCTTTGCCCACGGCTCCGCCAAAAGTCCAAAATATATTAACCGGATGACCGTTTGTGTTTGCACAATTAGTAAGAGTAATATTAAAGCTTTGGGCCGAATTGCCGGTCTTATAAAATACATCCCGGTTGCTTACCGTTGGAAAGTTTATCGATCCAGGGACTGTATATTTGCAATAAACATTGCCCTGATATATGTGGCCTTTTGAGTTGTATAAACTAGAAGAATACGGAGTCCCAAGCTGTTTGTTGTTTGAGTCTAAAAAAGTAGTGATCAATCCAATTCCCACGCTATCCGTTATAACGTTGCGATTAACTGGCTCACTTTTATTTTGCGCAACTTTTATAGAATAGTTAATCTCAAATGCACCCTTGCATTTGTTTGGATCATAAAGTCCGGTAATATTAAATTCATTAAAGTTGATAATCTCCAAACCTAATTGTCCACCTGGACAGGAAAAACTTATGCCATATTCATGGACTAAATTATAGGACTGTCCTCCCAGCGCAGCACCAATTGATAAAGCTCTGCGCAACACCCCAAACCCTGTGTCGCCTGTTGTGCCAATGATTTGCATATTTTCAACGTTACTGAAAACAGTAGAAACTGGAATTGTAAACTTTAGCTTTACACTCGCCAAATCTGTTCCCACAGGCAAGTAGGAAAATAAACCACAGTCTTTCGGTAAAGAGATGGTTTTGGTCGTAGTAAATAATATATTATCCCAAATATAAGTGCCATTAATTGCACTAGGATCATTGACAGACGTAACAAGGGTTGGAAATCCCGGCATTGACCCTAGAGCGTTTGGCATGCAAATCCTGGGGCCGGTAGCCGCTTTCGCTGTATATTGAAAGCTAAGCAATAAAATTGCAAGTAAAAAAAGCCGAGGCGAAAAAATAAACGATCCAAAACCCCCAAGGAACCCCGGCGCATTTAAAAATCGCCTATCGAGCTGCCGATCAGTAAAACGCATGGCCCATTCCTTTCTAATTATTTACACTGCAAGCGCAAGGGAATAAGGCCATTGCTATTGGATTTTGCGTCGCCATTGAAGGCGTAATCGGATTGGCAGAATTCATGGGCGCGAATGCCCCATTGCACTTTTAGCGTACCACTGGTATTTTTAACCCGCACCAAAGCCCGGCCGCCCTGGCCGGTAATCGCAATTTCTTCTCCATCGGTATCAAAAATCTCCGAGCCAATAGGTATTGGCCTCTTCACTTGGCATTTCAGAATAATCGCCTGTGCTTCAGCGGATGCGGGTCTGCTCTGCGCATCGAATCCATAGGCCGCTATGCAAGCCTGTTCCGATAAATCACCCCACTTAGCCGTTAAGCTACCCGACGGTTGAGCGACACGCGCCAGCGCTCCATTGTTTGGACCGCTTACACCAACCGTGGCGCCCGATTCATCGAGTAAATTGGCACCCACAGGAATTGCGATTTCTTCTTCGCTGGTAAATGTCACCAGCAGCGGATACCCCTTGCGTGACTTAAATGCCAAGCGCACGATCGAGCCGCTTACTGGCGCGACATTAGCGACCGTTGAATCGAGCTCAAGATCCATATTTGATTTCTCAAGATCCAAATAAATCTGGTTATCCGCAAACGGACTTAAGTAGGAAATAAGCCCAAAACCATCACTATTTAACCTTCCCACTTGACCTTGAATCTGGACATCTTTACCACTAGGCACTTCAACAATGCCAAAGGTGTCGCCGACGCTGGGCCCCATCAGAAACCCGTTGCGGTGGAGCACGATAGAGCCAGAATTTCCCAGACTGAGCTGCGTGGATCCGGTGCTTGACTGGGAAACACCTAAATTAGCGGACCCCATCGAATGGGAAATATCGGTACCCAGGCTCGCAGAATAAGCCCCATTTTGGGCACCGTAAGTCAGGCCATAGGACGCATGCTCATTCCACCGTCCGTTGTAGCCAACACGATTGGATCTGGCACCGCTTTCAGATGCGCTGCCATCCGCTGTGAGATTACCTCCACCAAAACCAAAGCGGATAGGAATGGATACCCCCACATTGGCGCTCCAATTGGAATTTGCCGACAACCAGCCAAAATTATTTTTCGCCCGATTAGCGCTCGCATAGAGATTAAGCCCCGCGATAAATCGGGAGTAACTCAAATTGATATTTTGGTTCGCGTCAGTCTGTTGCCCGATGTCTTGGGAGGAATAGCTAAAAGAAAATGTACCCAGTGACGGAATATTCGTACTAAGTGACAGACCGTTAACCACACCCGTATTGTTAGCGGCACCGTAAATCGCAGGTTGGTAGCTGAGGGCGACGGAGGGATCGAAATAGTTTTCCGAATTTTGTTGCCTTTGATAGGACAGACGCAGTGCATCACCCACACCGCCGTTCAGACCGAAACGCAAACTATAGCCGGAAGCGTTAATCGGATAATCTATGTTGGATAGCGCCAGAGAGCCAAATTGACTTCCCAGAAAATTGTCCAAAACGACACCCGTTGCCGCAGCAACATACCGCTCGGAAATAAAATATTCCAACGAAGGCGTGAAAACTTCATTCCAGCCGTATCGAATTCCTCCCTGCGCTATCAACAGATTTGAACCATCCGGAACCTGATACTGTCCAAACATGAGGGAGTAACGCACGCTTCCAGGATTTAACCGGCCTCCAACATTGCTGTACGGCAAATAAAATTGCTGCTGGCCGCCACCCGCATCGGTGACGATGACCTCAATATCGCCGACGTTGGAAGGAGGTCTTAAATCATCGAATTCAAATGGACCCGGCGGTACATTTTGTTCCGAAAAGACCAAGCCATTTTGTTTCAATTGCACTCTTGCGTTACTGCGCGCAATGCCTTTTACAGTTGGGTTATAGATCCGATCCTCGTAAGGCATGAGATGTTCCTCGCTGCTTAAGCGCACGCCACGGGCTGTAACGCCGCCCAGGGTTTGGCTTTGACTATTCAGATTGCCAAGCATCAATGTCGACTTCCAGTCGACAAATGTTCTCTTTATGAGGTAATCACCATAGCTCGCCTTCAGATCGGAATTGTCGGTCTGTGACAAATACACGCTACTCCGAATTTGCCACGGTACGAGGTTGACGCCCGCGTTCAAAGAAACAAACTGCGAGGATTGCTTGCCTGTCGGAGAAGATAGCTGATAGCTACTGGCTGAATAGTTCGAAAATCCGGCGCTCTCACCATAGTTCAAATCCAACACGCCAAAGTCGTTGCCCGGTTTGCTGGCCGCCTGCGGAACCGTAAACTCCAGGATCAGTTCGCCGCGGTCGTATTTTTCATGGGCACTTTCAATAATCTCATTGATAAAGAGACAAGGCGCCGGCGGCCCTTCGCTTTGGCTATTGGCGTTGTCGGCGCGTTTAAATAATTCGGCCGCCTTAGCCGTATAAAACCTGGTTTTGAGCTTGAGCTTTTGGATGGTGCTTGCGTTCAGGCAAGGTCGCGCGTTATCTGAGCCCTCAACTTCTTTAAAGAGAATCTGCATGGTATCGATTCGTTTGCCGTTTATATGGACCTCCACACCAAACAAGCCGGCGGGCGTGGCGAGCATCTTTTTCAACTTGGACTTATCTATGCCGCGAAACATATTCGGATCGAGAAAGTTGGTATTAAATTCGCTGTCGTCAACGACCTGCGAGTCCTCTTGGGGCGCTGAGGGTGCAGCTTCATCGCCCTGCGCTGCATGGGTGTGTGCGGCATAGGCCGCACATATCAGAAACAACCCGCTGAATACGAAGGCTTGCATGAATATCCAAGATTAATTTAGCAATCAGGGCATTTCGCAACATATGGATGAGCGATCTACTTTCCATCCAATATTTGTTTTGTATAAAAGACCTCGGCTCCGTAATCGTTCAGTGCACTGTGGCGAATCTTCATGGAACTATCCGGCGGTACCGGCAAGCCCTCTACTTTGAACTTGGCGCGCTCGTTGGGCGCGATCATCCGGCTATTACTGATCTCTATATTGGATGCGGCACCCTCGAGCCGCACGGTTGGCATGGACAAATGAAATTTACTGGTGTTGTGCGCTTCGATTTCAAAGGGCTCTTGGGTCGAGGTCCAGCGCCAGACCGTGCTCTCTGCTGCATTGGGTGCGACACGAGCCATGGACTTTGGCCGATAAAACAGTTTGATTCGGGTGCGCACCGCAAATGACAAAGAAGCAGGGTCGGTGCTCTTTGGTGGTACCTCCAGCACATTGAACCAAAAGAGTTTCTCTTGCGCATAGTTCTCGTTTTCACCGATATAGATTAGACGCACTTGTTGTTTTTTGCCGGCCCCGATTTTTGCCAATGGCGGATTGAGCAAAAATGGCACGGCAGAGCTATTTGGTGTTGCTTCGATGTTGTCGTCATCGACCCAAAGTTGCACCAGCGTGCTTTTCTGCTCATCCACATTGACCAGTTTCACGTTGACCTCGCGCTGGCCCTCGTCATAGACAATGCGGGTACCCTCAATCACAACTGCAGCATGGCCCGACAAGGCGAAGCAAAAAGTGAGGATTGCCCATAGGCCAGTTGCTACGGTCTGGATAGGGTTTCTTCTATTGTCTTTGTACATCACGTTTCATTTCCATTCATTTAGGTGACAGCCAGCTTCATCTTTTCGCTGTTTGGCTTCTGGTCCTGCGTAAGGCGGTTTCAATTCAATCCGATTACAAAGGGCAAAGTCACATACAAATCACCGGGACGCAGCACCAATCCATCTGAGGAAGTAGCGGTGTAGCGAATGGCAAAGTTGAGTTTTTCATTCGCTGCATTGGGCGCCGAATTATTGAAACCGGCAGCGCGCATAAAGTTATATGCAGTCGTGCCCTTTTGGTTCACGACGGTGCTTTGTGTCCAGTCGTTGTTAAATATCAGGAGTTCGACCGTTAAGTTGGTCGCGTTAAGGGCTTGTCTATCTGCGCGTGCGAGTCCCAAAATATCGGTATTTTGGGAAGTCGTATCAAACTGAATCGCAGATAACTTGTTGGTACTTAAGCAGTCGCTATCCGCGTTTCCTTGGTCGCGCAAACTGACGGAGAAATAGGCGACACCCGAAACACTGTTGGCTCGCTGCGCAATCGGTGCAACCTTGACATTGGCATTGGGTGGACCTTCGTTGACAGACGCTATCAGCATGCATGGCGAGGCTTTGACCGCCCCCGCAATGCGCAACGTGAATCCATGCGTACCGTCGTCAAATTGCTGAGCGTATGCCTGGTTTGAGGCCAGGGCGCAGCTCATAGGCAAGGCGGATAAACAGATCCGCCAGCGCGATCTAAAAATTTGCATAAGTGTTTCGAGAAAGCGCGTCGTAACGCGCTAAGTGCATGGGGTTCGTAGTAAAAGGTGCCGGTCCAAGTACGCAGGTCTGGAAAAGTGAGCGCGGGAGTTTGTGTCCAAGCGCGCTGCTCGTTGACACCAAAGCAAGTTCTGCATATGCCAGCCTTGACAAGCAGTACCGCGGGTCAGCGGCATCGCTTGGTCTGAGCTGGGCTCTAGCAGCGGCTTCCTAAGGATGTACGGAGTTAAAACACGGCGTAGCTGACCATGACCGTGCCTTCTATGGCTCCAGCCCCAATATCAGTATCGGCGGAGACCGTTTTGACAATCGTTAATTGGAAATTTTGCGTACTCGTCACGGAGGTAGCTACTAAACCCGTTTGCGAACTGGTGTTAGATGCTCCGGCGAACGTCACAGTGCTTGGACTGGCAGGAATGCTGCTAATCGCTTGAACACCGTTGCTATTTACGGAGGACAGACCGATGGCAATGCCGGTGGCCTTTGCGGCTAACGCAGTGTTTTGAATGTAGTTTGCGCTACTGAGGCTTACTACCTGCGCTGCTGGTGCGTAAAAAACGGTGTTGAAAGTGGTTGCGGTACCGCAGTTGTTGGCGCTACCACTCCCGTCTGAAAGACCTATAGAGAATTGCCTGGGGATTGACAAACTTGCGCCTACTGCTGCGGCTTTAGTGGTGGCGTTCACCGAGATCTGTGGTAGCGCCAGCGTAGCGGCAGTCCCACCGACCGCTGAGTTAATTCTTAAATAACAGGTCGTTGCAGTTACCGTCCCGGTGATGCTCAAAGTCGCATCGGCCACCGTCTGGGCATGGCTGATGTGGCTGCCCGATAGAGCCAAAAGAGCCATGTAGATGAGTTGCGACTGGCCCGCTATTTTTTTTGAAATAAATTTCATAATTCCCCCGTTAAACAATTACAAATTACATTATTTGGCCGCACCTTTGAGCAGGTGGACAAGATGCTTGTGACAGCAATTTAAATTTATCATGAAAATAATAAAAATAAACATAAAAATAATTAAAATCCTTTAAAAAATAGTAAAAATATGATATTTATCACTCCTTTGGGGGAGTTTTTTCCGAAAAAGGAGTGCTTACGTCGCGCTACCGATGTCCATAGAAGGGCGCCTTAGAGTCGCCGTCCAGGGCCTGGGGCGATCTTGGCGATCGGCTCCAGGCGCGCGCATGTGCGCAGTTGATCGCCATGGGGAGCGGACACTCCGGTCCGGGCCCCTTTTACCTAACTGGCCTGAGATTTCACACTGCTTTGCAAGTTTCTTCACGGCCAGGGCGCCTGCCCTGCGCTAGAGTGCGCGGTATGAATGCCCCCTTAAACCTCAGCTCCCAGGACGCTATCGCCCGCGCCGCTTTGCAAGCACGCGTGGTGCAGGCGCTGAGCCGAGAGTTGCCGCAGCATGCGTTGCTTTTTCAGGCCGAAGACACCACGCCCTATGAATGCGACGGCCTAACCGCCTACCGCCAGCGTCCGCTGGTCGTGGCCCTGCCCGAGACAGAGGCGCAGGTGCAGGCGGTGCTGCGCAGCTGCCATGCGCTGGGCGTGCCGGTGGTGGCGCGCGGGGCGGGCACCGGCCTGTCGGGCGGCGCTATGCCGCATGCCTTGGGCGTCACGCTGTCTCTGGCTAAGTTCAACAAAATCCTCAAGGTGGACCCGCTGGCGCGCACTGCCCGGGTGCAATGTGGCGTGCGCAATCTGGCCATCAGCGAAGCGGCAGAGCCCTACGGCTTGTATTACGCGCCGGACCCCAGCAGCCAGATCGCCTGCACCATAGGCGGCAACGTGGCCGAAAACTCGGGCGGCGTGCATTGCCTCAAATACGGCCTGACGCTGCACAATGTCTTGCAAGTGCGCGGCTTTACCGCCCAGGGCGAGCCCATCACCTTTGGCGGCGAAGCGCTGGACGCGCCAGGCTACGACCTGCTCAGCCTAGCTGTGGGCAGCGAAGGCATGCTGGCCGTCACGCTGGAGGTGCTTGTCAAGCTGGTGCCCAAACCGCAATTGGCGCGCTGCATCATGGCCAGCTTTGAAGATGTGCGCAAAGCCGGTGACGCGGTCGCCGCCGTCATCGCCGCAGGCATCATCCCGGCCGGTCTGGAAATGATGGACAAGCCCATGACCGCTGCCGTGGAAGCCTTTGTCCACGCCGGTTACGACCTGAACGCAGCAGCCATACTGCTGTGCGAGAGCGATGGCACGCCCGAGGAAGTAGAAGAAGAAATCGTGTGCATGAGCGAGGTCTTGCGCCAGCACGGCGCTACTGCCATTGCGGTCAGCCAAAGCGAGGCCGAGCGTCTGCGCTTTTGGAGCGGGCGCAAAAACGCCTTCCCCGCCAGTGGCCGTATCAGCCCGGACTACATGTGCATGGACAGCACCATCCCACGCAAGCGCCTGGCCGACATCCTGCTGGCGATTGCCGAGATGGAGAAGAAATACCAGTTGCGCTGCGCCAACGTCTTTCATGCGGGTGACGGCAATTTGCACCCCCTCATCCTGTTTGATGCGAACGACTCGGACCAGCTGCGCCGCTGCGAACTCTTTGGCGCCGAGATTTTGGAAACCAGCGTCGCCATGGGTGGCACGGTGACCGGCGAGCACGGTGTGGGCGTGGAAAAACTCAACTCCATGTGCGTGCAGTTCAGCGCGGCCGAAAATGCGCAAATGTTCGCAGTCAAGCGCGCGTTTGACCCGCAAGGCCTGCTCAACCCCGGCAAAGTCATCCCCACTTTGCAGCGCTGCGCCGAATACGGCAAAGAACTGGTGCGTGGCGGCAAGCTCAAGCACCCGGACTTGCCGCGCTTTTAAGCATGGCGACCAGCGAAAACGTTCTTGCTGCATTTGCCGGGTAAAACGGCAGGTTCCGCCGGGGTAAAAAGCCAGCAACCGCTGGTGTGTTGTGATTGCGTGACAATTGCACCTCGCGACGCCTTGGCATAAAGCTTCCCGCTGCGCTGGACCCCGCGTTCGGTTTTAACAAAGAAGGAGACCTCACTGTGACCCGTTTGCAAACCCGCCCCCCCGAGCCTTTGGGCCGCCGTACCCTGCTGCAGGCCGCTGCTGTAGGCGCTGCCGGTCTGGCCTTCCCCGCCTGGTCGCAGGCTACCTGGCCGGCCAAACCCGTGACCTTGGTCGTACCTTTTCCAGCCGGTGGCGGCACCGATGCATTTGCTCGGCCCATGTCCGCGCAGTTTGCGCGCCTGACCGAAAAGCAGTTGATCATCGACAACAAAGGCGGCGCGGGTGGCACGCTAGGTGCCGGCGTCGCGGCCAAAGCAGCGCCTGATGGTTACACCTTGTTCATGGGCGCGGTACACCACACCATCGCCCCCAGCATGTACCCCAAGCTGGACTACGACTTGGAGCGCGACTTTGTGCCTCTCATATTGGTGGCCGCCGTGCCGCAGGTGCTGGTGATCAACCCGAAAAAAGTGCCCGCCGCCAACTACGCGGAATTTCTGGCCTTTGTGCGCAAAAACCCCGGCAAGCTGAACTACGGCTCGGCCGGTGGTGGTACCTCGCACCACCTCGCGGGCGAATTGTTTAAGCTGCAGACCAATACCTTTATCACCCACATCCCTTACCGGGGCGCGGGCCCCGCACTCCAAGACCTGATTGCCGGCAATGTGGACATGATGTTCGACGGCCTGGGCTCATCGGCGGCGCACATTAAGGGCGGGCGCATCAAGGCCTTAATGGTCTCTGGCACCAAACGCAACCCGGCTTTCCCGGATGTGCCGTGCTCCACCGAATTGGGCTTACCCGACTACACCGTCAGTACCTGGTATGGCGTCTGGGCGCCCAAAGGCACACCGGCGGACATCCAGGCCCGTGCGGTAGAAGAAATCCGCCGTGCTTGCCAGACCGATGAAGCCAAGATCACCTGGGCTAATCAAGGCGCCGATTTCCCCAACCTGGCGGGTGCGCAGTTCGACGGTTTTATCAAAGCCGAACTGGCCAAATGGTCCAAGGTTGTAAAAGCCTCGGGCGCGAAGCTCGATTAGGTTTTTTTGTAGAGGGCGGCCGCAGCAGCGGCTGCCTGGTTTGAGCCCGCATCTGGCTTAGCACGCGTTTACCCATGTCCCAACACAACCTTTTTTCCGCGCTGCGCGCAGGCTTCCCGCGCGATCTGGACCAGACTGCGGTGCAGACCGAAAGCGGCTTGCATTACTCCTGGCGCGACCTGGACCGCGCCACCGCCATGCTGGCCAATTTGCTGCAATCGCTGGGTTTACCCGCAGGCAGCCGTATCGCGGCGCACGTGGACAAATCGGTCGAAGCCATGTTGCTCTACTTAGCCACGTTGCGTGCGGGTTATGTCTATTTGCCGCTGAACGTGGCCTACCAAAGCGCCGAGTTGCAGTACTTTTTGGGCAATGCCGAACCAGCGGTGCTGGTCTGTAGCCCGCGCGACTTTGGCTGGGCCAGCAAGCTGGCGTTTCAGTCCGGCACGCAATATGTTTTTACCCTGGACGATCAGCGCCAGGGCAGCTTGCTCGAACGCGCCGCGCAGCACAGCGATGTGCATACCGTCGCACCGCGCAAAGCAGACGATCTGGCCGCCATGGTGTACACCAGCGGCACCACCGGCCGCAGCAAAGGCGCCATGCTCAGCCATGGCAATTTGCTTTCTAACGCCAAGGTGCTGAAAGACTATTGGGGCTGGACGAAAACAGGAGGTTCTGACGGGCGTGGCGATGTGCTCATCCACTGCCTGCCCATCTTTCACGTACATGGTCTGTTTGTCGCGCTGCATGGTGCGCTGCTCAATGGCAGCAAGATGATCTGGATGGCGCGCTTTGAGCCTAAGCAGGTGCTGGCCTATTTGCCGCAAGCCACCGTCTTTATGGGCGTGCCTACTTTGTATGTGCGCCTGCTGGGCGAGGCTGGCCTGACGGCGCAGGCCTGCGCGAATATGCGCTTGTTTGTGGCGGGCTCCGCGCCCTTGCTTTTGGAGACTTTCCAGGACTGGACGGCGCGCACCGGCCACACGATTTTGGAGCGCTACGGCATGAGCGAAACCGTCATGCTCGCGTCCAACCCTTATGCGCCTGATGCGCGCCATGACAGCCAGGCCGAACGGCGCGGTGGCACCGTAGGCTTTGCGCTACCCGGAGTGCAACTGCGCGTCAGCAGTAGCGAAGGTAAGCGCTGCGCGGTAGGCGAGGTGGGCAATATCGAAGTGCGCGGCCCCAATGTGTTTAGCGGCTACTGGCGCATGCCGGAAAAAACTGCCGAGGAATTCACGGCGGATGGCTACTTCAAAACCGGCGACGTGGGCGTGGTGGACGCGCGCGGCTATGTCAGCATCGTGGGCCGCAGCAAAGACCTCATCATCAGCGGCGGCTACAACGTCTACCCCGCCGAGATCGAGGGCTACATCAACGCCATGCCTGGCGTGGCCGAGAGCGCACTGGTCGGCGTGCCGCACCCGGACTTTGGCGAAGTTGGCGTGGCCGTAGTCATTGCCAAACCCGGCGCTGCCCCCGATGCCGATGCCATTGTCCAATCGCTCAAAGCGAACCTGGCAAATTTCAAAATTCCTAAGCGCTGCTTTGTGCTGCCCGAACTGCCGCGCAATGCCATGGGCAAAGTGCAAAAAAATCTGTTGCGTCAGCAATACCAAAACCTATTCACCGCCTAAGCGGTACCGCATGCGCCAAGCCATCCAAAACCTCGAAGAATCCAAAATCCGCGAGGTCGCCAACGCCGGCATGGACCGCAGCGATGTGCTGGCCTTTTGGTTTGGCGAGAGCGACGAAGTCACGCCCGATTTCATCCGCCAGGCGGCTATCGAATCGCTGCAGTCGGGCGAGACTTTTTACAGCCACAACTTGGGCCTGCCGGCACTGCGCGAGGCCGTGGCGCAGGCCATGGCAGCCAAGCACCCGGGCGCGTCGGGTAGCGCGCCCATTGGCGCCGAACGCGTCGCCATCACCTCAGGCGGTGTCAACGCGCTCATGCTGGCGGTGCAAGCGGTGGTCGATGCCGGCGACGAAGTGGTCGCCGTCACTCCGGTCTGGCCCAACCTCACCGCGCAGCCCCTCATCATGGGCGCGCGCGTGCGTACCGTACCCCTGAGACCGCAAGCGGGCGCCTGGACTTTGGACTTGGACGCTTTGCTAGCGGCCATCACGCCCGCCACCAAGCTGCTGATCATCAACGCGCCCAACAACCCCACCGGCTGGACCTTAAGTCGCGAAGAGCAAAGCGCCATATTGGCGCACTGCCGCCGCACCAGCACCTGGATCCTGGCAGACGAGGTCTATGAAAACCTGTATTTCGCGCCTTCCGCCAACGCATGCGCAGCCAGTTTTTTAGATATTGCTGAGCCCGAAGATAAGCTCATGGTGGCGCATAGTTTTTCTAAAAGCTACTTAATGACAGGCTGGCGTTTGGGTTGGCTGGTGCTGCCGCCATCCGCTACAGGGGCCATGAGCAAGCTCATCGAATTCAACACCTCTTGCGCCAGCGTATTTACCCAGCGCGCGGCGCTTCTGGCGCTGCAGCGACGCGATGAAGTCACGCCGCGCGTGGTACGCCATTTGCAAGCCTGCCGCGACACTCTGGTGCCAGCGCTGCAATCCATCCCCGGCTTGAAAGTGGCCAGCCCCAAAGGCGGCATGTACGCTTTTTTCGAGCTGCCCGGTCACCCGGATTCGCTGACTACCGCCAAGCGCCTGGTGGCAGAGGCTGGGCTGGGATTAGCGCCCGGCGCCGCTTTTGCGCCCGAGTCCGGCAGCTGGCTTCGCTGGTGCTTTGCCTCTAAAGACTTAGGGCGTTTAACGCAAGGCGTGGATCGCTTGCGGGGCTGGTTGGGGACCGCTAAGCCGCTTTAGACGCGATGACGTCCGCAGTTTGGGTGGAGGTTTACCAGCTATCGACCATGCCACCGCGCAACGGACCAGTGCGGCCTGCCTCTAATGCTCGGGCAAGCCAAGTGCGGGTATCGGCCGGGTCGATGACCGAGTCCACCTCCAGGCTGGCTGCCATGTTGATGGCGCTGCCGTTTTCTACGTGTTGCGCCAGCAGTTGCGCGAACAAGGCATCGCGCTGCGGGCCTTCGGGCTGGGCCTCTAACTCTTTCTTAAAGCCCAGGCGCACTGCGCCTTCCAGGCCCATGGCGCCGAATTCGCCGCTGGGCCAAGAGATGGTGCAAAGCGGCGCATGAAAGCTGCCAGCCGTCATGGCCATAGCACCCAGGCCATAGCCTTTGCGCAGCACCACACTCATAAAAGGCACGCGCAGATGCGCCGCGGCCACAAACATGCGGCTGACATGGCGCACCTGGGCGCGGGTTTCGATCTCCGGGCCGACCATAAAGCCCGGCGTATCCACCAGACTGAGTAGCGGCAGGCCGTGGGCATTGCAGAGTTGCATAAAGCGCGCAGCTTTGTCCGCCGCGTCGGCGTCTATAGCGCCGCCCAGATGCAGCGGGTTGTTGGCAATGCAGCCCAGCGCTTTGCCTTCGATGCGCAAGAGCGCGGTGTGTATGCCTGCGCCAAAGCCAGCGCGCAGCATCAGCACGCTGCCGGTATCGCCAATGCCCTCGATGGCCGCGCAGCTGTCATACACGCGCAAACGGTTCTCTGGTACGACATCGCGCAAGCGCAGTGCGTCGGGGGCTTGCCAATTTTTGCTTGGACTTGCAGGGTTGAAAAAGCCCAGGTACTGTTGCGCTGCCTGCACCGCCTGTGCTTCGTCTTGCACCAGGATGTCAATGACGCCGTTGGCGTGTTGTACGTCGCTGGGGCCAATAGCCTCGGGCGCGTAGACGCCTAGGCCGCCGCCCTCGACCATAGCCGGGCCACCCATGCCGATGTTGCTGGCGCGCGTGGCGATGATGACATCGCAGCAGCCCAGCAAGGCGGCATTGCCCGCAAAGCAGCGCCCGGTGGTGATGCCGATGACGGGCACTTGCCCGTTGAGTCGCGCAAAGCTGGCAAATGTGGCCACGTGCAGGCCGGCCAGGATGGGCATGTCCACATCGCCGGGCCGTCCACCACCGCCTTCGGCAAACAGGATGACGGGTAGTTTGTTTTCGAGTGCAATGCCCAGCATGCGATCAGTTTTTTGGTGGTTGCGCATGCCTTGCGTTCCGGCCAGTACCGTGGCGTCGTAGGCCATGACCACGCAGGCCTGGCCGTTGACCGTGGCGGTGCCGCAGACCATGCCGTCGCCGGGCGTGTTGCGCATCAGGTCATCAGCATTACGGCGCTTGCTTTGTGCGGCCACCGCGAGCGCGCCGTATTCGGAAAAGCTACCAGCGTCGATCAGGTCGGCGATGTTTTCGCGGGCACTGCGCAAGCCCAGCGCGTGCCGCTTGGCCATGGCCTCGGGGCGGCTGGCGTCTAGCGTGAAGGCGTGACGCGCTTGGACGCGGGCTAGGTCGGGGCGTGCTTGCGCGTCCACGATCGGGATTTCGGCGCTTGCTGCTTGCCCCGCTATTTCAGGCGCAGCGTGCAGTGCGCCATGGGACGCTTTAGCCGAGCCTAAGTTTGCTTGTGATTGGGCTTGTACTGCCGGCAATTGAACCTGCGCCAGGTCCAGCCGTAGTAATACCTCCCCCTGTTGCACGGTGTCGCCCGCCGCACACAGCATCTCGCGCACGGTGCCGGCGCTTGGTGCGCAGATTTCGTGTTCCATCTTCATGGCTTCGAGCACTAGCAGCAGTTGGCCATGCTGTACCGCCTCGCCGGGGGTTACCAGCAGTTGAACAACATGGGCTTGCAAGGGGGAGCGCAGTTCAGTCATGGTCGTGGTTCATCGTTCTGTCAAGGATGTGCAAGATCGCCGTCAGCGCGCCGGTTATGCTGGTGGGCAAAGGCGTCAACGTGGCGCCGCTTGGGCCGGATTGTCCGGTAGAAATGGTGTGTGGCGTGTCTCCTGCTGAACTGGTGCCTTTGGTCGAACTGACGCGCGGCGGGCATAGCGAGTGCCTGCACTTTGGCGCGGTGGCGGTAGTCGATAAATATGGCGTGGTGCTCGCGCATGCGGGCAGCCCGCAGTTCGTGAGCTTCACCCGTTCTACGCTGAAGGTCTTGCAGGCTTTGCCTTTGTTGCAATCAGGTGCTGCCCAGGCGCTGGGCTTGTCGCAAGCCGAATTGGCGTTGCTCTGCGCCAGCCATAACGGCGAAGCCATGCATGTGCAAACGGCAGAGTCCATCCTGGCCAAGGCCGGGCAGGACTACCGCGTGCTGCGCTGCGGCTGCCATGTGCCGGGCTTGTTCACCCTGCTGGATAAAGCGCCGCCCGATGGTTTGGCGTATGACGAGCGGCACCACAACTGCAGCGGTAAGCACGCAGGCTTTGTCGCAATGTGCGTGCAGCAGGGCTGGCCGGTACAGGACTACACCGAGCCCGCGCACCCTTTGCAAGGTGCGGTACGCGCAGCGGTGGCGGGCGCAGTCGGCATGCGCGAAGAGGACATGCCCATGGGTATAGACGGCTGCTCCGCGCCCAACTACGCCATGCCGCTGGCCCGCTTGGCCCATGGTTATGCACGCCTGGCCACCGGTGCGGCGGATACCGAGTTTGGTGACAGCTTTGCGCTACTGGGTGAGGCCATGACGATGCATCCAGATATGGTGAGTGGTACGGGTCGCAATGACCTGGCCTTGATGCGTGCCGGGCGTGGCGACTGGATCAGCAAGATCGGGGCGGATGGCGTGCAAGTGATGGCCAGCAAAAGCCGGGGCGAGGCCTTTGCCATCAAGATCAGTGACGGTAATAAACCAGCTTTATACGCAGCCACCATAGCTGTGTTGGAGCAGTTAGGTTGGATGGATGAGGTGCAAGCGGCTGAGCTTGATGTTTGGCGCGGCGCGGACATCCTCAGTGCAAGGGGTTTGGCTGTGGGGGCACGGAGGGCTTGCTTTGGGTTAGAGGTGCGGGCTTAAGCGGTGCTGGGAGCCTGGCCAATTGGGCGGTATTTGGTTTTTGGGTGAGGTTTTCCCTGTGGGACTTTTTTTATCCCCCGCTTCCCCCCCGCCCCTTCACCCCGGCTGGGGTGAAGGGGAGCCTTAACAGCCGATTTGATTCTTTCCTATTTTGATGGGGGAGCTGGTGCGTGAGGTTGCGGTACGGGCTTGTTCGCCTGGATTGGTGAACGATGCAGTCGCAGTTAATGGCTTGACGCCTGGCGCGGCGCGACTGTGGTTATGACTTTGGTTAGTGCTGCGGCTAAGGTGGCCCATGCAGTTGCGCTTGCAGTTGCGGCTGCTGGAGTGGAAGCGGGAGCAGCCCCAGCGGTAGCAGCGCGCGCTGCCCCACTCGCCATAGGCCGTGCTGAGCAACGCAGCGGCGAACGGATCAGGGCGGGCGCTTGTTTGAGCGTAGCGAGTTTGCGCCCGACCCCGGGCGATGCGAGTAGCGCAAGGTAGCCCTCAGGGCCACGGCCTTTGGCTCGCCTTTCTTTTGCTTACTTTTCTTCGGCGAAGCAAAGAAAAGTGAGGCCTGCGGCAGGCAACAAGCCCGCTGCAAGCCAAAGAAAGAAACTCGGCCAACAGGGCCGAAACCCTGTTTTATGAACCTCCTACTTGCGGATACCGCGCCCGCCGCTCCAGATCGTCCAAATCGATGTGATTACGCATGTACTGTTGTGTGGCGTCGACCAGCGGTTGGTGGTCCCAGGAGGTACGTTTGCCTTTGGCCAGTGCACTGCCGACCAAGCGGCGGCGCCGTTGACTTGCCAGCACCTGCGCATGTAGTGCCGGGATGTCCCAGCGCATGGCCACTTCTTGCATAAAGCCTTGTAGCGTGTCCGCATGGGCTGCGTCTCCCGCCAGGTTGAGTAGTTCTTGCGGATCGTTGGGCAGGTGGTAGAGCATGCAAATATCGTCTTGGCTATAGATAAATTTCCAGGGCCCGCGCCGGATCATGAAGAGCGGCGTTTTGCTGCCCTCGGCCATGTACTCGCCTATCGCTTCGTCGTGGCCGCCGGTGCCTTGCAAATGTGGCAACAAAGACCGGCCGTCCAGCGGTAATTGCGCATCCACCACACTACCGGCTAGTGCCACAAAGGTGGGCAGCAGGTCGATGGTGGACACACTGTGCGCTACTTTTCGAGGCGCAAAGCGTGAAGGCGCGTGGATGATCAGGGGTACGCGCGCAGCCATTTCAAACCAATGCATCTTGTACCAAAGCCCGCGCTCTCCTAGCATGTCGCCATGGTCCCCGGAGAAGACCACGATGGTGTCATCGCCCAAGCCGCAAGCGTTCAGCGTCTTCAGTAGTTCGCCGACTTTGCTATCCACATAACTGCACGCGCCGAAGTAGGCGCGCCGGGCACGCGCAATCGCTTCTGCTGCCAAAGGCTTGTCCCATAAATCCATCACTTTGAGCAGGCGCTTGGAGTGTGCGTCCTGGGCTTCTTGCTCTATGGTGTGACTTGGCATGGGGATGTCCATGCCCTCGTACAAATCCCAAAACTCTGCGGGAATCGTGTACGGATCGTGCGGGTGCGTCATCGAAACCGTCAAGCAAAAGGGCTGTGCCGGTGTGTTGCGTACATGGTCGTAAAGGTATTGGCGTGCCTTGAAAACCACCTCTTCATCAAAGTCCAATTGATTGGTGCGCACACAGGGGCCTGCTTGCAGTACGGACGACATATTGTGGTACCAGCTGGGGCGCGTTTCCAGCGCGTCCCAGTTGACGGTCCAGCCGTAATCTGCGGGGTAGATGTCGCTGGTCAGCCGCTCTTCGTAGCCGTGCAATTGGTCGGGCCCACAAAAATGCATCTTGCCTGATAAAGCGGTGCGATAGCCCAGATTGCGCAGGTAGTGCGCGTACGTGGGAATGTCGGCGGACAGGTCCGCCGCATTGTCAAAGCCGCCTATGCCCGAGGGTAGCTGCCCGGTCACCAGGCTAAAACGCGAGGGTGCGCACAGCGGGCTGTTGCAGTAGGCCGAATCAAACACTACGCCCTCGCGCGCCAGGCGGCTTAGGTGCGGCATCTGGATCGGCGAGGCCGTGTCGTGCAGTGGCAACAGTGGCGCGGCCATCTGGTCGGTCATGATGAACAGGATATTGGGGGGCTTGGGCGAGGTACGCATAGGGCTAGTTGGTTTCGCTGGGAAGCGCCGATGGTAGCGGCTGCTTGGCGCAGGTGGGCTCGGTCTGGCCCGCGACGCCCGCGGACGTGCGACAGGCCTTTTGATGGCGCCCATTGCCATAAAAAGCACCGTCCAATAGCCCATTGTCTGATCTAGCGCAGATTCGGGGGCGGTGATGGCGCTTAGCCTGTGGTTTTCTATTTGAAGGATTCAGCTATGAAAATTCTTGTGGCCATTGACGGCTCCCCCAGCGCCTTACGCGCCACCGAATACACGGTCCAACTGGTTGCATCGGTGCGCGCCAAGTCGAAAATCACGCTGATTTCGGTCCACGATGACACGGCCTTCAAGCATATGAAGAGGCACACACCTAAAGGCGCGCTGGCCGACTACCTGCGTGAATTGAGTGACAAAGACTTGCTGAGCGCCCGCAAATTGCTGGACAAGGCCGAGGTGGCGCATGACATGATTATCAAAACCGGACATGTGGCTGAAGAAATCATCAAAGTTGCCAAGTCGGGCAAGTTTGACTTGATCGTCCTCGGTGCCAAGGGGCGCTCGGCTTTTGGCGATTTGCTGCTTGGTTCGGTATCGCAGCGCGTGGCCAGTGCCAGCAAGCTGCCGGTCACGCTTATCAAGTAAGCGCAGGCGATGGTGGCTGCTCAGGTGCCGGAGCTACCGGCCAATAACGCGTTGGGACTTTGGGCGCTGATATTGCGTTTGCGGCCCATCAATATCATTACCGGCCCATTGATTTACGGCATGCTGGTGCCGTTGGTTTTACTGGACCTTTCGGTGTGGGTTTATCAGTATGTGTGTTTCCCGGTTTATAAATTGCCGCGCATCGTGCGGGCGCCGTTCAATGCCTTTGACCGGCAGGAATTGCGTTACCTGGACTGGGTGTCCAAAGCGCATTGCAGCTATTGCGCATACGCCATGGGCGTCGCTGCTTTTTCCTCAGCGGTAATACAGGCTACCGAAGCCTATTTTTGCCCCATCAAGCACCAGCACAAACTAGCGGTCGTAAAGGCCAGCGCAGTACCTTATGTGGAATACGAAGAGCCGGAGGGCTTTGACTTTGACGCCAGGCTCGAAACACTGCGGCAGTTGCAGACGGGCGAGCATTCCAACCATCCATCCACATAAGCCTAAGTCACTATCCACTTAGGCCTTGAAGCCATGAAATGCCACGGCCTGCGACATCGCAATTGCGCGGCCCTGGCACTGCAAGGCGCGAAGGCAAAGCGGCAGCCCATTGCTGTTTAAAAGCTTGACCCACATCAATTGCGTTATGGGCCAGCGACCTAGTATGAAGACATTCCCGGCGTTGCTTACGAAGCGTGATGGTTTCGCGACTCAGGAACGGTTTTAACCCTGGAGAGTAACCATGCAAATCGGCAAAGAAAAACTCATGTGGATGTACGAAAAAATGGTCGAAATACGCTACTACGAAGAGACCATGGCAGCGGTGTATATGGAGGGCAAATTGCCCCCATCGATTCAAAAAGGCTTGGCCTTTGATATTGGGGGCGGACCGGTGCCCGGCGAGATGCATTTGGCCGCTGGGCAAGAGCCAGTGGCCGTGGGAGTATGCGCGCACTTGAGCGACGATGACACTGTGGTAGGCACGCATAGGCCGCACCATTTTGCGATCGCTAAAGGCGTGCCGCTCAATGCCATGACGGCAGAAATGTTCGGCAAGGTTACCGGCCTTGGCAAAGGCAAGGGCGGGCATATGCACTTGTTTGACAACGCGCACAAATTTAGTTGCAGCGGTATCGTCGGCGCGAGTATGCCAATTGCCTGTGGCACCGCGCTGGCCGCGAAAAAAATGGGTAAGAACTGGGTGTCCATTGCTTTTTTCGGCGAAGGTGCAGCCAACCAAGGCTCGTTCCATGAGTCCTTGAATTTGGCGGCCGTGTGGAAGCTGCCAGTGGTGTTTGTTTGTGAGGACAACCAGTGGGCTATTTCAGTTCCTAAGTCCAAGGCGACATCGGTGCAATGGGTGACCGACCGCGCCGCAGGCTACGGCATACCTGGCATACGCGTCGCAGACAACGATGCAGTCGCGGTGTTTGAAGCTATGGCCCCGGCGATTGCGCGGGCCCGCCATGGCGAAGGGCCCACGCTTATAGAAGTGCGCACCGACCGCTATTTCGGGCATTTTCAGGGCGACCCCGAAACTTACCGACCCAAAGATGAAGTGGCGCAGCTGCGCCAGCGTGACCCGATTGGCTTGTTGTCTAAGCTATTGAAAGAGCGGAGATTTATGAGTGCCGAGGAAGAGGCCGCGGTGGTGCAAAAAGCGCAGCACCGCGTGACCCAGGCATTTGCGTTTGCACGCAGTAGCGCCTACCCCGATGCACAAGACGCGCTAGCCGATGTCTTTGTGCAAGACCACGCATTCACGAGGGCATTGGTATGAAAACAGAACGCATATTGACCATGGCGCAAGCCATTTCAGAAGCTATCGCGCAAGAGATGACGCGTGATAGCTCGGTGTTTGTGATGGGCGAGGACATTGGCAGCTACGGCGGAATTTTTGGCGCTACTGGCGGTTTGCTCGACAAGTTTGGCAAAGAGCGGGTGATGGATACGCCCATCTCCGAGACCGCGTTTATCGGCGCAGCTACGGGGGCTGCGTCTGCCGGGTTGCGGCCCGTGGTGGAGCTGATGTTTGTAGACTTTTTTGGGGTCTGCATGGATCAAATCTACAACCACCTGGCCAAGAACACGTATATGTCCGGCGGCCATGTGAAGTTGCCGGTGGTACTGACGACAGCCATAGGCGGCGGCTACAACGACGCGGCCCAGCACTCGCAATGCCTGTATTCCATCTTTGCGCACATGCCGGGTATCAAGGTGGTGGTGCCATCGAATGCGTATGACGCCAAAGGCTTGATGACGGCAGCGATTCGCGACGACAATCCGGTGCTGTTCATGTACCACAAAGGCATCATGGGCCTGCCATGGATGGCCTATCTGGAAGGCAGCAGCAATGCAGTGCCTGAGGAGGCTTACACCATCCCTTTAGGTCAGGCCAAAGTGATGCAAGAGGGGACAGACCTGACCATCGTCAGCCTGAGCCAAATGGTGCAAAAAGCCATGCTCGCGGCGCATCAACTGCAAGGCCAAAGCATCCATGCGGAAGTGTTGGACTTGCGCACGCTGGTGCCCTTGGATAAAGAGGCGATTCTCAAGTCGGTGCGTAAAACCGGGCGCCTGCTCATTGCCGACGAAGACTACCTGGGCTTTGGCCTGAGCGGTGAGATTGCCGCCTTGATTGCCGAGAATCTGGATACGGTTTCGCTCAAGGCGCCGGTGATGCGCCTGGCCGTACCCAATGTGCCAATTCCCTATAGCCGACCCTTAGAGCAATTTGTGATTCCCCAAGTGACCGACATCGTGCAAGCAGCGCAGGCCTTGCTAGTAGGTAAGTTGGCCAAGGCGGCGGCTGCATGATGGAGATCCAATTACCTGCCTCGGTGTGGACCGGCGGGCAGGAAGAGGCAGAGGCCCTGCTGGACAAATGGCTGGTGGCGCCCGGTGTACCGGTGCGCAAGGGGCAAGTGCTGGCGACAGTGGTGCTGGTGAAGGCGGCTATCGATGTGGAGGCGCCGCAGGATGGGCAAATCACTTCGATAGCCGTGCAGGATGGCGAGAGCTTTGGTGCGGGGACGGTGTTGGCGCACTTTGACGCTACATGAGCCTTGCGTCAGGGAGGTTTGCGCCATGGTTTTGAAAACGCGCGCATTAGCGTGGTGGGCCGCAGGTCTGGCGGCTTCGGGTGTTCTGGCGTACTTTGCGTACGGGCAATTGTTAGGGCCGCAAATCACCTTGGAGCCGGTTCTGCAAGGCACTTTGGTACACACGATCGTGGCCAGTGGGCGCGTAGAGACGGCGCACCGCATCAACCTGGGTTCGCAAATCACCGGCACGGTGCGTAGCGTGTTGGTAACTGAAGGCCAGGCCGTTAAGCGTGGGCAATTGCTATTGGAAATGGATGGCAGTGAGTTGCAGGCTAATTTGGCACAGGCTACTGCTGCTGAGCAATTGGCGCTGAGCAACTTGCGTTTGCTTTCAGAACTCAAGCAACCACTAGCCGATCAGGCCGTGGCGCAGGCGCAGCTCAATCTGCGCAGCGCGCAGCGCACTGCGGCGCGTGCCCAAGAGTTGTATGCGCAAGGCTTTTATGGTGCCGCTGCCACCGAAGAGGCGCAACGCGCATTGGACTTAGCTCAAACTCAGGTCACCATCGCGAAGCACCAATGGTCTAGCTTGCAGTCCCCTGGCGCGGAAACCGCCAGCGCCAAAGCCGGCCTGCGCCAAGCGCAAGCCGCATCGCAAACTGCGCAGGCACGTCTGCGCTATAGCCGCATCACCGCACCGGTTGATGGCGTTGTCATGGCGCGTAATGTGGAGGCTGGCGATGGTGTGCAGCCGGGTAAGGTACTCATGGTGCTCTCGCCAGAGGGCAATATCCAGCTAGTGCTGCAAATCGACGAGAAGAATCTCAAATGGTTGCACACCGGGCAAAACGCTTGGGCCTCGGCGGACGCATTTTCCGAACAGAAGTTTGCTGCCCGCGTGGTCTTTATCAACCCGGCGGTGGACCCGCAGCGCGGCGCTATCGAAGTACGACTGGACGTAAGCGAGCCGGTGGCCCAACTACGCCAGGACATGACGGTGTCGGTCGATATTGAAGTGGCGCGACGGCCGCAGGCACTCCATATTCCATTGACGGCGATACACGATGTGAACCAGGCTGCGCCCTGGGTCTTGCTGTGGCGCGATGGCCGGGCGCAGCGCCAGGTCGTGATGCCTGGCTTACAAGCCCAGGGCCGGGTAGAAATTTTGTCCGGCTTGAAGACCGGCGCCTTGTTGGTGCCAGTGGCGCAAAGCACCGTGCGCGAGGGCGATCGCATACGGCAGGCGCTGCCATGAAGCAACGCGCTTGGTTACCTTTCGAAGTGCTGGTGGCTTGGCGCTTTTTGCGCGAAGGGCGCATCCAGACTTTGTTCATCGTGGTCGGTATTGCCATTGGCGTGGCGGTGATTATTTTTATGTCTGCGTTGCTCAATGGTTTGCAAGCCAATTTTGTCAACCGGGTGCTGACAGGACAGGCGCATATCCAGGTGCTGGCTTCCAAAGAGCGTGCGCGTGCTCAAGGCGTGGAGCCTGGCAGCATGGAAGCGGCCACGATGCAAATTCCTTTGCAGCGCGTCAAAGGTATTGACCAGTGGCAAAGCCTGGTGCTGCAATTGCAAGCTATGCCGGAAGTCAAATTGGTCTCGCCTGCCGTGCTGGGCGCAGCGTTGGTGACGCGAGGCGAGGCCAGCCATTCGGTGGCGGTGGTCGGCATGGTGCCAGATTTGTATTTTCAAATCATCGCCTTGCGCGACAAGATGGTGCAAGGCACGCCCGAAATCGGCAGCGATACATTGCTGATAGGCACCGAACTAGCGGCTGACCTGGGTGTGGTGCCGGGCGATCCGCTGCGCATCGCTACTGTGGGCGGCACTGTCTTGACGCTGAAACTGGCCGGCATTTTTGACCTAGGCAACAAAGGCGCCAACAGCCGCAACGTGTTCATGGCCATGCGCACCGCGCAAAGCCTATTCGGCCTGGCCGGTGGCGCCTCCATCTTGGACTTGACGCTGCACGACATCTACGCGGCCGAGGGCGTTGCCCAGCAAATTCAAAGTCACACCGGTTTGCAGGCGGATAGTTGGATGAAGACCAACGAGCAGTTTTTCACCGCTGTTCGGGCGCAGACCACGGCCAATACGGCCATCCGTTTCTTTGTAGCGCTGTCAGTGGGTTTTGGTATCGCCAGTGTGCTGGTGGTTTCGGTAGTGCAACGCTCTCGCGAGATCGGCATCTTGCGTGCCATGGGCGTACGCCGCGCGCAGGTTATGCGGGTGTTTTTGTTACAAGGCGGCTTACTCGGTTTTGCCGGCGCCCTGGTCGGAGCCCTTATTGGCGCTCTGGCTATGGTGCTCTGGCAGCGCTATATGCGCAATGCAGATGGCAGCATCATGTTTGCCATGGCGATGGATGGTGCTTTGTTTGTGCAGGCCCTAGCGCTGGCCAGTTTGACCGGCCTGCTGTCGGCCTTGGCCCCCGCGCTGCGGGCTGCGCGTTTAGACCCGGTGGTGGCTATTCGTGCCTGAGTTGTCCACCAATCTCAAGCATGTCGCGCCGGTGCTGGAGCTGCAAGGCATTCGCAAATCTTTTAACGTCGGTGCGGACAATGAAATCGAGGTTTTGCATGGCATTGACATGTGCTTGTACCCCGGCGACTTTTGTGCCGTTGTAGGGCCCTCAGGCTCGGGCAAAAGCACGCTGCTCAATACCGTGGGCCTACTGGATAGACCTAGCAGCGGCAGCCTGCGCATCACCGGTCTGGAAACTACGCAACTTAGCGACGCGCAACTGACGCATTTGCGTGGCCATAGCATCGGCTTTGTGTTTCAGTACCACCACTTGCTCAGCGCCTTCAGTGCCCTGGAAAACGTGATGATGCCCATGTACGCAGCCCAAGGCTTGATGGATGCCATCATGCGCGAGCGGGCCGCGCAATTGCTGGACAGCGTGGGCATGCGGCCGTGGCTGCACGCACCGGCCAACCGCCTATCAGGCGGTCAGCAGCAACGGGTGGCAGTGGCGCGCGCGCTGGCTATGCAGCCGGCGCTGATATTGGCCGATGAGCCTACGGGCAATCTTGACTCCAAAAGTGCCGACGGCGTATTTGCCTTGCTGCGCAGTGTGTGCAAAGAGCATGCGACCGCCGTCTTGTTCGTCACCCATAACCCGGAGCTATCGGAGCGCTGCGACCGGACGATTGAAGTGATTGATGGTCGCTTGGGGCAGGGCGCAGGCGAATAAATCTTTGTCGATTCGGTCACCTTGATGAGCCTCTAAGGGTCTGGCGGCGAATGCCCTGCCGGATCTTGTAGTACTTGTGGGCTTTGGCCAGACGCTGGCGCGATGCCGTTACAGTCACCCCATGCCTGTTTCCGAACTGACGGCCTTGCTGCTCTTGTCCACCGTCACCAGCTTCACCCCCGGACCCAATACCACGGTATCTACTGCGATGGCCGCTAATTTTGGGCTGCGCCGCGCCATGCAGTTTGTCTGCGCGGTGCCTATTGGCTGGGGGCTTTTGTTCAGCCTGTGTGCCGCCGGTTTGGGCGCGGTGGTGCTGGCGGTGCCACTGTTGCGCCTGGCGATTCAAGGCTTGGGTATGGCGTATTTGCTATGGTTGGCCTTCAAATTGGCGGGCACCAAAAGTCTGGCGCAGACCGATACGGCGGTGTTGGAAGTGGGCTTTCGCCAGGGTGTGCTCCTACAGTTTGTGAATATCAAGGCCTGGATGCTGGCGCTGACCGTGGTGGGCGGCTGGCTGGCCGGGCGCCAGGATGCGCTGGAGCGCTTTGCCCTCATCCTTCCCTTGATGGTGGCTTTCGGTTTTGTGAGTAATTTGTTTTATGCCGTGTTGGGCTCCATCGCGCGGGAATGGCTAAGCGGGCCCGTGCAGGAGGGCCTGCCCACGGGCTTGCGCTTGCAATGGTTCAACCGTGTCATGGCCGCTTTATTGGTACTGACGGCGCTTTGGATGGCACGCGCATGAACCAGCGCGAGCAAACCCTGGGCATGTGGTTGGGCCTGTTGGCCGTGGTGGTGTTTGCCGTGACGTTGCCCATGACGCGTCTTGCTACCGGGAGCACTGACGACCCCCAACTTTCGGCCTGGTTTATCACCTTCGCGCGGGCCGCGCTGGCCGGCGCCCTGTCGATTGCGTTCTTACTTTTTACGCGCGCCCCCTGGCCTACGCCAGCGCAGCGCAAGCCCTTGTTTTTCGCGCTGCTGGGCAATGTCATCGGTTTCCCGCTGCTGCTGGGCTTTGCCTTGCGCCATGTCACCTCCGGCCATGCGGCAGTCTTTACTGCGCTACTGCCTTTGGCAACGGCGGCCATGTCAGCCTGGGTGCTGCATTTGCGCGCGCGCTTGGCGTTTTGGGTATGTGCCGTTCTGGGCGCTTTGCTGGTGGTGGCTTTTTCTTTGTTGCGCGCCTATCAGCAAGGTTTGGGTTTTGTGCCCGAGTGGGCGGACTTGCTCTTGCTGGGAGCCATCTTGTCAGCGGCGGTGGGCTATGTCTATGGCGCGCAAGTGACGCCTTCGCTGGGCGCAGAGCGGGTGATTTGCTGGGTCTGCGTCATGGCATTGCCACTGACCGTGCCCGGCGCTTTATGGAACTGGCCGCAACAGGCCATTCACACCACGTCCTGGATGGCGTTGGGCTATGTGGGCGTATTTTCGATGTGGGCTGGGTTTTTTGCCTGGTACCGCGGTCTGGCCATGGGCGGTGCTTTGCGCGTGAGTCAGTTGCAGTTGCTGCAACCGTTTTTCTCGATTTTGGTCGCAGTCCCCTTGCTCGGCGAGTCTTTAGAAGTCATGACATTGGGCTTCGCCTTGGCCGTGGTGGTGGTGGTCTTTGTAGGCAAGCGTTTATCTATGCCGGTTATGCCTGTAGCCGTGGATGAGGAGAAGGCGGATTGACGCCAGAGCAATGGTGGGGCGCGGCCTTGTTTATGCTGGTCAGTTCGATCACTCCCGGCCCGAATAACACCATGCTCATGGCCTCGGGCGTGCACTTCGGTTACCGGCGCACGCTGGCGCACCTGATGGGTGTGCAACTGGGTTTTGGCTTCATGCTGATCGCTGTGGGCCTGGGTCTGCATACAGTGTTGTCGCAATTTCCGGCCTTTTATGACGTGGTGCGTTTTGCCGGTGCGGCGTACATGGTTTGGATGGCCTGGAGTTTGGCGAGTGCCCGGCCCCAGTTTCAGGAGCAAGCGGCCATTGAGCAAAGCGCACAAAACGAGCTTAAACCTTTGGGTTTTTGGGGTGCGGTCTTGTTTCAATGGGTCAACCCCAAAGCCTGGGTGATGGCGGTCACCATCATGAGCGCGTATGTGCCGCCGGGTGCCGGTCTGCTGCAAATTGCGCCGCTGGGCCTGATGTTTGCCGTGCTGGGTTTTCCTTGCTCGTCCGTTTGGGTGGGCTTTGGCAGCGCGTTACGCAGCTATTTGCAAGAAGCGTTTCGAATGCGGGTCTTCAATTGCACTATGGCCGCTGCTTTACTGCTATCGCTTTACCCGATGCTCAGTGCTTAAAGCGGCTGCGCCAAATGCGCTTCCTGCCAAAGTCCATGCCGCTCGCCATAGGCCGCCGCGCGCGGGCTGCGTGAGTCGCTGCCCTTGGGCCGATACAAGCTGCACGAGCGCATCCGCAGTTCTGCTGCGCGCGGTGTCTGGTCGATAATCTTTGGATTGGCAGGCCTGTCCCGCGCCCTTAATTTGGTACCCGTATGAATATCCCCGTTTCTAAACCGCGAGGCCGACCACCCAAGTTGCAAGCTGGTGGCGATGCGCCTGCTGCTGACGACCGCTACCGTGCGCCGGCTTTGGACAAAGGTCTGGATATTTTGGAGTTGCTCGCCACACATGCCCATGGCCTTACGCGCGCCGAGATCGTCAAGGAAATGGACCGCAGCCCCAATGAGATTTACCGCATGCTCGAACGCTTGGTGGCGCGCCAGTATGTGATGCGCAATGCCGGTGGCGACCGTTATGCCTTAAGCCTCAAGCTTTTTGCCATGGCGCATATGCACCCGCCACTCAATCGCTTGGTGAACCAAGCTTTGCCGGTAATGGACGAGTTCACGCGCCGCGCCGAGCAGTCTTGCCACATGGGCGTGTACGACCGGGGCAATGTGCTAATCGCAGCGCAGATCAACAGCCCGCGCGGTTGGAGTTTTGCAGTGCAGCGCGGCGCCCGCGTGGGCTTGCTCGATACCGCTTCGGGCCATGTCCTGCTGGCCTATGCCGACACCCCAGGATTGGAGCGTATGTTGGCCGAGCACCAACCCACCGAGGGCGAGGTGCCGATAACGCGCAGCGAGCTGGACAAAGCGATAGCCAGCATCCGCAAACAAGGCCTTTTGCAACGCGACAGCGCGCAGACTTTCGGAGTGGTGGATATTTCGGTTCCGGTTCTCGGTCCGGACAACACTGCTCTAGCGACGCTGACCTGCCCCTACATGCGGCGCATAGACCGTCATCTAGGCCCTGACCTTGCCAGTGTGCAAGACTATTTGCGCCAAGCCGCGCAGACCTTGTCTTTTAAGGCTACGTAGGCCCGCACCTCAGGACAAGGCCCGGTCTAGGTGCGTGTAGCCACCATCAACAAACACCCATTGGCCAGTGGTGTGACTCGATTGCGCAGATAGCAAAAACACCACCATCGCGGCGATTTCTTCGGCGGTGGTCATGCGCTTGCCCAGCGGGATTTTGTCAGTGATGGCGGCGAGCTTTTTTTCCGGCTCGTCAAAGCTGCTGATCCAGCGTTCGTACAAAGGCGTCATTACTTCAGCGGGGATCACGGCATTGACGCGCACGCCGTCGTCCCGCAACGCCGCAGCCCACTCGCGTGTGAGCGCAAGTTGCGCGCCTTTCGAGGCACAGTAGCCGCTGGTATTGCCCTGGCCGGTAATGGCGGTTTTAGATGAAATATTGACGATGGCGCCCCGACTGGTTTTGAGGTGCGGCACGGTGTAGTGCGCCATCACGTAGTAATGGATCAGATTGCGTTCCAGTGAACCTATAAACGCCTCGCGCCCCGCGTCCAGGCCGATGTTGTCGTTGATCCCCGCATTGTTCACCAGGCCGTAAATGCGGCCAAATCGTGCAGCGGTATCAGCCACGGCCTGCTTGCATGCGGCATCGTTTGACAACTCAATTTGATGGAATACGGCCTGGCTTTGCAGGCTGTGCAATTTCGCTTTAAAGGTGGGCGTCATCGGGCTTTTGCCCAGCACGACAGGAATTGCGCCCTCTTGCGCCAGCGCCAGCGAGATGGCTGCGCCAATGCCGCTGGCCCCGCCAGTGACGAGGATGACTTTATCTTTGAGTTGCAAATCCATGGTGCTGGTGTCCGATCGTTTTGATTAGCTGTTTGCAGCGGGAACTTGCAGGCCATAGGCGCGCGCGGCGTTGCCGTGCCAAAAGCCTTCTTGCTCGGTGGTGTTTAAACGTGCATCGGCCCATTGTTGTGCCATTGCGGCCACCGTATCGTAGGGCGCAGCTAGTTGGCACACGGGCCAGTCTGAGCCGAACATTACGCGCTCTGCGCCAAAGCAGTCCAGCGCATGGTCAAAGCATTGCAAGATAGCGCTGCGGTCCTGTGCACTCAGAGCTTTGCCTTGTGCCCATGCAGTTTCGGTGACTAAGCCCGAAAGCTTGCACATCAGGTGCGGCAAGCCGGCCAAGGTGTGGATATGGTTGCGCCATGCGCGGGCTTTTACATCATGCTCTGGGCCATGTGCTAAATCCGGTTTAGCCACATGGTCGAGTACCAGCCAATGCTTATCGTGACGTCTGCAAAAGTCTAAGGCGGCGGGCAGTTGATGCGCAAACACCAGCATGTCATAACTTAATTGGCGCGCTTGCAGCAAACCCACGCCCCGGTTAAAAGCCGCATCACCCAGAAGGGCGGGTACATCCGGCTCGTCCTGCACGATATGCCTGAAACCGCGCAGCAGCGGTTCGTCCTGCCAGCGCGCGAGTTGCGCCTCTAGCTGCGGCGAGCGCAAATCGGTCCAACCCACCACGCCCAGCACTTGCGCGTTTTCGCGCGCCAGTTGCAGCAGATCATCGGTCTCGCGCTCCATGCTGCGTGCCTGCACGGCGATGCTGTGTGTGAGCCCAGCAGCATGCATCGCAGTTGCGCTATCGGCGGGCAGCAGGTCGCGTTGTAAGGCCGGCATAGCCTCGCTGATCCAGGGGAAGTCTTCCTGCCGGTAGCGCCAGTAGTGCTGGTGGCTGTCTATCTTCATAGCGATAGCTTCTTCACGCAGGTTTGAATTGGTAGTCCACCAAAGAGGCGGCTTTCATTTCAATCGAAAAGCCCGGCGCTTGCGGGGGCATATAGGCGGCGTTTTGTATCACGCAAGGATCGACAAAATGCTCGTGCAAATGGTCTACGTATTCGATCACCCGGCCCTCGCGCGTACCAGCGATGCACAGGTAGTCGATCATGGAAGCATGCTGCACGTACTCGCATAAGCCCACACCACCGGCATGCGGACAGACGGGTAACTTGTATTTGGCGGCCATCAGCAGCACTGCAAGCAGTTCATTGAGTCCACCTAAGCGGCAAGCATCGACCTGCACCACATCGATAGCGCCGCGCATGATTAATTGCTTGAAAATGATGCGGTTCTGGCACATCTCGCCGGTGGCGACTTTGACTGGGTGCACGCCTTCGCGGATGGCACGGTGGCCTTCAATATCGTCAGGGCTGGTGGGCTCTTCAATAAACCAGGGCTTCACAAAAGCGAGTTTGCGCACCCAATCGATGGCCTGGCTCACTTCCCAGACTTGATTGGCATCGATCATCAAATGGCGATCCGGGCCCAGCACCTGGCGGGCAATCGTCAGGCGGCGGATGTCGTCTTCCAGATCGCGCCCGACTTTCATCTTCACGTGGTTAAAACCCGCGTCAATCGCTTCCTGGCACAGACGGCGCAGCTTTTCGTCGCCATAGCCTAGCCAACCGGCGGAGGTGGTGTAGCAGGGGTAGCCTTCTCGCTCTAAGGTTTCCCAGCGTGCTTGCTTGCCCGCGTCCTGCGCTTGCAATAGCGCCAGCGCCTCTTCGGGGGTAATGCAATCGGTGATGTAACGAAAGTCAATCAGCTTGACGATCTCTTCGGGGGACATGCGCGCCACCAGTTTCCATACCGGTACGCCCTCAAGCTTGGCCCACAAGTCCCATACCGCATTGACCACCGCACCGGTGGCCAAATGGATGGCGCCTTTGTCCGGGCCAATCCAGCGCAACTGGCTGTCCGAGGTGATGTAGCGCCAAAAGCGGCCCATATCTGCTGCGACCCAGTCCATGTCCAGACCGATCACCAGATGGCGCATGGCTTCGATCGCGGCGCAGCAAATTTCATTACCCCGACCGATGGTAAAGGTCAGCCCGTGCCCTTGTACGCCGCCTTGCTCAGTTTCAAGGATGACGTAGGCGGCGGAATAGTCCGGGTCCGGATTCATGGCATCCGAGCCATCGAGATGCTGCGAAGTGGGGAAACGCACATCCACCACACGCATGCTGCAAATTTTGTTCATGACTAGCCTGTTGGTTTTTCAAACTTCAAAAAATAAGGGGCCTGCGTGCGCTGACGCAGGCCCCTTTCAAGTCCGCATCAATCGTAAAGAACTGCAGCGATCTTTGGGTCTTTCATATTGCTTTTATCGTAGTAGTAAAAGCCAGTGTCGATGATCTTAGGCAGCTTCTCGCCCTTGAGTGCCATCACAGCCGCCTTGACTGTCTGGTAGCCGATACCGACCGGATTTTGTGTGATCGCGCCGGCCATGGTGCCGTCCATGATCATCTCTTTCTGCGCCTTGCCGGAGTCGAAACCGATGATGGTCACGCCGGTTTTCTTAGCTTCTTTCATGCCTTTGCCCGCACCGATAGCAGAGCCTTCGTTGGTGCCGAAGATACCTTTGAGTTTGGGGTGAGCCTGCATCAAGGTCTTGGCGATTTCAGCCGATTTCAGATGGTCGCCGCTGCCGTACTGGATGTCCACGATCTTGATCTTGGGGTACTTGGCTTTAATCTGGTTCACAAAGCCGTCGCGGCGGTCCACGCCCGTAGTGCTGGTTTGGTCATGGCCGATCACAGCCACTTCCCCTTCGCCACCGATGATCTTGGCCATCATGTCCGCCGCCAGCGAAGCAGCCGCTTTGCTATTGGTTTGCGCAGTAGTCAGCACAATGTCGCTGTCCACGCCAGAGTCAAACGCGATCACGGGGATCTTGGCAGCCTGGGCTTTTTTCAACAGCGGAATGGCTGCTTTGCTGTCCAGTGCCGCAAAGCCGATGGCCTTGGGGTTCTTGGCCAGGGCGGCGGTCAGCATGTCGATTTGCTTGTCCACCATTTGCTCGGTTTCAGGGCCTTCAAAAGTGACCTTCACGTTGAATTCTTTGGCTGCTTGGTCTGCGCCCGATTTCACGGCGAGCCAGAACTGATGCTGAAAGCCTTTAGAAATCAGCGGGATATAAATTTCGTCAGCGGCCATGCTCAGGTTACTCATACCGGCCAGTACCAAACCGGCAGTCAAGGCCAGCAGTTTTCTTTTTGCGTTCATAGTTGTCTCCAGAAGGAAAAAAAATGTCAAAGTTGACGGGAAGGAAAAAACATCACTCACTCACTCACTAACTAACTCACTCAAGTCATCGCGCAGGTTTCGGTTGTGTCTCCTTTAGGCAGGTTGAACAAGGGTAAAAAGGGAGTCAGGCTACTGCTTCTTGCGACGCAGGTTGTCGGTGTACACCGCCAAAATAATGATCAGGCCGGTCAGCACCATTTGCCACTCCTGGGCCACCGACATGATGCGCAAGCCGTTGATCAGCACACTCATGATGAAGGCGCCGATGATGGTGCCCAAAATTGTGCCTACACCGCCACTGAGCGAGGTACCACCAATGACTACAGCGGCGATCGCGTCTAGCTCGTAGCCTTGGCCTAAGGCAGGTTGCGCCGAATTCAGGCGCGAGGCGATCAGGATGCCGGCAATGCCACAAATGCCGCCGCTAAAGGCGTAAATAATCACTTTCCAGCGGTCCACGTTCACGCCCGACAGGCGCACCGCCTCCTCATTGCTTCCCAGCGCAAAGGTATAGCGCCCCAGCGCGGTTTTGTTGAGGATGACAGCGCTGAAAACGGCGACGATGAACATAATCATCACCGCGTTCGGGATGGGCAGCATCGGCATCAGGTCACCCATCAGCGAGCCCAGTGAAATCGCGTCAAAGCCTTCTACGTCATTGAAGTAAATCGGCCGTGTTTTGGTGATGATGAGGGACGCGCCCTTGAGTAGCATCATCATGCCCAGAGTGGCGATAAATGGTGGCACGCGCAGCTTGGTAATCGCCAGCCCCGACACTGTGCCGCACAGCGCGCCTACGGCAATCGCGCCGGGCACGCCCAGCCACATGGGCAGCCCAAGGTTGACCATAAAAACACCGGCCATAACGGCGCAAAAAGTCATGAGTACGCCCACCGATAGGTCGATACCCGAGGTGATGATGATGAAGGTGCTGGCAATGGCCAGCACGCCGATGACGGTGGTCGATTGCAAGATCCCGATGAGGTTGTCGCTAGTGAAAAACGCGTCGGGCTTTAGGACGCTGAAGATCACAATCAGTGCAATCAAGCTGGCAAAGGCCAGCAGCATTTGCTTGGCCTGGCTGTCCACGTGGGTACCGGGTGTCGTATCTAAAGACTCTGCGGGGCGGGCTGGGGTAGACATGGCGTGGGTAACTCTAGTGAGCGTTTAAGCCGTAAGCGGTTCACGTTGCGTGGCTAGTTGCATCAAGCCTTCTTGTGTTGCCTGGTCGCCGCGTACTTCGCCGGTGATCCGGCCTTCGCACATCACCAATATGCGGTGGCTGAGCAGCAAAACTTCGGGCAATTCTGAAGAAATCACGATGATGGCTTTGCCCTGTTCGGCCAGGGCATTGAGCAGCTTGTAAATCTCGCTCTTAGCGCCTACGTCGATACCGCGCGTAGGCTCATCAAAAATCAGAATATCGCAGTCGCGCACCAGCCATTTGGCGACCACTACTTTTTGCTGGTTGCCACCAGAAAGCAATCGGGCGGTTTGCTGGAGTGAGGGAGTTTTTATGCGCAAGGTGTCCACCATTTTGTGGGCCGTGCGGGTGATGCCTGCTTTTTCTAAAAAAATGTGCCAACGCAAAAAACGGCTCAGACTGGGCAGAGTGATATTGGCCGCTACATCCATGCCGGTGGCCAGGCCGAAGTTTTTTCGGTCTTCCGAAAGATAGCCTATGCCCGCGCGCACTGCGTCCTGCGGAGAGCGCAGCGTGATGCGCTGGCCATGCACATGAACTTCACCCGCTTCCAGCGGGTCGGCACCGAATATGGCCCGCGCCACTTCGGTGCGGCCCGCGCCCATCAAGCCGGCAAAACCCAGAATTTCACCTTTGCGCAAGTCAAAACTCACGTCACGAATAACGCGACCGCGTTGCAGGCCACGCACTTGCATCACTATCGGCTGCGCCGTTACGTCAGGCACGGTTTTTTCGCTTTGCTCTAGCGTGCGACCGACCATCATGGTGATGATGTGGGTCATAGGCGTGCTGGCTGGCACGGTATCGATATAGCAGCCGTCGCGAAGCACAGTCACGCGGTCGGCAATGCGCTGAATTTCATCCATCTTGTGCGAGATATACACAATACCCACGCCCTGGCTTTTTAGCTGGAGGATGATGCGAAACAGTTCGTCAATCTCGGCATTGTTGAGTGCTGCGGTTGGCTCGTCCATGATGAGCACGCGCGAGCGGAAGGACAGGGCCTTGGATATCTCCACCATTTGCTGACGTGCAACGGTCAAAGCGCCAATCGGCGTGCACGGATCCAGCTTGAGTTTGAGGCGCTCAAACAGCGCGGCGGCATCGGCATTGAGCTGGTCTTCATCTAGAAAAAAGCCTCCAAAGCGGCGCGGCTCGCGGCCTAGAAAAATGTTTTGCGCTGCGGTCAAATGGTTCATTAAATGCAGCTCTTGGTGGATGATGCCAATCGCCATGGACTGTGCATGCGCCGGGCTTTCTATCTCCACCACCTTGCCGTCCATGCGCACTTCACCACTGTCTTTGCGATAGACGCCGGCGAGTATTTTCATGAGCGTGGATTTGCCGGCTCCGTTCTCGCCCATCAGGGCATGTACCTCGCCGGCCTGCAAGTCAAATTTCACCTCGTGCAGCGCCCGCACGCCAGGGAATGACTTGCAAAGTTTCTCAACCGAGATCAAGGCTGCCATGCGGTACGTAAATTTAAATGGTCACGCCACCATCCAGCAGCAGGGTTTGCCCGGTGACAAAGCGCGATTCGTCGCTAGCCAAAAACACCACCATGGGCGTAATGTCGTCCACCACCGCCAACCGCCCCATGGGCTGGCGTGCAATAAAGTCTTTTTCGGCCTGTACCGGGTCTGCGGCGCTGGCGATGCGTCCGCGCAGCGAGGGCGTGTCCACCGTGCCAGGACATAACGCATTGGCGCGCAAACCGGCTTTCACATAGTCAGCGGCCAGTGATTTGGTCAGACCGATCACGGCAGCTTTGGTGGCGCCATAGGCGCAGCGGTTGACAAAGCCTTTGATGCTGGAAGCCATGGACGCCATATTGATGATGGAGACGCTGACGCTATCGTCGGCGGCATGGCGCAGCATGCCGGGCAAAAACGCGCGCGTGACGGTAAACATGCTTTTCACATTCAGCGAAAAACTGGTATCCCAGTCGTCCTCGCTGCAATCGAGCAAGCTGCCGTTGGCGACCATGCCGGCGCAGTTGAACAGTGCATCAAGCGCCTGCAAGCGTGCGGCTAAGGCCTGCACAGCAGCGGCATCGCGTACATCGAGCACGGCGGTTTGGATGGTCGCGTTTTCCTGGCTCAGGCGCGCCAGCAAGGCGCTGTTGATGTCGGTGGCGATCACCTTCGCGCCTTGGGCAGCGCAAGCCAATGCGCTGGCCCGCCCGATGCCTTGACCGGCAGCCGTGATGAAAATAGTTTTGCCCTGGAGACGCCCATTGGTCATATTTGCGATACTTCTAAATTAATTCAAATATGAATAAATCATTCATTTATGAATTCTCATGATACGGGACTTTGTGTCTAAAGAGCATAGTGCTTTCCCTAGGTTTTGGTGCCTGGTTGGCTCCAGGTGTGAGGGTACGCGCGCGTCGCCCTTCGTCGGGGAAACGGTGACCTACACCGTAAGCTGGGCATGGCTTTGCAATCTCGGATTCATCGAAGGTGCACAATGTCGCCTTGTTTTTATCTGATGAACACCATGCGCAAACTGAGTCGTGTTTTGATAGGGCTGTGTTGCCTGTTAGGCACACTGGCTTTCGCCCAATCGCCACCCAAGTGCAACTCCGGCCCGAAAGCAGGTTGGACGGCCTCCGACAAGCTCTCTAAGCTTCTGGAAACCAAAGGCTACAAATTTCGCCGTATCGGTGATATGGGCGGTTGCTATGTCGTGGTGGGCACCAACGAAAAAGGCGAGGAAGGGGAATTCTTTTTCCACCCGCTTACCCTTGGGATTGTGGGCAGTCGATTGCGTTAATCCGGTTCTGGCCTCCTTACTTAGGCCCGCACTAAGGAAGCGCTGCAAAAAGCAACTTTTGTCATTAGGAGCGCGGCGAATAGCTCTATTTTCAAATCAAAGAGCGATGGTTCGCCGCATTGTTGCGCTCCTTACGAGGATGCAAGTTTGCCCACCATGCTTAATCTGCACTCCGTCAATTTAGTCCGCCAAAAGGCATCCTCCTGTAGGCTTGCACCATGCATATTTTTTACAACCCCGACCATGCTGCCCACCAAGGTAAGTTGGAGATGTACCGTGGCCGGATGGTGCCCTGCCATGAAGTGCCGCAGCGACAGGACCAAGTATCTGCGGCATTGCAGGCGCGCGCGCTGGGGCCGCTGCAAAAGCCCAACCATTTTGATGACGCGCTGCTCCAGCGCATCCATAGCCCACGCTATCTGCAGTTTTTGCAAACCGCATGGCAACAATGGATTGCGCTGGATCCGGCCAATGTTGCGCTGGACGCCATCCCCAGCGTTTGGCCGACGCGGAGTTTTCGCACCGACATCGAGCCAGACAATTTTGCAGCCCGCATGGGCCTGTATTCCTTCGATGCCGGTACGCCTTTGACCGCAGGCACTTGGCAGGCCGCCCGCAGCGGAGCCGATTGCGCGCTCAGCGCGGCTGCCCACATAGCGCAAGGCGCGCGCGCTGCGTTTGCGCTCAGCCGCCCGCCGGGCCACCATGCGGGCGCTGATTTTTTTGGCGGCTACTGTTTCTTAAACAATGCGGCACTGGCAGCGCAGTATTTGCGTGACAGCGGTTTAGAACGCGTGGCGGTGCTGGATGTGGACTACCACCATGGCAACGGAACCCAAGCTATTTTTTACGAGCGCTCTGATGTGTTTTTCGCCAGCATCCACGGCAATCCGCGCACCGAATATCCGTTTTTTTTAGGCCATGCCGACGAGCAAGGGCAGGCGGCGGGGCGGGGGTTTAACCTCAATGTGCCCTTGCCGCGCGGCAGCGACTATGCGCGCTGGTCTGAGTCGCTGGATTTCGCCTTAAAGGCTATCGCCACCTACGGCGCGCAGGCATTGGTTGTCTCGCTGGGCGTGGATACCTTTGCGGACGACCCGATCTCCGGATTTGCGCTGCAAAGTGAAGACTATCTGCGCATGGGCGAGCGCATCGCCCATGCGGGCTTACCCACGGTGCTGGTGTTTGAAGGCGGCTATGCGGTGGAGGCGGTGGGCCTCAACGTGGCTAATGTGTTGCTGGCTTTCGCGTGATGCGCACTCATTGTTTGCCCTCCACAAGCCAAGCCTATTGTTGGCAAATGGGGCGCATGCCCGATTAAGTGCTTTGCTTTTGCGCTAATCCCCGCGCGCTGCGGGTAAATGCAAATACACCGCCACCGGCTACGACCATCAGCATGACCGACAGGCCCACACTGGCCGACCAGTCCAGCATCAGCCCGGCCGCCGAGGAGGCGACCAGTGCGCCCAGGGTGTAGGTCAACACCAGGACGGCCGTGCTGTTAACCAGGGTGATGCCGGTTTCACGGCTACCGATGTCGAACATGGTGAGCGTGTACAGCGTGCCACCGGCTGAGCCCCAGAGCAGTGCCACCGCCCAAACCACCGCGGTGACCTGTTCTACCGCCATCACCAAAGCACCTGATAGGAGCAAAAGCACGGCTAGCAGAACCATCAGGCGGCGCCGTCCCAATTCGGGCGAGGCAAAGCGGTCGGCCACCATGCCTGCGGGAATAGCGCACAGCATGCCGCCCAGACCGCTTAAGGAAAGCAGCAGTGCCGCTTCACCCGCAGGCAGGCCCAGGCTGAGACCATAAATCGGCAGCACCGAGCTCAAACCCATTTCAAAAAAACCGCCAACAAAACCGGCCAGCATCACCACCGGGTTGGCGCGCACCGCATGCCACAGGCCCACCAGGCCGACGCGGGCGGTGTCGCTGTCATGGTCTTGCGGCAGGCGCGGTATGAAAGCCGTCCAGGCTAGGCCGACGACCATGAAGCCTATGACGATACGCAGCGCCGCCGGGTCATCCGCGCCCAACCATGCCAGTAACGCGGGCCCGACCACCATGGTCATACCAATCAGGGTGGCATACGCGCCTATCAATAGGCCCCGGTGTTGCGGCGGAGAAAACTCGGAGATGAAGGCCTCGGCCAAGACCCAGCGCATGCCGCCGGCCATGGCACCGAGCAAGAGCAGCACAAACCACGTAGCCAGTTGGTCGGTCAGCAAAAATCCGCAGGCGGTAAGCAGTGGCGTGATAGACGCCAACCACAGCGCATTGCGCCGCCCCAGCTTGCGGGTTATGGCCGATGCAAAAGGCGTTACGACAAAAATGCCTAGCCATTCGGTCGCCGCAAACAAACCCGCCACAGTGTTGCTGACCTCGGCGCGCTTGAGTAAAAAAAGCAGCAGCGGCAGCAGCATAAAAACTCCGCACAGCTGAAACAGTGTGGAGCCGAAAACGGCCACCAGGCCGCGATGTGCCACCAAAGGCCTCGCTCTCAACCGGCGCTGCCTAGGCTTAGGCCGGCATGCTCGCGTAGCGGGTGGAAATGGATTTTTGGAAAGCGCTCTTGCGCCAGGCGTACGTCATAAGGGCTGGTGCACAAAAAGGCCAGCGTATCGGCCGCATCTTTGGCCATGCGCTGCGGGTAGGCGTTTACAAACTCGCGCAACTCAGCCGGTGTGTCGGCGCTAATCCAGCGCGCGCCGGTGTACTGGCTGCCTTCTAAGCGAATGTCGGCGTCGTACTCGCCCTTGAGGCGGTGTTGCACCACTTCAAATTGCAATTGCCCGACCGCGCCCAAAAGCATATTGCCACCCATCTCGGGCTTGAAAACCTGGATCGCGCCTTCTTCGCCTAGTTGCGCCAGGCCTTGTTGCAATTGCTTGGTGCGCAGGGGGTTTTTTAGCACCACGGTCATGAACATCTCGGGCGCAAAGAACGGCAGCCCGGTGTATTGCAGGTTGATACTGCCATCGGTAATCGTGTCGCCCAGTTGCACGCCGCCGTGGGTGGTAAAGCCCACGATGTCGCCGGCATAGGCCTCTTCGACGGCCTCGCGACGTTGACTCATGAAGGTGACCACGCTGGTGGGGCGCAACTCTTTGGCCGTGCGCATCACTTTGAGCTTCATGCCCGGCGTGTACTTGCCCGAAGCCATGCGCACAAAAGCGATGCGGTCGCGGTGGTTGGCGTCCATATTGGCCTGCACCTTGAACACCACGCCACTAAAGGCCTTGTCCTCAGGCTGCACTTCCTGCACCACCGGCTGGCGATTGACTTGCACGGTGCTGGTGCGGCTTTGCGGCGAGGGCGCCAAATCTACCAGCGCGTCCAGCACTTCCATCACGCCAAAGTTGTTGACGCCAGAGCCAAAAAACACCGGCGTTTGCTTGCCCGCCAAAAAGGCAGCATGGTCCCAGGTGGGGGATGCGCCAGTGGCCAGTTCCATGCTTTCGACGGCGCTGGTCCATTCGCTGCCAAAGCGTTGCTGTAAGGCCTCGGGCCGCGACAAGGGTATGGCATCAAAGTCCTGCGGCAGGCGCTCGCTGCCGCTTTCAAACACCGTCATGGTGTCGGTGCGTAAATTAATGATGCCGCCGAATAATTTGCCTTGGCCCACTGGCCAAGTCATCGGCACGCAGGGCATGCCCAGTTCGCGTTCAATCTCGTCCAAAATGTCCAAAGGCTCGCGCACCTCGCGGTCCATTTTGTTGACGAAGGTGATGATGGGCGTATCGCGCTGGCGGCAGACTTCGATCAAGCGCCGGGTTTGCGCCTCCACACCATTGGCAGCATCAATCACCATCAGCGCGGCATCCACGGCGGTGAGCACGCGGTAGGTGTCTTCCGAAAAATCTTTGTGCCCTGGCGTGTCTAAAAGATTAATCACATGGTCGCGGTACACCATTTGCATGACTGACGAAGCCACCGAGATACCGCGCTGCTTTTCGATCTCCATCCAGTCAGATGTCGCATGGCGCGAAGCCTTGCGCGCCTTGACCGAACCGGCAATCTGAATTGCGCCGGAAAACAGCAAGAGCTTTTCGGTCAGTGTGGTTTTACCGGCGTCCGGGTGGGAAATGATCGCAAAGGTGCGACGGCGGCGGGTTTCGGAGGCGAAGGACAAAGCGGGGGGTTCCAGATAGGGCGGCGCCGGGCGCGCGAAGGGACGGATTTTAGAGGGGCTGGCGCAAGGGCTTGAATGTTTAGCGGCTTCTTGAGTTGAAAGCATATATCGCGAGCGGTTGCTGAGCATTTATGCGCCCGCTCAAACTTCCTGAGTCAAAAGTGTTTCGAAATCCTCAACCCGTGACATACTGGTCCCCGTAGGCTTGAAATGCCTATTCCTCCTTCTTCAGTTCGTCCGTGGTCATGGGTTTAGTTTTGGCTCGAGCCAGACATGCCTGATGGTTTTTTTAGTCGCAGATGCGAGTTTTTTAACGAACTAGGAGAATGCTATGAGTGGATTTAACGCGGTACTGGCAAGAAATACGGAATATGCTCCCAAGCCAGAGGGGCCCTATTCGCAAACAGTTGCTTTCTCGCACTACAACAATCTCTCGGCCCAATTACCGATTGATCCGAAGAACGGCAAACTGGTTGCCGGCAGTGCAAAAGCGCAGGCCGAGCAGTGCTTCAAGAACATAGAAGGCGTCCTCCAAGGCATCGATCAAGCGATGACCGATGTCGTCAAAATCAACATATTCTTGACGAACATCATGGATATAGATGCGGTAGATGCGGTTTATAAGTCTTTCTTTGGCAGCTATGTTCCCACACGCACAACGGTCGCGGTTGCGGCGCTGGCGATGGGTGCCTTGGTGCAGGTTGAAGCGCTCCTTGCTTACGGCCTAGGGACTATTCCGAATGCTCCGCAGGCCGGCGACCTGGTTAAGCTGACCAATAACACCAGCAACGCTCCGGTCAGCATGCTGTCGACCCAAACGGTTGCTTTCTCGCACTACAACAATATCTCGGGGCAGTTGCCGATCGATCCAAAAACCGGGATCATCGTGCGTGGTGGTGCCAGAGAGCAGGCCATCCAGTGTTTGAAGAACATTAAGGCAATTCTGACAAGCATTGACGTTCCCTTTGACGACATTGTCAAGGTCACCGTTTATCTCAAGAATCTGTCGGATATTGATGCCGTAAACCAGGCCTACACCACCTTCTTCCCGGACTCGTCGGTTGCCCGTGCTGTGGCCTATATGCCCGCGCGTACCGTCGTTTCGGTGGTCGATTTGCCGCTGCATGCACTGGTCCAAATCGAAGCAGTTGTATCCCACGGAGACGGTACGCCTCCCCAAAACGTTGAAGATCGCCATAGCATCGTGATCAAGGCGCGAAATACCGACAGCGCACCGAAATGCGCTCTATCTACGCAAACTGTCGCCTTCTCCCATTACAACCATATCTCGGCGCAGCTACCTATCGATGCAAAGACAGGTAATTTGGTTGCTGGAGGTGTCAAGGAGCAAGCGGCGCAGTGCTTGGCCAACATAAAGGCCATCGTGGAGAGCATCAACCACTCCCTGTCCGACGCGGTCAAAGTCAATGTCTTTCTCAAAAACATGGCCGATATCGAAGCGCTTAACGAGGTATATGCCACGTATTTTCCAGGTGCTGCCCCGGCACGCCGCGTTGTTGGCGTTTCGGCTTTGCCCAAGGACGCCCTGATTCAGATCGACGCAGTTTTTTCGAACGCGGAAGGCACGGCTCCATAACCCGTACACGGTACTCGCTGGTAAGTAAAGGTGCCACTGCCTCCTCCGTGGTCTTGGTGAAGGGGGAGCCCCGGCGCGTTGTGATTTTGGAATTCCCCTCGGTGGCCGCTTGGGAGGACTTTTATACCGGCCCGGTGTACCAAGGGCTCAAGGCCGCGCGCGATGCTTGCAGCTTAGCCCGACTCGTGTCGGTACAAGGTTCGTAGAGGCTGGTGACGCCACACCGGTATGAAAGGCATAGACGTCTGAGTGGTTGCGCGCTTTGGTTCAGGACTGCTTTAGCGCCGCTTCCAACACTTCCAGCAATCGCGCCACATCGCCTTCGTGGTTGTACAAATGCGGTGTGATGCGGATGGCCGAGCCGCGGATGCTGACGTGGACTTGGGCGGCAGCCAGTTGCGCAAGCAGACTAGGCGGCATGGCTCCCGGCCAACGCAAGCCTAAAAAATGGCCAGCACGCAAATGTGCCGGTGCCGCCTCTAAGCCCCAAGGCGCTACTTGCGCGGCGATGCTGCCGGTCAGACCGTTCAGGGTTTGCGCGATACGCGCCACCTGCCATGCGGCTATTTGTTCCAGCGCCGCCATGGCCATGGGCAGGGCGACGAAGTTGGCGCGCTCACCCATGTCATAGCGCCGGGCACCTGGGGCGTAACCTTCGCGGTAATCGACCAGGCGTGCAAAGTCGTGTGCGGCTTCGCGGTTGACCCAGTTTTCCTCTAGCGGTTGACCGCTCTGCCAGCGTGGCGCCACATACAAAAAGCCCAGGGTGTAGGGCCCCAGCAGCCATTTGTAGGTGGCCGCCACCAAAAAGTCAGGCCGCACCTGCGCCACATCCAGCGGCAAAGCGCCCAGCGACTGCGTGGCATCGACCACCAGCAGGCCATCGTGCGCGTCCAGCGCAAGGCGTATGGCGGCTAGGTCGATCAGGCCGCCGTCGGTCCAGTGGCAGTGGCTGAGCAGCGCCAGCCGGGTGTTTGCGTCGATGGCACCGAGCAGGGCGCGCGTCCAGTCCCCGTCCTGCGGGCGGGCCACGGTGACGATGTCCGCTCCGGCTTCTTGCGCTGCCCGGCGCAGCGGGTAGAGGTTGGACGGGAACTCGTCGGCACAAATCAGCACCTTGTCGGCCGGCCGCAGGCCGATGTTTTTCAGCGCCGTCTCGATGCCATAGGAAGCCGAGCCGACGATGGCGATGTCGTCCGCCTGCGCTTTGATCAGGTTGGCAAAAAGTCCACGCGCCTGGTCTGGAAGCGAGAAAAAGTCCGCCGGCCTCACCTGCCAGGGCTGCGATTTGCCGGCTATGCCTTGCTGCCCGGCCGCTGCAGCCATTCGCAAAAGAGGGGACATATAGGCGCAGTTGAAGTAGGCGACGCCCTCGGGGATGTCAAATAATTGGCGCTGGCAGGGGATAAACAGGGTGTCGGTTGGCATAGTCATTGCTTGGGCTTGGTGTGGTGCGGAGCTTTTGCCATCACAGGCCGCGCGTTGCCTTACGGGGCGCGCAAGCTTGGGTCATGGCGCGGGCTGACAAAACCACGTTTCGCTGGGGAAGCGGAATTTGTTGCGCATTGGGGTGCTAGGGCCTCAAGTATGCAGCCTGATATGTCGATATACAGACATCTTGGACTATATGTGGCGTCTTAACTGGAAAATTTGCGATGAAGCGTGTTTGCTTGCTGGCGCTGTGCCTGTTGTTGAGTTCCTGCGGTGGTGGGAGCGGTAGTACGAGCATTGGTGCGCTTACGGACAACTTGCTGGCTGCTTTGACTCCCACGGGCGATTCAATGAGCGGCACGGCGGCGGTGGGTTTGGCCCTCCCTTATTCGAATGTGAAGGTGCGCTGTCCCACTACGAACAGGTTGCAGTACGCCGCCACTATAAGCGCGGCAAACCCGGCAGTTGTCACAGTTTTGGATACGACGCCTTTATCGGATGCTTCGTTTTTTGACGGTCAGGTAGTCACTTTGGCAAGTACGGGTAAGTTGCCGGCACCGCTCAGTGGCTACCAGAGCTACTTCGTCGTCAACACGGTAAGGGCAGAGAATGGCGCCAAGCAATTCAATTTGTCCGAGTCAGCCACAGGGGTGCCAAAGCTGATTACCGAAGGCTCCACTCAAAAAGGAAGCCACACATTAGCTCCCAGCAGCATTATTGAAAGAACGGTGAAAACCGATGGCAGAGGCGCGTTTACGGTCGATGAATGGCCCCCCTTCAAAGCACAATCCCCTTGTGTACTTGAAATTGCACCAGAGGGTGGCGCTAAGCTGCACTCCATAGCCTTGTCCTTATTTGGCGTTGCCAATATCACGCCCTTAACCGACGCCTTGCTGGCAACACTGGTAGAAGCTAGCGATTTAGCGACCTATTTCGCGACTTTTAATGAAGCGGCTTCTTCCAGGCTCACTCAGCTTGCCACCACCAACAATATTCTGGCCGCCTGGGAAAAAATAAAGAGTGGCCTGATTGCCAATGGTGTGGATGTCAGTGCCATCCAAAGTGAACCACTTACCCAGCCCCTGTATGCGGCCTATAACTGTGGTGGAGCTGTAAATATCACCTTGAAGGATCCGGCGGAATTCACATTCGCTGTCCCTGGCGTGGGCGCGACGACCAATGGCGAGGAAGTGACCCTGAAAACCACGGACACGCTGCCAAAGGCTTTCAGCGAGAACAAGACCTATTACGTAGTGAACGCGAACGACAAGGGCAACATATTCCAGCTGTCGGAGGTCAAGGGCGGCACGGCTATAAGCACCCTGGGCGACTCCCAGGCGGGCGTACATACGGCTTACGTGGGCTACAAGCTGTGTACCAAAGACCAAAATGCGTATGACAAGTTACTGGACAAAATCAATGGCATGGATTCCGATGCGTTGGTTTACGCAAGCTTGCTGACGGGCAAAGAAAAACTCATTACGCTGGTTAAGTTGGACAGCCACGGTGTGGCCTTGAAAAATCAGTTCGCGAAATGGCAAGACAACGGCAGCGAGCAAGCAGGCACACAGTGGGACTGTGTCCATGACACCGTTAACAAAGTCTATTGGGAAGTCAAACGCAATGACCCCAATCATCCGCGTCACAAAGGACATAAATACACCTGGTTTGACAGTAGCACGACGCGAGTAGAAAAGATAGATTACAAATTAAACGGCGGCTCTGAAGGAGTTGAGTTCAATACCACTTGCAAAGGCGTGGGCGATCCTGCCAAATGCAATACCGAGAGCTATGCCAGATCGATCAATAACAACAAGCTATGCGGCTTTGATACCTGGGTTGTGCCCACCATTGATGATTTGCAAAAATTCCCCCTGAATTACGCTGCGTCGGTATTGGCGAACACTGACTATTTCCCGGATCTGGAATCCGACCAGGTGACCAGCGCCGCGTTTTGGTCGCGTACACCCAGCGCCAATAACCCAGAGGGTAAATATGCCTGGACCTTCAACTTCGGTACCGGTCGGGTAGTCGATGGCCTAAAGTCCAGCGCACGTCCGGTACGCTTGATGCTGCCGGTGCAGTCTTATGCCGCCAAAGGCATTACCGAGGCCAACAAAGGTGTGGTGACCCTCGACAGTAGCCCGAAAACACCAATCGCCTACGACCAATTGATTACCTTGCGCACGTCTGGCACGCTGCCGCAAACACTTAGCCAGAACGATAGCTATTACATCGTGGATACAGATGCAACAACGTCCACTTTTAAGCTTTCAAAGGCGCAGTCGGGCTCGCCCATAAACACCTTGAAGATCGATAACGATTGGAAGGCCGCAGGACCTCACTTTGTAATGGTCGGCGGCAAGCCCACGCCTAAGCAAAGAGATGCGGACACTTGTATCGCCAGCATAGAGGCCACCCGTCCTGACAGCCGATTTACCGCCGCTGCTTCCGAAGTCACGGACAATCTGACCAAGTTGGTTTGGCGCCAATGCGTAGAGGGCTTAAGCGGCGATAGCTGCAGTATCGGCCAAGCCAAAGCCGCGAGCCAGTCCGAAGCAGTGGGAATGGCCAAGAAGGCTGCCGGCGACGACAAAAAGTCCTGGCGTTTGCCTACCAAGCAAGAATTAGCCACCCTGGTTGACCGCAAATGCACCGGTGTGTGGAAATATAAAACCGTAGCCAGCGGCTTGTGGATGACTTCGCGTTTATTCACGGTGACTGGCGGCTGGGAGCAAGAAGCTGGGTGGAGTAATCCGGTGTTGGTCGATTCCCAGGGGATGGAATTTAGTACTGATACCAAATCGTGGCATGGTGCCGCTGCCAGCAGCGACGTCTACATGCGCAAAAAATCACCTGTGGGCACCCCGATTCGTATCGCTGGTGAATCAGGCAACGGCTGGACCGATGGCGTAGCGCCAGACCCGCTGGACAGCGACCCGACGCCCCACCAACCTACGCCTCTGTGGTACACCAAGCGCGTGTTCAGTGTCAGCGGCGCAGACAAGCAGGAGGCCGCGTGGTCAGAGCCGGTACAAATCAAAGATGACAGCAAATTGGAATTCAGTGCCGACGGTATGAGTTGGCATTTCCCGCCCAAGAGTAGCGATGTGTATATGCGTGACGGTCCGACTTCGCCATCGATCATGATGCGTGGTGAAGTCGGCGGTGTATCCAGTAAGGAAACGACGGTGACCGGAGTAGCCTTTTGGCGAGGCCAATACGTCGCAGGCCTGGATCCCCCCCCAAAAGGCGGCAGCTATATCAACCCCAAGCCGGACTATCCCTTGCTAACTGCCAGTTCCAAGCAGGGCATGGTGACGGGTTATGCGTTTTACCGTGGTGACTTACCACCCAGCACGCCTAAAGGTGGCTCTTTTGCTTACCCGGTGCCCGAAAGTACCGACTGGGCCGACGGCATACCCAAAGAAGTAATTACCAGCGAGGTGGTTTCTGCGGCGGACTCGGCGCGGGCGATTAACCAGAGCAAGTTCCCGCAGGGCAGCACCTCACCCTTCCCGCAGGCTGTCTGGACGGGAACTCTTGTGCCCAGTAGCTCAGCCGCTTGGATCGTTAATTTTTATGACGGCAGCGAGACCACTGTTGACAGCGCTACCTCAGCTGTATTTGTCCGCCTGGTACGAAGTCCTTAGCTGCTTGCCCCTGCCCAGCTGCTGCTGCAGTTGCGTTAGGGCTGTTACATGCCCGGCGTCACTACGCCAAAGGCAGCGCTGCGTCTAATCAGATTAACCAGATATTGCTTTGGTGCGATCGGGGGGCCGTTGTTTACCCAAATCGCCGTAAAGCCTCGGCGTTCAGGCCGGGGATATAAGTCGAGGTTGTTTGGCTGTTAGAGGGGACGGTCTTGTTGTTCCACATACTGCTTGATGACCGACAAAGGAGCCCCGCCGCAGGGCGCGGCAAAGTAGGACGGGCTCCATAGGACATTCTTGTAGTACCGATTGGCAATGGACGGCATGCGCTGCCTGAGCATCCTGGAGGAAACCCCTTTGAGGCTGTTGAGCAACTTGGAGAGCTGGATCTGAGGTGGGTAATTGACAAGGAGGTGAACATGGTTGTTCTCACCTTCAAAGGCAGCCAGCTCAACACCGAAGTCATCGCATACCTTTTGCATCACCTCTTTGAGAATATCCAGCGACTCACTAGTAAAGACCCGTTTGCGGTATTTGGTCACAAAGACCAAATGTGCGTGAATGGCAAAGACACAATGCCTGCCTTTTCGGATTTGAGTTTCGATTGACATAGACCAAACTCTAAATAATAATAGTTTCCATGGAAATAAGCTTTTGCAGATCCAAATCAGCCAAGCGCCAAGATGCGTTTGGCGTGGACACCAGGGTGCTGCGTTTGCGCATAAAGGACAAAAATGCCAATCACCTATTGAAGCAGTCCCGCGAAGTCAATCAGGTTTGGAACTACTGCAACGAGATGTCCCAGAGGATATTGGAGCGTGAGCGCCGGTTTTGCACCGGCTATGACTTGGACAAGCTAACTTCTGGCGCATCCAAGGAAGGCCTATCACTGCACTCCCAAACCGTGCAAGCTATCAGCGCCGAATACTGCACCAGACTCCGCCAGTTCAAAAAAGCGAAACTACGCTGGCGTATTTCGCACGGCTCGCGCCGGTCATTGGGCTGGATTCCCGTCAAGACCAGCGCGCTGTCCTATCGCGCCGGTCAGGTCCACTACCAAGGCAAACCACTGTCCTTATGGGACAGCTACGGCCTGGCCAACTATCAGTTGCGATCTGGCTCGTTCAGCGAAGACAGCCGAGGGCGCTGGTACCTCAATGTCTCGGTGG
>Ga0214919_10000582_pt1 | contig 62107 bp, 48 predicted proteins | sample LL1503_MetaG_FD_177994 | JGI IMG/M metagenome (GOLD analysis project Ga0214919, IMG submission 177994) | Freshwater microbial communities from Lake Lanier, Atlanta, Georgia, United States - LL-1503 | ecosystem: Environmental > Aquatic > Freshwater > Lake | place: USA: Georgia | collected... | reverse complement strand
ACACCGTTACTGGTCCGAAAAGGGAGGCAAATACCTATACGTTAATCGCTGATAAACTAAAATTACCTACGACTTCTATTCTTTTTTTATCGGATATTCGCGAAGAATTAATGGCAGCAGATGAGGTGGGAATGAGAACGATTCAACTTGTCCGCCCAGGTACACAATCAAATTGGGAAATTACAGCAGAAAATTTCACTGAAATTAACTGCTGATTATTTCACTCAATTAGTTATCAAAAATTCTATTAATGCTGTACTACAATCTTTTTCGTGAAGGTATTTCCGTTTGTAGTTATAGTAAGTAAGTATACTCCGTTGGAAATAGATGCTGTAGAGATGTTGGTTTGCATAGAATTTGTGTACGTCTTTTTAATTGAATTCCCCTTTAAATCAAGTATTTCAATCGTGGCATTATTGTCATTTGACAATTTCACTGTGAATTGGTCATTCGAAGGATTCGGGTATATCGTGAACGGAACAGCGTTCGCACTTGCTTCTATCCCTAAGCTTGGATCAAAATTCATCCGTACCATTGGTGAGGAGGAGGTGTAATACCAAGTTTGATTGGTATAGTCATAGTAAAAAGCTGTTTGTGGAGCCGAAGATCCAGAGGTAGCACACACTAAATCATTGCTTACTCCTCCGTCACCGAATGAACCAACCATCGCTAAGTATGACTCATTGGCTAATAATGCTTGGAAATTTTGAAGTGGTAAGGTTAGTTTTTGTCCTAAATCGCCCGCTTGAATAACATAAGGAGCACTTTCATCCACAAAATCAAATACGCCCGTACCTGTATTATTGTGATATAATTTGGTAAAGATTTCTGAACCGACTTCCGCTGTTGGATGAATATAAGCATCGATTCCATAAAGAACATCGTTGGTAAAGATATCAAAGACATTTCCTACTTCATAACCTTCTCCAGCATTTGATATACCTCCTAAAATTGTTCCGCGGTCTCTTGCGTAGATATTTGTGTTAATCTCAATATTCATTGCTGGTAATACATTATTTGTCATGTCTGGCTCAATATTGATTGTCGACGCCGCCAATTGAACGACATGCGTTGCAATAGTAGCTGCCGGGGTAAATGTTGTTCCACACCAAACTGTATCTAAGTTAGATGCAGCTATAAATGTGGGTGGCGTTGAACCACTGTAAACTGCATTAATGACAGCGGTGAAGGTAGCATCACTAATATCTTGAACGCCAATGTTTTTTAATGCACCACCAAAATTGATCGGGGCAACTTGCAGCGTTGGCACCTGATAATAAGGTAAGCGTTCACCGAAAGCACCATCTGTTCCCCATGCAATCGATTGAAGTTTTAAATCATACTGATCCGTTTCAATTACTTTGATGTCATCAACCGCCCAATACCATCCCCAATTGCCTTGGTAATTTAATTGAATTTTGACGTTTGCTTGGTTGCCTGCAACAGCAGAGATGTTGACCGATGCGATATCTGGATTAGCTGTATTTTGTGCGGTTGGTTCATTCCCATCGGTGATGTAAAAGTCGGTCCATGTTGTTCCTCCATCGTTACTTACGCGCACAATTCGGGTGTCTAAGTAGGTTCTATATTGTTGTTCGAATACAAGGCTTACGTTTGGATATCCGGTGCAATTTATGGTGCCATTATAGGTCATATTAGCATTTTGGACGCCATTTTGCCCTTGAGAATCTGAGTTAATAAAGGCAAAACCATTCGCAACAGTGGTAAAGATGGCAGGACTTAATGCTGCTACTGGTATCGTGTCGGCTGCGGTAGTTATTTCCCAGTTTAGATAGGGGGCCGAAGTGTTATCAAAGGTCCATTGTGAATTATCAGAAAAGTCGTTTTGCCATAATGTAATTCCTTTTGCTGTCTGAATTTTTTCTGGTTTTACAGGGTCGGAAACAATAACATGTTTCTTTTCCGAAGAAATATCTTTAAATTGCTTTTGAGCTTGAACGCTACTTGTTATTATTACTATTAGAAGGAAAATGTAGTTTTTTTTCATGTTTACGGATTTAATTTAATTCTAAATTAATAAATTAATTACAACTGACGGATAATTTAGGACAAAAAAAAGGGCCCGAAGGCCCTTTTTGATATAAATCAGCTTAGATTAGTTTCTGATAACTAATTTCTTAGTAGAAATGTTTCCGTTAGAATTAACAGTAACCATGTAGATTCCATTTGCGAAATTTCCAGTGTTGATTGTTACGTTTTTCGTTCCGTTAACAGTTCCCAAATTGTTGTTGTAAACAACTTTACCTGATAAATCAGTAAGTGATACAGCAACGTTCGCGTTTTCAACAGAAACACTAATGTTCGCTTGGTTTTCTGCAGGATTTGGGTAAACGTTCAATCCGAAACTTGCATTGTTCTCCTCAATTCCAGCTGCAGAGAAATTCATTCTTACCATTGGAGTAGAAGTAGTATAATACCAAGTACTATTTGTTAAGTCTAAATAGTAAGAAGTTTGAGCTGCTGAAGATCCTGAGGTACCAACAACCAAGTCGTTTGTTGCTCCACCATCACCAGCCGAACCGGCAACGACTAAATATGATTCGCCAGCATTTAAAGTATAGGCACCAGCAGATAATGAAAATGTTACCAAACTGCCTAAGTCATTTGCAGTTATTGTGTATGGATTTGATTCATCCACAAAAACAAAATCTCCAGTAGTTGGGTCTATTGAATATAATTTCACATAACATTCTGCTCCAACTTCAGCTACATCGTTAATCATAAAATCAATAGCACTTAAAGGTGCTGTTGCGTAGATATCAAAAATATTTCCTACTTCAAATCCAAGTCCTTGATTGTATGATCCATTTGTCATATTGTCTTTGTCACGTGCATAAATAGAATTATTTATTACCAAAGTTGCTGCTGCGGGTAAAGAATTATTTGCAGGTGCTGCGTCAACTGCACCAGAAGTAGTGCTAAAATTAATAACATGTGTCATTGCTACCGCTGGAGGTGTAAGCGCTGATGGTAATGGTAATGTATCTGAAGCGCCAGCAATGATTGTTGATGCAGCAGAAGATCCACTCCATGCTCCACTTGCGAGTGCAGCTGTAAATACGATATCTGTTTGATTTAAAGCACCCAAGTTGCTAATAACGCCTGAAATGTCAATCGGTGCTAATTGCGCCAATGGAATTTGGTAATATGGAAGTCTTGCACCCCACGAACCAGTTGATCCCCAGTAACCTGAATCCATAGCTAAATCGTAATCATCTGGTGTCATTAATTTTACATCATCAACAGCCCAGAACCAATCGTATTGACCAGTATATTTGAAACCAATCTTAACATTTGCTTGATTGCCAAGGTATGCAGACATGTTTACTTGAACTATTTGTGGATTCGTTGAATTAGTACTTGCAGCCATTCCAACGTTCACCTCGATTTCTTGCCAAACAACACCTCCGTCTGTACTATATACAACAAAGGTTGATTCCATAAATCTTCTGTGTGTTTGTTGAAAAACCAATACAACTAAAGGTTGGCCAGTTAGATTAATACTATTTGCAGTAACGATTTTGGCATTTTGAGTTTCTGCTGCCCCAGCAGCATCTGAATTAATTAAGGCATAACCATTTGCCACAGAGGTAAAGCCAGCAGGATTTAAAGCGGCCACAGGACCAGCACTTGCATTTGTAACGATCGCCCAATCACCAGCCGTATGTCCTGGAGTTCCAGCAGGAGCATTTGAAGTTACCCAATCAGCAGGAACAGAAAAATTATTCGACCATAAAGTAATTCCTTTCGGTTCAGAAAAAATCTCTTTTTTCGCTTTAACGTCTAAAGCTTGTATTTTCTTGTCGTTCATTGGATTAGTAGTCACTTTTTGACCAAATACAAATCCTGAAGCAAGTATACTAGCTAAACCAATGTATACATTTTTCATCTTAAATTTTTTAAAGTTAGGGTTTAAAATTACTAATAAATTAATTTATCAATAAGGTTTGAATCAAAAAAAATAAAAAAACTTAACTATTCGACCAGTTAAGCATCTCTATTTAACAAAAAGTCGGATATTTCAAAAAATAAATCCTTTTTCGTTGGGCTTTCAATAGCTGTTAGGGCATCTAAAGCAAGCTTCATATAGCGCTCCTTTTCTGCACTACATTTGTTGAAGATTTCCAATTCATTGAAGAGGTGTTTGGCCTTTGATATTTTTAGTTCAGGGTCCTTCTCCTTAAACATTTTATCTAATAGGAGGGCGTTTTTTTGATCTGCATGCGTTTCTGCAAGTATACACAACAATGTTTTTTTGTTAGCAATTATGTCGCCACCGACTTGTTTACCTACACTTTTTGGTTCGCCATAAAGGTCTAATAAATCATCTTGAATTTGAAATGCGATGCCCAAATTGATTCCGAACTCGTAAATCAATTCTTGATTTATTTTCGATGCACCTGCGATAATTGCACCAAATTGTAACGCGCAACCCAGTAAAACCGATGTTTTTAGCCGTATCATTTCAATATAAGCTTCTACCGTAACTGTTGGGAGTAACTCAAAGTCCATGTCCATTTGCTGCCCTTCACACACTTCAATGGCCGTTTTATTAAACAAGTTTAGTAAATCGAAAAGATGCTCGGTGGATTGCTTGCTTAATTCTTGGTAGGCAATTACAAATAATACGTCCCCGGAAAGAATGGCTATATTGGAATTCCATTTTTCATGGACGGTCTGTTTTCCTCTACGTAGCGGTGCGTGGTCCATGATGTCATCGTGAATCAAGCTAAAATTGTGAAATAATTCAATGGCTAAAGCAGCGGGCAAGGCACTTTCCTTTTTCGTACCAAAAAGTTCTGATGCCATTAGTGTTAATACGGGCCGTATTCTTTTTCCACCTATCTGGATAAAGTAATCAATGGGTTGATATAGATTTTCAGGAGTCTTAGGCAAGTTGATTTTCTCGAGCCCTTCTTCAATTAATTGAACGTATTCTTCTAATGCATTCATTTTCGTTTAATCAAATTTAGTAGGTAATTACCGTAACCACTTTTTACTAAAGGTTCTGCAATTTTCTTGAGTTCTTCTTTGGTGATAAAACCATTTCGATAGGCCACTTCTTCTATACATCCGATTTTTAATCCTTGCCTTTCTTCAATTACTTGAACAAATTGTCCAGCTTGCATTAAAGAGGAGAAGGTCCCGGTATCTAACCAGGCTGTACCTCTGTCTAAGCTTGCCACTTTTAGCTTTCCCATTTTTAGATAGGTAGCATTGATGTCCGTAATTTCGTATTCACCTCGCAAAGATGGCTCGAGGTTTTTCGCTATATTAATAACCGAATTATCATAAAAATATAGGCCGGGAACTGCGAAATTTGATTTTGGTTTCTTTGGTTTTTCTTCGATAGATAAGGCTTTCATTTCTGCATCAAATTCAACTACACCATACCGCTCAGGATCACTTACATGGTAGGCATAAACAACTCCTCCAGTTGGGTCATTGTTCTCTTTTAATAAGGCATCCATTCCCACGCCATAAAAAATGTTATCCCCAAGTATCAAAGCAACTTTATCTTGTCCAATAAATTTCTCTCCGATAACAAATGCTTGTGCTAATCCGTTAGGAATTTCTTGAACGGCGTAAGAAAATTCACATCCTAATGAACGCCCATCTCCAAGTAGTTTTTCAAAATTTGGCAAATCGTGAGGCGTCGAAATAATTAATATTTCTCTTATTCCGGCACTCATCAAGATGGAGAGTGGGTAATAAATCATCGGTTTATCGTAAACGGGCATGAGTTGTTTACTCACCGCTAAGGTTAATGGATGTAACCTTGTACCTGAACCTCCTGCTAAAATAATCCCTTTCATTATTTTATTTTTAATTAAACAGTTTTATAGCCAACGAAACAAGTCGACAAAAATACGTTTGCCCCAAGGGGTATTGCCGTATTCTTTTTCAATTTTAGCTTTAAATTCTAACATCGTGAAGAATTTATTCTTTCCAGCGTCAATCTTAAAGGTTTCCGACGGAATGTTTTGTAGTATTTCGACTTTTTTTGCGAAGTAAATAATTCCTCCATCTTCTGTAGCGATTCCTAATATAAGGCCCGGTAATCCACAAAATCCTTCGGGACCGGCTGATGTCGTAATGGAAGTAGAATACCAAGCGTAAATACGAGTAGAATCATTTTTTTGATAAATAGCCTTCCGGCAATTATACCCGCTAATTATTCGTTTGTTGTCTGTTATTTTCCATGGTCTCATAGGTAAGGAGTCTTTGATATAGACATCTTGCCCAAAAATGGAAAGAATAGAAAGCTGTTTCTGTTCGTTTAAGAATTGATAATATTGGTTTTTTGTAGTCATCCAAGCCATTTCATCCACCGTATTCGTTGGCACTGGTTTAAAATAAGAAATCGTATCGTTAAAAGTTAAGGTGAATTCTTCGGTTTTAATTTTGTTTTCTTCTGTAACAAAACGTTTCATTCTTGGATCGTTGAATCGTTTCATTAAATTGGTTCTTCTTTCGTAGGTGATTTTTCCCGACGTATAAACTTGCGACCAAGAACCAACATGGAGCAAACATAAAACCATAAATAGTAATCGCTTAATGCCAGCCGCTGAAATCATCTTCTTTCGTTTTATTGTTATTGAATTTATAAACAAGTTTCATTAAAAAATACCGTGAAATAATTTTAGTAAAATTATCTGTTACGATGTTGCCGTTTAATTGTCGTTGAACGGTTAAGTTTTGGTTGAGTATATCATTGGCTTGTATAGAAAGAATGGTATTTTGTCTAGCACCAAATCCTTTTTTAATTTCGGCATTAATGATGAATAAATTTTTATTGTAGCCATTTGCTCTTTGTGAATTGATGGCATAGCTAGCATCAAATTCAATGATGAAGTGACTAGCCAATGTCCATTTGAAATCTAGGCCATAATTTTGAGAAGAATAAGGTAAGCTAGAAGCAGCTGACAATGAACTAACAGGCTTGTTGTAGCTATAGGATTGGCTCAAGGTAATTTCCAATGAGTCCAATTGTAATTCTATATCAATTCCTCCAGACAGCGCGGTGTTTTTGGTGATGTTTTGTTGGGAATTAATAAAGTTTGAATATTTGTTATAGGAGGCATTCATATTAGGGGAAAACTCAATTTTTCGATTTAATATGGGAAGGCCCATACCTGCAAATACATTAGCAAATAAATTTCCATCTACATTTTCTGTTTTTGAAGTTTGCCGTCCAAAACTATCAAAGTAGGTTGAAGAAGCAAAGGCATTATTTGTTAAGGAGGCATTCGCACCAGACCAAATATAGCGCCCAGTCATCGCTTGCCAGGTATTAAAATTAATGCGTAGGTTATGAACATAATTTGGTTTTAGATCGGGGTTACCCACTTTTAATCTGTTGGGATTACTGTTATCTTGAACCGGTTGTAGATCTGAAATGCTTGGTTGTGAGGAGTTGGTGGTATAAAAAATACCTAGTCGTTTACTCATACTTGGCTTAAATTGATAGCTAAAACGAGGAAGGAAATTATAGATTTGCTGATTGATGCTTGTATCGTTCACTAAATTGTTGTTATTAATCGTGATTGATCTAAAACCCAGGCCACCAATAATGGTTTGGATATTTGTCTCATAAATAAGTAATGCTGTTCCTTTGTGTTGAATTCTGTTATTGTTAAATTGATTACTTAGAAACGCAACGTTTTGGGTGTAAGAACTATCAAGGCCTCTATCAAATGTCTGTTTGTCTTGTTTTGAGGTGCCATATTCGAACAAATATTCTACTTGTCCTTTCCAGTTTTTGTTGAATGGCTCTGTGTAGGTTAAATAACCGTAATGACTCATACTTGAATTGTTATTTATCTTTTGTTGATCTATCGATTCAATAGAAGAAACGCTAAATATGGATTGAGTGACAAGCGCCCCCTTCGTTTTATTGTCAATAATTTGGGTAACGTATTTGAATTCTAATTCCCTGCGAGGCAATTTGAATTTCCTGCCGATTGTAATTTCATTTCGAAAATTCAGCCCCTTTGATTCATTGTTGTTTTGAATATTTGTTTCGAAGGATGGCGCGAAGTCTTCTCCAAGAAACTTAGAGGAGCTAAAATTTTCTGTATTGGCAATATCAAAGGAAACACTGGGTTTAATTTTAAAGGTTGTTAATGAATCCAAATTGCTGCTAATATTAAAATTAACATTGTGTGATTGATTATTAGAGATGTCATTACTCGAATCTTTTGTGTAATAACTAGAGTCTGCCAAAAAATACTGTGATAAGCTTTTCGCTACTGCATTAAGTTTGTTGTTGTAAAAGGAATAGTTAAAGCCAATCTTTCCCGTTTTGCCAAATTGATCCGAGTAATAAATACCGGCCTTTAATGTTTTCGGAACGCCACCTGCATTACTTTTTGATTTTTGATCCCACATACTCATTCCACTGTTATCACGTTCGTTTTCTAAGCCAAACTTATTCATATCGCCCCATCCAAAATTTGATCGCGGTGTATTAGAACTTAGGACGAAAACCGAGATCTTTTGTTTTTTGTCAAATTTATTAAAGAGTAATTCCCCTTCATAAAAGCCATTCTCACCGATTAATCCAAAATCGGATGCGCCAGAAACTTTTCCAAAATAGCCCCGTTTAGCAGCATCTTTTAATTTCAGGTCCAGGACTTGAATTTTCTCATCAGTTCCTAATCCTGCATCCTCGTTTTTTTTCTCATAGACTTGAACTGATTCAACCCCATTAGCAGCAAGATTTTTAGTTGCAATAGTCGGGTCAGAGCCAAAAAACTCATCGCCATCAACTAATACTTTGCTAATTTCTTTTCCTTGTGAGGTGATTTTCCCGTCTTTATCAATTTTTATTCCTGGCAATTTTTTCAGCAGGTCTTCTACAACGGCATTTTCACCTACTTTAAACGAATCCGCTACATAAACCAAGGTGTCACCTCTATAATAAATAGGGTTTTTATTCGCATAAATCATTACTTCATCAAATTCTTGGACTTTTGTTCCTAGTTTAATTGATTTTACATCCAATATAGCATTTTCCTGATTTCCAAATATATAAATGGTTTTTGTCTCAAAGCTTGGATGCTCGATGTAGAGGGTAAATGTATCGATAGCGAAACCTTTTAATTCAAATTCTCCATTTTTATTTGAATGAGTAAAGCTTAACAACAATGAATCGTTAATTCTTACAGCGGTGATTGTCGCATTGCTAAGTGGCGTAATGCCCGTTGTATCGTAAATTGTCCCTGTTATTTTCATTGCCTGCCCAACTAGGACATTGCTTAATAGAAGAAAAAAGACGGAAATAGAAAAGGAGAGGATGCGCTTCATAGAGATGAATTAACTTAAAAGTTGTCAAAGGTACAACTTTCACAGAAATGATTATTTTTCAATTATTTCTGCATTTAATAATCCCTGAAATGTAAATCCATCCGCTTCAGTTACTTCTGTAAATTCGACCTTAAGTAACTTGTTCACGTATTTTTTTTCATCTGCTTGAATTAATTTGATTGCTTTAATGTCAGGCTGAATGGCTAAAACTGAGAAATAAGCATCTTTACCGCTTGTCCCAACGACAATAAATTCTTTTCCGGCTGCATTCATGAAACTTAAAAATCGAGTTTCAAATCTTCCGGTTTGTTTCAATATTTCCATGGCTTCTGCATAGCCAAAATTGTATTTTTTGTCTGCAATAAAATTAATTTTTTCTATACCTATTTCACTTTTCGCTTTTCTTGAACAGCTGTAAACAACCTTTTCGTTTTCACCATAATAAGACTTTATCTCTCTGCAAAAACTCTTTTTATCAGTAATTACGGTGGTCTTGTTTATGGCACTTATCAGTTTTTTGTTTTTAAAATAACAATGGATAGCAATGGTTGTCCCCTTCGAATCTGAATATTCTTGGGACAATTTTAATATTTCGCCATTTTCCTCTATTAATCCATTAACGGATTGTGTCTCACCATTATCATTGCTGTAAATCAAACTACGAATTTGAAGCAATGATGGATCCGCATTAATTCTCTTCATTTCATTTTCGTATTGTGCTTCATTTCCAAAAGCGCCGCCTGGTTTTTTTGAAATGGGCGCCCCGGTATTAGGATCTAATAATGATTCATTTCTTGTATGGCAAGACATTAGCGATAATGCCGCAACAATAGTATATATAAGGGTCTTTTTAATCATAATTGCCAAGTAATTGGTTGTTTTAACGTAAAATAATAATTACAGAACAAAAATAAAGTTATTTTTAGTGTTTTAAAGCATTAGCGTTCGATAAAAAATAAACAGAGTTGTCTAAAGTTGAATTGCAGCTGGATATCGAATTGTTTTAGAAACAATCAATTTGTTTTGTATTTAATTTTTTGTTTATCGTATTTTTACACTGTGGTTAAAGCAATAGGAATTGATTTTGGATTAAAAAGAACAGGCCTAGCCATGACTGATGACTTGGGTATTATTGCTAGTCCTTACGCTTCAATAGCCTCCGACAAACTGATGGATTTTTTGATTCAACTAATTGCGAAGGAAAAAATTAAACTAATTGTTTTGGGCTTCCCAACTTCTTTGGATGGCACCGACACGCACATAACGGAAAACGTCAGGTTGTTAAAAGAAGCCTTAGAAAAACAATTTAATTTACCGGTAGAGTTACAGGATGAGCGAATGTCCTCCTCTCGAGCGATGCAAGCCATTCATCAAGGTGGAAAAGCGAAACAAAAGAAAAATAAAGGATTAGTAGATACCATTAGTGCTACCTTGATCTTACAAGATTATATGGATACTTGCGATAGTTAAACTTCCTTTATTACTTTTGCATCAAATTAATTAGCATGATTTTGCCTATTATCGCCTACGGTGATCCGATATTAAAGGTAGTTGCGGAGGAAATTCCAGAAAATTCACTTGAGTTAACTCAGTTAATAGCTGATATGTTTGAAACAATGTATCTTGCTAAAGGGGTAGGGTTGGCCGCGCCACAAATTGGAAAGAGTATTCGTCTTTTTATTGTAGATGGAGCGCCATTCGCTGATGAGGAGGGTGAAGAGCCCGATCCTAAAGCGGTGGGTATAGAATCGTTCAAAAAAGTATTTATCAATCCAATTATTGAGGAGCAATCAGGGGAAGTATGGGCGTTTCAAGAAGGATGCTTGTCAATACCAAAGATTCGTGAAAATGTTCATAGAAAAGAAACGATTTTAGTTTCCTATTTTGATGAAAACTGGTTGTTTCATGAAGAACGTTTTGACGGCTATGCTGCAAGAATCATTCAACATGAATACGATCATTTAGAGGGAGTGCTGTTCATTGATAAGTTGGCACCTTTAAAAAAGAAGTTGTTAGCGAAACGTTTGGGGAATATTGTGTTGGGTTTGGTGGATGTGGATTATAAAATGAAATTTAATAAAAAAAATAAATGATGATAGTGAATCGAAATTTCGTGTTTTTTAGTTTATTAATGTTGATGAATCTGGTAGCTTGTACTACTCAAAATGAAAAGGATAAAGCATCATCCGTTGAAAAACCAGTGACGAAGGAGGAGTTGATAAAATCAATAAAGTACATGGAGGATTCCATAACTTCTCTTCAAAAAAATCCTAAAACGGCAACTAAGATTCCAAGTTTGACACAACTGGAATTAATAAATCGACTTAAGCTCTATTATAGGTATTTTCCGAATGATGCTTATTCGGCAGAATGTATTTTTAAAATTCACATTAAATATTCCGACTTAAAAGCGCAAAAGGATGCGATGGCTTATGGTGATACCTTATTGTCGAAATTTCCTAGTTATAAAAACCGTGACTTCTTATTAGAGAGTATGGCATCTAGTTACGATGTTATTATAGAACCCCGTGATACTGCGAAGGTCAGAAAATATTACAGCCTGCTATTAAAAGAAAGTAATCTATCGCCAGAAAAGCGCCAAGATATTGGCTTTCGATTAAAACACCTTGAATTGAATTTTTTCGAATATATTGACTTTCAGTCTAAGCAAGTTACTAAGCGAAAAAAATAATCGCTTTTTAGCTTGTTAATGTTCTGTTAATTTTTTTTAGGCTTCGGAATATCCACGTATATTTGATAAAAATATAACGCTATGAAAAAACTAATTTTAACTTTTTGTCTTTTGTTCGTTGCTGCTGCAACAACAAATAAGGTGTCTGCTCAAATTGAGAAAGGTGCAAAAATCGAATTTATGAAAGAGACACATGACTATGGCTCAATCAAATACGATGCTGATCCGTATTGTACATTCGAATTTAAAAACACAGGTAATGAACCATTAATCATTTCCAATGCAAAAGGATCATGTGGTTGTACGGTTCCTGAGTGGTCAAAAGAGCCAATTGCTCCAGGAGCTACGGGTTCTATTCGTGTTAAATACGATACAAAGCGACCAGGTCCAATCAACAAAAGTGTAACAATTGATTCAAACGCTATCAATGAGCCGAGTAAAATTATTCGGATCAAAGGTGAGGTTGGACCAGCACCAGAAGGAGGAGCTCCAGTAAATAACATCGGCGCACCAACTGGAAATTAATATTAAATCTTATTGTGAAAAGGTCGCTTTATTTAAAGCGGCCTTTTTTATTGCTCAAAAAATTGCCAGATAGGTTCATTTGGTACAGGAGCAATTATAGTAATTGGATCTTTTGTGGTAGGATGGTTGAATGATAATTCACGTGCATGTAAACAAATGGAGCCATCTGGATTCGATCTTTTTGCCCCATATTTTAAATCACCTTTAATCGTACATCCAATAGTGGACAACTGCGCCCGAATTTGATGGTGACGCCCCGTTTCTAAATGAACCTCCAATAAATGGTAATTGTCAGAGGATTTTATCAATCGATAACTAAGCTTCGCTTCTTTACCACCCAATGTTTTGGGGGTACATACGTAACTTTTATTTTGCTTCTCATTCTTTTTTAAGAAATGCACGAGTTCTCCGGATGTCTCTTTTGGTAAATTTTCAACGATCGCCCAATAAACTTTATGGGTGTCTTTGTCTCGAAATTGAGCATTTAAACGCTCTAATCCTTTGCTTGTCTTGGCAAATATTACAGCTCCACTAGTTGGTCGGTCTAAACGATGAACGACCCCACAAAATACATTTCCCGGTTTATTGTATTTCTCTTTCAAGTATTCTTTTATGCCATCAGGCATCGTTTTATCACCGGTCTTATCGCCTTGAACTATTTCCGAAGGTAATTTATTGATAACAATCACATGATTGTCTTCATACAAGATATTTTTAGGATCCAAATTTCGTTTATTTTGAATTTAATTTGTTGTAAGATTTATTTCGTATTCCTGCGGTAATACTTAGTAATGCAAATACAATAATGGTAACGATTACCCAATTGGGCACTTTGCCTAATCCATCTCCTTGAGCATAGGAATGTAAACCAACAAGCATGAAGTTAACGCCAAAAAAGGTAAATAAAATGGCCGAATATCCCCAAAATGAGGCTATATTGAATACAAACTTACTTTTCATTGCTGGAATATAACGGAAATGTAAAATAACGGCGTAAACTAATACGGAAACCAATGCCCAAGTTTCTTTTGGGTCCCATCCCCAATACCTTCCCCAAGATTCATTTGCCCAAATGCCCCCTAAAAAAGTACCGATAGTTAACATAAATACGCCAATAGTCATGGTCATTTCTGAAATATAAGTGAGTTCGGTAATGTTTCGAGTAACGATTTCACCATTCGATTTTCTTCTAAAAATATAGAGAATAATGTTTAATAAGCCCAAGACGGATGCTAAACCCAAAAAACCATAACTACCGGTGATGATAGCAACGTGAATCATTAACCAATATGATTTCAAGACCGGTACTAATGGTGTTATTTCGGGATCTAGGAGATTCATTTCAGTTACAAAAATCATTAAAGCAGCAAGAATTACAGTTCCAGGTAATACTACCGCATTTTTTCTTGAAAAAAGGAATCCCGCAATCATTGTTATCCAAGCAATAAAGATGACTGCTTCGTACCCATTACTCCACGGAGCATGTCCTGAAATGTACCAGCGAAAGCCCAAGCCTATTCCATGATAGATGAAAAACACAATTAAAATGAAAACAAATACTTTTCTTACAATGGATAGTACCTTGGTTATGCGTGATTTAAGTTTTGTAAATACAGAAATATAAAACAGGATCAACATTAAAAAGCCAACTAGGAGGTATATTTTCCAGGTATTTGCGAATAGTTGCATTTTATTATAACTTATTTCAATGTTTACTTTATTCTCAGAAGGGACAACATTAGCAGCAATAGTTCGCTGGAATTTTTTTATAACTAGTAATTGTTGGGATGCTTCGCTATAGTTTCCATTTTGAGCCGCTTTGTCAATAAAGCTAAAATACTTCAGCGTTTCAAAAGAGGTAATAGAATCAACTTGCATTAACGATCTATCCATAGGAATATACCAGGTATTATTTGCATCTTTCTTTTTGGGAATTATGCGCATATATTGCCACCCTAAAATGCTATTCACCACCTCAAACTTTTCATTAAGTTTGATTAATTTCTTTTCAAATTCGTCCCGTTTCGATTCCGATTTTTGAAAAGCCTTTTGGTATAGGTCTTGCCATTTGAAATTTCCTGATTTAGCACTAATTTCTATAACGGGCACGAATTTTTTTAGCTTTAAGCGCTCTTGTAATACCGCGGGAACTGCTATTATTGGTTCATGTGCCCAAAATTCAGGATACATGTGCATGCTCATAATAAATTGGACACAATTTAACTTATTGTATGAGTTCTTCCCGTGTATTTTACGTGATAATTGATCACTTAATGAATGGAAGGGAACAATTCGGCCTTCATAATTTTGAACTAATAGCGAAGCTAATTCTTGTGAATGATCGCTACCTATAACCCGATGAATTGGTGCAGGGGTTTTGGAATGGTCGTGTTGCCCGAACAGATTACTAGAAAGAGGCATACTTATCAACATCAGTAAAACAAGCAGGCTGTTTTTTTGCTGCTTTAATTTCTCAAGTTTTGTGTTTAGGTCACGGAATCGCCCATTAGGAGAAAAAATAGATAAGATCATTCCTATAGCCATTAGCAGGTAGCCGATGTATGTAACGGTTGTACCAAGTTCATCGTAATTAACACTTAGTCGCGTTCCCTCTTCATTTTCAGGTGTTTTTGGGTCGTCTAAATCGTAGCTTGATTGAAAAAAGCGATATCCTTTATAATCGGTCACATTATTCATAAATACTTTTCGTTTACTTTCATAATTATTTTTTGGATCAATAATAGTTAATTCACTTTCGAATGAGGAAGGGGACTCTGACCCGGGATATTTCGTTAACGTGAATTGATTACAATTCATGGAAAATGGCAACGGCATTCGTATTGAACCATATTCTAATTGTACCTTAAGACTGTCGAGTAGAAAGTATTCGGGTGTTGGTAATGCGCCCATTCCCCCCATCAAGCGAATGACTTTCGTTTCTTTTCCAGATGTAACTTTAAGCGTTAAATAATCAGCGCCAACATTCTTCTTTCCTGATGGGAACAATTTTTTTCTAGCATGTTTGATGATTTGCTTTATTACAAATTGCTCGCTTCCGGCTTGGTATAAGGTTGTTGTTCGCATGGTGTCCCACTCGTTAAGTATTAATTCATGGTAGGCACTATCTGGAATTTCAGCACCCGTTTGTCGTGCCTTTTGCATTTGAGACATCGGTAAATAACGAATAGGAAGGGAAGCTCTCATTAAATATCCTTTGCCAGTGGCTTTAATTTCTATTCCGGGCGTTTTTAGCGTTTTACCAAATGAAACGGGGATATTTCCGACCATAAAGACCTCGTTTTTTTCTAGGTAATTGGATTGCATCCCATTGGTAATAATATCAATTACCGTTTCTTGATAGGCGGCCTTTATTTCTAAGCTATCAATCATTTTAGATTGAAAATCTAGGTATTCAACTTGAATACTCTTTTTTCCAATTTCTAAGGAATGGCTAAAATGATTATTAAAAAGTGGGATGTCTACTGGGCTTAAAAAAGTGGGGTATGCCTCCATTTGTGTTTGCTGGCCATCATCTGCAAAAACCAATAATTTTGGATCCGCAGAATAGATGAAATTTGAAGAACTTCCCTCTCGAATAACCATTAAGCCTTCAAAACCGACGTAACGGGTCAATGCGGCACCAATCATAATTATAAGAAAAGCAATATGGAAACTAAAAAGCGCAATTTTTTTGGCTTGCCACATTTGGTAGGTGAAAATATTTGAAATTAATCCAAAGCTCAAATAAATAAGAAGAAGGGTGAACCAAGTAGAGTTGTAGACAACAATTTTGGCTGTTTGGATCCCGTAAATTGATTCAAGAAATGTCGCAGAGCCGATGGCGAGAAGAAATAGTAGCAAGGCCATGGAGATATAGCGCATTGCAAAAAAGTTTTTGAATAAGCGTTCTAACATATAGGAATGTTTTTAGCCACAAAAGTAAGCATACCTATGCTTTTATATAAGATAATCTTTTTATTTTTTAGTAACCGAGGCTTAGTCTTCTCATAATTATGTTCGACTCTTAATTATCCCCTTACCATTGCAACCCTTAAATAAAAAAAGAAAGCCATCAGTCTAGGACCGATGGCTTTTATATTGACGTTTCCAACTATCCGAAAAAAATCGGGAAGAAAGAAACGAGAAAGGGCCTAGGGCCCTATACTCTTACATCATTCCAGGCATTCCGCCGCCCATTCCTCCCATGCCAGCGGCTGGGTTATTTTCTTCCGGTTGGTCTGCAATGACACATTCTGTGGTTAATAACATGGCTGCTATTGAAGCGGCATTTTCAATCGCAATTCTTGTCACCTTTGTAGGGTCAATTACACCTGCTGAATATAGTTTTTCATACTTTTCTGTACGTGCGTTATATCCGAAATCATCTTTCCCTTCTTTTACTTTCTGAACGATTATAGCTCCTTCTCCTCCTGCATTGGCAATTATTTGTCTAAGCGGCTCTTCGACTGCTCTTCTAACGATTGCTATACCTGTTGTTTCGTCTTCATTAACACCTACCATTTTATCCAAATTAGCACTGGCTCTAATTAAGGCAACGCCTCCACCAGGAACAATACCTTCTTCAACAGCGGCACGTGTAGCAGCTAACGCATCGTCTACGCGATCTTTCTTTTCTTTCATTTCCATTTCGGTCGGTGCACCAATAAATAGCACGGCAACACCACCTGAAAGTTTCGCTAAGCGTTCTTGTAATTTTTCTTTGTCGTAATCTGAGGTGGTAGATTCGATTTGAGATTTAATTTGGATAATACGCCCTTTGATATCTTTCGGATTTCCCTTCCCGTTTATTAGGGTAGTATTGTCTTTGTCAATTTCAATTTTCTGAGCAGTACCCAACATTTCCATGGTAACATTCTCCAATGTCATTCCTCGTTCTTCAGAAACTACCTGTCCACCTGTTAAAATTGCGATGTCTTCCAACATGGCTTTTCTTCTATCGCCAAATCCTGGCGCTTTAACAGCAGCAACTTTCAAAGAACCTCTTAATCTATTTACCACTAAAGTTCCCAGCGCTTCACCGTCCACATCTTCTGCAATAATAAGCAAGCTTTTTCCCGCTTGTACAACAGGCTCTAGAATGGGCAACAATTCTTTCATGCTTGATATTTTCTTCTCGCAAATAAGAATCAATGGATTTTCCATTTCTGTGATCATCTTTTCTGCGTTCGTAACAAAATAAGGGGATAAATAACCACGATCAAATTGCATTCCTTCTACCGTTTTCACTTCCGTTTCCGTCCCTTTTGCTTCTTCCACAGTGATAACACCATCATTTCCAACTACCTTCATGGCTTTAGCAATCAATTTACCGATCGTTTCATCGTTGTTGGCTGAAATAGTTGCAATTTGCTCTATTTTGCTGTTATCAGATCCAACTTCTTTTGAAATTTTCTTCAGATTAACCACGATTTCTGCTACCGCTTTGTCGATTCCACGTTTAAGATCCATTGGATTAGCTCCTGCAGCAACATTTTTCAATCCTGCTGTAATAATTGCTTGCGCAAGTACGGTAGCTGTTGTTGTTCCATCACCAGCAATATCAGCAGTTTTGGACGCAACTTCTTTAACCATTTGTGCCCCCATGTTTTCAATAGGGTCTTTTAGCTCTATTTCTTTTGCTACTGTAACACCATCTTTTGTGATTTGTGGTGCACCAAATTTTTTGCTAATTATAACATTTCGACCTTTTGGTCCCAAGGTTACTTTTACTGCGTTTGCTAAAGCGTCTACACCTGTTTTTAATTTTTCGCGTGCTTCAACATTGAATAGTATATCTTTTGCCATTTTATTTTTTATTAGAATATTCCATAAACATCTGACTCTCTCATGATGAGAAAGTTTTTCCCATCAATTTTAATTTCTGTACCAGCATATTGCCCATAAAGTACTGAATCACCTGGTTTTAGTGTCATTGGTTCGTCTTTTTTTCCGCTTCCAACTGCTACAATAGTACCGTGTAATGGCTTTTCTTTTGCCGTGTCCGGAATAAAAATTCCGCTTGCTGTTTTTTGTTCTACCGGTGCAGGCTCTATAATTACCCGATCCGCTAATGGTTTAAATGTTACTGACATATTTTTTAAAGTTATTGTTTAATTAACGGTCAAAATTTGACGAATTTTATGCCAAATGAAAATTCCCGACAATATTACTTTTTGCAAGTTTTAATCACAAAAAAAATGTCAGAAGTAGTGACATACTGACATTTAAAAGCCTTGAATTGACAATTTATTTTCTATTTTGGTTTGTTGTTTGGCGTCTGAGGCTGTTTTGCTGGAGCCTTTTCGTTGCCCTTTTTCTGCTCGGTCTGTTGTTGTTTTGTAACATTAGTTTTTAAGCTAGGCTGAAGCATTGTAACCATAATACTACCTGCAACGATAATTCCTGCAAGCGACCAAGTTAATTTATCGATAAATTCATTCGTTCGCTGTACGCCACCTAACTGCGCTGGAGAACCAAAATCAGAACTTAATCCTCCACCTTTAGGATTTTGAATAAAAATAACCAAGGTTAATAGAATCGCCGCAATTATGATAATGATAGATAAAAAAGTACCCATGTTTAGTTTATTAGTTTAATAGATAAATGCTTTATTTGGGTTGCAAATATATTCTTTTTTTCGGGATATAATAGTATTAATTGCTCATAAACATAGATTGCTTTAGGATAATTTCCTTGAAGAATAAATATTTTGGCTAAGGTTTCACTTACGGGCATCTTATTTTCATCAATACTTTCCTTCGCTTTTTTGATCGGAGAATAAAAATCGCGTTTTTGTTTTTCAATTGGAATCATGGTTGATGTCCGTTCTTCCTTTTCAGTTTTCTCTTTACCATCAGCCATTTTAAGCCAATTGTTAAAAGATTTTGGATGTACATCGAAGGTGCTTGTTTCTGTTTTTGTTTTTTGTTGTTCAACGATTGGATCTGATGTGGCCGCCACTTCCGCTGCTATTTTTAACTTCTCTCCATCTTCATTAAATTCTTTAATAAAGACGGTATTGGCAACGGATGATTTAATGAGTGTTTCTAGTTCATCTGTTATTGTTTCATCATTTTCGGTTTCGACAATCAACGGTTGTTCTTCTTCAATTTCGATCGCTGTATCGATGGGAATATTTTCTATTACCTCCTCTTCTTCAACTGGCTCTTGTTCCTGGCTTAAGAGCTGATGTAGCACTTGCCTATTTGAAATTTTAAAGGCGTGTTTAAGTAATTCTCCTTCAAAATGGATATCGCCAGAATTTTTCAATTCTTCTAGATACGCAATCGCAAAAATGGAGGCATAGGGGTATACAGCAATTAATTCTTTAAATTCCAACAGCATGTTTTCATCTAACCCTTTCTGGTTAAATAAACGTTGATTGATTGTTGTTTTATTTAGTATCACCAATTACTCATTAATTTGTTAATAAGGTCTTGCACGATTTGTTCACTTATATTTTCCAATAACTGATTTTCAACTGAGGCTAAATTTGTCGTCGCATCGAAATCTTCAAAGCGGCTGCTTGTTAGGGTACTTGTTTCTTCCGTTGGTTTTGTTGTATTGATAGTAAATTGCACCGTTACAGTTAATCTATTTTTAGAGGCATTATCCCCATTTTGTATTGCAATTGGGCTTACTTGATACGCTATAATTTGACCTTCAATTTGAACTTCAGCATCTGTTAATTTAGTTGCTAGTGAAAGCCTAGTGTTGTTTTGAACTCCATCTTTCAGCTTCTCAGTTAATTGTGCTCCGTAGAATAAAGGGGAATTGGCTGCATTTATTATCAAGGTCTGTATGTGAAACATCTTCCATTCTACAGGCATTGAGCCAGTATCTTTGAAACTAACGCTAGTTGGCCAACAAGATGTTAGGAGCAATAATGCTAAAATACAACTGCTTAACTTCATAAATCGGTGAGGTTAAATTCTTTGATTTTTCGGTAAAGCGTTCTTTCAGAAATTCCTAATTCGCTAGCGGCGTATTTTCTTTTTCCTCGATGTTTTTCAAGGGCTTTTTGGATCAATTCTTTTTCACGGTCTCCCAAGGAAAGTGATTCCTCATAAACCTCATGGTTTTCATATGTTTCTGTATCACTTTTCTGTCCAGTAGGCATTTCAGGTCTTCCGGGTGGTAAAATGCGCGAAGGATCATTAATGGGTTCATTGAGATCGTTGTAAATTCTATTCACGACTGCCGCTTGGTCATGATTTAGATCAATGTCTTTTCCTTGAGAAATCAATTCCACGACTAATTTTTTTAGCTCAGTCAGATCTTTTTTCATTTCAAAAAGAAATTTATACATAATTTCTCTTTCAGAAAAGGATTCATTTACCGTCTCATTAATTCTCACAGGTGATTTGTCTGCTATTTTGGGTAAATAGCTGTCTAGTAGAATGGCGTTTATTTCACGGAGCGTTTCAATAACAGAAAGTTGTTCCACTAAATTTTTTAGCTGCCGAATGTTTCCGGGCCAAGGATACGCGGTCATTAGTGCAACGGCATCTTCCGTCAATTTAATAGGCGGCATGCGGTATTTATCTGCAAAGTCTTGTGCAAATTTTCTAAAAATCAAATGTATATCTTCATGGCGATCCCTTAACGGGGGTAGTTGAATTGGAACGGTATTGAGTCTATAATATAGGTCTTCTCTAAATTTACCGCTGGAAATCGCTTTAAGCATATTTTCATTCGTTGCGGCAACAACACGAACATTTGTTTTTATTACTTTAGAAGAACCCACTCGTATAAACTCACCGGTTTCCAAAACACGCAACAAACGCACTTGGGTTTGCATGGGTAATTCGGCAACTTCATCTAAAAATATGGTGCCACCATCCGCCACTTCAAAATATCCTTGTCGACTTCCACTTGCACCAGTAAACGCTCCTTTTTCGTGACCAAAAAGTTCTGAGTCGATGGTGCCTTCTGGGATAGCACCGCAATTCACCGCAATATATTCTCCGTGTTTTCGAGCACTAATGTGATGAATGATTTGAGGGATGATTTCTTTTCCTGTTCCACTTTCACCAGTGACTAATACTGAAATGTCTGTTGGAGCAACTTGTATAGCAACTTCTATGGCACGATTTAATAGTGGTGCATTACCAATAATACTAAATCGTTGTTTTACTTGTTGACTATTCATTACTTGATTTTTTATTCATTTTCAATTATTTCACCAAACAAGGTAGCAGAAGTACAGGAGATTATTTTTACATGTACATAACTGCCCTTTTCTACTGAAGATTTAGGAAAGATTACCATTTTGTTTCCGCCTGTCCGTCCGCAATAGTCTTCGGTAGATCTTTTTGAATTTCCCTCAATAAGCACTTTATGAATACTACCTATTTGCCGCTCATTTAAAATCAAACTATGTTGCAATTGCTTATTGATAATTTCTTCTAGCCGTCTACCTTTTACATCATCTGGAACATCATCCTCAAATCGCCTCTCTGCTAAGGTTTTGGGCCGTTCAGAGTATTTGTACATGAATGCATAATCATAAATCACCTCATCCATTAAGGACAATGTTTCTTGATGTTGCTCTTCATTCTCTCCACAAAAACCACTAATAATATCAGTGGTAATTGCGCAATCAGGTATTATTCTTCTTATGGCCGCTATTCGATCTAAATACCATTCCCTGCTATATCCTCTATTCATTCTCTCTAATACTTCCGTGTTTCCAGACTGGACAGGTAAGTGTATGTAGGGACAAATATTTTCATAGCTAGCCATCATATGCAATACTTCATCCACCATATCTTTTGGATGTGATGTGCTAAAACGAATCCTTAACTCTGGAGAAACCAATGCTACCATTTCGAGCAACTGCGCAAAATTTGTGGTGGCTTCTGTTTCGGATTTTATTTCTCCTTTTGAGGTAAGATTCCATCTATAACTGTCAACGTTTTGACCTAACAAGGTAACTTCTCGGTATCCATCTGCGAAAAGTATTTTACATTCATCGACAATCGTTTTAGGATCACGTGAGCGTTCTCTGCCTCTTGTGAAAGGAACCACACAAAAAGAACACATATTATCGCAGCCCCTTGTGATACTCACGAAAGCGGAAACTCCTCCTTGGTCTAAACGAACGGGCGTTATATCGGCATATGTTTCATCACGCGATAGTAACACATTGACTGCTTTTTGTCCAGTTCCTACTTCTTCAATAAGGTTAGGAAGGTCGCGGTAGGAGTCAGGTCCTGCGATTAGATCAACTAATTTTTCTTCTTCTAACAAATCTTTTTTTAGTCTTTCAGCCATACATCCTAAAATCCCAATTACTAAATTTGGGTTGGTGACTTTTTTACTTTTAAATTCTGTCAGGCGTTTTCTAACTTTTGCCTCTGCGTTCTCTCTAATGGAACAGGTATTTATAAAAACGACATCCGCCTCATCAACATTCCGAGTTGTTTCATAACCGTCTTTGACCAATATTGAAGCAACCACTTCGCTATCTGCAAAATTCATTTGACAGCCATAACTTTCTAAGTAAAGTTTTTTCGTTGGAGTAATTGCCGTATTCGCCTCTATAATCAAGGGTTCTCCCTGACGGCTTTCATCATGACTTTCTGTATTTTTTAGTTCCATTTTCTATTCAGCAAATTCAAGTGCGAAATTAGACAAATAGCGCTTAGTGTCAAAATGTCAGTAAAAAGAATTTAATTTTTTTTAACTAGTTAATAAGGCAATAATTAAAAATCTATTAAAGTATTTTGCGACTTGTATTGAATTCATTTTACATTTGTATCGAAAATAAGAGAGCATGGCAAAGAATTTAGTGATCGTTGAGTCACCGGCAAAAGCAAAAACTATCGAGGGGTATTTGGGAAATCAATACATTGTTAAATCTAGTTATGGTCATGTCCGGGACCTTGCGAAAAAGGGGTTATCGGTAGACATCGAAAATGACTTTACGCCTGTTTATGAGGTGACTCCAGAGAAAAAAGCACTAGTCGCGGAACTAAAAAAATTAGTTAAGTCTTCAGAAATAGTATGGCTTGCAACGGATGAGGATCGCGAGGGCGAGGCGATTTCTTGGCATTTATTTGAAACACTTGGATTAAAAGAAGAAAATACAAGGCGGATAACTTTTAATGAAATCACTAAAGCTGCCATTTTAAAAGCAATCGAGAATCCAAGAAAGGTCAATAAAGAGTTGGTAGATGCGCAACAAGCACGACGAGTTTTGGATCGAATCGTTGGATTTGAATTATCACCTGTTCTTTGGCGAAAAGTTAAGCCGGGATTATCTGCGGGCCGGGTTCAATCAGTTGCAGTAAAGTTAATTGTTGATAAAGAAGATGAGATTGAGGCATTTAACTCTGCCGGTTTTTATCGCGTTGTTGGAAGTTTTCAGGCATTGAACGGAAGTTTTAAAGCAGAGCTCAATAAAAATTTATCGAACCTAAATGAGGCAAGCTCTTTACTTGAGAATTGTATAAATGCCGATTTTTTTGTTGAAAATACTGTAAAAAAACCGGCAAGTAAATCACCATCGGCTCCTTTTACTACCTCGACATTACAACAAGAAGCAAGTTTGAAATTGGGTTATTCGGTAACAAAAACGATGAGTGTCGCACAACGCTTGTATGAGTCAGGTTGGATTACCTACATGCGAACCGATTCAATGAATTTATCTGAGACAGCCATTAATGCGGCAAAGGATGAAATTATTAGAAAATATGGAGAGGAATATTGGAAATTAACGAAATACACAACCAAATCAGCCGGGGCGCAAGAAGCGCACGAGGCAATTCGCCCAACTGATTTTTCTAAAAGTGACTTTTCTGGGGAAAATGACGAGAAAAAATTATATGAACTTATTTGGAAACGCGCCATCGCCAGTCAAATGGCACATGCAAAACTGGAAAGGACAACCATCACTATCGGTGGACTAACTACGGGGAATCATTTTGTTGCGAAAGGCGAAGTAATACTTTTTGATGGTTTCTTGAAAGTTTATTTAGCATCGAATGTAGATGAAGCGGATGAAGAGGAAAATGGTCTACTACCTGCGGTAAGTGATTCAGAAAAATTGGAAGCGTTAGAAATTAAAGCTACGGAAAGATTTACGAGACCACCTGCCCGTTATGCAGAGGCATCTTTAGTTAAAAAATTAGAAGAGTTAGGCATTGGCCGACCTTCAACCTATGCTCCGACGATTACGACAATTCAAAATAGGGGCTACGTTGAGAAAAAAGAAAACGAGGGTCAACTTAGAAATTATCAAGAACTTACCTTGTTAGCTGGCTCGATTAACACCATTACGAAAACAGAAACTACTGGAAAAGAAAAAAACCGATTGTCGCCAACAGATATTGGTGTCTTGGTTACTCGTTTTTTGAGCGAAAATTTTGAAAACGTACTGGATTATAATTTTACAGCTAAAGTAGAAGCTGAATTTGATGAAATTGCCGGGGGACGAATTAAGTGGACGGCTATGCTGGAGGATTTTTATAAGCCTTTTCATGTTACAGTGGAAAACACATTGGAACATTCAGCGCGTGCTACAGGAGAAAGAGAATTGGGAATTCATCCGAGCAATGGTAGAAAAGTAATCGCACGAATGGGCCGTTTTGGTCCTATGGCGCAAATTGGTGATGAGGAATTAGATGGAGAAAAACCATTATTCGCCTCCTTATTAAAAAATCAATCAATTCATACCATTTCCTTGGAAGAGGTGCTGGAATTATTTAAGTTACCTCGCATGCTAGGTGCATATGAAGAATTGGATGTGAAAGCAAATATTGGTCGGTTTGGGCCATACGTTCAGCATGGAAAAGCGTTTATTTCCATCCCAAAGGAGGATGACCCGATATCTATCACCTTGGAAAGAGCTATTGAGTTAATTGTTTTGAAAAAAGAAGTGGATGCGAATCGCTTGGTAAAATCATTTGATGAAAGAGAGGACGTTACACTTTTAAATGGAAGGTGGGGTGTTTACTTAAAAATTGGAAAAGATAATTTCAAACTTCCAAAAGAGGTTGACGTTGAAAAAATTTCGTTGGAAGAATGTTTAACCATTGCGAAAAATCAACCTCAAAAATCAAAGGCAAAAAAAATATTTAAAAAGAAATAATAGATTATATTTGTCAATATGAGCGGAAGCGTAAATAAGGTAATTTTAATTGGTAATTTGGGAAAAGATCCTGAGGTGAAGCGCTTTGAAAATGGCGCTGTAATCGCATCTTTTTCAATTGCCACTTCCGAATCGTATGTAGATAAACAATCTGGCGAAAAAAAGGAAATCACGGATTGGCATGATGTAGTGTTATGGAGAGGTTTAGCAGAAGTGGCAGAAAAGTACCTACATAAAGGAACGAAGATTTATGTCGAGGGTAAATTAAAAAAAAGATCCTGGCAGGATAAAGAAGGGAATACTCGTTATAGTACGGAAGTAGTTGGGGATGAAATGACCATCTTATCCAGACAAGAAAATAAAGAAAATAACGCGGCACCTTATCGTCAAGAAGAGCCTGTTAAAGCAGCGAATAGTTTACCCGATCTGGCACCCGAAGACGGCGATGCCCTTCCATTTTAATTAAAATGAATAGTATCGAACCTCCCAGTTTAGTCTTACCAGAAATTATGTTCGCAGGAATTGGATCGGAAACGATCATATATGCGATTATCATATTTTTTCTACTCTTCTTTTGTGCAGTGATGTCAGGTTCTGAATCCGCCTTGTTTTCGATTAATCCCGATGAAAACAATAAGCTGAAAGCCGAAAATTCGAAAGAAGCAAAGACCATCATTCAATTGTTGTCTAACCCAAGAGATTTACTTGCTACGATATTAATTGTAAATAATTTTGTAATTGTTGGGATCGTTATTCTGTCCACCTTTGTATTGGATGCCAATTTCCCCGTAAAAGAAGGAAACGAACTTATACGTTTCTTTATCGAAGTGGTGGGAATTACTTTTATGATTTTACTCATCGGAGAGGTCATCCCAAAAATATATGCCACCAATAATGCCGAAAGAGTTTCGCGTTGGGTAGCCAGACCATTGTATATATTGAGTAAAACGCCTCCGATTTCCTGGTTGAAATGGGTGCTCGTTAGTGGAAGTAAATTCATTTCTAAAGCAAAAAGAAAATCAATTCATGTTTCTACTGACGAACTTGAGCATGCTATTGCGCTGACAAAAGAAAGTTCAACATCAGACGAAGAACAAAAATTACTGGAAGGAATTGTCAAATTTGGTAGAACGGAAGCTTCTCAAATAATGAAGCCAAGGATTGAAATGGCAGTTTTGAATTCGGATTGTTTATTTGATGAGGTACTTGCTTTTGTATTAGATGCGGGGTATTCCAGAATACCGGTTTATAAAGAAAACACAGACAATGTTATTGGTATACTGTATATCAAAGATCTTCTTCAACACCTGTCAAAAGAAAAAGAATTTAATTGGCTTGAGGTAATTAGGAAACCATTTTTCATACCTGAAAATAAAAAAATTAACGATTTACTTCAAGAATTTAGGAGTATGAAAATGCATTTGGCTGTTGTGGTCGATGAGTACGGTGGGGCATCCGGTGTAATTACCTTGGAAGATATTTTGGAGGAAATTGTAGGGGATATTACCGATGAATTTGATGATGACGAGATAGCATTTGAAAAAATAGACGATTCCACCTACATATTTGAAGGCCGGACCACCTTAAATGACTTTTACAAAGTAGTTGGGGTGGATGGAAAGGATTTTGAAGCGATTAAAGGAGATGCCGAAACGTTGGGGGGATTTATCAATGAGCAGACGGGAAGAATTATGAAAAATAAGGAGTTTATATTGCAAGGTAATTTTAAATTGGTAGTTGAATCATCTGATAAAAGAAGAGTGAAGTTTGTTAAGGTTTTAATAAATAATAAATAATGTTTAAGAATTTTGGAGCAATGATGAATTTTAAGCGTGCTTTTCTGTGTTTAGAGTTCGCCGTCTTTTTTTTTCTTACAAACATCACCTTATCCTTTTTTCGAACAAGTGATTTTATTCCAAAACCTCCCACTTATTTAAGGATTAATCTTCCAGATCACTATTATCATAATGAACAAGTGGCTTGTTTTGTCATGCTGGAGTCTGCTGATATTTTCACTTTAAAGAATGTGAGCACGGATAATAAAGGTCAATGTGCTCAGGAGATAGATCTCGGCCCCATTAACGGTACCCTCTATCTTTTTTATAAAGCATTTAATTCACAAGATTCACTCGCTCAACTAATTAATATTTCTAATGACTTTATTGATGACCATAAAATAAAGGCTGATAGAATAGATTTTCAACAAATAATTGACCCCAAAAGAAGGGTTTTTGGAACGTTTTTTACCTTGAAAGGAAACGTAGCAACCAATTATCAATTTTATTTAACCGACTCAACTTCTAATTTTATCAGGGGGGAAGTTTTATTAAATTGTAAGCCGAATTATGATAGTTTAAGGCCATCTCTTGAGTACTTGAAAATTGATTTGCTACATTTAGTAAATAGCCTTCAATGGAAAAAAAACTAAATCAGCTTTACCTTGGATTAGGTAGCAATTTGGGAAATAAAATTGAAAATATTGAACAGGCACTTGTACTCATTCATGCTGAAATTGGCGTAATTACTAAAAAGTCTACTTTCTATTTCTCTCAACCACAAGGGTTTGTTTCTGAAAACGATTTTGTCAACATGGTCATAAAGGTAGAAACAAATCGTACTCCTTTTGAAGTATTGGAGGGGATAGAACAAATAGAAAAAGTAGTGGGAAGGACCTCAAAATCGAATGGTTTTTATCAGGATAGGCTTATTGATATTGACATTTTGTACTTTAATAACGAAAAAATTCGGACAAACCTTCTCGTTATTCCTCACCCTTTTATTTTTGAGCGCGACTTTGTTCACGTTCCACTAATGGAAATACTGGACGATTTAACATTAATAGCGTTACGACATTAATAGGTAGCTTTTTTCTTGGTTAGGATATTTATTTTTATATTTGTCACTAATTATTAAACAAAAAGTAATTTATGAAAACAAACCTAACTTTTTTATCCTTAGTCGGCATTGTTGCAATACTAGTTTCTAGTTGTGATTTATTAAAAGATGTCACTTATTCAGTTACCCCTAATCCTTTAGAATTACACGGCGATAATGTGAAAGTTGCTGTAACAGTTACTATTCCTGAAAAAGGTATTAAGAAAAAAGCGAAAGTGGAAATCACTCCTGTTTTTGGTGATGCAAAACTTACAACTTGGACAATCCAAGGGGAGAAAGCAACAGGAAATGGCCAAACAATCACTTTCAAGCCTGGTGGAACTGCTACTTTCGAAGAAGTGGTGGCATACAATCCCTCTATGGAAGCAACAGATTTAAAACTAACAGGTAAAATATACAAAGGAGCAAAAGAGAAAGATGTGCTTCCTGAAACTAAGATTGCTGATGGTACAATCATCACACCACTTTTAGTACATAATGAGTTTAAAATGTTACTTGCTGAAGATAAATTGGTTCGTTCAACTAATAAATCTGTTTCTGCTTTAATTAATTTCGAAAAAGGAAAATCGGTTGTTAGGAAACCAGAATTAACCGACAAAGATGTTATGGATTTAGTTATTTGGCTAACAAATGCACAAGCCAACAATAAAATAATGATCAACTCAATTGATATTAAAGGTTATGCATCTCCAGATGGAGAAGAAGCTAAAAACAGTAATTTGTCAACTGAACGTTCTAGAATGGCACGTAATGCTTTTATGGAATTAATGAAAAAGGCAAAAATGATGCTTTATGCTGACTCTTCAAAATTCGCGATTAATGGATTAGGTGAAGATTTTGTTGGTTTTCAAGATCAGTTGGCAATGACAACTACTATTCCTGAAGCAGACAAAGCATTGTTCTTACGAGTAATTAAAATGACTGCTGACGCAGCTGAGAGAGAAAAGCAAATGGCAGCATTAGGGAAGACTTACTTGGAATTGGAAAAAGATGTATTCCCAATGATTCGTCGTTCTGTTATTACTGTTAATTATACAGAAAAAGGATGGACGGATGCAGAGTTAATTAGCGCTTCAACGTCTAATCCTAGTTCTCTAACAGTGGAAGAATTATTATTCACAGCGATGAACTTAACCAAAGATGTAGCTGAAAAAGCACGTATTTATCAAGCAGCGACAACAGTTGCTCCATCTGATTACAGAACTCACAATAACTTGGGAGCTGTTAAATACATGCAAAATAAAATGTCTGAAGCGAAGGCTAGTTTAGAAAAAGCCAATAACCTTATGGATAATTCAATGTCAAAAAACAATTTGGCAGGTGTTGCAATGTCAGGTGGTGATAGAGAATCAGCAAAAAAACTTTTAGGTCAAGTTAAGGATAAAACACCTCAATTAGCTTATAATAATGCGATTATTAGTGTATTGGAAGGTAATTATTCTGCTGCAATAACTGGATTTGGAAGTGAAGCTTCTTACAATAAAGCGTTAGCACAGGTCTTAGCAAATAAATTAGATGAAGCAAGTAAAACAATAGCTGCAAGTTCGGATAAAGAATCGGCAGACGGACATTATTTAAAAGCTATAATCGCTTCAAGAAGCAATGCAGGTGTTGATGCAGTTGTTAGTTGCTTGAAGTCTGCTTTTGCAAAGAATCCAGGGTTGAAAGAGAAAGCGGGAAGAGATAGAGAATTCATTAAGTTAATGGCTGATGCAACTTTTACTGCTGCCGTTAAGTAAATAACAAAACATATTATTTTTAAAAGCCTTGATCAATGATTAAGGCTTTTTTATTTGCCGTTAATTTTTCTGCTAAATACATTTGCTCTAATTGCCCTTTCGTTGGAATTAGTTTTGCTTCGCATTGAAGGAATTCCACGTCCATAATGGTTGAATAGCCACAATAGGACATAATTAATTTTGTTTTAAGCAAGAGTTTATCTGTTTCATTCCAGGCATCATTTGGCTTAAAGTATTCGCTTAGTTGAGCAGGGAGGATTGGGATTATTTCTTTTGACCCAATAATGTATTTAGGGCCTTTCATCTCATTAAATTCTTTTTCGAAGTGAGTGATTAGTTCCAGTGAAAATGCAATGGGGCCACTTATTAATAAGACGCATTCAATTTCTTTTTTTATTTCTTTAGGCGCTGAACTTGTTGAATTAAATCGAGAATGTATACCGATATAAGTAGCTCTCTTCCCAAGTGCTTCCGAAAGCTTCCCTGCAAATCTTTTTTCTTGGTCGTCCATAATCCAAACTTCACTGAATTTATGGATAAATGATTGATGCAACCATTGTATAGGCCAAGCCATTTTTTTTAATGGAAGCGTGCATTGGTGCGTAATGAATATACTAGGACATTTTTCTGTTCGGAACCCATAACGATGGTCTGAGAGCACCAAGTCTATGTTGAATTCATCTACGAGAAGTGGGACCGATTTCACCTCTCTTTTATAGCAGTTGAGTAAAGGGATTAACGATTTTACAAAATCTCTTTTTCTGAATCGACCTCCTCGAAAAGTAAATGGGTAAGGTTCGTTTAGTATAAAGGTGATTTCCTCACTAAAATATTGTCGTAATATGATAAAATCGGCTTCTCTTCCGGCGAAAAAAACACTATTTTTATTTTGAAGTAAGATACTAACTATTGAAATGCAACGCGATAAATGGCCATACCCCCAATTTAACGATGATAGCAGTACTCGTTTATTTCTAATTTCTTGGGGTATCATTCTTTTTTAGTCTAAAAAGGTAAATTTAGTATCTATTGTGATATAGGTATCGTAGTTATTGGTTATTTTTGAATTTCATATAAAAAATACGTAGTATGTTTGATAATAATGAGTTTAGAAAGTATGCAACAAAGCACATGGGGCTAAATAGCCTTAGCCTTGATCACTATATTGAATCTTCCATGACACCCTATATTATTGAGGAACGCCCAATGAACATGACTCAAATGGATGTTTTTTCACGATTAATGATGGATAGGATTATCTTTTTAGGAACAGGGATTAATGATCAAGTTGCCAACATCATTAATGCTCAATTACTTTTCTTAGAATCGGTTGATCCCAAAAAGGACATTCAGATTTACATGAATTCACCAGGTGGTTCTGTTTATGCTGGTTTAGGGATTTATGACACAATGCAATATATCCGCCCAGATGTGGCTACAATTTGTACTGGTATTGCCGCTTCTATGGGAGCCGTTTTATTATGTGCAGGTGCTGAAGGTAAACGCAGTGCTTTAAAACATTCTAGGGTGATGATTCATCAACCGCTAGGTGGTGCTCAAGGACAAGCATCAGATATCGAAATAACTACAAGGGAAATTCTCAAATTGAAAAAAGAACTGTATGATATTTTGGCTTTACATTCCAAACAAACTTTTAAAAAGGTGTCGAATGATTCTGATAGGGATTATTGGATGACGGCAAGCGAAGCGAAAGAATATGGAATGGTTGATGAAGTCTTACTTCGAAATCCTAAATAAGTAAAAATGGGTAAAAATGATGCGCAATGTTCCTTTTGTGGGGCGGAGCGCAATAATGTCAATATGCTTATTGCCGGTACATCTGGTCATATATGTGATAGTTGCGCCTTGCAAGCAGTTAATATTGTAAATGAGGAACAGAAAGTAAAGGGAAAAATAAATAGCAACTCATTCTCAAAACATACTATTCTAAAGCCCATTGAAATAAAAAATAAGCTGGACGATTATATAATTGGACAAGATGCCGCTAAAAAGGTGTTGTCTGTTGCTGTTTATAATCATTACAAAAGATTAAATGAGCCAACTGATAATGATGACGTCGAAATTGAAAAGTCGAATGTCGTATTAGTAGGGAGAACCGGAACTGGTAAAACTTTATTAGCGAAAACCATTGCTAAAATGTTGGACGTACCATTTTGTATTGCCGATGCAACCGTCTTAACGGAAGCTGGTTATGTTGGGGAAGATGTAGAAAGCATCCTGTCTCGCTTATTACAAGCAGCAGATTACAATGTCGATTTAGCTCAAAAAGGTATTGTTTTTATTGATGAAGTTGATAAAATTGCCAGAAAAAGTGATAATCCATCAATTACTCGGGATGTTTCTGGTGAGGGCGTTCAGCAAGCCTTATTAAAATTATTGGAGGGGGCTGTTATAAATGTACCGCCACAAGGAGGTAGAAAACATCCGGAACAAAAAATGATTCAGGTCGATACGAAAAACATACTCTTTATTTGCGGTGGTGCCTTTGATGGGATTGAAAAAATAATTGCGAATCGTGTCAATCGGCAAACGATTGGTTTCTCAACGGAAGATCAAGGCTATCACGATACAGATGCTTTATTAGAAAATATATCACCGGCAGATTTGAGAAGTTTTGGACTTATTCCTGAGTTGATAGGTCGCTTCCCTGTTTTATCCTATCTGGAGCCTTTAAGTAAAGAAACATTAAGAAGAATTTTAACGGAACCTAAAAATGCACTAATTAAACAATTTGTTAAATTGTTTGAGTTAGATGGAATTAAGCTTACTTTCGATAAAGAGGTATTTGATCTAATCGTTGAAAAAGCAGCGGCATTTAATTTAGGTGCAAGGGGTCTGCGTTCTATCTGCGAAGCCATTTTAATGAATGCTATGTATGATTTGCCTTCAAGTAAATTAAAAGTATTTCATGTTGATAGCTCCTATGCCAGCGCGCAATTTGATAAGTCTAAATTGGGAAAACTAAAGGTTGCTTAGTTCATCTTATTCTATTAAAGTAAAAGATGTTAAATTTGCACACGAATATTTATTATTATGAAAACATTACAATTTCGAGAAGCGCTTAGAGAAGCAATGTGTGAAGAAATGAGACTGGATAGTCGCGTTTTTTTATTGGGGGAAGAAGTCGCTGAGTACAATGGCGCCTATAAGGTTTCTCAAGGTATGCTCGATGAATTTGGAGCAAAAAGAGTAATTGATACGCCTATTGCAGAATTAGGATTTTCTGGTATTGCTGTAGGAGCTTCCATGAATGGTTTGCGACCAATAGTGGAATTTATGACGTGGAATTTTGCCATACTTGCAGCAGACCAAATAATAAATTCTGCTGCAAAAATGCTTCAAATGTCCGGTGGGCAATACAGTTGTCCGATTGTTTTTAGAGGCGGAAATGGCCCTGCTGGACAATTAGGTGCTACGCATTCACAAAGTTTTGAAGCTTTTTATGCGCATGTACCGGGATTAAAAGTAATTACGCCATCTTGTCCAGCTGATGCTAAAGGATTACTTAAAGCAGCAATTCGCGATAATGACCCAGTAGTTTTTTTGGAATCAGAAAAAATGTATGGTGATAAAGGTGAAGTTCCTGAAGGTGAATACATTATTCCAATTGGTGTTGCAGATATTAAACGGAAAGGATCGGATGTTACGGTTGTATCTTTTGGTAAAATAATAAAAGTCGCATACGAAGCCGCGGAAATCCTCGAAAAAGAGAATATTAGTGTTGAGGTGATAGATTTAAGAACAATTCGTCCAATAGATTACGCTACGGTTGTTTCGTCGATTAAAAAGACAAACAGGTGTGTTGTTTTGGAAGAATCTTGGCCATTAGCTTCTATTTCTTCTGAGATAGCTTACCATCTTCAGCGCTATGCTTTTGATTACCTAGATGCGCCAGTTCAAAGGGTAACTCAAACGGATACACCATTTGCTTTTTCACCAACGCTGATTGATGAGGCATTGCCTAATGTAAATCGATTAATTGCTGCGATTAAAAGCACTATATATCGCTAATAATAGCCAACTTATTTTTAAGGTTCAGAGCGAATTAAATTCTGTCCCAAAGATTTACCTTACAATAAGAATTAACTTCCTGTTCGTTTAATTACTTGTGGTAAAGTGGTAGTATCTCCTTTATCTGGTGTCAATCAGTATAACAAATTACAATGCCGCCCGGGCTTACGTTGTTGTATATTGTTTGTGCAGTCAAAAAAGGTAAATTTATGCATCCATGTGAGCCATCCGATTTATAGATTGATCCTCCAAAAGCACCTCTCCATTTCGCATCGTGTAGACCAACGTCTTCATTGAAAGGCATCCAATAACTTACTCCTGTACTGTAACCTGGGCCATTTAATCTAGCATTTAATTCTTTGTATTTAATATAATAAGCTCCATTGGGTGTTCCATTTCCATTACTTACATTACCTGTTACAATATCACTTTCTATGATTAATACGCCGGCTTTGTAATACCAAAGTTTTTGCGCAGAAATATTAATTTCTATGTATGTTTTGTTGGTATCAAATACGCCATTAGGTATTCCGCGCATGCCATAAATTGGATCTCTTGTTATTACAAGGCCATTTTTTATGTTTTTACATAACTCAGACAGTTCTTTATAAAGATTAATTCGGTAACCTAAGTCTCCTCCATGTATCGTTTTTCTTACTCCCGCTGATGTAGTGAATGTTATATTAGATACTACCAGATCATTTTTATCAGCCATTGAACGAATAAAACTCATGGCTTTAGTACTATTTACGTCAACATGCATCGTTGAATCCAATCGCAACCAAAGGCCAAACACTTCTTTTTTAAGTGTAATCTGTTCATTTCTTGCCGTGTAGCTTATGTTGGCATAAAGACATTTATTAAGATCCTTTAACGCTTGTTTTGTTTCTGCCGATTCTAAACCGAAGCTTGCTTTAAGGTAAGAAATATCACGATTAAGCAGTATCTTTTTTTTGCGGTTTTTTATGGCGGCTATCACTTGCGCACTTAGTAGGTCAGTATTTAGTTGATTACCATTAATTGCTTCGTGTGGTATAAACTTATTGTATTTGTATTCAAACCATGCATTTTTTGGAGATTGATGAGGTATAGCTGAAAAAATGTCAATAATTCCCTTTTTTAGGGACTCATTATTTGTGATTGTAATTACGGTGTCTTGTATTATTTTATCGCCTCCACTAATTTTTATTCTCCAGTTTCGTAGTTGTTTTTGGAGTGAGTCATAATGAATAAGATTGACACTATCTTCAAGAATTCCAGTGGTCGATCGCGTGGAAATGATGGCTGTAAATTCTCCAGCACTTTCAATTTCTAGTTGGTATTGTCTTTTCTCAACTACTTTTATTTTTTTAGGTTTAACAGGAGGTTTGTTGTAAAAAATATGAAACTTAAAGATCCATAAAGCTGCTCCAGCTGTAATTAAAAACAAGGTTATTAGGAGTAGGATTATTTTTCTTTTGGCAGTCATACTATAATTTCATTGGATTGATACTAATGTACTATTATTGAATACATTAAATATACAAAACTTTTTTCAAATTATTTTAGCTTAACAAATTGTTTGAAGATACCAAGGTATTGTTCTTCTTTGCCATTAATATTGGTAATGGTATAGGTGGAACATAATTTATAATCTTCAGATTTTAAACTTAGCGTGGTAAGTAATGCGGCAGGCTTAGCGAGGATTTCTGTAATTATCGCTATGTTAGGATTATTTCCTTTCATTTCTTGCACATATTTATCGATAATAAATTCTTTAAAATCTTTCTCATTGGGGTTGGTCATAAATGAACCAATTAAACCAATTATTAATAGCAACCAAAATAATGTTTTCATAAAAGTGGTGTTTTTTGATTTACGAATATAGGGGTAATAAATTTCTTGGGGAGTTGAGAATGGGAATTATATAAAGCTGCAGTGTTTTTTAATTACTCCCTCTTCAACTAAAAATGGATCCCTACTAATGATCTAAAAAAAACTTTTATTGTTGAATTTATTAACAGTCACCTTCTATGCAAATGGACACCTCATCAACGTTTCCATTGATCGGTGGAATTAGTTTTCTAATTTTTATTTTTAAATAGCAGATTCCTGCTTTCTCATTTATTATTTTCGTCCAAATTCGTTGTCCTACATGTTCAATTAACTTTGATCGGATCGCCATCTCTTCTGTCACTATTTTATTCACTAACACATAATCTACTGTTAGGGCTAGTTCATCCTTTTGGGACGCCTCAGTAAAATCGGTTTCTAGGTATATATCGACAATGTATTCCCCCCCAATTCGAGCTTCTTCCTCCAAACAGCCGTGGAAAGCGTATAACCTGATTCCAGTAACTTCTATGCTATTTTTCATTGAGTTGTTTCTGAATTATTTCTAAACCAATTTGCATGCGTTCTACCACTTCTTTTTGTCCTAAATAGGCTGAAATGTCAAACATGCCTGGACCAGCTCCAACGCCTGTAACCACCAAGCGGAAAGGCAAAAGGACCGCTCCAATACCAACGGCATTTTCTTCTAAATAAATTTTGAATTCTTTTTCAATGGTGCTTGCATCAAATAGTTCTAAGTGACTTAACTTATCCTTCCATCCATGTAGTAATGCGCTGGTGTCTCCCTTCCATTTTTTTGAAATACTATCGCTATCAATTTCAGAAGGTCGCTCAAATAAATAATGACCATCGATGTGTATGTCTTGAACAAAGGTGGCTCTTTCTTTCATTAAGCCACAAATTATGGCAAGCTCTTGATTTGATTGCGTTAGAGATGGAAAAAGTACCCGCAGTTCATCTGCCAATTCTTCGTTAGTTTGTTCTCTTAGGTAGTGCTGTTGAAACCAGGTTGTTTTGTTCGGATCAAATTTTGCACCTGATTTAGACACTCTTTCCAAGCTAAATGCCTCCACTAATTCATCTAAGCTGAAAATTTCTTGTGGCGTACCGGGATTCCAACCTAATAAGGCTAACATATTGATAAAGGCCCCTGGAAGATACCCTTTTTCTCGATAGCCCGAATAGAGTTCTCCTTCTGTGGTAGTCCAATTGCTCGGAAAAACTGGGAATCCTAAACGGTCGCCATCTCTTTTGGATAATTTTCCATTTCCATCCGGTTTTAATAATAGTGGTAAATGGGCAAATAATGGACAGTCCCAACCAAAAGCTTCATACAGCATGACATGCAGTGGTGCTGATGGTAGCCATTCTTCTCCTCGAATTACATGGCTAATTTTCATGGTATGGTCATCAACAATATTCGCCAAATGATAGGTTGGCATTCCATCACTTTTGAACAAAACTTTATCATCTAAATTATTGGTGTTTACCACAACCCATCCACGAATGATGTCGTGAAAGCGAATGTCTACATTTCGAGGCATTTTCATTCGTATAACATAAGGCGCCCCATCGCTTAGTAATTGATTTACTTCCGATTGGGGAAGTGTTGTTGAGTTACGCAAACTAGTTCTTGTTACGCTGTTGTATTGCCAATTAGGCATACCCATCAATTTCGATTTTTCTCGCATCGCTTCTAACTCCTCTGGTGTATCAAAAGCATAATACGCTTTCTCGTTGCTAATTAAAGTTTCTGCGTATGGCTTATACATATCTTTTCTTTCGGATTGCACATACGGCCCATAATCTCCTCCGATTCCTGGGCCTTCTGTCGGCATAATGCCACACCATTCCATAGCATCCATGATGTAATCTTGAGCACCCTCCACAAAACGTGTTTGGTCTGTATCTTCAATTCGAATAATAAATGTCCCTTTGTGTTTTTTGGCGAAAAGGTAATTGTACAAAGCGGTTCGAACACCACCCATGTGTAATGGTCCAGTGGGTGATGGTGCAAAACGTACGCGAACAGGATTATCAGACATATAGAAATATTTTTTGCAAAGATATCAAAATTCTACCTTGGCCTTCGCTTGATCTTCTATATTATCGATAAAATGGACTTATAAACCGTCAAGATCTCCTTCGAAAAAAGGCCATTTTTCGAAGTCGCGATCCATCAAACGGTTATTTACGCTTTTGATTACCCATGAGTTTTTCGGCGCATCTAGGTCATAGCTTATCAGATTTCCATTCGGATGCATAAATTGGGTTTTGTACATTTTATGATCAGGATTTTCTTTTATTATTTTGCTTAAGGCGCTTTTGGCAGTAGATTCTCGAACGATTACCAGCAAAGCAATACCTCTTTTTGAATAGACGCCTAAAAATATTCGGTTGGAAATAGGAAATATCGACCAATCACATGAATCTATCTCAGCTTTTTTATTTTTTGGAACGTGTACACTTCCTTTTGCGCAAGCAAAATCTTGGTAAACCCCGGTATTATTCCATCGCATAAAATCTTTATTTGGATTAGACAGGTAGAATAGTTCTTTGAGCGATTTGGCACTATCTGCTAAAAATAATACGGTGGGTTGCGGAACAATATACGATGATCTGCCTTGGTTTGCTCCTCCTGACGTGAGTAAAAAGGTGCTATCACCGCTGCAAATTTCAGGACAGGAATTATAACCATGTCCAATTTTCACAAAGTATTGATTTGGTTTTGCAAGGCACCAATTAAGTACATCATCTGCAGGTCGATAGGGTAGCATGGTCGCCCAAAGTGCGATGTGTTCTCCTTTGGTGATTTTTAAATTTATATCTGGTTCCTTTAAACTCGCCCACATCATCAACATAACAGAATGGTAATCTGAATAAATGTTATTATCAATACTTCTTTTGAAACGTCTTCTGTAGGGAGGTAAATGTTTGAAATTAAAACTATTTAAGGCATACTGCCAATTAATATGGTCTAAAATTTTGGTCGCGAGTTCTTGTATTTCCCCTTTGGCAAATGCACTCAAATTCATCAATGCTGAATAGGTATATCCTAAGTAAGGCTTGGCATTAAACTCATAAATTCCATATTCTTTAATTTCTTGTAAATAAGCTTTCAAACCTTCTTCCACCCCGTTTTTTTTATTATTATACGCGCCCTCCAATTCTACCCCGTGTTCACAAAGCCATTGATTGGTAAGATAACGCGCTCCTTCCCCCATTAATATATGGTTTTCAGAATCTTGAAAGCATAAACGAGGAACGTTTCTAGTGAATCCAGGACCTCTAATTGTTAATATATTCTTGACAAGGTGTTCTTTCGTTTGTGGGTAGAGCAAATCAGGCGAATCGGCAAATAAGTAAAGAATTGGAATGATTGACATGGCCGTAAAATCGTACCCTCCTTGTTGATTTAATAGCCACTTAGATCCGATTTCTCCAATGGGATATTGTTTAAGGAGGTAGGCATTAATCTCAGGAATTCTTTTCTTCGCTAAAAGACAGCCAATAATTGCTCTAGGAATTTTAAAATCGATTTTACCTTCATCTCCCCACTCGTTAATTTTTGCATTTGCCCAAAATTGAATAATATCATTTTTTAATAAGGAGCTATCTTGATAAATTATGGTTCTTGTAGTTGGGATGGCTATGTTGCTCATTGTTGTTGGTGTACCTATTTTTCTTCCTGCACAATTAACGAAAAGGCTTGATAGAAAAATAAGGATGATCATTGGCCGCATCCGTTTTGCTTGAATAATGATTTTTTTTGTAGCTAGAATCAATTTTTTCTTATTACGGGTTAATTTTTCTTCGCATGTTGGTCTGATAAATCTCCTAAAATGGTCAAGAAATCATTTTTTAAATGTAAGAAAATTAATTAGGACTAGCTTTGTTGAGCTCGTTTAGATGACTTTTATGGTATCTGAATGAAAGAGTTGTTTATCAAAATCGATGTCAATCCTTCCTAAATTAATACCTGCCCATCCTGTTTGGTTGATTAAAACGGGTTCTTGATCTATGTTTTTTTCCAAGGTTGGTTTCTCTAGAAATGTGTGGGAGTGACCTCCTAATATCAAGTGAATGTTTCTTGTTTTTTGTGCTAACAAACGATCAGATGGTTTATCGTCTTTGTATTCATATCCCAAGTGAGAAAGGCAAATAACTAGATCGCATCCCTTTGCTTTTAATTCAGCTGCTTGTTCATTGGCGGTTTCAAAAGGATCTTTGTAAATCATTTTTCCATAATTTGCATCGGGTACAAGGCTGGATAAATTTACGCCAATGCCAAATACGCCAATTTTTATTCCGCCTTTATAGAATACGGTATTTTTTTTCGTTTTTCCATTCAAAATGGTATCGGTGAAATCATAATTGGAGCACAAAAATGGAAAGTTGGCGTGTTCTTGAGCGCTCAAAAAACCTTCTAATCCAATGTCAAAGTCATGGTTGCCCATCGTTGCTGCATCATAGCCCATCTCGCTCATTAGTTTCATTTCTAAATGACCTTTGAAAGTATTGAAATAGGGAGTTCCTTGAAAAATATCACCGGCATCAAATAGTAGAACGTGCGTTTCTTCTTCGCGTATTTTTTTGATTATGGAATGTCTTTTAGCAACACCTCCCATGCCTGGATATTTAGGGTGGTTGTCAGGAAATGGATCTATATTGGAATGGGTGTCATTGGTATGCAAAATGGTAATTCGCTTACTTTTTTTTACCAAGGTTTGTCCAAATCCTTGTTGAACAACTGCCATTGCTGTTATGCCTAGTCCAGCTTTTTTTAAAAATCCCCGTCTTTCCATTACCGAATTCTTTTATCTGTTGTTTCAATTAAATCTCCTTGGAACATTGCTTCTTCAATCAGAGCATCTCTTAGGGTTTTGGTATGTTTCGTGTAGTTGGTCCCTTTTTTAAAAAACAGCATATTATCGCCTCCATTCGCTAAATAGTCGGATGTGATAATCCATACATGTGTATGGTTTTGGTTTAGTCCGTTAACGTGTAGTTGGCTATTCTCTAGGTAAGCATTGGATAAGGGTTCACCTCCCGTTTTTAGTAGATGGGAAGCGATTTCTGGCAATACCTCAACAGGAACTTCAACCCATGTAATTAAATTGTCAAAAGGCATTAGTTTGAACATGTCTCCCATCAATATTTCCCCTTTATTTAAGGTAGAACGAATTCCACCAAAATTTAATAAGCAAAATACGGGTTGGCTTAAGCGAATTGTTTTTGTTTGATTGACAAACAAGGCATCTGCCACCCAATTCATTAAATTCGAAGAGGGACGCTCGACGTTAAAGTTCACAGGTGAATTTCCGACATGAATGTTCATGACTTTCGACATTGAATCTCGATAGGGCTTTATTATTTGTTCCGTTTCATAAACACTCGTGCCATCTTTGGAGATAGGTAAGATAGCGGTTTGGTGCAGGACTAAATGCGAAGAGCAAGCCACAAGGCTTGCTCCTAAACATAAAATCCAAATTAGTTTATTCATTATTCAATGATAAAAGAACGGTTGGTTTTTCCAAGCTCTGTGCTTACTTCAATTATATACTTTCCGGCCTTTAGTTGGTTGCCATCTAGTTCTAAAACAGCCTCGTTAAGCATGTTATTTTGTAGTATAGTTTTGCCAAGTATATCCGTTATAACATACCCTGTAATGTTCAATCCATTTACTTGAGCGAATACTTTTCCATTAGATGGAACAGGAAATACGCTAAAGTTCATGGCTAATTGCTCTTCTAATCCCACATTACAATCAACAGCTAAATAGGTCATGTTTGAAAAACTTACGTGACAAACAAAATTAACTGAATCGATGTATGGATTTCTATTGCCTTGTGTACTAAAAATATATTCTTGTCTAGCAATTTCATAATTATCCGGTAAATCTGCAAAATGCCAATTTTTCAATGATGTTTGATCTTGGTATTGAGGTAGTGACCAATTATTACCACTGATACCATTATAGCAAGTGGCCATATAAAAAATGGCACGTGCAGCATTTCCTTTTTGTGATGCCCTTGGTTCGTAAACCATTTGCGCTCCATTGTAACCAACACTTCCTTCTAAATAGGTGAATACAACATTTCCCGTAATGTCCATTAAAGGAAGATTACTTCGAGGTGTGTTCGCATTCTGTAAATTCGTTGGATATAAATTATGTTGATCACTGTATTCCATCAATTCTGGATTGTCTGCTGGAAAAGTAGGCATCCACGAATGGCAATAGCTATGTTCTCGAGAGTAACCTTGTGTTGTCCAATCAAAAGGATCATTAAATACTTTTCTCTCGCCTGAATAAGCACAAATTACATACGATTGTCCATTTGTGGTGTCTCTCACCTCAAACTGATTCATAACCGTTTGTTTGTAATTGAAATAACTAACAACTGTATGCGGATTAATAAGGCTGGATAAGTTTGTTAAAAATGTTGGCGATGATGAATTAATACTAGCGTAGTAATTCCCGATATTCAATCCTGTGCTGCTTGTATTTCCTATTGCTGCATTGGTTGTTTTATAATTCTCAAAACCAGCTGGACCATTAAATGCAAAAACTGCAAAATGATAGGATTGATTGGCAACGATTCCTCTTGGTGTAAATGAGGTGCCAGGACCAATATATGCCACTTTAGCATCGCCAATAACATCGCCTCGCAAATAAGAACTCCCATCAGTTGGAACGCCAGTTACGGCTCCTCCATTTTTCCATAGTACGATGTACTTTTCTGCATTTACACCGTTAGTGTATGCTCCCGCAAGCGTGTAAGCTTGAACATTTGAAAATGTTAAGCTGCTTGGATTACTGGTTGGTTCAGTAGCTAAATTGTCATTTCCAACAGCAATGAAATTAATTATGTACGGGTTTTCGTCAATGTCTGAATTACTAATAGAAATCGATGCGTACCTTGAGCCAGGTCCAATTGGGTTAAAATTAAGTGTATAGTTTTGATTACTTCCCGCAGCAACCGTTCCTGTATTTAGGTTAGTAGTATAATCAGCAGCATTTGTGCCTGTAATAGTTGTTCCTGTAATGCTAAGGTTTTGAACACCTGTATTTTCAATAGTAATGGAATTAATTGCGGTGTTTCCAATGATGTATGAACCATTGTTTAATACAGTTGTCCCATTAATTTTTACATTAATTTCATTTAATGGTGCTACATAAGCTACGATATCGTTGGTGCTTCTAGGCACAATTTGATAACTTGTATTAAATTGTCCAAGTACTCCTGTTATAGAAACGGGACCGGCCATAATTGGTGTACCATCGATATTGGTTGTACCATTGATTCGCACATCTAATGTATTCGTTCCATCTGTAATTTGAACGGTACTATTTCCCGCTGCAAATGATCCACTTTGGACAAATGTTACATTTTCTATTCTAATTAATTGGGCTTCCAATGGTTCGCCTGCACTTGTTATTGGAATATTTAAGGGGATGTTATTAGTTGTTGGTCCATGATTCGTAAACGAGCTTGTTGGAGAAATTTCTAATAAACCGTTAAAGTCAAATAAGACACCTGTAGCGGTGATAGAATCCCCTTTCAATACACTGCTTAAATTCGTTCCGTAGCAAGGGATTGCAGCACTTCCATCTTGGATGTAGCGAATAGAACCAAGTTCTGATCCATTAGAAGAAACACCTTTAACGGTTACTGTTTGACCAATACCCGCATTTCTTGCTGTAGCAATATTTTGTGCAAAAAGGGAGATCGATGAGAAAATTACTAGGCTACTTAAAATTATTTTTTTCATAAAAATTAGTTAAACATTAAAATTGAATACCGACTGATACATTAAATCGAAACCCTCCACCAAACATAACAGTGGCTGATTGCGCATCAAAGGTATCATAACTATCGTTTGCATTGTTAGTTGCATCAGAAATATATCTCATATTTAATAAATTAGTGATAGTTGCACTTGTATTAAGCGTGCAGTTTTTTAAGGGGTATTTATAACCGGCAAATAAGTTAATAAGATAATATGATGGCATTATCCATGATTCTCTTCTTGCATTTGCCCCTTGTAAAGTAAAAGGGTCAAAATTCGAATAGTATCGATCAAAATACTGAGCTTGAACTTTACAATAGAAATTTTTAAAGGGTTCATAGCGAATGGAGGCTGACAAGGCGGTTTGTGCCGCGTCACCAACGTGAACTCCTTTGGCATCGAATTTTACCAGTAATGAGTCGTATTGTGGGATAAGAACGGTTTTGTCTGAATTCCAATACCAGTTTCCATAAGACAACATGAATTCAGCACTTATTTTTTTAGTGATGTTGTAAGCAATGTCTAATTCGCCGCCAAGGTGTATAGCATCCATTCCGTTTATGTTCACACGAATAGATTCTGTGGGATCATTTGGATCTGGAACGGATACGCCATATGGAAAAGGTTTGTTTTTCCAATTAGTTGCATAACCATTCAAATTCACACCAAATTTTTTGTCCGCATAATTCAACCCGCCTTCCAACGCTAAAATAATTTCGTTGGTGAAGGTTCCGAAAAAGGCATTGGTGTTATTGTCAATTACATTAGAAAATTGTGGCGTGCGATTTAAATAACCAAGGTTGATATAAGCACTCGCATTTTCAAAAATTCGGTAAGCAACTCCGCCTTTAAAAGTAGATCCGGGTAAAAATTTCCAATCTGTTTGGTCGTTTTTTAGTCCTACTGATGAGGATGTATACGTATTGCCTTGGTATTGAATCGTATCTCCCGTGCCAATTCGCAAGGTAGTATCTCCAATTTCCAATACTCTTTTTTGGAAATAATCAATGCCTTTATATCCGTTTAAGATACCAGTTACGTTAACAAAAAACGATAGTTTGTCCCCAGTGTAGGACATTTGGCCAAAAGCTCCGGTCCATTGAACCAATCCACTTCGATCGGCATTAAAGGTGTTTTTAGCGATTTTATCGCCCACTCTTTTCATAGGAGACGCAGCGTTTTTATCAGCATTATCTACGTAATAATCACCGCCTAATAAATCTGAAACCACTTGATAATGCCTTCCTTCATAGTACCGCAAATCGATTCCGCCTGACAACTCTACCTTCTTTGACAAATCATAATTAAATTGTCCTAAATACCCCGCCCAAAAATGATTGTTTATACTTGCCAGTAGGATTTGACTCGATTTTATTTCAGTAGGGGAGTATAGAAGATCTATGTTTGGAGTACCAAATAACGAGTTGACTTTATTAGATTGTTCCATCAGGTCCCAATTTATCAAATTATTGGAGTCCCTGAGCACCGCAGATGAATTATAAATACTTGTTCCTCCACCACGTCCTATTGAAATATAGGCCATATTAGAAACGGATAATTTATCATTTACTTTCCAAAAGTCCTTTAAGGTTAACTGTGGCTTAGTATAAAAATTTTCACGTTCAGAAAGTATTTCTCTTTTCCCGTTTTCCGTTCGATATCCCCAATGTTGGTTGTATCGAACTCCCATATTAAATAATTGAATGTTTGTATCAATGCTTGTCCCTAAATTTCTTGCGGCATCTTTATCCCAATATTGAATGGCTTGGTTGTAGGAACGCTGACCATGTTTTTGGGGGGCAGCAAATCCTGAAAGGGTTATTAAATGGGAATTTATCTTTTTTGATATTTTTGCGTAGCCAAAAAACCCTTGACTATATGTTCCATATACCCATCCATCCGCTTGTTTGTAGGAGGCCGAAACGGTAACTCCCCAACCTTTTGGTGTCATACCTGTATTATATGAAAAGCTGGATCTAAGTAGATTACCTGTTCCATATTCTTGTTTAAAACTTCCGCCTTTTTTATTTCCGATTCCTTGTGTAATGATATTAATCGTTCCGCCGATTGAAGGCATGGCAATTTTTGTGGCACCTAAGCCTCTTTGAACTTGCATTTGGGCAGTTATGGCATCTAAACCAAACCAATTTGACCAATAAACCGCGCCGTTTTCCATGTCGTTTACTGGAACGCCATCAATCATAACCCCCACATTTCGTTGATCAAAACCACGTACGTTGATTCTTGCATCACCATCCCCTCCTCCTTGGGTGGTCGCATAAACGCCTGCAGTACCATTTAATAACATGGGTAAATCCCTAGACCCTAGTTCTTCTGTTATTTTTTGCAGTGATATTTTTGTAACGGCTACTGGCACGTTGCCTTCGTTCACTAAATTCCCAATTACCTTTACTTCCTCAAATTCTTGATTCCCACCAAGAAGGAACGTTAATGTGTTCTCTGCTTTTGCAATTTTAATTGCTTGTGTGATGGGCTCAAAGCCAATCATACTAGCATTTGCCTGGTAATCCCCGAAAATTAGATTGCTAACTATACATGTTCCATCTGATGATGTAATGGCTTTAAAAATAGCATTTGGATCGGTTTCACTCGTTAATATCACCTTTGCACCGACAACGATATCTTTATTTACGTCGACAACTTTGATGCTTAACGAACCTTTATTCTGTCCTAAGACAAAAAAAGATAACACGCAGGAAAAAATAAGTAGATATGTCTTCATTGGAAGAATAAAATAATAAAAGCCGTTTAAAACGGCTTTTATATATTGTGAGAAATTATCTTACAATTACTTTTTTAATTTCTTGCGATCCATTTTTCATGGTAATTCTCAAGAAATAAACTCCTTTATGACCATCTATATCAATCGTCAAATTAGCTTTGTTATCGTAGGTGTTGTATGTCATTTGCTGACCGAAAGCATTTACTAACTGAACCGCTTTAATGTTTTGTGCGTTTTTCAAATATACGATACCAGAAGTAGGATTTGGATACATAATTAATTCCTGAACACTTGTTTCATTAATAGCTGCAGGATTACAATTGCAATCATGTGAGCCTAATGAATTCCAATTTCCATCTAAAATGGGGTTACCACTTGTTCCAAAAATCGTATCTCCATTGGCATCTAATCGAACAATTACAGCTGGAATAGAATCCCATTCTAATAAAGGATCGAAGAAAGAAACAGGTGTATTTACGCCTTTTTCAACTGCCATTTTACGAATCATAGAGTGGTCTTTTGTAACCAATGTTCCAAGACCTGTACTGAAAGGAAATTGCGAAGACCAAGCACCATCATTTCCGGCAGCACTTCCAGTATTATTCGCAGGATTTTCACCTATTTTACCAAAAATATCTACGATCACAAATCCAGGTACATTCGTAGGATTGATTAATGTGGTAGTTAAGGCAGGTAAAGTTCCTTTTGCTAACATCACAGCATCATTTCCATTCCAATAGAAACAGTTAGAAGTATTATATACAGGGCAATAAAATCCATCAGCTCTAACTTGCAATGAATCCCAAACTGGTGCTTCTTGGCCCATTCCTAGTGGATCTAATTTTTCCAATACAGCAACGTAAACACTATGCGCTGCGATTGTTCCTGATAATTGAATGGAATTAGCAACCGTAGCAGTTGATGATCCATTGGAATAACGCGAAACAAAATATTGACTTAAATCAATAGGTAATGATGTTGGATTATAAATTTCTAAGGCTTTATTATTTGACCAGCCTTCCACGTATTCTGAAATAAATAATTGACTGCAATTTGATTGTGCAACTACTGCATTAATTGCAAAGAAAAAAAGTAAAGTAGCGGTTATTTTCATGGTTAGATTTTTTATTTTACAAAAGTAATTTAAAAATTAGTTAATAACACAACTCTATGGTTGTTTAAGATTAAATTTTTTAGCGCTATATATTAATTAAACTTTAACGAGTATCTTCGTCACTTAAAAACAATTACGATGAAAATTATTTTTTGCGCATTCTTTCTACTGAGTTTACATCTCTACGCTCAAGATATTACTGTTGAGCAAATATGGAAAAAGTATGAGTTTTATCCGAAAGGGGTAGAGGGATTTAAGTCGATGAAAGATGGAGAGCATTATACAAAAATGAATGAGGACGGTTCTATTGTGAAGTATAAATTAACGGACCCAACCGATGCCGGCACCTTAATAGTAAACGGTAATTCTTTGATGTATAAGGAGGTGAAGATTGCATTTGATGATTATGAATTCAATTTTGATGAGACGAAGATTTTGTTCATGACTAGTATTGTTCCTATTTACCGAAGAAGTTTTACGGCAATTTATTATTTATATGATCTAACGACAAAACAATTAATGCCTTTAGATGAAAAACATCAACCGCAATCATTAGCGGAGTATTCACCCGATGGTAAATCAGTTTCTTTTATTCATGGGAATGACATTTTTGTTAAGCAAGTTGCCAATGGTAAAGTCGTAAAATTAACAGAAGATGGAAAAAGAAATAAAATCATTAACGGAACAACGGATTGGGTTTATGAGGAAGAATTTAGTATTACCAAAGGGTACGACTGGTCACCGGATTCTAAATGGATTGCTTTCTTGCGCTTTAATGAAAAAGAGGTAAAGGAATTCAATCTGACTTTCTACAACGAGCTCTATCCAACTGAATATACTTACAAATATCCTAAGGCTGGAGAGGACAACAGTAAGGTTACGGCTAATATTGTTAATGTATCCAACGGAAAAATAACGCCAATCAATCTTGGGGAATACGAGTATATCCCGAGGCTTTCTTGGTCAAAAACGGCTAATAAGTTAATTCTTCAAACCTTAAATCGCCATCAAAATCAGTTGAAATATCATTTGATTGATCTTTCAGGTAAAAAAATGACTCAGAAAATGTTCTTCGAGGAAAAATCGACCACTTACGTTGAAATTGACAACAACTTAATGATTCGAAAAGATGGAAATTCAATTTTAAGAACGAGTGAAATTGATGGGTTCAATCATATTTATCAACTTGATTTTAACGGAGCCACTACGCAAATCACGAAAGGTAATTGGGACGTAATAGATTTATATGGAATTGATGAAAGCACAAATACCGTTTATTATTCTTCTGCAGAAGTCTCCCCGATGATTAAAACGATACATTCCATTAGTACTAATGGGTCAAATAAGAACTTATTGTCATTGCCTTCTGGAGTTAGTGATGCTGAATTTACTGCCGGAATGAGGTTTATGGTGCTGACGCATTCTGATGCAAATACGCCGCCTGTCTATACCTTAAATAAGAATGATGGAAGTCTTGTTCTGATGTTGGAGGATAATAAGGTATTAAAAAGTAAACTAGGAAATTTAGCATTAAGTAAAAAAGAGTTCATCACATTTGATGTAAATGGAAATAAATTAAATGGCTGGATCATGAAGCCGGCCAACTTTAATTCCACAAAAAAATATCCTGTTTACATGACTTTATATGGTGGCCCTGGACACAACGAAGTGGTAGATGCATGGGACAATTCAGACTATATGTTTCATCAGTTACTAACTCAAAAAGGCTATATTGTCGCTTGTGTTGAGCCAAGAGGAACGCTTTACCGAGGGGCGGCTTTTAAAAAATCCACGTATTTACAGTTAGGTAAGTTAGAAACGGAGGACTTAATCGCCTCAGCAAAAGAATTGCAAGGATATCCTTACGTGGACGCTAATCGAATTGGGGTTATGGGATGGAGTTATGGCGGTTTCATGGCTTCGTTGGCTATCACTAAAGGCGCGGATGTTTTTAAAATGGCTATAGCGGTTGCTCCGGTAACAAATTGGCGAAATTATGACAATATATATACTGAACGATTCATGCGTACCCCAAAAGAAAATGCGGAAGGCTATGACGCCAATTCGCCGGTTAATTATGTGAATTTAATGAAGGGGAAGTTTTTATTGGTTCATGGAGCGGCTGATGATAACGTTCATTATCAAAATTCAATGGAATTAGTTAATGCCTTGGTGAAAGCAGATAAGCAATTTGATTTGTTTATTTATCCTAACCGAAATCATGGTATTTATGGTGGAAATACCCGTAATCATTTGTTTAAGATGATCTTAGATTTCGTTGAAGAGAATTTATAATCGGAAAAAAATAAATTTTAAGGTAGTACGCTCTAAACCTTTAGCATTTTGGTGACTTCTAAAAAAATATATTTATTCTGTTTTTAATTATCAACAAATTTCTTTTGTAATTTTAGGGATTGAAAAACATATAAAATTTAGAAATGAGTGAAGTTGCGAAAATAGAATTAGATGGTAAAATATATGAGCTACCTGTAGTTGTTGGTTCGGAAAATGAAAAAGCCATCGATATATCAAAATTAAGGGATTTGTCGGGGTATGTTACCCTAGATTCTGGATATAAAAATACCGGAGCCACCAAAAGTGCTATTACCTTTTTAGATGGTGAAGAGGGTATTTTAAGGTATCGCGGTTATCCTATTGAGCAATTAGCATCCAAAGCTAGTTTTGTTGAAGTTTCTTACCTGCTTATTTATGGCGAATTACCTAACCAAAGTGAATTAGAAGCTTATGAAATGAGTATAAAGAAGCACACCCTGGTGAGCGAAGATATGAAGCAATTCTTTGAAGCGTATCCTGCTAAAGCACATCCAATGGGCGTATTGTCTTCTATGATTTCGTCTCTTTCAACCTTCTATCCTGAATCGTTAGATCCAAATAGAAGCAAGGAGGCGAAAAATTTAACGATCCATCGATTAATTGCGAAATTACCAACTTTGGCAGCATGGGCGTATAAAAATTCATTGAGCCATCCATTCATGTATCCTAGAAACGAATATGGATACTGTAAGAACTTCCTTTACATGATGTTTTCAATGCCAACAGAAGATTATCATGTTGATCCTGTAGTTGTGGAAGCATTGAATACCTTGTTGATTTTACATGGCGATCACGAACAAAATTGTTCGACCTCTACGGTTCGTTTAGTCGGTTCTTCTCAAGCCAATTTGTATTCAGCCGTTTCCGCAGGTATTTCAGCTCTTTGGGGCCCACTGCATGGTGGAGCAAATCAAGAGGTTATCGAAATGCTTGAACAAATTAATAACGACGGAGGAAACGTAGATAAGTGGGTGGCAAAAGCAAAAGATAAAGAAGATCCGTTTCGCTTGATGGGCTTTGGACATCGTGTTTACAAAAACTTTGATCCACGTGCTAATATCATAAAGAAAGCATGTGATGATGTGTTGGAAAAATTAAACATCAACGATCCTTTGTTGGCTATTGCAAAGAAATTAGAGAAAGTTGCGCTAGAAGACGAATATTTCAAAGCGCGAAATTTATACCCTAATGTCGATTTTTATTCAGGGATTATTTACAAAGCACTTGGTATTCCAACTGAAATGTTTACAGTAATGTTTGCTTTAGGTCGACTACCAGGTTGGATTGCGCAGTGGAAAGAAATGACTGAAAATAAAGAACCAATTGGACGTCCAAGACAGATTTATATTGGACAAACATCCCGCGATTACGTTGATATTTCAAAACGATAATCGTTAAACTTTTCGTTTACTAAATTTTACTTCTCAGTAGTATTATTCACTTTGCTTTTAAATTCTTTTAGGCTTCCCGAAAATGTCTCGTAGGATCTGAATGTGCATGGGATATCCCCGTTGTATATGTTGTATTTCTTCCCGGGACGAAGGCCTATAGATTTTGGGCCATCTTCATTAGATGTGATAATCCATGTTGTAGAAGGATTCATCGTGTTTTTTAGCCAATCTCCTATTCCTGAATATAAATCAAGCACATCGGCTTCTAATCGTTGCCCGTATGGAGGGTTGGTAAGAATAAATACAGCCTCATCTTGTTTTTGAATCTCACTAAAATCTAAAACGGAAATGGAAATTGTTTTACCGAAACTCATGGAACGTAAATTTGCCCTGGTTTTTAATACCATTTCATCGGCGATGTCAGATCCGAATATTCGGCAAGGAAGTTCCCTGGAATTTTTCGGCGCCTTGTCGTAAATTTTATCCCAAGTTGTCTGATCGAAATTTTTAAGATTCTTAAAAGCATAATGCTGCCTTTCAATGGAAGAGGGAATTCCTGCTGCCAATAGAGCGGCTTCAATTAGTATGGTTCCTGAACCGCAAAATGGATCTAAAAATGTAGTTTTTCTATCCCACCCAGAAAGTCTAATTAAACAGGCCGCAACCACTTCGTTTAAAGGCGCCGAACCTGTCTCTGTGCGATAACCTCTATGAAATAGCGGTGCGCCACTCGTGTTAATTGATAAGGTCACCATGTTTTCACGAATGTACAAATCAATTAATATGTTAGGTGTCTTTAACTCGATGTTAGGTCGTTCTAAGTTTTTGTCTCGAAAACAATCGACAATGGCATCCTTTACTAGTAAAAAAGGGAAATGACTATTCTTAAATAACCTAGAGTTTACTGCGCCTTTAATCGCAAAAGTTTGGTTGCTACGAAAAAAGGTAGTCCAATCAATTTGTGCTGATTTTTTGTAAACATCTTGTTCATCGTGAATTCGAAATTGTGCGATTTCAACTAATATCGAAATGGCACATCTAATATGTAAGTTTAAAAAATACACATCGTACCAAGTACCTTTAATTTGTACCGCACGATTTAATAAAACGATGTCCGTGTAGCCTAATTCTTTTAATTCCTCTGCTAAAGTTTCTTCGAAACCGAAGAAACATTTTAAGGTGATTGTTATTGAATCTTTTGTTAAATTATCGAGAGTGGTCATTTTTACGAATTAAGCGCCTAAATTTGTACAAAAGTAACACAATTGAAAGCATTCTTAGGTTTATTGTTCGCACAATTTTTCTTTACAGGGCTTTTCTGTACAGCCCAAAAAAGTGTGGGTGTGGTATTAAGCGGCGGCGGTGCAACGGGATTAACCCATATTGGAGTTCTTAAGGCTCTGGAAGAACGAGGTGTTCCAATTGATTATATTACAGGTACTTCGGCGGGAGCATTGGTAGGTGCTTTATATGCCTGTGGATATTCTCCAGCTGAAATTGAAGCCTATGTTTTAGGAGAGGAATTCCAGTTAATGGCCAACGGTAAGTTGGATGTAGGAAAGCGTTTCCTTTTTAACGAAGAAGAAAATAATGCTGGCTTTGTTGATTTTAGTTTTCATAAGGATAGTATTCTTAGAAAGTCAATCCCATTGAATTTGGTCACCCCTTCTTTTTTGGATTTTGAAATGGCTCAAATTTTTAATGTAATAAGCGCAAGTCATCACGCCGATTTTGACTCCTTGTTTGTTCCTTTTCGATGTGTAGGCTCCGATGTTGTAAATAAAAAGAGTACGGTCTTTAAGAAGGGATGTCTCAATCAAGCCGTTCGAGCTTCGATGACTTTCCCTTTTTACCTAAATCCAATTAAGGTGAAAGGAATTATTTATTTTGATGGTGGTCTTTACAACAATTTCCCTGTAAATGTTATGTATACTGATTTCAACCCTGATTATATAATCGGAAGTAATTGTTCTTCCAACCTTACTCAACCTAGTGAACAAGATTTCATTGGTTTGTTGCAAAACATGATGCAAACACCTACGGATTATCAATTACCTTGTTCCGAAGGAATAATAATTAGAACAGATTCAAAAGTAGGCACCTTTCAATTTGATGAAGTAAAGCAAGCAATTGAGGATGGCTATAAGGCAACTATTTTACAATTAGACTCATTAGCGATTGGGATAATAAACAGAATTTCACCGGAGGAATTAGCACTTAAAAGGGCGGTTTTTAAGCGAAAAAAACTACCTTTAATGGTTAGCTCAATATCCGTTGAAAGTGTTGGGGATAAAAATTTGTCATTCGCAACTAAAGCAATTTTACGGGCCAAAAACAATCAAGTTTTGAATGCTGAGCAACTTCAGGAAAGGTATTTTCGATTGTATACGAAGCCACAAATTGAATTTATGTATCCAACATTAAAATTAAATAAGGATTCAACTTTCCATTTAAATTTATTGATCCGTAAAGCGAAAGATTTTAAAATAGATGTTGGTGGACATATCTCTTCTAGGGCTGTGAATACTGGTTTTTTGGGAGTAACGTACCGTAGATTTGGTCGGCTTGCAAGTACTATTAATGCCTCTTCTTATTTTGGGAAGTTTTACGGTTCTGGGAAACTGGTTGCTACAATTGACTTTCCTACTGCTTTCCCAATATCCATTGCTACGTATTTGGTATTGAATAGATGGGATTATTTCCGCAGTTTTGCCACATTTTTTGAAGATGTACAACCTTCATTTCTAGTGCAAAATGAAATTTATTATGGGGCTAAAATTAAGCATCCCATATTAAATAATTCAAAAGGCACATTCGATTTTAGAAGATTTAAATTGACGGATGAATATTATCAAACACCCCAATTTACCAATAAAGATACGGCTGATGTAACGGTCTTAATTGGTTCAACTATAAGTTACGAAGTATTGCATAATACGCTTAATAGAAAGCAATTTGCTTCAACAGGTACTTTTTCTAGTGTCAAAGTACGATACGTTGCTTCAACCGAACGGACTTCACCAGGTTCTACTGCTTTATTTGATAGCACGGTGACTCTAAGACACAATTGGATAAATTTAAATGCAGAATTTCAGCATTATTTCTTGCAGAAATCACGCATACATTTAGGGTTCCATGTAAAGGGGATGTTTAACAGCCAGTCTCTTTTTGCAAATTATACGGCCAGTTTGCTCTCTATGCCTGTATTTTCAATAATCCCGGATATGGATACTTATTTTTTACCTGAGTACCGCTCTCCGCAGCACGTTGGCGCCGGAATAAATTTTGTCGCTTTGCTAAAGAAAAATTTAGAGTTACGAATAGATGCTTATTATTACCAACCTTTTATAATTCTGCAGAAAAATACAGATGGGACTTTCGAGTATTCAAACTATTTTCAGGGAACATCTTATTTAGCATCTTCTTCCTTAATTTACCATTCTATTATTGGTCCAATTCGAGCAACGATTAATTATTTCCCTCAACAAACGAAGCCTTTTGCTTTTCAATTTAGTTACGGGTATGTTTTGTTTAATGAGAGGGCTGTTCGCTAATTGAATTTTTTATATTTGCACAAATTTAATATGGAAAAAATTATCTGTGGAATTCAACAAATGGGTATTGGTGTGCCTAATGTTAATGAAGTTTGGACTTGGTATCGCTTGCAATTTGGAATTGATATAAAGATTTTTGAAGAAGCAGCGGAAGCTCCTTTAATGACAAAATATACGGGCGATAAAGTTCAATCGCGAACTGCTACTCTTGCGTTAAGCATGGATGGTGGCGGAGGTTTCGAAATTTGGCAATATACTTCACGGAATACTGAAAAAGCATCCTTCCCTATTCAAATGGGGGATTATGGAATTTTTGCATGTAAAATTAAATCCAGAGATATTCATAAGTCGTTTGAATATATGACAAGGAATAAGGCGGATATTTTAGGCCCTCCCACGCAGGATGCTCTTGGATGCTGGTCATATTTTCTTCGTGATCCAAATGGTAATTTATTTCAAGTGGTGGAAAGTGAAAGTTGGTTTAGTAATACCAAACACCCATCTTATTGTGGCGGTATGGCGGGAGCTATTATTGGAGTTTCTGACATGGAAAAATCAATTGATTTTTATCAAGACTTACTAAACTACGATGCGCTTCAATTGAATGCCACAGGTGTTTTTGAAGATTTTTCTTTGGTTGATGGCGGAAACCGCCCAATGAGACGTGTTCGAATCTCACATAAAAATGCTAGGCGCGGACCATTCGCTCAGTTGTTAGGAACAAGTCAATTAGAACTGATACAACTTTCCGATAATACGAATACAAAGTCTATTTTTAAAGATCGAATGTGGGGTGATTGGGGATTTATTCACTTGTGTTTCGATGTGCAAGGTATGGAAGTATTGAAACAAGAATGTGCTGATAAGGGCTTTGCTTTTACAGTAGATAGCTCAGAAACTTTTGATATGGGTGAAGCGGGTGGAAGGTTTTCTTATGTGGAAGATCCTGATGGCACATTGATTGAATTCGTGGAAACGCATAAGGTACCAGTTATTAAAAAAATAGGATGGTACATTCATTTGAAAAACAAAGCTAAAGGAAAGTTTTTGCCTAGATGGATGTTGTTAGCTATGAGCTTTAACCGCGTAAAATAAGTCTATTTTTTTCTGGAATTTACGGCTTCATAAACTACATGTTGGATCTTGGTTCGTATACCCATGTCTCTTAATTTCCAATTTTCTTGATCTGGATTCACTCTATTTGATAAGAATACGACAATGACGTCGTCTTTTGGATCTGCCCAAGCTAAGGTGCCAGTAAATCCAGAATGTCCAAAACTGACGGAGGATGCTAATTCATCACAGGTGCCACCGCCGCTAGCATTTGGCCTATCGAAACCTGCCCCCCTTTTATTGCCCGGAAATTGAACTCGTGTAAAATCGTTGATGGTTTTTTCACTGAAAAATTTCAGACCAGCATATTCTCCCTTGTTTAAAAATAATTGCATAATACTGGCTAAATCAGTTGCATTAGAAAAAATTCCGGCATGTCCTGCAACTCCACCAAGCATTGCTGCCCCCGGATCGTGTACATATCCATGAATCAATTGTTTTCTAAAAGTCTTGTCATTTTCTGTTGGTGCTATTTGTGACTTTGAGAAAAAATTTAAGGGTTGGTAGCGCGTATACCTAAGTCCCATTGGCATGTAAATGGCAGATAGTAAGTAATCGTTTTGTTTCTGTTGTACAATCTTTTCATTGATTTTTTGAATAAAATAAAAGCACAAATCCGAATACTCATATTTCTTGATTCCTAAGGGTGTATTTAAAATCTGCTTATACATAGTGTCAACATAATCGTTTCTCATATAAATACCGTCAGCAACCTTCAATTCGTAGCCTGCTTTTTTATCAGTAGCGTAAATAGATGGAAGCAGGGTTCCATTGCTCATCGATTTGCTGTAAAATTTAATAAACGGTATCAAACCCGCTTGATGCGCTAGCATTTCTCTGATATTGATTTGTGAATATGGACCATTGCCCGTTACTTCTGGGATATAATCCCCTAATTTTTTGTCGATGTTGAGCAAACCTGCATCGCACAAATGCATCGTGAGTAAAGTAGAAGCAGCAATTTTTGTAATGGAGGCAATGTCATAAACATCCGTATTACTTACTTTTTCGCCATTTTTAGTTTGTTTACCAAAACTTTTTCTGTAGATAATGGTTCCTTTGACAGCCACAACAATTTGACATCCTGGATAGGCACCGTCTTCAATTCCTTTTAGGGCAATCTCATCGATTTGCTTTAGTTTGATGGAGCTAATACCCAAGTCTTCTGCTTGGCCGAATTTTAATCTCCCATTTGTTTTGGTGCTAATGCCGTCGCCAACTTTAAAATCACCAATGTCTTTTGTTAATTTTCCCTGCGCTGCAGTGGCCCCAAATAGAAGTTGTGCAACTCGGTTTTGTGCTAAATAATGGTTTTCTTTCGCCCAAATAATTACATCGACGCTCCCGGTATTTAGTTGTTTTAAAAGCTGGTCGTTTCCAAACAATATTAAAATTTTGAGCTGCGATGCTGGAAGTTTATCTAGAATGGCTAGATTCTTACTATCAATTTCATTTTCAGCACCCTTTGTGCCATCTGCGTGCAAGGAGATGATGCAAATTTCACTTGCTTTAATTCTGTTTAAACTTGTGTCGCTGCATTCGCTAAATGTGTGATACTGAGAAATTGTCGCGTCTGCGAAAAGACCAATGGTTTCGTGAAAATCTTTAGCCGGGCCGCCCAAACTGATCGCTGAAAGTTGACGATTCAATTTTCCAATTGGTAAACACAAGTCCTTGTTTTTTAATAGGACAATTGCTTTTTCAATAGCGCTTGCTTGGTCAGATTCACTAAGTTTATTCAAAGGAATTAATTCTTCACTAAACCAAACTTTAGGGACATTAGAAAATTTAATGGATAATTTATCCTTGGTTTTGGTAATGCAAAAAGAGACAATAATCAAGGTTCCTACTATGAACAATAAGGCAAGAAGTATTTTTTTCATAATTAAATTGTGATTAGTAAAATTAATCGTTTATGGCGTGTTTAACAATTTTCTATTCAATTTTACTACTGTTTAGAATGTAAGTGTCATTTTTTTTCTTGGATAAAGTAAGAATAAAAAGTGAATACTCTTAAATTATTTCTCAACACATGCTATTTATAGTGTTGGTAAATACTTAGCGCTTTTTTTTTCTAATCGCTAACTTTCAGCTAATTTTGTATTCAGTTTTATTACGTTTTTATTAACTTAAGTTTAAAATGGCAAAAATTGGAAGTTTTGGGGATTCATCAGATTTATCCTCTAGTATTGGCTTAAAGAATTTAGAAAATGAATTCTGGAACCTAAGTCCTGCTGAATTAATCGAAGATTGTATTTTAAGTGGCGATGGTATGTTGACCGATACAGGCGCTTTGGCTATTGAAACTGGTGAATTTACGGGACGATCCCCTAAAGATAGGTTTATCGTTAGAGATGAAATTACGGATGCTGCCGTGTGGTGGGGAGACGTAAATATCGCTTTTCAAGCTGATAAATTTGATGCGCTTTACAGCAAAATGACATCATTTTTAGAAGGGAAGGATGTATATGTGCGAGATGTTTGTGCGTGTGCGGATCCATCATATAAAATGAATATTAGGGTGGTGACCGAATTGCCTTGGTCTAGTTTGTTTGCTCATAATATGTTTTTACGCCTGGAAAACCATGAGATAAAAAGTTTTAAAGCAGACTGGCATATTGTATGTGTACCTTCTTTTGAAGCAAATCCTTCAGAGGACGGAACTCGTCAAGCTAATTTTGCAATCTTAAATTTTACAAAAAAAATTATATTAATCGGTGGTACTGGTTATACCGGAGAAATTAAGAAAGGAATTTTCTCGGCTTTGAATTTTATTCTTCCACATGAGAAAAAGGTGCTTTCTATGCATTGTTCTGCTAACATTGGAGAAGATGGTGATACCGCGATTTTCTTTGGTCTTTCAGGAACTGGAAAAACAACCTTGTCTTCCGATCCAAATAGGCGTTTAATTGGCGACGATGAACACGGTTGGTCGGATCAATCGGTTTTCAATTTCGAAGGTGGTTGTTACGCAAAGACAATTGATTTATCGAAAGAAAAAGAGCCGCAAATATACGAAGCTATTCGTTTTGGAGCACTTTTAGAAAATATAGGATTCGAAGCTGAATCTTCTACACCCAATTATGCCGATGGATCTATAACTGAAAATACTCGGGTGTCTTATCCAATAAATTACATTGATAATATCGTTGTTCCTTCAATAGGAAAGGCTCCTAAGAATATCTTTTTCCTTACAGCGGATGCTTTTGGTGTGCTTCCTCCAATTTCAAAACTGACTTCAGCGCAAGCGATGTACCATTTTATGTCAGGTTATACAGCTAAAGTAGCTGGTACCGAAGTGGGAATTACAGAGCCAACAACTACTTTTTCTGCTGGTTTTGGTGCTGCTTTCTTGCCTCTTCATCCAGCGAAATACGCTAAATTATTAGGCGATAAATTAGCAAATTCTAATTGCAAGGTTTGGTTGATTAACACAGGATGGACAGGTGGTGCTTATGGTACAGGTAGCCGAATGAAATTAGGGTATACCCGCGCTATGATTACGGCAGCATTAACAGGAAAGTTGGATCAGGTTGATTATTCGACCTTGTCCTTATTTGAGTTAGAATTCCCGACAACGTGTGATGGCGTTCCTTCAGAATTGTTGAATCCACGAAACACATGGGCAGATTCTTCTAATTATGATGAAACTGCCAATAATTTGGCCGCTAAGTTTGTAAAAAACTTTGAAAAATTTGCCTTGGAATCCAGCCCTGAAATTCTTGCTGCAGCCCCGAAAGTATTAGCGTAAGATTAAACTGTTTCTCCCAATTTCTCTATGCTTAATGGATGATGTTGTGTCTGTCGCCATAAATATTACGTACATTTGATACAGTTCCCATGTCTATGGATTATTTGGATATTTTAGAATCAGAAGCTATTTTTATTCTTCGTGAAACAGCGGCACAGTTCAAGCGACCTGTTCTTTTGTTTAGTGGGGGAAAAGATAGTATCTGCATGGTTCACCTTTGTAAAAAAGCATTTTTTCCAGGGAAATTTCCTTTCCCACTAATGCACATAGATACTGGGCATAATTTCCCTGAAGCACTTGAATTTCGTGATCATCTAGTAAATGAATTGAAAGAGAATTTAATCGTTCGGATGGTAGAAAAAACGATGATGAATAAAGGGATAAAAGATCTTGACCATAAATTTCCCTCACGGAATGCCTTCCAATCTTTTACGCTACTAGAGGCAATTGCAGAGTTTAACTTTGATGCTTGTATCGGTGGGGCTAGGAGGGATGAAGAAAAAGCACGCGCGAAAGAAAGGGTGTTCTCGTTAAGAGATAATACGGGAAAATGGAACCCAACTAATCAGCGCCCAGAAGTGTGGAATATCGTAAATGGTTTTCTGAAGGAAGGGGAAAATATGCGTGTTTTCCCACTTTCTAATTGGACGGAATTAGATGTTTGGGCCTATATTAAACGTGAAAATATTTCCCTGCCTTCTCTCTATTTTGCACATGAACGCACATGTATAAAGACAAGCGAAGGACATTTGATGAATGTGAATGAGTTTGTAAAATTAAGTCCAGTAGATGAGGTGATTACTGAAAAAGTCCGCTACCGTACTGTTGGTGATATGACTTGTACAGCAGCAGTAAAAAGTTCCGCTTCTACAGTGGATGAAATAATTGAAGAATTGAAAAATTCTAAAATTTCTGAACGCGGCGCTACTAGAATAGATGATCGGATTAGCGAAACAGGGATGGAGGATAGAAAAAAAGAAGGTTATTTTTAATTATCATGAAGCTAACACGACTATTTACTGCTGGAAATGTTGATGATGGAAAAAGTACCTTGATAGGACGTTTATTGATCGATTCTGGTGCGGTTTCAACGGATATTATTCAAGGACTTACAAAAGCGAACGAACTTGGAGATCAAAAAACGGAAATCGATTTAGCGTTTTTAACGGATGGCTTAAGGTCCGAGAGAGAGCTTGGGATTACCATTGACGTAGCCTATAAGTATTTTTCAACCCGCACCAATAAATACATCATCGCGGATACACCTGGTCATTGGGAATATACCAGAAATATGTTCACAGGAGCTTCTCTTTGTGATGTGGCAATCATTCTTGTGGATGTAACAATAGGAATTACAGAACAAACAAAACGTCATGCGTTAATTGCTTCGTTATTGCGCGTGAAGCAAATCGTTTTTGCGATTAATAAAATGGACTTGATCAAGTATGATGAAGCTATTTTTGAAGAGATGAAGTCTGCCTTGCTTGAGTTATCAAATATAGCAAGGATTATTTCACCAACGGTTTTGCCCATAAGTGCTTTGAATGGGGAGAATGTTGTCAATAAATCGAATGTTCTTTCTTGGTTTAAAGGCCCAACTTTGTTTGATTATTTGGAAAATAGCAGGCAAGAAAAAGAACAGGAAACTCCCCGATTGCGATTTCAAGTTCAATACCTTATTCATGCAAATAAGTCAATTGCATATGCTGGTCGAATTGATCAAGGTGTATTTCAGGTAGGACAAGAAGTTCTATTGTTGCCTAAGGGAAAAAATGTTGTCATTAAAGAAATAATCCATAACACTCAATCTGTCAAATATGCAGAAAGTGGCAACGCTGTTTCTATTTGTTTTGAGAATGAAACCGAGATTGAAAGAGGCGATTTATTTTCTGATTTAATAAATCCACCACGAATAGGCAATCGCTTCACCGCCGATATTTGTTGGATGTCAGAAATTAATAGTGTTTCTCAAACTAACTATATAATTCAGTTTGGCGCTGTTAGTCTGCGCGCTAAGTTGCTCTGTATTCATGGAAAAAAACTTGAAAACAAGCTCGTTTCGGATGATTTAATGCTGAATGATATTGCCACAGTGGATATCGAAATGGAGCATGAAATTGCGTTTGATCGATTTGAAGATGCTAAAACGAGCGGAAGTTTTATCTTGATTGACCCGT